>JABAOF010000161.1_pt5 | contig 19532 bp, 20 predicted proteins | sample 7062171 | NCBI WGS metagenome assembly JABAOF01 (sample SAMN14538628, study PRJNA623070) | marine sediment metagenome | biome: marine biome [ENVO:00000428]; feature: marine pelagic biome [ENVO:01000023]; material: deep marine sediment [ENVO:00002113] | place: India: Gulf of Khambhat ...
GACAAAGCGTTCGCCCATAATGTCGTGAAGATTACCTGTGATGACGTACGTCGCCGTGATGGCAATCGACATAGCTGAAACTGCGATGACCATCAGTAGGAGATTGCTCAGCACGGGGGTGATAGCCCTCTTGTTCCCGCAAAAACCCATTCTCATTTCCGCCACCACTACGCTAGAAATTTAAATATCAAATACCCGCAAGTTAGTAGAATCACACAATGCTTCAAGCCGGCACTGAGAGTTCCCTCTCCCATTTTTCCAGCCACAAGTCCTCCAAAGAAAGCCTGAATGGCGCTCATGTGAAACAAGATCTTTCTGATTTCTTCAGGCGTTGATATGGCGAATCCCATGAGACGAAAATCCACTGTTTGGGTGAAGAAAGTTCTCAAGAGCAGCACAACTGTGAAGAGGAACACAAAAAAGGCCACGTAGACGATGGCAACATAGGGTCTCGTCTGAGTTTGACGCTCTTTGTCCAACATCATGGTTGTCTCCATAAATTTGCCCATTGGATCAAAGACCTTCTCAATTTGCCCTCCAGCTCGACTCGCCTCTGTAATAAGTGGCACACTTCGGCGAACAAGGGTTGTGTTGACTCGTTTGCCCAAGGATCTAAGGGCTTTTTCGAAGGACAAGCCCCAGGACATTTGAACAACCATTTTCTTCAGCTCCCTAGATAGCGGTCCGTAGCTTCGTTTGGACGCTTCTTCTATAGCTTGGGGAAGAGTCATGCCCGTCTGTTGGGCTTGAACAACACTACGGAATAGGCCTGGAAGATGCTCATCTATTGACCTTTTCCAGCGATAGTCCACATAGTCCAGGACAGCTGGAGGAAAGATGGTGACTGCAACGGCTAGCAATATGTGTTCGTCAAAAGCGGGTTTTTCCCAAAGAGTTAGGGCAGCGGTCAAGAGAATGGCGGCGCCTAAGATACCTGAAATGACCCAGGCAATCCTTTTTTCATGCTTCGCGATTCTGGGCACTTTCACCACCTTGGCGATACGACGTCCAAGATTATTAGGAATACAGCAGATCCAATTGGTATGCCGAGGTAAGTCAGTAGCACTAACAACAGGCGAGGATCAAACAGTCCAGCGTCTCCTCCGCCTAACATGGCCATGACTGCAAGCATGACTACTAGGATAAGCGGTCCAGCGACTAGGAGCGAGACATAGAACTCTGCCAAGATTGTTAGACTATCTGAGAAGCTGCGTAAAGCGATCCGCTTCAACTTCATATACCTGTGGGATCGGCTTGCGAGATACTTTTTCAAGTTGCCTCCTGAATGAATCGTGGCAATCAGACCTTGGAGGAATTGCTTGAACCTTTCGGAGGGGCTTCTTTTTGAGGCAGATTCCAGCGCCGAAAGAACATCATCCCCAAAGAGTTTCAGATCCCTTGTTATGGTTCTGGATTCCTTGGAAATGGCCAGTGATGGGTCCGCCTTGGCCAAAGACATAAAGATATGCTCAGGCGTTACCCCAGCGCCTGCCAATATGCTCATATATCCAACCGTGAAAGAGAGACCGTCCTCTAACTCTCTTTTCGAAACATCTGCACGGTAAATCGGATAGACGTAGAGAACGATTACCGTCGAGGCTCCCGCAAGCAGGCTCATCGCTATCCCAAAGAGGAGAGCGGAAAAAACGGACAGGTGGAGGCCCAGAATCAAGAGAGAAGGAACCAGCGCCAAGACACAAATGGGAACCAGAATACTGGCGAGAACGACCAAACTAACATACGCCTTGAAACTGACGTTCATTCCTGACTTGCGTAAGTTGATATCCATATCCTTGAATAGAGGCAAGAATCTCACGGTTTTTCTCCCGACAACTCGATAGGCAAAAATCTGAGGTTTTGTGACTCCTAGCCTGACACGCGCAACCCAAGGATGAAAGCGCTCAATGATCGTAGATGCGACGGGGTGAAATGTTTCTCGGGCGTGGCGATATACGTTTTTAAGGCTCTTTCGAATCTTGAAGAGTTTCATAGCCTTCCTAACCTTGCCTTTCGGTAAATGCGGGCTGGGTCAGCATAGTATTCTCTGATGACCGTGGCGACGTCAGTGTATCTTCGGATCTTGTTCTCTACCATCCATTCAAGCACCATTTTTCTTCGACGGAGTTCTTCGTGAACTTCGTTCCCAGCAAGTCCCAGCTTTTTCGCGCTGTTTTCTAGTACGTGACTGTTTCCAGAGTACGCGAAGCTGTCACCCTTGGCTGCCCACTGATATACGTCACTAGTAAGGATCTCCTTGGTATTGGGGTCCAAACCTAGAATCTCGGTGACTGCAAGAGCCCTTCTGGCCGGTGCTCCGTCGATTTCAGTCCGCAACTGAATCATTACGACATCGATCATGGTGACGAGAATTCTTGGAATATTCATGGGCTCTGACTCCAAACGGTGAACAACCGCTCTCGCGGATTCACCATGAATAGTGCTCATCCCCAAGTGACCGGTGGCTAGGGCTTGGAAAAGAGTGTACGCTTCTTCACCACGAATCTCCCCCACGATTATGTAATCTGGTCTCTGTCGGACTGCTGCTTTCAGGAGATCAAACAGCGTAATGCTGCCAGATCCTTTTTCGTATTGCCCAGAACTCGGGCGTACTATAGAGGGAATCCAGTTCTCGTGTGGCAAATTCAGTTCTGCTGTGTCCTCTACACTGACTATTTTGAGTTCAGGTTTTATGAACATGGAGAGACAATTGAGCGTTGTTGTTTTCCCTGCGGCAACACCGCCGGCTACGAGTATGGATGCCCTGTTCTCGATGGCGTACCAGAAGTACGCTGCCATCTCGGAGGATATCGTATTGAAAGCAATCAAGTCAGAGATGGTGAGGGGGTCGACCCGAAAGCGGCGAACCGTGAAGGTTGATCCTCTTCTGGTGATTTCATTTCCATATGTTAGTTGGATTCGACTTCCGTCAGGAAGTGCTGCATCAAGAATAGGCTTAGCTATGGAGATGTTCTTTTTTGTTAAATAGGCTAGTCTGATTACAAACGAGTTGAGCTCGTCAACATCCTCGTAAATAATGTTGGTGGGGAGGGATTCGTAGACTCGGTGCCAAATGTAGATTGGAATGTTGACTCCATCCGCGGAGATATCTTCGATGAGGTGATCTTTCATAAGGGGGTCTATTTTCCCATAGCCAATGAAGTCCCGTATGACGTAGTAAACGAGTTTGTCGATGGCTTCTCCAGCGGTCTTGAAGTCGTATTCCTTGATGACTTCTCTAACCTTATGTTCCAAGTATTCTTCAGCTTTCTTTCGTGTTTCAATATCTTTCGAGTTAACGTCTATCTCGTCAACTAGGATGTCCATGATCTCTTGGAGTTGTTCGCTTTCTTCTTTTAGAAGGGTAGGTTCTATCACTTCGTACCTTGTCGTCTGGGTGATTGGATCACTCACGACTGCTGCGTAGACGTAGGGCTCATCTATGGGGTAAACTTCACGGAAAGCTGAGGGTCTTTTTGTCCTTTTCCGCTTGAGGTTGATCTCCATCGATGTCACTCCCCTTGTCTGCAATCTTCGCGAAGGGCCTCCCGAGAGGAAGCGACTCATGGTAAGGCGTTAAGAAAATATTGTATAGCAAGACTTAATAAATACTGCGTACGAGAGATCACTGTATCCTATTGCAGTGCTTCTTGGGGGAAGATGAGTCTTTATACGGCCCAGAAGGGGTTCTTGCGTCTCTTGATCTCCACGAGTTCGCTTAATGCTTGGAGTTCGTCTTGGGTTAGGAGGTCTTGAAACTTCGTCATCAAGGCTTTTGCTTGCTCCTCTGGCACCGCGACGTAGAGGATGTCTTTCTCGTGGATTTGTCTCCCCACTGTTGGTTTGTTCAGGGAGATGGCTACCTGCATTCCGGTGTTTGCTTCTGAAACGGCTTCGCCGCGGTCTTGGATTTGCATCATGTCGCCTACGCTACTCCCGTCCTCTTTGACGAGTTCATATCGTGGTTTGATCCGTCCAGCCAGGACTTCGACGCCGACTATTGCTGGCTTCGCTTTTCTGAAGACGTAGTTCGGGAGAAGTTGGATCTTCCCTGGTTTCACCAATCTCTGGAATTCCTCTTGGAGGCGAGTTTGTTTTTCGCTCTTCATCCATTTCGTGTATTCGTCGATTAGATGATAGATGATGTTGTGTTGGAAGATGGGCACCCTACGATCTTTTGCTTCTTTTTCTGCGTCTGGGAGAATTTTCACGTTGAAAGCCAGTACGACGCCGTAGAGTGGCTCGTCTTCTTTGACCACGACGGCTTCGGTTATGTCCCTTTTTGACACGTCGCCGACGTCTGCGAGCCTTATCGGGACGTCGTTTCCCTTCAAGCTTTCAGCGATTGCTTCGAGAGAGCCCAACGTATCTGTCTTGAGGACAATGCCATCTAGATCAGTGGTGACCCTGATCTTCTCGATCTCTTCAGAGACAAGCTTGACAAAATCTGGGAGGCGATCCTCGTTGGGAACCGCATAGAGAGGGGCGCCTGCCAAGGCATCATCTAGATTTGGTGCTGCTATCTTGATTCCAGCGGCAGCCGACACTTGACTGACGGAGGAAAATCGGTCTCGGGGATCCCGGATCTCGTCAAGAGGCTTTGGTAGGAGTACGGCACGCGTGTTGGTGACGATGGGGTTCTCAATAGCTCCCACGACGATGATGTCGCCTTTTCGGAGGATTCCGTCATAGATGAGGGCGTTTAAGGTTACTCCGAGTCCCGGTTCTTCCTTGACTTCTAAGACGGTTCCCTTGGCTGGACCCCTAGTGGTTTTGAGGCGGGGGCGTAGGTACTGTTGTGCTAGGCCAATGAGGACTGCTAGGAGTTCCGGTACGCCTTCGCCTGTTTTGGCACTGGTTGGGACTATCGCGGCAGTCTTTGTGAAGTCGGCTATTTTGTCGAATCGATCTGTTCGGAAGTCGAGTCTTGAGAAGGTGCCCATGATTGTGTATAACCGTTCGTCCAAGTCTTTGCGGACGTATGGATCTTGGCTTTGGTGTGTTGCCAGAAAAGACTCATCGGGGTTGGATTTCCAGCCTGGTATGCGGTCAATCTTGTTTGCTGCTACGATGAATGGGGTTTTCCTGGTTTTCAGGATGTCGATGGACTCGTACGTCTGGGTTTCGAAGCCCTTCAAAATATCGATTACTAGAATTGCCATGTCTGCGACGGCGCCTCCTCTCTTTCTTAGGTTTGCGAAGACTTCGTGTCCTGGCGTGTCGATAACGAGAAGCCCAGGAATTTGTACTCTGCCCTTCAATCCCTTGAGAAGAGGTCCGCAGATTTTCTTGAGTGTCTCGACTGGAAAGAAGCTTGCGCCTATATGTTGGGTGATTCCCCCCGCTTCCCGAGCTTGAACACTCGTTTTTCTGATTTTATCCAATAGTAGAGTCTTTCCAGTATCGATGTGTCCAAGTACGCACACGATGGGTTGCCTTAGGGGCATAAGACTTCATTCCAGTTGAAACGTTGGCTAGCTAGCTTCTTCAAGAATGACAACGCAGCATTATAAACCATTTCTCTGTTGAAGCGTAGATGCGCGCGTTATCCCGCTTGGGTCACACGATTTTTCTTCCTTTAGCTTGGTTGAACCACGGCTGATAGAAAATTCTAGATGTTGAGTAGTACTGTTTCTCGTGCAACCCCAAGGCGATCTGCACTAGCTCGGGGAGCGTCGCATGTGTGAACTCCTGCGTCGGGTTTCCCCATCTTATTCCCTCGCATGCCGGATCTGCGTAGATGAAAAGGGTTTTGTCTCTGTATCCATAGGAAGCTGATCTTGGTCTGCCATATTTCGGCTGGTCTAGGATTTTGAAGGGCCACAGTTTGCAGGCCTTGGGTTTCATGTGCTGTAGTCCGCAGAGCCACGTGTCGTAGAGCTTGTGTAGGAAAATACAGGTGCCATCGCTTCTCCTCTTGAGATAGAATTTGTTTAGACCTGGACTCGTGACGCTGACCCCGTAGGCTTGCACGATCTTCGTCCACTCGTTGAATTTAATGGCTACACGGAAGCCTCTGCAACAGAGGCCGCATGTAGTGCAGTTCCATGAAGCGATGTGTTTCCATGGAATGGGTATCATCATTCTTCGCCGTGCTGAGGCTTCCAACTTAAGAGGTCTGAATCATTGGAGAGAGCGATGCCTTATAAATCATAAGTTCAGTGATAGGCAAGATTCCAGTCTGTTTTGCAAGTCGCGTTATGTCATGTCTTTTGCGCGTGCAATCTTGAGTTTGACTCTTGACGTGACCTCCTCCAAGATTGCATTTCTTGCTTCATCTAGCTCTTTGGTTTTTTCTTCTAAGTCTTGGATCTCCTTTTCCAGTTCCGCAACTTGTCTCTTCTTTAGCGTTTTCTGTCGGAGGAGGTCTCCTCTTTCCTTTTCTATGCTCATTAGAGATTCTGTTTCGGAGTCCGAGACACTTTCAAGTAGAAGTTGACTGAGTGGCGGGGTCGTACGTTTTTTGCTCTTCGACATGATCTTTCTCACATTCTCTTCAGACCTGTTTAACGTGTCTTATGTGTGTCGTTCTGCACTTTCCACGCAGGAGCACATTTGATCTGAGCAGATTTATATGTTCGGCGTAGAAATCACTGTTGGCTTAGGCGTCCGCGATATTGAGGAGTGGTTGTGATGTTGACGGTGAAAAGTGGTATTTACTTGTGGTCGAAGGACGACGAGATTTTCGTGGTTGAACGCATGGACCCAGCAGCGACCATTGGAAACGGAAAGAGCAAGATGACATTCCATGCAGTAGGTCTTGAAAATAAGAAGAAGTGGAAGGTCGCTGCTGAAATGGACTCAAATCTTCTGCGCAGTCTCGCCGAGTTTCGCGAGTCCCGCAGCCGGGATGTTTTCCTAATTAAACAAATCGAAAAAGGAAAGTTTGTCTACGGAACCTATCCAGAAGATGAGTGGAAATCCCGTCTGAAGAGGGTTCTGGCAAAGAAAGACCAGTAGGTTTTCAAAGCTAGACAGCCTTTCTCGGCAAGCTCTATCGGCACACATGTTTAAAGTATCTGAAACATGTATAGTCTTTGAGTTGTCTTGGGTGCCTTTCAGAGGGATATTAGGTGAAGAAGAATCCTGTAATCCAAACTCTGCTTGATCATAGGTCAATTCGGAGATACAGTGGTGAGATTCCGTCGGACGAGGTGATAAAGGCTATTGTCAGGGCTGGTCAACAAGCACCGTTCGCTTTTCAGTGCTACAGCGTGTTGTTGTCACGAAAAGTGGAGCAGAACCCGTACAAAGCACCGCTTTTATTTACAATCTGTCTAGATCCACACAAGTTCGAATTGATAATGGCCAAAAGAGACTGGAAGCTGATCCTGAACGATCTGGGGTTCTTGGTTCTAGGGATTCAAGATGCAGCCTTAATGGCTGAGAACATGGTTGTGGCAGGCAGAAGTCTGGGACTTGGAAGTTGTTTCCTTGGCAGCGCACCCTATCGCGCTGAGGAAATCGCCAAAGAATACAGTTTGCCCAAGAGGGTGTTTCCTCTTGTACAGTTGGTCATGGGGTATCCCGCGGAGGATCCGCCGGCAAGACCGAGGTATCCGCTGGAATACACCCTTTTTGAGGACAAATATCCTGCGCTAGATCAAGGCATGGTTTCCGAGGCGATGCGGATAATGGACGAGGGATATCTTGCCCAAGACTACTACCGGAACTTGAAAGCGAAGTTACGGTTGGAAGGCGACCGTGAGGAAACATTCTCTTACGATGACTACAGTTGGACCGAGCACATCTGCAGGAAGTTGGGGCAATGGGACCCAGACCCAACGGAACTGCTAGAGCAATTCGAGAAACGTGGGTTTCTCATCAACAGAAGACGACAACCGCAATAACTTGGGTTCCACAAGAGCCTGTAAACCTAGAGCCAACATGCTACCTCGTAACGTTGCGTGTCGGCTTCTGGGTCGGCGTGAAAAGAAAGCGGCGCTGTTATCACGTTTCCACTAATCTAGTGCCACGTTTGGGGCAACTCAGGCCCGAGCAAGGCTTGCCTCGCTCATGACCAAACTGATATCCGCAGCTGAGGCATCTGCAAAATTCGGGACCGCCAACACCTTGCCTAGGTCCTCCTTCTCCTCTTCCGTAACCTCCCCCTCGTCTCAAAAGCAACCTCCCCATCTGGTGGGTGCATTTGGGGCTTCACCGTTTGTAAACGTAAAGCGTATGGGATGGATAGCCCAATCGCGGATTCTCACAGAAATTGTCGATTCTGGAGGGTTTCCATCCAAGAACTTCGTAGTCATGAGAGACTATTCGGGTGCCGTCTTTAAGCTCTGTTTCCAGCTTAGGTCTGATCTTTTCGTTTGCACTGGTTGTGAGATACAAGAAAATGACATCTGCAGAGTTAATGTCCACCTCGAACATGTCACTGTGAACGATCTTCACTTTATTCTCGAGGCCCAGTTCGGAAACCGAGTTGAGCGCCCGCTTCACGAGGTCTTCTCTTAGCTCCACACCAGTGGCGCTGGCGCCAAAATCTTTGGCAGCCATTATTACTGCTCGGCCGTCCCCCGCGCCGAGATCGAACAGCATGTCTTCAGGTTTGAGTTCTGCTAGCAAAAGCATTTGACGGACTACTGGAAGCGGTGAGGCGACATACGGTGCGATGAACATGTCAGCGTTCCCTTGAATCTGTGATTAGTGGTAGTACGAGTTTTTATTGTTTTCTTAGGGGTTGCGCCTCAGGACACGTAGGTGACTTTCTTGGGTTGCACCGTTGGAGGTCTTCGTGACTGGCCGCACTTGAGGCAGCTCTGGGTGCACACTTTTAGGTATTCTTGTTCATTGGCTAGAGCTGCTTGGGCTGCCCCTTGGCAAAGTTCACTTTGTCCTGTGCATCCTGCTTCCTTGCACAGCTTGGATATGTACGTGCACATTTCATGAACGTCTTTTGGGTTGAGAGCAACTCTATTGGTGCGTACGAGCAGGCACAGTTCTCGTGCCAGTATGCAGGTCCTTATGTACTTGAACTGCTTCACTGTGCGGTCTCGTATTTTTTGGCGAGTAATTTCCATCGAGTGTTCTCCAATTGTTGATGGTGTTAGTTTGAACTATGTGTATTAGGCTTTTGCGAATTATGAATAAGTGCTAGTGTTCAGCAGAGGTTCCTTTGGTGGAAGAGCAGAGATTCATCACTTCAGATTCCAAAGAGGTTTTGAGAAAGCACCTGTTTTCCACTAGTAACCTGCCTACGGGTTGCTGCTACCAGAACCTCCTCTTCAATGCTTTGCGTTCAGCATCAGTTATCAACTCAAAGAATCTGTCTGAGAGCTGTCTTTCTTGACGCAAAAGGCTCTCCACCTCAGCGGCCTTCAGCTTTCTCCCACAAAGGCCAACAGCAGCCGGCTTCCCATATTTGGCAATCAAACGGGCAGTGCTCAACGCCCTTCGCTTCATCTTCTCTTCGCTTTGTGTCAGGCCCTCACCTCTTTTCTCTACAAGTGAGAGGACTCTCTCTCGCTCTCGTCCAAGTAGTCCCAGCGCCGTGGAATCACACCTAGGGCACTTCGGCTTGTCAGGCAAGTCCCTTATGCGAATCATCTCCGAATAGTTCCAGCACTTCGTGCAGATGAAAGTGCGCACTTCATCCAGCAGTCGAACCTTCGCGGACTCGAGAATTATGAGTTTCATCCGTTCAGGAGGAATCAGATCGGTCTTCATGCTGACCCGTTCAATGCCAACGCGAGCAACTGGGGTTGCCGCACCCCCCGTGTTCAGTTGCACAACTTCAACTTCGTCCTTTCGAACCATGTCAAAGACGTGAATCAAGTGGTCCAGATCCAAGTCCCTTGAAAAGGTCTCCTTCAAAGCTTCGTCGTAGATCGCTGTTCCTTCAAAGCTCTTCACGAGCTTGCTGAGACTCACACGACTGAAGTCAGCCCATTTCCTTAGGGCGCCAAACCTGCGAGCAACGTGGACCATCCGACGTTTGAAGAGGCCAGTCTTCACAGTCGCCTTTGTTAGTATATCGCGGATTCCCAAATCATGCGATTTCTTCAGTTCGTTGAACAAGGCAATGACGCGATTGGCGTTGGTTGCACCCATTCCTTGTATAAAAATCCTGTAAGGGTCATGCTGGACAGCAACAGCGGAACCGGTCTCATCCGACAGAATGTGGCCAAGCAACTGCGCCAAAGCCCTGTTGGTCAGAGAGCCGAAATTGGCGTGTATGATGACGAAGTCTTTCCAATCTTCCACAACCACCCGCCTGTGAGTTGGAACAAGCAAACCCTTTTTCACTTGCTCAATTGTCTCGAGCAGGGCTCGCAGAATCGTATCTTTGTCGGCTGGAAATTTCCCAGCCAACTCGTCTGCAAGCTTTTCAGGCTCCGCGCCCTCGTTTATCCTTTTTTCTGTAAATCCGCGGAGCCAACCAACCTCTTGGGCGACCGCGAAGGGTACGGGAATCTCTTCTCCAACCCAGCTTGGTATGGCTCCTGTCGGATCATCGACACTTTTGACATAGATGTTGTCGCCGTAAACACTCGAAATCTGCCATGGACTTCCACGGATGATGAACTTGACGCTCGGCTTCCCATACTCAGCCACAAACGCCTCGTCGAGAACGCCTATGGCCGACTCCTTGTGCTCGTCGACCACCAAATACTTCTTCTCGTCAGGAATCATAGACAAATTCTCGAAGTAGTACTCATACATCGCTTTGGTTCTACGAGGTTTGATCGCGAGCATATCTTCAAAGGACACCCAAGCAAACCTTGGAAACCGGGAGTGCATGTAGGTCAAGACCTTCTGGACATCCTCGACTGTAAGACCAGCGTACGGGTAGGCTTTCCTAAAGAAGTCGTAAATCTCGTAGAAATACCAACGTCTCTTCTTCATGAGCAATCCGATAATCTGATGGGCCAAGGCATCATACGGCTTACTTGGGACATCCACGGGTTCAAGATTCTCCACATAAGCTCTCCGGGCAATGGCCATAGCTTCCAATGTATCATCGGAATCCATGGTGATGATTATCCCTTGAGCGGTGCGTCCGATCCTGTGACCACTCCGTCCCACCCGCTGGATCAAACGGGTAACCTGCCTTGGACTCATGTACTGAACTACCATGTCTATCCGACCGACATCAATCCCCAACTCCAACGAAGAAGTGGCAACCAAGCCTTTCAGCTCACCGTTCTTCAGACCACGCTCCGCCGCGATCCGCGAAGGTTTCGCTAGCGATCCGTGATGGATTGAAACCGGAAAGTCTATGTCCCAAACTTTGAATCTGCTGGCCAGAACCTCGGAGACTGCGCGCGTATTCGTAAACAACAGAACTGACTTGTGTTTCTCGATGAAATCTCGGATTATGCGGAGTCTTGCAGCCACCTCCGGATGGGTGAAGAGTCTTGACGCAAGCTCAGCGTCTGCAGGTTTAGGCTTGGGAAAAAGAACCTTCAAGCTCATGAGACGCGCGACCGGAACCCTGACGATCTCGACTTCACGTTCACTGCCCACAAGGAATTGAGCAACCCGCTGCGGACTGCCAATCGTAGCCGAAAGGCCAATCAACTGGAACTCTCTTCCTGTGATCCACCGGAGTCTTTCAAGAGCCAACGATAGCTGACTTCCACGCTTACTGTCAGCCATCTCATGGACTTCATCGACTATCACCCACTGAACTTGTTGTAGGTGTCGGCGTAGGCGTCTTCCAGGCATTATGGCCTGTAGGGTTTCAGGTGTGGTGATCAGCATGTCAGGTGGACTCAAAGATTGTCGTGTACGTTCTCTAGTGGTCGTGTCACCATGCCTCACTGCCAGCTTGATGTCAAGATTGTTGCACCACCATTGTAGGCGTTCTAGAAGATCTCGGTTCAAAGCTCTGAGGGGCGTTATGTAGAGAATCTTTATGCCTCGTTGTCTTTGAGTCGTTTTGACTAGTACGTTGAGAACAGGAAGAACCGCGGCCTCAGTCTTGCCGGTGGCTGTGGGGGATATCAGAAGGACATTCTTTCCCTCTAGGATTTTGGGTATCGCTTTTTCTTGGGGCTCTGTTGGCGTCTTGAAGCCCCGCCGCTCGACAAGCTTGCGCACGGGCTTAACAAGTAAGTCAAAAATATTCCTTTGGCGTTTCTCCAAGGCCAACATGCCCCAAAGCAGAGAGAATACTGCCGAAAGCGCTGTAAAAGCATTTTGGAAATCTGTGAGATTCTCTGTTCTGGGCATCGAAACGTCGACCAGCGTGAAAACACTCGATCGCGGCTATCGACCGCAGGACGTATTTCTATGCATACGCACACTTTTAAGCAACGGCAGCCTATGTATAGTGAGAAGGTCACGGAAGTGGCAGAGTGCAAGCTTTGTGGAAAGAATGGTGAAGGCCTAACTCTGGTTTCAGCTGACCACAAGGACCTAGGTCGAATCATGGTCTGCGAGAAGTGCTGGAAAAAACTCTGGAATGAAAACCGTATGGTGTGCAGCACCTCCGGTTCAGGTAGCACATGTACAAGCTGCAGATGAAAAACACCAGGGATAGACCAACTGCTACCTCACCCATCCTGCTAAGCCCACCAGCACCAAACACCTGATACTCCGCGCGCATGCTTCGGGTTTTCAGCAACACCCAGAAGAAAAGCGGGATTCTACCGGTCCTGAATTGTGCTTTGCCGTATTATAATAAAAAATCTGGCATATTAACGGTTCAATTTTAATGCTTTGCTTACAAGACCTTGAGAATCAAAGATCAAGGGCAACCATTAAGCTTATATTCATTATCAACGAAAACTTGATGTTTGATCATTAATGGAGGAAGAAGCATGGCTAAGTGTCCGAAATGTGGAAGAGACGTAGCCAACCCACGGAAGAGTTGGAAGATGGCTGGACGAGCGGACAAACAAGGCAAGAAGACAGAATTGACCATCGGACTTTTCGATTGCCCCACGTGTGGCGCATTCAGGAAGGTCCTTGGTAAACGAAAGATTTAGATCAACGCACCGCGGAAACTGAGACGCTGCAATCACGATCAGGGAACCTTGAACCAGATGTAGATCAATGGTTCCAAACATTCCCCCTCCTTTTTGTTCAGGAAACATCAAGTTTTTAAATGCAAAAGAATAAGGCTACCCCAAAGCTGGCATTGCTACTGAGAGCCATCGAGTGTGAAAACGACGATAGAAGTCCCTAGTATACTGAAAAACGAGAAGGTCCAGACTGCTATCATGCTTGCAGTTGCAGTCGTTGGCTTCATAGCATTCTGGTATGGCTTGCGAGCCGCTTTCCGTACAGAACATCCGTTGATGGCAGTCGCCTCAGGAAGCATGAGGGACACGCTGGAAGTAGGAGATCTCATTGTGGTGCAAGGAGGGCTAAACGGGAGTGAGATCCAAGCTGCTCCAAGGGACGCCGATCCTCCTGGCGACATAATCGTGTTTCCTGGAGGACGCTTGGGAAGACCTGGAGAACTGATCGTCCACAGGGCCGTAAATAGCGAGTTTGTAGACGGTTTGTGGTATTTCAAAACGAAAGGGGATGCCAATCAGGCAACCGATCCTGGAGAGGTCGTGGAGCATGCGATAGTTGGCAAAGTCGCATATAGAGTACCATTCTTGGGATGGCCAAATCTGTTTCTCCAGACAAATCAAGGAAAATTACTGATTGTCATCATCTTGGCGATTTTGGTAGTTGTGGAGTTTGTTCCCTTCCCCAAGAAGAAAGAGGATGAGCAGAATCGAACCAAGCCTTTATAAGCACCGCGTAAGAACATCACTGTGTTTTCCAAGGAGAATGCTTCATTGCCAAAAACCAAGGCCTCAATCAACATAGAAAACGTCGTCGCTTCAGCAACTCTGAATCAACGAGTGGATCTAAACGCCGTGGTCAAGGGCTATCCGGGAGTGGAGTATCGACCAGAGCAATTCCCAGGATTAGTCTTCCGTCTCAAAAGACCGAAAACAGCCACCCTCATCTTCAATTCGGGGAAAATGGTCTGCACCGGCGCTAAATCAGAGAAAGAAGCCAGAAGAGCTGTAATGAAGGTCATCAGAGAACTCAAGAAAGGCGGCATAATCATCATCGGCAAACCTGAACTGAAAATACAAAACATCGTGGCCTCTGCCGCTCTTGGAGGGCTGATCGATCTTGAAAAGTCAGCTTACGAGCTCGGTAGAACCATGTATGAACCAGAGCAATTTCCAGGGCTCATTTACCGAATGGATGTGCCGAAAGTGGTGATTCTCCTCTTCGCCAGTGGAAAGCTGGTTTGCACAGGGGCCAAACAGGAAGAAGACGTTTACGAAGCTGTCAGTAAACTTCACCAGAAACTCGAAGATGAAGAACTGATATACTACGAATAGGCATGCAAAAACTGGGCGCGCAGTTTCTTCATCTATCTAGAATTTTCCCGATAAGATGCGACCCGTCGCTGCATCCATTGTTATTTTGCGCTTGACTTTCCTTTCCTTATGCCTTACCTTCAAGGTCCAGACAGGCAATAATATAATCTCCCCCGAAACTGGTTTCACACCCAATGTCAATCGCAATTTCCGATAAACTTTGTCCCTTCCCATCTTTATCGCGGGGCGATCCTCCATTTCATATGGCAACTTCGGCAAGAAGGTAATGTCCTCATCATCATCGAAGCCTTTCAGCTTCTCAGGTTCTTTCTTGATCAGTTTGTGGAAGATTATCTCCTTTTTCTCAAGCGAGACTATCGCACCTGTTTGTGCGCTTATGTAGTAAGTATCAATATCCTCCCTTTTGAAAAAGAATAATCTTTTCGCCTCTCGCGTAGCCAGTACTCTCCAAATGGGAACATGGAAGAACTCGGCGTCATAGATTTCTTCCTTCTTGCCGAAGAGTCCCCCTTCAAGCTCAGATTTTACCCTTTTGGAAGCTTCCACTTGAGTGATTCTCATAGGAATCGTCAGAAATTCTCCAACAATGTTCTTGGAAGGTTTGAAGCCGAATTTCGACAGCCAATACAGATTCTCAGGGTCGCCCTTGGCGCGTCCCTTTTCTACAACTTTAGTCTTGACGAGATTTTCCAGCGCCACCTTCAAGTCTCCAATGCTAACATCCAAGTTCTTCGCAATTGAATTCAGTGAGACCGCTTGTCTCGTAGAATTGAGATATATCCGAATTCGCCGTTCAAGCGATTTCGATTGAAGTGCGGGTTCAAGAGCGCGAGCCTGCTCCAATACTTCTCTGTGCAGGTATTCTTCGAAGAACATCTTTGATTCGGATGAAAGAGATGGAGGAAGATCTTTCTCATCCAAGGTCAAATGATCGGTCACCAGCCATCGAACTCGGAAATCCACCACGTCATCATAGAAGTCAGGAGACAACACGAGGAATTCCCCAGTTTGGAGACTTGGAAGCCTCCGCAGAACTCTGTCAGCTTGCATAGGATCTATTGATTGGATGATCTTCTGCACCCTCGCAATGTCTTGTTTCGTCATCATCCGCCCCAAGCACCAGGTGTTCACTTGCGCAAGAGCCTTGTAGTCTATATCGGTCACGTTTTGGGTGGCCGCCACAAGCCCAATTCCATACTTTCTCGCTTGCTTGAAAAGAAGAGCATACGCCTCCTTTGGAGGAGGATTCCTAGGATACGGTGGAATATAGGGCGCGATTTCATCAACATAGAATAATAGCTGAACATCTTCTGAAGGGTTCTTGAGCATCCAGCAATAGAGCTCCCTAAGCAGTGTGGCCAAGAAGAACTGCTTGTCGCCTGTAGAGCTGAGCGTGTTCAGATAGATGATGTTGAGGGGCACCTTTCCATCGCTTCGATCCATAAACATGTCGATGTCGATCTGAACTCCCATCTGAAACATGAGGGAAGCAGTGCCCACCGTAAGGAAACGGAGTTTTCTTGCAATCTCTTCGGGCTCCTTTTTTGTAACGAGATCATAAAGAGTTCCCGTGATTTTTGTCGAAGGTCGCAAAACTACGTCAGCTAGCTGTCCCATATCTCTGATCGTCTGTCCTTCTTGCCAGAGATGTTCCAGAATCGTGAACAGGTATGCTTTGGCTCCTTTTCCTGCGTCTGAGTCTAAGTCGTATCCCAAAAAGCTCGTGAGTGATGTGGCTGTCATGTCAAGAGCTAGAATGGATTCTTCGCTCGGAGTGTCTCTTGACGGAAACTCCAATGGGTTGACGCTGATAGGGATACCCTTGCTGCTGGCGGGAGTGAATATGGCCACTCTCGCCTTTTCGAAAAACTCTTCCTGAATTGCTGAAGTGGTTCCGTGTTTCTCGAGTTCCTTTGGATCTCCCTTCAGAGCGAGAGAGGCGATGTCCCCTTGAGGATCAACGATTATCACAGGGATGTCGTTTCTGACTGCTTCCTCGACTACACATTTACAGAGCACCGTTTTGCCTGATCCGCTGGCTCCAAGAGCCACAAGGTGGCGATGTAGCGCTTTGACGGGTAACTCAACCGGCGATTCATTCGCAACTTCTCGGCCTAAGAAGAGAGAAATAGTCCTCCCCCCGAGAGTAGCTTAATTCTGCTTCCTTATTTGTTTTGGTGCATGTATGCGCGCGTAGGCGGATGCAGGAGCTAAGAGGGGCATATAAAGTGAAGTTGTATATTATGCCTAGGTTTCTCGACGAATGGGAGGGAGAAGGCGATTTCGCAGACTAAGCTGGAAGGGATATTTGTGCCTCATGTGACACCCTTCAAACGTGATGGGAGAATCGATGAAGACGGACTTAGAGCCTGCGTACGATTTTGGGTAGAAGGTGGACTTCAAGGGCTGGTCACGCTTGGCAGCAACGGTGAAGCCCCCTACCTTTCTAGGGACGAAAGAAAGAATGTTATCGAGGCTGTGATAGATGAAGCCAATGGGACGGTTCCGGTCATCGCTGGGACGGGCAGTATGAGCACGTGGGAGACTATACAATTTACCAGAGACGCGAAAGACCTGGGAGCGGACGCTGCTCTTGTAGTAACTCCATTCTACTACAGGCTTTCACGTCAGGAAATCAACGAAAACATTACACAGCTGTCTTGGAGGCTGTTGACCTTCCAATTGTTCTATATAGTGTGCCAAAATTCACAAGCTATCACTTGGACCTAGATGTGATTTGTCAACTCGCCGCTGAACACGAAAATGTGGTGGGAGTGAAAGATAGCGGTGGAAATCTTGGTCGAATAGCCGAGACCGCAAGGTTGGTCGGTGCCGAAATCTCGGTTTTGGCTGGAACAGCCGATCTGACTCTTCCCACTTTGATGCTTGGAGGAAAGGGTGCTGTAATAGCAGTTGCGAATGCATTCCCCAAGCTGTGCAGCAACCTCTACGAGGCTTTCAGGGCAGGAAACTATGAAGCGGCCAGCAGCATACAACAGTCTATAACTCACATAAATGAAGTCTTGACGAAACGGCACAATCAGTTGTCGGCCATCAAAACAGCATTGAATCTGTTGGGCTTGCCAGGTGGCTGTCCACGAAAACCAGCATTACCATTAGACGAAGAAAGCAGAAGGGAAATCGAAATCCTGATACAGGCCATGGCAAAGCTTTCCTAAATCGTATGCATGCCTGTCAGATCAGACTTGAAGCTTGCCCTCGATCAGAATCGGGTCTCGGTCGACTCTCACTGTTGGGCTTACGCTTATGAGGTCCAAATGCAGCGTGCTATCATTCTCTCCCCCAAACGATTTGTTGTCACCGACAGCCACGTGGATTGTGCCCATTGCTTTCTCCTCCAGAATGAGTGGAGCATTCAATTCCGCGTCTACATTAATCCCGATCCCGAATTCGGCAAACCGGTCTTTATCGCCCGTATTGGCGTCCAAAATTTCTCTGAAGACCTCTTCTCCCTCTGCTGCCTTGAAATTCACTAATCTTCCATTCTTGAATCTCAACTCTAGCCCTGCTATCCTCAGACCCTTGTAGAATCGCGGCGTATCCATTACGAAGACGCCGTTGACGCTATCTTCAACTGGGGCGGTGAAAACCTCGCCCGTCGGCAAGTTCAAAATGGTATCTCCCCTCTCGACATCTTCATCGCTGATAACGCCGTCGTCGATAAGCCACCGTCTCTCAGCCACACTAAATCTGAGATCGGTCCCTGACGTAGAAGAAACCTCGACTTCTCTCGAGTCTTCAAGAACTCTCGCCAATCGTTGACCGATTTGGAGCATCTTCTTGTAGTCCGTGTCCAACGCTTTCATAATCTTCCTGTCCAACCCCTCATAGGTAAGGTTGAAGAGCCGCGCCAAGCCTGGGGTTGCCAGCATCAAACCCCCACTCTTGATCTTGTGGGTAGTCATTTTCTCTTGGATAGGTTTGTTTGCCTGAACGAGGGCTTTCATTTTCTCAGAAGAGATATCTTGAAGAAGAGCTGGATCGCTCGGAGCCGATAGGCTCATATAGACATCCAGCGCATCACACGCTGCCAGGATGTGGCTAGGCGTTTGAGACAGCGTTTCAACGCTTGCAGCTTTGAAGCTAGAAGACGCATATTCGGAAGAAGTCACAAGGATTTCGGGTCTTGCCCCGACTCGAAAGCATTCAATGCCTACCGCCATGGCCAGGTCAAGAATGTTTCCGTCAGTTGAAACAAAGACCATATCCCCTCTCTTGATTCTATAGCAGTCACGGACAACTTTTCTAGCGAGGCTTTTCCGTCGAGCTTCCAAAATTCTGCCTCCAAATATCTCTGCAGAAAACATGAAGGCTAAGAAGTTTTCGCTTGTTCTAGAATAATTTGCAGTTGATCTTCACTGATGGCGCCTATCTCATAGAGCTTGTCGGCGGCCTCGCTGGCTTTCATCAAGTAATGTAGCGAAACGTTCTCTTTTGCCAATCTTTCTTTTCCCCCTTCCTCTCTATCCAGCAGAACCACGGCATCATCGACGACGCCTCCCTCGGTCCTTACTGCTGCTACTGCCTTTCCAATTGACTTCCCAGTCGTTATGAGGTCATCTATAAGCAAGACGCGATCGCCCGACATGACAATACCTTCGATTTGTCGTTGGCGACCATGAAGTTTGATGTGTGGGCGAATGTATAGAAAAGGTTTCTTGAGTCGATAGGAGACTAGCGATCCGAAGGGAAGGCCGGCTAGGGGGATTCCGGCGATTCTCTTGAAATCCATGATTTTCTGATCTGTTTCTATGAGTTTTACAAAGAGGTCGCATATTCTTGCGAAGGCATCAGGAAAACTTGGTATGATCCTAAGGTCAATGTAGTATGGGCTAGTCTTGCCGCTTGTGAGTTTGAAGGTTCCAAATTTGAATGCGCCAATCTTGTGCAGGATTCGGCATAAGTCAGTCTTCATTTTTTCTTTTTGCTTTGATGGTGACAATGACGTTGCCCTTGTCTAAGAGGGAGATAGTTGGATTTTAATGCTTGTGTCGACATTGTCCGCTATGTTTAAATGATACTCGATGGGAAACTTGTATCCAATTGGAAGAACTCTCTATGGTTGATGTATGGCTTCCTTACGGAGCGACCGAAGTCTGCGCTAGGATACCGACCAGGAATTATCTAGGTTCTATCAAGCCTCGCGACGAGCTTGCCATTGAAGACCCAAGAGCCGAGATCGAGAGAGCACTAAGAAATCCC
>JABAOF010008311.1_pt1 | contig 19532 bp, 26 predicted proteins | sample 7062171 | NCBI WGS metagenome assembly JABAOF01 (sample SAMN14538628, study PRJNA623070) | marine sediment metagenome | biome: marine biome [ENVO:00000428]; feature: marine pelagic biome [ENVO:01000023]; material: deep marine sediment [ENVO:00002113] | place: India: Gulf of Khambhat ...
ATGAGTTGCCTCGCAACGGTTCTTGGACCCAGACCTCCGACCTCGAGCCATGTCAGTGAAAACACCACACAAAACGCGATCATGATACCGGTATATACAATAGCTCGATCAGGGCTGGCTGCGACCTCAGAGATGCTTTGAGGAGGAAGCACGTAATAAACGAGTCCGCCAACGGGTATGGGTTGCCCTCTTTCTCCTGCTTCATATCGGCCAAGGAGACCCACCCAGAAGTTGTCGCGACCCCAAGGTTGGCTCCAGAGAAGTTGAGAAAACAAATATACGTTTGCGAAAAGAGCGGAAGCAAAGATCACGGGCAGGTTAGAGACATATAGAAGTTTTATTGGATATCGACTGCGGAATCCTCGATAGCGAGCATATGATATCGGAAGTTCAACCCTGACTCCTTCAACGTAGATAACGATGAGAAAAACAACTATTGTTGTGATAAGGCCCAACATAGCTGGCAAAGTTGGATCAACCGGTCTGATGAAGATGTGCGACCAAGACCAAGGACCATGATCTACAGGCGGGTCTCCAACGATGATGTTAGAACCTCCCATAATCCGCGGGACTATTTGGGCTAATGCGATAAATGCTCCCCGCGAATTTCCATCTCCCAAGGGCGGAGTCAAACCAAAACTCGCCCAGAAAATGCTTTGGGCCACACCAGCCAGAATGAAGAGGCTGATTCCACTGCCAATCCCCCAACCCTTCTGTAGCAACTCATCTAAGAGCATCAGCACAAGTCCTGCGATCATGAGTTGGATGAAGATCACCAGGGACGCCATAGGCTGTAGGTCACCATAGACCCCACCGATAAGGTACGCAGATGCTTGGACTCCTATCATGATTATAGAAAAAACCTTGCTGGCAGTAGTGAATAAAGATCGGTCTTCTGGATCGGAGAAGTTGCACGCTATCATGCCCGATCCAGCAAGAAGCTGTAGAATGAGGCCTGCGGTTACTATTGGTCCGATTCCTAGCTCCATCAGAGTGCCTCTACGTGAGGCAAAGATCACCTGGAGAGCTGCGAGTTCCCCCCATCGGGTGCTGGTAATCCCGTAGAGCCGCACCTCGGACATGATGAGGTATATGGCTAGTGCCATTAAGGTCCAGAAGAGCTTCTCGTTGAAGCTCACGCTGCGCTTTGGTGGGCTGACTTCGGGTATAAATCTTGAGAGGGGGCCGAACATTCTGAGGAATCTGCCAGCCATAGATTTCTCCTTCTAGCTGTCTGTTATGATGAATTGGCGACATTGGATATGCTGAAGGAGCATATAAACACTTTCACGTAAGATAACCCCTTGTTTTGTAGGCTAGTTTAGAGAAGGCATTGTCATGACAATTACACAATCTAGCATATTGTGCGCATAACCGATTTCGACAGTTAAATATTTGAACATTGTTGAGAGCAAAGTCGAGAGTGTCGAAAAACATTGTTATACCCAAGTTGCGCGCGCATAGCAACAGAGATTCTAAAGTAAAGGTACGCGCAAGACATTTTTGGTGGCGTGTGCGTCCTTGTTAAGTGAGGAGTGAAAACTTTGAAACAATCTAACGATCAAAATCGGCGGGTTGTTGAGTATTATGCTGCGGCCGCGGTTGACAGCCTTCTATCAATAGTTCGACAGCAGGTTGCCTCAAAGCATGACGTAGATGGTGCATTCAGGATTTTACGTGAAAAACGCACGCGAGCGAGCGACTATCCGAAAAGTGGGTTTCAATGGTGGGCTTTTACTCCCAAAGACCTAGAACAACTCTTCTCAAAGCATGGTTTTCAGGTTGTGAAAATAGTAGGGAAGCCCATCGCATATTCCAGAATGGCAGATCCACTGCTTCACGATCCCATCAAAATCAAAAAGCTCTTAGAACTTGAGCTGGTTCTGTGCGAAGAAAAAAGCATCATAGGTTACGGAAGACATCTTCACATAGTCGCGAGAAAAAGGAGGAATCCGACACTTTTTCGACACTAGATAATGTTGAATTGTCGAAAATAACGTTACCTCCTAAAGGCGCGCATGTCATACATATTTGGATCCAAATAACGAACTATGTTGAAAAATATAAGGGGAGGGGATCCCGCCGTGTCTCTCTGTCTCTACCTGCATGAATGTGGGTGGAGCACACGCTTGGAAAAAACAGTTACGCATGAATCCACACATGGACTATTTCACGAAAATCTCTTCGCCCTTCTCCTCCAAAATCTTCTTCAGACGCACCTCAAGCACTCCATTCTTATAGGAACTCACAGCTGAATTCGGGTCAACTCTAGCAGGGAGTCTTAACTCCCTACGAAATCTCCGCTTAGGCGTATCCACAGAAATCACTAGCTCATCACGAGTTGTATGAAGCTCGATGTCATCCCTCTCAACGCCTAGAAGTTCAGCCACAACCACCACATCCTCATCTTCCTCCATAATGTCCACAAGAGGCTCCCTTTCATCCCTAATCTCAGGCCCAAAACGACTCTTCCGCACATTCCCAAATTCCCGAATTACGGGCTTTCCATCTGGTCCAAGCGACATAGAAAATCCGTAAACGTAGGGGCCATACAATCCCTTTCTTTTAGAAGATGTTGTAAAAGCCCTATGCATCGTCTCATCCATCATCTTCTCCAGTCTGTCAAACTCATCAAACATGTTAAACCATGGAGATCGATATTTCCTCTTTTTTCGTCTCCACCAACTGTCGCTCAATGAAAGCCCTCAACATTGTGCATAGAGCCAGGACATAAATACATTACTATGCCAGTTCGTTCTCTACATTGCAGAAAAACTAGGCCATTCGTCTTATGAGCTCGTTGATAGTTTCTCCACGGTATCCTATGACTCCACCAGCAACGTAACTCCGTTTAACCTTACCCTTAAACCCCTTTTTGGGCGGATGAAGACGAAAAATTGGCTTTATGTCAGGAAGGCTACCGAAATTGACTCTCAGTTCATATATGGCTTCTGCCAAGTTGCTTAACGAGTCGTACCCAATTTCCTGAGCATACCCCTCGGTCAATTTTCTGTTTCCGATGAGCCTTGCTCTCTTCTTGAGCAGAAGCATGATGCCATCTTTAGAAATCTCGCCCCAAGTCAGGTAGTTCCGTGCTTTGCGCAGCATACCGAGGTAGGATGGGCGGTCGTCAATCAACGCGGCGTGGCAATTCCGATTCAGACCGAGCATTTCAAGAGTTTCTTCAATCTCTCTGGAAACGTCACTTACTCCCCGAACTCGAATGACCGCCAGACATTTCCTCTTTTCCTCCATCTCACCTCACCCAATCGTCCGGTGTGACAAGTCTGTACGTTTTTTGAAGAGCTTCAAAGACAGCGTAAGCGAAGGATGGGACTGTTCTTGTCGAGCCATAGCTTCTCGTCCAGCAATCCTTCACACCGGCAAGTCTGAGGATTATTCTAGCTGCTTCGCTTGCAACCAAGCCTAACCCACGGGGACCAGGAATAAGCACAATTTCCACCCCGCCACACTTGGCACGGACCTGAAAGGGGAGGGAATGCGGTTTCCCACATCCACATTCCCAGCTTCCACAGCCTTGACGTACGACGGTTATGTTGAGACGCGCATCTACAGCGGCTTTTTCAATGGCTGTTCGCACCTGTTTGGCCTTTGCTCCGCCTAAACCCACATAGCCATCGCGGTTTCCTACAGCTACTATGGCTTTGAATCTTGACTTCTCCCCTGCGTCTGTTTGCTTCTGTACAAGATTAATGTCGATTACCTCTTCTTGCAGGTCTGGGAGAAGAACATCCACGATTTCAGGCTCACGTATTTTTAAACCTTCCATAAAAACTTCTTCCATGGAAGTGATATCGCCTTCAAAAATCATTTTTCCGAGTCTTGTACGAGGTTTCCATTCTTCCACTTCTGCAGAACTCACATCTACTCCCTCCCAAATGAGGAAACAATTTTTTCCTTTATTGAAGAAAAGTGTTCTGAAAGCTGTTCAGGTCGCAATTCTCGGGACAAGTATTTAGAGAACGCCTTTTGATAGAGGTCGGGATTTGCGGATAACTGGTTTGCGTAATCAACGACGTGTTGCCCACTTACCCTTGATACATCGGGTAATACGCCCTCATCATGCGAAACTACAACACCCGCATCAATAACTCCCCTCAACGCTGCAAAGACTCTTGCTCCCGGTGAGGGAGTCTGCAAACCAATGTCTAAGACTACCTCGTTTATACCTGAAATCGTTGCTCTATAGCCGCACAAAAAGCCGGCTAAGTAGGCCGCTGGAATGTTTCCACAAGCACCCTGCCACCCATACTTTTCTCGTAGTTCGCGAGAATTGACGGAGACAACAACTTTGTCACCTATTACATCGGCTTCGATCACTTGAGTAATTATATGTCTTGACGTACCGCGAACAACCAGCCGGGGAAGCTCAGACAAGACAAGAGCTCGTCTTGATTTATAGTCGGTTTTCCCGTCTCTGCGCCTGCGGAAGGGAACGCTATGGCTAGGACCTTTCGCCATCACCGCTTCCTCCCAAGACCACGCGTTTTAATATAGCGCTCTAAGTCAGCGACTGATTCGAACTCGCCGCTGCCCGCCATCTTATATAGATGCCGATACACGCTTTCTGTGATCGTGTAGCTTGTTTTCAACTCGCGCAGCCTCTTGCGCAATGGTCGAACTTTTTCCATCCAAGCTCTTTTCTTGGGAATTCGCGCCCGTGTAGATCCGCTTTTGCGACCTGGACCTCTTCCTAGTCCTTTCTTCTTCTTTTCCTGTAGGGTGCGCGCACGTGCTCGGCTGACTCCTCCTTTTGGACGGCTTTTGATAGCGCCTTCATGGATTAATCTTCGAATCTCGTCCCTGGTAATCGCTATTTCAACCTCCTCTGTTCGGTCGGGATCCATCCAGACACGGCTCTCACCTACCTTGAGGATCTCGGCGGCTAAGCGTCGTTGATTTTTAAGGCTCAATGCTGTTTCGCTCCTCCAATGCTATTGTTCTCCTTCTGTCTCCTCCTCTTCCTCGCCTAATTCCTCGACTTCTTCGAATTCCTCTTCGAGTTCCAGAGCTTTTCTCGGATTCAGTACATGAATCTTCAGTTCATCAGCTATTGCGGAGATTTCAACCTCTTTTCTTGCTCCAACCTGGCGAGCGATTCTGATGGCTTGTGTTTTTGGGTCGACCTTTCTGACGTCATCAACGTTTCGAACGATCACTTCCTCATATCCAGAGGGATGAAGCCCTCTTGTTTCCTTGGGACTGCGATAGCCGACTCCGGGAGACCTTGGCCAGCCCTTAACTTTCTTACGCATCTTACTGTCTATGCCGCGAGGTCGCCTCCAGCTCTCTTTCAATCGCCTATAGCGCCAGCTTTCCTGACGTCCGAAATCAGGTTTTTTGTTTGTAACTTGCTTCCGCTTTCTCAGTGCTTGCTCTTTGGAGGAAGCCTTCGGTCTATTCTCTTTCATTCTTCCATTGCCTCGTGTCGCTCATAGACGTAGATGCCGTCAAGAAAAACCCGTGGATCTTTGTTTTTGACCTTGGTTGCCCTTTGAATGTTTGCAGCGGTTTGGCTCACATCTTCTATGTTGATTCCTTGTACGATTACGTCTTCGTCCTTTACGGTGACTTTGGTGCGGCCCATTATTCTGGCTGCACGTGGACTTCGCTCTCCAGTGAAGTTTTCTATCGCAATTGTTTTCTCTCTGACTTTGACAGATATAGGGAAGTGAGAAAATACTATCTTGAGTTTGTAGGTGAAACCTTTTGTCACCCCGGTTATCATGTTTTGGATGTGTGATTTTACCGTACCCACAAGAGCCGCCTCCCTCTTTCGAGGCCAACTGGTCTGGATCTTAACCTTGTCTCCATCCAATTGGATAGAAACCGGAGCATGAGAAAAATCTCGCGTCAAATTTCCCTTGTCACCCTCAACCGTGACTCTTCTTCCATCTACACTAATCTCTACCCCTTCAGGAATTCCAACCCACTCAACAGCTTCAACAACACGCATTACCAACCCTCTTCAATAGACAAATCCGAGCAGTCGCCCGCCGATTCCCTTTTTCTTAACTTCCTGATGGGAAAACACGCCCTGAGAAGTGGAGACAACTAGAACACCTATATCTCTAGACGGGAGAAACGTTTTCTCCCATCTTTCAAACTCGTCAAATTTCACACTGAAACGGGGCTTCACGGCACCACATTGATTTACACGGCCGAGAAGCTGTACCTTAAATTTTCCAGCACGGCCGTCGTCCACAAATTCAAATTCGCCGATATATCCGTTCAGTTGCATCACTCTTAGAACTCTGCCCAGAAGTTTGGAAGCTGGGCTAATCACACATTCACGCATGTTTCGCATCTCGTTGTTCATGATGGTTGTCAACCCATTTGCGAGAGTGTCCATCATAGTCATCCTATAAACCTACCCTATTCGTATTTTCTAAACCCAAGTTTCTTGGCGAGTTCCCTAAAACACTGGCGACATAAATCTAATCCGTACCTGCGGATGATCGGACCATGAGAACCACATCGTCTGCATTGGCGACTGCCCTTGCCGTATTTTCGCTCCTTTTCAGGTTTCTGTTTTCCCATCTAGATCATCTTCATCTATGCAATTTCAACCTTAAACTCATCTTTGACAAACAAAATCGTCTCCTCGGCGGTCATCAAGTGACTTGAACCAACCTTTGATTTTGCGTGCCGTCGCCGCTTAACGCGGTATCCAGGTCTGCCAAGAGTGACCGAAACGTTCATGCCATGGATGCCAAGTTCCGGCATGTATTTTGTGCCAGGTATCTCTATGTGCTCTTTTATGCCGAAAGAAAAGTTGCCGCGATCATCAAAGCATTCCTTCGAGAGGCTATTATCAAGAGCTTGAAAAGCCTTCTCCAGAAAGTTTCTTGCCTTCTCTTTCCGAAGGGTTACAAGGCAGGCGATTGGTTCCCCTTTTCGGATGCCGAAACCGCGTATTGTTTGTTTGGCTTTCCGCTTGCACGGCTGTTGGCCTGTTAATTGTTTAAGAACGTTTGATGCTTTTTCAAGAGGCTCGCCTGATTTCCCGACAGAGATATTCACGGTCACCTTTTCGATTTTAGGATTGAACATAGGGTTTTCATGCCATTTTTTACGTATTTCCTCTCCAGACAAGTCAATGAACCTCCGGTAGAGATATCCAGGGTTTCTTGTCGCCGACGGCGAAAACTAGGTCGATAGTCGTCTGGAAACGGTTTCCATCCTTATCTTCTATTGTTGCAAGTAGATTTCTGCGCCTTTGACCGGGTCTTTCCTCAAAGGCCACTACATTGCCGTGTCGGCCTATGTTTTTACCTCCAAAAATTATTGCAGGCACTCCTCCAGCTAGATTTGCACGTTCAACGATCTCCTGATCTGGAATGCTCATTTTCAAAACATCTAGTGTTCGGTAAACATCTTCTTCGGGATTTTTGGGATCATCCAGCTGAACTAGAACGTTTCTTCCATCATGGAAGTTAAGCTGTACATGACCACCTTTAACAATGCTCTTACTCTCGATCCTACAGAGCTTGAATTTGGCTTCCTCTGCGTCTATTGAGTGAAGAATTAATCCCTTTTCAGATGGCAAGACTCGATATGCCTTTTCAATGGTGGGAATGGAGATGACATCCATCAATCCTATTGGAAAGCTTTCTTCCTTCTGTATTTTTCCATCGACTTTAATTTGCTCTTGGGAAATTACCGTGTTGGCTTCTTTTCGTGTTTCTGCGAGTCCCAAAATGTCACGAATAATTAGCATGAGCGGTACACAATATGATACAGAATGAGGACCAGGTTTAGGTTTCGCTGTCCAAACCAGTTCCTTTCGATGGATAGGCCAGAACCTCGGCGCGGGTTTTCGCTTTAAGTGTTTCTTCCCACCCTTCTTACCCAATTCATTCTCCCTCAGATTCAGCCACGATTCCACTAACCTTCTGAGCCTTCTCGCCGGCGCCTTTCCGCTTCAATATCTCTCGGCGCCACTTATCGTCAAGGTTGAGTTGGGTGATCATAACCTTGGATGGATGTAGCGGAATGGGCACCGGGGTTCCATCCACCTTCTCCCGGGTTACGCCTTCAACAAAAACTCTGTACTTTCCCTGATCAACGCCTGTGACTTTTCCCTCAAATCCTTTTCTGTCCCCAGCCATGATCTGAACAGTATCTCCGGTTCTCACAGGAACCGAATTGATGTTGTGGGACTCATTTAGCTTCGGAGAGAGAGGAGCGGAAAAACGTTTGTATCTTTTATGTAGGGGGGCTTGATGTAGTCTTTTTCTTTGCTTTCTTGGCTTGATCGTTTTCACCAGCTTCTTCCTCCTACACGATGATGCTTGCGGCGCTCGCTATTCTCGGCCATCGTTCAGCCGCTTCCTTCGCTACAGGTCCACGAATCTCTGAACCACGCATCTCTCCTTCAGGAGTCATTATGACGGCTGAGTTGTCTTCGAATTGAACCCAGATCCCTTCAGCGCGTCTGTAGGGCTTCCTCTGTCGAACAACCACTGCGCGAAAGATTTTCCTTCTCATGTCGGGTGTTCCTTTTCTGACAGAGACGACGACCATATCTCCGACAGCCGCTGCTGGAATTCGCCTTAATCGTCCCTTATATCCGATTACTTGAATCACCCGCAGTTTCTTGGCTCCGGTGTTATCGGTACATTTGACAACAGAGCCAGCTGGCAGGCCTTTTGAAATCTTGGGTCTTTGTCCGATCATTCCTCTAGCTACAAATGCACGGGCTCTGGCTCTAGCTGCCATCTCATCCTTCCCCCACTTTTTCAACAACCACAAAGGATACGGTCTTGCTTAAGGGACGGCATTCAACTATCTTCACCCGGTTACCCGCCTCAACGTTTAAACACGAAGGGCTATGAGCAGGTATGTGACCGTGCCTCCGTTCGAAACGTTTGAATTTTGGCACATACTTAAGATAGTCACGCCTCACCACCACGGTCTTGTCCATCTTGGCACTAACGACGACCCCTTCCATTACGCGTCCCCTTGTTGAAAGGGTTCCGTGAAACGGACAGTTGCGATCATCGCAAGTCTTCCTAGGCTTCTCAAAAGAAAGGGCCATTGTTTACCAAAGTCTCCTGAACTGCTTCTTGATTCGATCTTCTGGCCGTCCAACGATGACTTTTCCGTTGATCTCTACGACTGTCCCATCAGACATGGTGAAATGGAAGACAGCCGTATTCTTGATGATGGCCTTCTTATGGTTTTGATGCATTATGAAAAGAACGTTTCGAGTTTCATCAACGACTCTTCCTGAGATGCCAACATAAGTAGGATTTGAACTTCTAACGACCTCAGCGTTTTGACCGATAAACTCCCGTTGAACTATGCGGGGCGTAACCTTCATCTTTTTTCCTCCACAATACGCTTTTCTTCGTTATCAACCGTGAGTATTCGGGCGATCGTTCTCCGAATCTCCCGTATCTGAGAAGGGCTTTCGGGAGCGCCGCCAGCCTTAACCATTGTTCTTAGTCTCATGAGTTCGGTTCGTAGCTCAGTAAGTCTCTTCTTACGGTCTTCAGGAGACATGGCTCTGATGTCTTTCATCCGTATGATTGGCATCCTATTCCTCAGCCTCGGTCTCAGCTTTCTCTGCTGTTTCTTCACCTGCTTCCTTGAGTATCTGCACCCGGTCGGGAAACTCGGCTTCTGGTGGCATTATCAGCACCTTTACTCCAAGCATGCCTGGTTTTAACTGGACATGTGAGACAGCCTTTCTCATTTGTTTCATGGCGGGATCCCCGCTTTTCGGTAGGTATCCGGCTCTAAACTTTTCGTACCGGGCTCTACGGCTTCGCAGAACTCCGCTCATGATTATTTCGGCCCCAAGCGCTCCGGCTTCCATGATTCTGTTCAATGCCCAGTAGCCTGATCTGCGATAGTGTATGCCTCGTTTCAGGCCTGAGGTTATGCGGGACGCCATGACATGTGGATTCAGCTCTGGGATTTCGATCTCGGCTACGGAGATTTGAGGGTTGGGAAGCCCAAATTTCTCTTCAAGCGTTACCGCAAGTTCTCTTATAGTTTCTCCGCCTCTTCCGATCACCAAGCCAGGACGCATAGTGTAAATCACCATGTGGGTGCCCAGTGGGGTTTTTGTAATTTCGACGCCACCGTATCCTGCTCTATCAAATTCATTCTTCAAGAACTCGTCGATTTCTGTCTTTTTGACCGATTCCTCTATGAAGTGTTTAACCGCAGACATCTATGTTATCTCCATCTGCTCTAGGATGAGTTCTACGTGGCAGAGTGTCTCGAAGTAGGGGGTCATGCGTCCGAAGGCTCTAGGCTTGTATTTTCTGATTTTCATTCCGGGATAGGCCGATGCGTGGACTATCTTCAGTCTTTCCGTATCTAGACCTTTGAATTCAGCGTTTGCCTCTGCGCCCTCTAGAATCTGCAGAATCTTTTGTGCGGCTATGACTGGGTATCTTCCTGTTGGAGGTTTGTGGAGTCCGTGGCGATGTCCCACCTTCTTCTTGTGTCTGCAGTAAGGAACTGGCTTCTTCTTTTTAATGACTTGGCTCAGGTATTCTTTGGCTTGGTCTAATTTCATGTTCTTTATTGTTTTGCATACTTCTCTTGCGTGCTTTGGAGATACTCTCAGCTCACGTCCGCTGGCTTTAGCCGTTGTTTCCGGATCTATAACCGCTTTTGAGTATCCCCACTCTGGCATCTTGATTTTTCCTTTTATGTGGTTTCACATTGAGAGAAGTCTGGTCGTTTATATGTCTTTTGCGGCTATGCTACCGTGTGTGTGAGTAGAATCTGCTAAGGGTCTGTTATATAATCCAAATAGGAGCCAAACATGTGATGTTAAGTAGGTGGTTTAATGGACATGGATAAGCAGAGATGGAGACACAGAGAGGGATTTAGCCTCGTCCATAAGGGTTTAGGTCGGTGGTGGCCACGGCCTGCTTCCCAAAACTACTGGTATCTCCAAGGTATGTAATATTTGGCCTTCCTTTCTTTTAACATTCAAGATCACGGTTTCTCCGGGCAGCGTGTATTCTTCAAGATAGCTTGCCATGTCATCTCCATTTCTAATGCGAGTTCCATTAATTCCAATCAGTATGTCGTCGCTTCTCACTCCTGCATTGTCTGAGGGTTCGCCCGGCGTAACTTCAACTACTCTCCAGCCATAAGTAACGTTCACTCCCATTTCTTGAGCCATTTCATAATTCATATTCGTACCTCTCAACCCCAAATATGAATGAGCACCATAACTACCGTTTGTTATTAGGCATTCTATTTCTTTGAGTATTGTGTTTGATGGGACTGCGAAGCCTAACCCCTGAGAGTCACTAACTATGGCTGTTGTTATTCCCACGACCTTGCCGCAGTAGTTTAGCAACGGACCACCAGAGTTTCCTGGATTTATGGGTGCACTCGTTTGTATGATGTTTGCTATCCCGAACCCTCCGGTGTACTCCTCCTCAGTTATTGATCTTCCAAGCGCGCTCACTACCCCTGTAGTCATCGAACCAACTAGGCCGTATGGGTTTCCAATAGCTATCACTGGGTCGCCCACCCTCAACGTTGAGGAGCTAACAACCTCCAGAGATTGAAATTCGTTTTCAGGAGCTTCAACTAGGAGAACAGCCAAATCTGCATACGGATCCGTTCCATTTACTGTAGCAGCATATCCATTTCCGTTGGCAAATGTCACGCTTACACTGATCGTTTCATGAACAACATGGTAATTCGTTATCACAACCATTGTTTCTGAAAAGTTGTAGACGAACCCGGAGCCTTGAACAGTTTCTTCACCAGTTCGTCCAATAACTATAACAACCGAATCCTTTACTTTTTCATACATTTCTGCTAAGGCGGTGCTGTTTTGGTAAAGCGTAATGTTTTGATAGGTAATATTTTGATAACCTTGCAGTTTAGAAACTTGGGCTTTGAGGTTTGAAATTTCATTGTTTAGACTACTAATGTCTTGGAAAGCTATGTAGTGGCTTACTAAGCCCCCAATCAATAATCCAGCTACAAACACTAGTATGAGAAAGGCTGACGAGAACTTTGCAAGGCGTTCATTGAATTCAATCATGCCATCTTCACCTTTAAAAAGTCAAAAACATTCTTAAAAAAAGTTCCGCAAGCTCTCCTGTTCGTATTCATATCTCGACTTGTTTCGGGGATGCGAATGCGAGTATGACGGTGAAGGCTTCCATTGTTAGTAGGGTGGTTGTTCAAATATTAGCCATGCTCTCCTGAGTAAGATCGGATAGAATAGGAAAAGGAACTGAGGTTAAGAAGGTTTCGTCTTTCTTCTGTGATTGCGGCTTTGTCAATTAGCTCAGAACCTCGGCTACTACATTTCTGCGCTTTCGGTCATCAAACCATTTCGAGAAGCAGTCGAGTGCATGAGCACGATTGTTTTCCACTTCGCGCACATCGATGCCTTCGGTTTTGAGGAAGCTCTAGTTGTAATCATCTTTGTCTACTCATAGTCTTTTGCCACAACCGGGACAAAACGTATCATCTGGTTGAATTCCTTTACCGCAATTGGGGCATTTGAGGGCATCTTTCATGAGGTGGGTTCCTCGCTTTTCTTTTTTCAGAAGTCTTCCGTCGTTGAGATCGAGCATTCTGCCTACACGTGAAGCTGCGTTGCCAGACTTGTTTACATGCGTGGCACTAGTTATGCTGCTATATCTCACTGTCAAATATTGAGAGTATCACTTGAGATGTGTGGAACAGAAGGAACATGCCTTCTTCACAGAAACTGAGTGCGCGCGTACCCAAAATTAGGGAGAGAATTGGGACAAATTCGAAAAACTGCCTAGTAGTGCGAGAAAATATCTTGTAGAGTTTGAGGATTTTTTGGCACTTTGTCCTTGTGTTGGTAGACTCCTTCGTGGTATATCGTTCCATCTGGATTGTCCCAATACACTCCGGCTGCATAAAACCCCTTGAAAAATCCAGTGCCATTCATCATGCACCAACACTTCGCAATTCCATCAACATAATGCACATACGCCTCAACGCTCCCAGCATCACAACTAATCAACATACGATTCCTAACTATACCCTTCCCAGTCTCCGCGCGCCTATCAAGGAGAGATGCTTCACCCTTAAGCTCAGGCAAAGAAGATTCAAAAATCTCCAACCTGAAATCTGGAGGACGCTTCGTGACTCTGCTCGTAAAGCTCAGAAACTCACAAATCCTCATCTCTCCCACGCCTCTGCAATCAGCACTAGTCGAAAAGAGGGTGCTATCCTTGGATATATGAATTGACATCTTGAAGAGCGAATCTTTCTACCTCAAGCACACCTTTGATGAAGTTAAACAGTTTCGTGCGCACATCCAAAGACAGATTAGGATACCATATTGGGGAGGCGATGACCAAACCTCTCCATGCGTAGAATGGCTGGGCAACCTCCAAGATCTCCTCATCACTCGTCTTATTCAGATAGTTCTCCCAAAACAAGCTGAACAATTCCCCAAATGATCCTTTAAGCTCTCCATAGGTCCGCAGAGAGTAGAACAGATAGTTGATGCTCATAGCGCTCACGTCATCGGCAGCCTCTCCCCACTCTCCTCTACTCCTGTCCAAGACGGAGAAATCCGTGTCCTTCCTGAACAGGATGTTCCATGGATGATAGTCCCCGTGAACTTGCGCTAATCTATGCGTCTTCCTCTTGAGCTTCCAACGCCACTCCACACATCGCTTCTCAATCTCGCACAGATCCTCATTGCTGATGTAATCAAGCCTGCTTGGGTAACTGTCGCACAAACCCATGATACACTCTCCATGTCCCACCAAATCCCGGACACGCCTGACATACAACCCAGCTTCGTCGCCCTTCACACCGTGAATCTTGACAAGATAATCAGACAAGGCCAGACAGCGCCGTCTGTCCAGATCAGTCAGTCGTTCCTTCTCCTTGATCCTATCTAAATCATGAAAATATGGCCGCCCCTTAACCCTGTCTGTGACTATGAAGAACTCCTCACAGTTGCCTAGAGACTTCAAACTTTCATCGTCGGTGAAGGCTCCAACGTCCACAGATCTTGCATGACTTGGAAGGTTGTTGAAGGCGGAGTGCTGCCACAACAGAATCCCAGCCCGGTCAGAGAAATGCTCGTGACCAAAGCCTCCTGGGCGCATGGTCTCCAAGATTACACTCTTCAACTCCCCCTTGATTACGAACTCGACCTCGTAAGGAACACCATACCCAAACTCCTTTAGCTTTATCCGTGGTTTTGCCCTCTTAAACTTCCGCTTATCTAACTCACCAACGTACCGGACCTCAACATCAGCCTCGTAGACAGATGAGAGATACTCCTTCAGCTTATTCAACCGCAATCTAAACATATTCAACCCCTAATCCACAGAATTAAGACAAGTTAAAAGTTTGCATCTTCCATCTTCAGACAGGCAAGAACAAAAGTCAATAATAACTCCCAAGAACATATCAACAAAAGCGTGATGTCAAATGACGGACTTCAAGGTGAAAGACACAAGCCTAGCCCCCCAAGGAAGCCTAATCATTCAATGGGCATCCATGCACATGCCAGTACTCAACCAGATCAAAAAGCGATTTCAACAAGAAAAACCCCTCAAAGACGCTATGATAGGTGCATGTCTACACGTAACAAAAGAGACAGGAGTGCTCATACAAACTCTCACGGCTGGAGGAGCAGAAGTCGCCCTCTGCGGATCAAATCCCTTGTCAACGCAGGACGAGGTAGCCGCGGCACTCGCAGAGGCTGGAATGGATGTCTATGCGTGGCGTGGAGAAACCACTGAGGAATACTACTGGTGTGTCAACAAGGTGATAGATCGCAAGCCCTTAATCACAATAGACGACGGAGCCGACCTTGTCAGCACAATCCACTCCAAAAGGAGAGAGGCTTTGAAGAACACGAAAGGCGGCACAGAGGAGACGACAACAGGAGTCATACGCCTGAGAGCTATGGAAAAGGCAGGATCTCTTAAATACCCCATCATAGCGGTAAATGACGCATACACGAAATATCTCTTTGACAACCGCTACGGCACTGGACAGAGCACGTTGGACGGAATAATAAGAGCCACAACCATCCTGCTGGCTGGAAAAAACTTCGTCGTATGCGGCTACGGATGGTGTGGACGGGGACTAGCCCACAGAGCCAGAGGTATGGGTGCAAGAGTCAATATAGCCGAGGTAAATCCGACAAGAGCACTGGAAGCCGTTATGGAAGGCTTCCACGTAATGCCTCTCAGCAAAGCCTCAGAGATAGGTGACATCTTTGTCACGGCGACTGGAAACCTCAATGTGATTAGAAAAGAGCACATGCTAAAGATGAAAGATGGTGCCATTCTAGCCAACACAGGCCACTTTAACGTGGAGATAAGCATACCAGACCTAGAGAAAATCTCAACCTCAAAAAGAAGAATAAAAGCAAATGTGGAAGAGTACAACCTCCGAAACGGAAGAAAACTGTACCTACTGGCTGAAGGAAGACTCGTCAACCTAGCAGCCGCGGAGGGTCACCCATCAGAGGTCATGGATATGTCGTTCGCAAATCAGGCTCTCTGTATAGAGCACCTAATAGAAAAAGGCCAGATGGCACCAAAAGTATACAGCGTACCCAAGGAGATCGATGAACTCGTCGCGGTTCTAAAACTGAAGTCGATGAACATGGAGATTGACGATTTAACAGAGGAGCAGAAGAAATACATCGCCAGCTGGGAAGCTGGAACGGTATAATTCGTTTTGAACGACAAACTTTATAATAGGGTTGTTGACATACACATGCCCCGTTAGGTGAAAAATATGGTTAGCAAAGATCAGGCTATCGGCTGGTTGATCTTCCTAGCATGTGCAGTTGTCGCAATAGCATATCTTGTAGCATTCTACTTCTTCCCTACTGTCGTATTATGGCTGGTTGGAGTCCCCGTAGTTATTGCATTCATCGCCGTATTAGCAATCGGCGCATGGATCGGCTGGACCATGGCAACAACCCCACCGCCGAAGCCAATCGAAGAAATAGAAGCTGAAACAAGGATAGAAGAGAAGGAAGAGGAAGAAGAGAAAGAGTAAAAGGATAGAGAGCCCCCTCTTCCAACCGCTTCTCACCACAACTCTGCAAGGCTGGGAACATCAAGTAAATAGCGGCTGAAATTCCTCCAAGTTTTTTGGAATTTCTCACAAATTGTATGCTATACCACCTAGTGACAACAAGATCTGCCTATTGAGCTTCGATGTAGTTTGCAGAACATCCTGTTGAAGGAGCCCTGCTCTAGACAACCACCTGAACGCACATAGTTGGAATTGACCTAGGAAAAACAATGCTTCCTAGTTTTCGGCTTCTTTTGGATGTTTAATCTCGTCGTATTCTTCGGACAGAATCTTGAAGGCGACGGACAACCTTTCCGCTCTATCAATCTTTCCATTCTTTCTAGCTTTCATAGTTTCGGAGGCTAGGTATGAAAGGACATTTCGCAAGTTTTCTTCTAATGGTTCTCTCACCTCCATTCCTCCGGACGGATGTCGTGTCTAAGGTATCCTTGGGAGTGGCATCGTGGACCGTGGGCTCTAAAATCACTCTTCCTTTTCAGAATAAGTGCCATGAGAAGAAGTAAACCTTCTCAGGTATTAATAGATGACGAATCTTATTCAGAGGGGTTCATTCTTGCGAGTTTGGGAGGGAGATAATAGGAGGCCTCAGTCCTCCCAGTCTAGGAGCCTCTTTTCGCCTTCAATCTTTTTCAAATCGGCGATGTCCTGTGTGACTTCCATAGTCCCAAGATACTTCCCGTTTTTGCCTCGCACCGCAAAGTATCGAATGTGAACCAGTCTGTCACCCTTTGGAATCCAAAACTCTGCCGCGTCCTTTTTGCCGCTCTTGAAGCTGTCCAAAATCTTGTTGACTACGTGGACGCTTTTTTGTGGGTGGCATTTCTGAACTTTTCTCCCGATGACAGCCTTTGTCCGCGCAAAAATTCTTTCCCCCAGCTTGTTGAAGTATCTGACACGATCTTCTTTGTCGACGAAGGTTATGTCTACCGGAAGAGTGTTGAGGATGGCTTCAATTTCATCTTCTGATAGTGTTCCAGTTTCAAACTGCAATGGTCCTTCTAGTGCACGTCCGGAGCGGAGCATTCTTTTCTTATTGGCGATCAAATCATTCAACAACCTCACCTGCAACAACATATCATTACTTTACTCTGTGTTAAAACTTTATAGTTGACAGGTATAATATGATACCTGATGTCGGTTATGAAAAGACTCGATCCAGAGTTAATCCCCATCTTGGAGGAGAAGTATGGGTCGTACTGGTGGCCAGCCGACATGTATCCTGAGGATTCCTCCTCTGATCCATTCAAACACTTGATAATCACGGTTCTCTCTCAAAACACGAGTGAGGCGAATTGCATCAGAGCATACAGAGGGCTTGCAGCGGAGTTCAAGATCACACCTGAGGCTCTGGCGAGGGCCGAAAAGGAGAAGATCAAGGAGGCTATCAGGAGCGGAGGACTCTACAATGTCAAGTCTAAGAGAATAAAGGAGTTGTCAAAGGTTGTCCTGGAAAAATTCGGGGGCGACATAGCTCCAGTTCTCAGGCTTCCAAGGGAGGAGGCAAAGAAGAGGCTCATGGAGCTGCCTGGAATAGGAAACAAGACGGCAGACGTGCTGCTTACAGACCGATATGGCTACCGAGAGGTTCTGCCAATCGACACCCACTATGACAGACTCGCAAGGCGACTTGGCTTGGTCAAACCTAGCGCAAAATATCATCAAATCCAGAAAGCTCTCTTTAGATTCATCTTTGAACACGAGAGTCGAGACAGAGTGGCAGGTCTGCTCTGGCTACTCGCCAAACATACGTGTAGGGCGCCGAAGCCTAGATGCTATGAGTGTCCGCTTGTTCAGCTGTGCGAATACCAAGACAAGGCTATGCGTGCACGCTGAGCATCCTTCAAAGACTGAAGCAATCCTGACTGAATGGAACCTACCTTACCACATAGAGTTTCATTCAAGATCTCAAATCTCATTTTCAAAAGGTATAATTATCTAGGAATCAGCTGCTGTCCTGTTGCAGTGCTTGAGGTAGCTGTGGATGAGCATTAAGGCAGTACTCCTAGATTTAGGGGACACCCTCGTCGGGTCTGATCGGTTTGACTATGATGCCTGCCTGAGAGAGCTTCACAAAAGCCTTTCGCGTGACGAGGTGACTCTTCCTTATGAGCACTTTGAGAAGGCGTATTTTGAGGTTAGAGGGCGAATCTACAGAGAGACAGAAGACTCTCTTGAGGAGCTCAGCTTCTGCTTTCGAGTCTCCGAAACTCTGAAACTTTTTGGATATTAATTCAATCCCGATGACCAGCTGATAATAGATGCTGTCGAAGCCTTCATGAATCTACGAGTCAATTCTATGACAATGGATGAACAGGTTCCATCAGTCCTTCAACAACTACGTCAGAAATACAAGCTCGCACTCGTCTCCAACTTTCCACACCCACCAATGATAATTCAGCTTCTAAATAAGTTCGATTTGACCAGTTTCTTTGATGCTATTGTTGTTTCGGGAGATATCGGTTGGCGCAAGCCCAGTCCTAGAATCTTTGAGAGCGCTCTGAAGGCCTTGGAGGTGGCTCCGTCAGAAGCGGTTTTTGTGGGGGACGCTCCATATCATGACATTCAGGAGCCAAGAAGATAGATATGAAGACTGTCTTTTTGAGGAAGAGTTGTGTGGAGGAAGGCGTAAACAGAGAAAATCCGGACAAAATAATCCTGAAGATTGAAGATTTGCCTGAAGCGCTCTCAGATTTATGATCTACTTTTCTGCCCTATCTTCTCTCTAAGTCTGTCAGACTTATGTTCCTTGACTAGACCCAGCAGATTACGAAATCTCTATAACGCATCCTTCTTGCTCTTTGAGTTTTTAACTCCGGTGAGGAAGAGCTCAAGCGAGTCTTCAAACCCCTCCTGATAGCTAGTCATTCTCTCACCACTGGACGTCTCTGTCGGCGATTTCAAACCAGCATTCCCTACAGATCGGCAGCTGTCTGCCCTTATAATAGATGTAGAGCTGGATGTCTGTGTTCTTACACTTGCCGTTCCAAGGGTTTCTGCAATGTTCAGCCGATCTTCCCATGTATGTTCCTCTGACGTAACGCGCAAGTTCTGTGTACACTTAAAACACTCGACTGAACGACAACCCAGAAAGAGGAGAGAGAAGGGTGAAAATGAAAGTGCTAGAAATCAAGAGTTCACTCCTACAATCAGAAAACTAAGGAGTGAAAGAGTGGAAAATTGATGGGTACCATCATGTCGATAAGGGAGTTGCCGCGTTCGACCGCTTTCAGACTTAGAGCTGTTCCGCCCTACAACTTTTTGCTCACGGTTCGTAAGCCTGCTAGATGGTCTTGGTTAACCCCTTTCGAGATATTTGAAGACGGTACTCTCTGGACTGCGATGAGGCTGAATTCTGAAAAGACTTTTGGATTGAAGCTCAGATCCGAAGGAACCGTTGAGAGGCCCAAGATATTTTGTGAGGTTTTTTCTCGTCAAAGACTGAGCGCAGGAGAGGAAGG
>JABAOF010001917.1_pt2 | contig 19527 bp, 17 predicted proteins | sample 7062171 | NCBI WGS metagenome assembly JABAOF01 (sample SAMN14538628, study PRJNA623070) | marine sediment metagenome | biome: marine biome [ENVO:00000428]; feature: marine pelagic biome [ENVO:01000023]; material: deep marine sediment [ENVO:00002113] | place: India: Gulf of Khambhat ...
GTGTACTGGGCGACGTAAGCAACCTGAAAGTCTCTGGTTAGGAGGGCGTAGATCATTATCAGGGAGGCCACGGTGAGAGAGAAGAAGGTCGCTTTGATCCCGTTTTCAGAACTGACGATCATCTCCCCTCTTCGCATCCTTAAGCCAAACACAATCGACAACCCCGAGTAAGCAGAAATGATAAGGGCAAGAAAAATTGCGAAAGATCCAATCTCGATCATCCTCTAGCTCCTGAAACGGTCACTCGTATTATATCTATAAATTCATTAGGAAGCCTATGGAATTTTGGTGAACACGTCTCTAATGGCCACCTTCGCCAGAGATGGATCGACGGCCAGCCAGATTGCCTTAGCCCCTTTTTGGAAGAAGTAGTGAGCCTGGCCCATCCCCACCACGAAGTATACTGGTGCCCCTTCGATAGAGATTTCCCGAAAGTGCCAGAAAACTCCCTCCTTGCTTGTCTCAAGCCTTTGGGCCATGTTATGGATTGCTGTGAAAGCGTCGCCTTCAGAACCATATTCTGATACCCATAGCGTTGCGCTCCCGTCGTCGCCTTTGTAATTCCCAATGTATCCATCCTGGAAATCGATGTTCTTTCCATGCAGTCTATTGATTTCTCGCCTCGCCTCGTCACCGGACTGAAATTTTTCGAGCTTCAACGGCCCGATCGTCTGGGGGAGTGAGTCTCCCGCCACGGGAAAAGGGGAGAAAAGAATCAGCGAGACCCCAAATAAGAGAATTCTGAGCCCGACCACCCTTAGTGCTCCACATCACAATGGGTCGACCCGTTCCCCTTTCGCCGGTTAACCAAAAGGACGCCACCGGCGAAACTGGCGGGGGCAAAAGAGAGAAGGGCGAAATAGAGCCCATCCCTAATTTCGTTTGGCATGACCAACAAAAGCACCAAAGGAATCACACAGGCGAGGACCATAATCCAATAATAAGGCAAGAACGTTTTTGTCATTGACATCATCTTCCTCTCTCGTCCATCGGGCAGAGATATAGACATTTTTCACCGGCTTGCATTGTCCCTGTTTGCCAAGAGGTCGATGGCCCTCTCGGTTAGTGAGGTCTGGTCAACCGAGGTGGCCGAAAGAGGAGGCGGCGATGTTCATTCCCACCGACAGAAGCAGCGTAGAGAGGCACAACACCTGCTACTGGTAAGACTAATACTAAGATAAAGAGGATGGGGACGACAAGAGGAGAGGCAATCGAGCACGTTACGTGATAGAAAGACGTCACGCCAGCATTGTTACCACAGACAGCTGGACACCCCATCAGTGAAGCTGCCGTGATCAACAGGATCACAGAGAGTCCGGCCGATATTGCTGGGATACGGTTGAAATTCATACTAGTGAAAAAATACGTAAAATCGTTTTCGCTGTCAATACCTCTCGGTCAACTTCTACAGATTCTCACCCGAAAGACCGATGAGAATCTCTTAGAGGCAATGACTGTGCCAAGTGGCCGGTAAGAAAAAATGTCTAAAGAAACAAGGGGTTGTCTCGCTTTGGTAAGCCTCAATCTGTCCTTTCCTGCGCAAAATCGCACAAGGTTCTGTTCCCTTTCGCACAGAACTTCTTGCCATGAGTTTCTAAATGGCTAAGTCTGCACGAACCAGACCAGGATGAAAACCCCGACGCCGATCATGATCGACCCGTAGAAGAGATGCATTTTTCCTTTCCAGATTCGCTCCCAGTGGAGGAGCCTCCCGGCCGTCACTTTAGAAGAGGCAGCGGCCAGAATGACAACCAGAGGAAGGACAAACATCAGATTATAGAGGACGAGGTATCCCAGGCCTGTGTAGAAAGTGGCTTTGGACTGAAGGAGTCCAATGGTCGCCACATAGATCCCCCCGGAGCAGGGAAAAGTGCACAGCCCCACGAGAAAACCCAAGACTAACGTCGCAGGAAAGGTCGCCTTATAGGCCCATGTGACAATGGCGTTCTCACCAACCTTGGGAACCCGCACGGTGATAGGCAGGTTTGGGAAAAAGTAGTCTTTGATATGAATCGCTCCTAAAAAGATCACCAAAAAGGCACCGACTCTCGCCATCAGATGGGGAGCGCTGCTGATCGTAAAAGCTTTGAGCAAACCGAGCCCAATCAGAAAGTAGGTGAGATAAATGGCAGTTATGTAAGTTATCCCCATCCACGATACGCTATGTCTGGTCTTCTTAATCGTAAAGAGGAAGGCGATGAAGAAGAGCAGGACCGCGAAGGCACACGGGTTGACACCGTCGAGAAGTCCCGTAACCAGTACAGCAGACAGAAGAACTTCCCCGGCATTTTCGATTGAAGCAGGGAGGGGTCCAAGATTTCCCAATGCGACCGAAATAGGAGCATCGATGGAAAAGGTCTTGGGCTCCCCTTTACCGACCCAAACTTTATAATGGGTTGGGTTTTCCATCTTATCCTGGTAAATCACTAGACGTGGGTAACTCTCGCCAATTTCCGGCCGGATGATATCCTTGATTATCCCCGGGGGAACGTGCCCTTCAAGGATGATCGTCTCGTTAACGAAGGTCGTGATATGACCCTGCATATCCAGTGGGACACCGAGTGCCTGCTTCACTTGGAAGAGTTCTCTTCGGCTGGCTGGCTCGTTCAGGTAATCTTTCTTGATGATTTCCTGGATGCCTGAATCCTCCAGGAGGGGAATCAGAGAATCGTCGATGTACCCCTTACAGCCGTGACAGGCCTCATTGTAATAGATTGTTGCTTTCCCCTTCCCGAGAATCGACGCCTCCCTTGCAGAGGCGGTTGAGAAGGTGGACAAGAGAAACAGCATTAACAGGAGGGCGAATTTTTTCACCGTTTTCCTCCTACTCCCCGTCAGTGATTGTGGCAAAGATAAACACCGATTTCTCTGGAGTCCTTGGATCGTTGCTTCGAATGAAGATGGTCCTTGTTATCTGGGAGTTCTTCTTCTCCTTCGAGGACCCATGGACGTTCGGATCGTAATTAACCACCATCTTTGCGATCTTTCCAGGTTCGATCATTTTCCTATCGATGGACGCCGTTGTGCATCCACAAGAGGTCCAGACATGATAGATCTGAAGATCGGATTCTCCGTTATTTTTGACTATGAAGGTGTGGCTTAACTCCTTGGGTGGGACTTTCCCAAAATCATACTGGCTCGGAATGACCTGGATTTTTGGGGGGTTTTTCTCCTGCTTTTCGGCAGCTTTCCCAACTCGAGGATCTGTTAGTATCAGAATCGCGACAGAGGCCGCGAGAATAGCAAAAAGCACAACCAACCGGTTTGGGTTCCAGTGCTTTGGTCCAGATCTAGTCGTCATTGTTTTCTCCCTTCGTCCGGTGTGCTTATGGTCAAGTGTTCAGAATCTTAACCGCTGTGATTCTCCGTCTTTCCGATACACCCAACAATACGGTTGTCGGCGAACGGTATCTTCCTTTCGCCCTCTTCCCTGCGAGGCATCGGCTCCACGAACCGGAATTCTATGGCCCGCAGAACGGGGGGCGTGGCCCCGGAGGGGCGAGGGGTGTGTTCCTGGAGGGGCAAATTTTGGTCTCTGAAAAACATAGAAATCTTCCAGGAACGATAAATCAGAATAATCTAGAGATCTCCTCCTTTTTCAGGACTCCTGAGCCTTCTTGGGTGAAGCCTCAGTCATGACACCTTGTAAGGTCTCTTCATATATGACAAAGCCGTCAGGTGTCGCCCATCTGTCGTCTCATTTCTCCATTACTTTCTGGGGCTTCCTGTCGAAAACCCCTTTGTGGACTTCTCTCGGAACGGTCAAATGCAGAAAGATTTAGGAAGAGAAACGGGGAGGTCGAAAAGGGGGAGATATGATTCCCTCGGGCAAGAAGTGGGTACTGAATAGGAGAAATAAAACGGTGAAAGGTAAGAGAAAAAAAACGGACTGCCCACTGTCGAGGTGGCCAAAAGAGTGGGATAAGCCTAAACAGATAGACTGGGACAGGGTATGGTCTTGGTGGTTAGGGGAACAGAGATGGGAACATAGAGTCACCAGAAACAGACCCGAAGTCAGGATCGCCATGAAGACTAGGAAGAAAGGTTTTCCGTTAACCAGATGCATGACCGTAATCCATCGGGAGCTTTAGAGATGAGAGGATGGAGATAGAAATCAGATATCCACGCCACATCGGTCGGCTTCTTTATGGGCTCCCAATTCTCTATTTGATCAAAGCGGTGCCTGGTGCTTTGGGTTTGGGTTACGCAAATTCTGTACCAACCCTTTCCCCGCGGGAGGTTCTATATCGGGGCTATTGCTGAATTGGCAGAGAACAAGAAGGGGTCCGGAATCTCGACAAACCAGCGGTATCGTAAGAGACTTGGAAAGATTACCGCGGTGTAGAGTTTTTGTCCACTTTCGGGGATCGGAAAAATTGTTTTGGGAAGATTTTATACGCCTTTCTTGTCCCCCTCGATGCCATATTCTTTGATCTTATTTTGAAGAGTCTTCCGACTTATGCCAAGGATCCGTGCGGTTTGCGTCCGGTTCCCTGCCGTGTCCGCCAGGGTTTGAAGGATCACTTCTCTTTCAACGTCCTTGAGGGGCATTCCCGACGGGACGGGTACTATAGGTTGAACGCCATCCTGCGCCCCCTGAACGTTCGATGGAAGGTCCTCAGGCATTATGTATTCGCTGCGACACAGAAGAATCGCTCTCTCTATGGTGTTCTCCAGTTCGCGAATGTTCCCTGGCCAGTCGTGCCTCACTATTGTGTCGATGGTTTTGGGCAAAAACCCTTTGACTGGACTTCTGTTCTTGTCCTTGTAATGTTTAAAGAAGTGTTCCGCGAGGAGAGGGATATCCTCTCTCCTTTCACTCAACGTCGGGAGGCGGATCGGTATGACATTGAGTCGGTAGAACAGATCTTCCCTGAACCGCCCTTCTTTTACTTCTGTCTCAAGATCCTTATTGGTCGCGGCAATTAAGCGAATGTCAACCTGAATGGTTTTGGTGCCTCCCAACGGTTCAAATTCCCTCTCCTGGAGAACGCGAAGGAGTTTCACCTGGGTGGCTGAACTCATTTCGCTCACCTCATCGAGAAAGAAGGTCCCCCCATTGGCCAGTTGAAACCGGCCTGCTTTTCTGGCGAGGGCGCCTGTGAATGCCCCTCGTTCATGTCCAAATAGCTCGCTCTCCAAAAGGGTTTCCGGCAAAGCGGCACAGCTGACTTTAATAAAGGGTTTTTCTGATCGCGGACTATTCTGATGAATGGCATTGGCAACCAATTCCTTACCCGTTCCGCTTTCTCCGTAGATAAGAACCGTGGCGTCACTCGGGGAGATCAGGGAGAGGGTTTCAAAGAGCTCTCTCATAGGCCTGCTCCTGCCGATTACCTTAGAAAAGTCGAATCGATCTGCGAGACGCTCTTTGAGGAAGACGTTTTCCTCATGGAGGCGATAGTGCTCAAGCGCTTTCTGGATAAGAATCTTGAGTTCCTCAACATCCAGCGGTTTGGTTAGATAGTCATAAGCATCAGATTTGAGGGCCTCTACCGCAGTCTTGACGGAGGCGTATGCAGTCATTATAACGACAGGGATTGACGGGCTTATTCTCTTTATTTCTCTCATCGCTTCGATCCCATCCATGTCGCCCATACGGATATCCATCAGAATGAGATCGAAGGGCTCGTTTTCTACGGCCTTGATTGCAGAGACACCGTCGTCAGCCTCGGAGATATCATAGCCCTCCTTGGATAAGACGGCTTTTAACATGGTCCGATGACTGTGTTCATCGTCGACCACCAAGATTTTCTCTTTCATCTCGCTCTCCATTTACATTTCAATTCTTGGGTAGAGGGAGATGTATCCTAAAGGTCGTCCCTTTTCCTTCTTCACTCTCTGCGGATATTTCCCCTTTGTGGGCTTCGATGATTTTGGCGGTGATTGCCAGACCGAGACCCGTACCTTTCTTTTTCGTGCTGAAGAAGGGATCGAAAATCCTGGGAAGATTTTCCTGAGAGATGCCGGAGCCGGTGTCAGAGATCCGGATTTCGACCCATTTCTGTTCGGGTTTTTGAATGGTTTCTACGTAGAGTTCGCCACCACTTCCCATAGACTCTATGGCATTCAGGAAGATGTTGAGGAGGGCTTGAGTGATCTGATCTGAATCCACTCTGATCTTGTCCTTTGGAAAGGGTGATTTGTTTAACTTAATTCCCGTCCTATCCAGGTCAGCCTGGATCAATCGGAGAGGGTGGCCCAAAACCTGGGATAGGGGATGAAGGTGGAGGCGGAGTTCTTTGGGCCTTGCAAAATCCAGAAGTTGGGTGATAACCCGATTGAGTCGCTCGACTTCTTCGATCATAATGGCTGCATAGGATCTATCTTCAGTTCCCTCCTGGAATTTGTCCCCAAAGTACTGGGCAAACCCTTTAATGGAGCTCAGGGGATTCCGGATTTCATGGGCCACCCCCGAAGCCAGTCTTCCCAAAGAGGCGAGCCTTTCTGATCGACGCACTTGTTCCTGAAGCTCCCGGATTTCGCGCATATCCCGAAGTACAATCACGGCTCCCATGTTCACGCCGTCCGGATCCTTGAGCGGCGTCGCGCTGACAGTCAAAGGCAGGATATCCTGTCCCCGTGAACACTCAGTCTCCTTTTCGATGATGTGCCTTTCCTGGTGAAGGACGTCATCAAGGTCAAAACCTTGCAGCGGGATCACACTCTCCAGAGGGCGACCCCGAGTCTGCTTCGTGCCTAATCCCAATATGTCGGAAGCCCTGTGGTTCGTCGAGACGATCTTTCCCTCTCTATCGACCGTTATCAAACCATTGGCCATGCTTTCCACAACATTCTCGGTGTAGCTTTTCATTTCGGCGAGCGTTCTGTCTACGAGGTAGTAGTTCTGCACGACAAAGATGAAATAGAATGCTGCCGACCCGAGGACCAATAGGATAACGCCCATGACCACGGCATGACGTATATCCTGACGCCGAGCTTCTTCGAGGTGAGTCATCCATAATCCCACAATCGTTGCCTGAATATCACCCTGAGGAGCGAATTGACCGAACTCAAAGATGCTCTGTCCGTCGGGCAGTTTTTTTATCCTCCGATACACTCCCTCAACCTCACGGTCGTGGGGGATTTTCTCAGCTTGTGTCGGAAACTCTGGCCTTTGGGCTAACCTGCTTCCTGTGATCCACTGGCCGTTTTTCTCCAAAAGGCCAACATAGGCAATATCCAGGTTTTCAACCATCCGGTCCACCAACTCTTTTAACCCCTCTGGGGACCATTCTTCCTCTGGCCGAAGCTCTGCCCTCACCATGGCAACCATGTCTCGGCCGTTTCTCTCGAAAAGATTTATCCAATGGCGCCGCTCCCGGTTCAAGGTTCGAATGGTAGAAATCGTGTGCATTACGGTTAACGTTACGGCAACCATCACGATAGTGAAGGCAGGAAGATACAACCCTCTTCTCTTGAGTGCCGTCCAGGGCTGAGCTTTTTCCATCGATTCCTGCCAGCGGGCCTGTCGAGAATTAGAAGAAAGCTGCTTCTCACAGGCTCATCCTATTCTGGTTATCAAACCTTCTCTCTACTGAAGGGTTTTTAGATACTCGATCAGCTCGTTCAAATCGGCTTCCGACAACTGCCAGCGCGGCATGGTCCAATCCAAAAGCTTACCGTCCGCGCCTGTTCCATGGGTGAGGCTCTTTTTATGAGTTCATCGGTGTAGTCATGCTTGTTTTCATCTCCTCCGTGGACATGCTTCTCCTCTCCGATCAGCGCCTTGTACCGAATATCCGTCGGTAGGGCCGTTCTCATCATCACGGGAACGCCTCCTCTTCCGTGAATACCATGGCAGGAGAAACACCCACCCCCATGCATTCTCAGCCACATGGGGCCGCCATGAAAAGGGATATAGTACCCGCTACTCCCAATCCCCGTGTAATAGATCTGCTCTCCAATCGACTGAAAACGCCCTCTCATAGATCCGTGCATGTGGCCATGGACAGAGAGAGTCAGAAGCATTATCACCACGAGAACGAAAAGGGAGAGAAAAGTCCATTTTGCTCTCATAGGTATCCCCTCCTTAATCTCGATTGTTCCTCCCTTTATCACACTCCCGCACAGGCCACGGGTCGATGATGACTCACCTTCAGGTGCAAGGGGAGTCTACTCCCCTGATAGGGACCTACCCTTTATCCTCATGACCGCGTCGGAAATTATTTCTATGGCATTCTGAATGTCTTTTCTGGTCGTCATTCTCCCTGTAGAAAACCGCAGGGTCCCCCGTGCCCATTCGAGAGGCACGTCCATTGCCTTGATGACATGGGATAACTCCACCCCTCCTGAATGGCACGCCGCCCCTGCCGAAGCCGCCACGTCTTTTCCTATTTCTGTGAGAAGGGAATTCGCGTCGATTCCGTGGAAACCGAGACTCAGCGTATTGGGCAGGCAGTGTTCCAGATCTCCGTTAAGCCTTACCTCTTTCAGTCTCGCCCGCAATCCCTCGTACAGTTGATCCCTCATTAATCTCATGTGAGCTGTGTTGCGCGTCAAATCTCGATGAGCGATTTCACAGGCTTTTCCAAGTCCGACTATTTCCAAAACATTTTCGGTCCCCGCCCGTCTGCCGTCTTCCTGTCCTGCACCATGAATGAATCTTTCTAGTTCTATCCCTTGTCGAATATAGAGTGCTCCGATTCCCTTGGGCGCATACACTTTGTGACCTGCAACTGATAGGAGGTCGACGCCGAGTATGGCGACATCTGTTGGGATCTTACCGACAGATTGTGCCGCATCTGTATGCATAATAACGCCACGATTCCTGGCAAGCTTTGAGATCATCCCAATCGGTTGAATCGATCCCACCTCGTTATTCGCGTGCATGACCGTAATCAAGATCGTTCTCGGTGTGAGTGCCTTTTCAACATCAGAAACCTTCACCAGGCCGGCTCGATTCACCGGCAGATAGGTGACCTCGAAGTTTCCCTTTTCCAGGAACTTGCACACTTCAATGACTGCGGGATGTTCTATTTGAGTCGTAATGATATGGTTTCCCTGAGCCTGACGAGAAAAGGCAATTCCCTTAATGGCGTAGTTGTTTGACTCTGTCCCGCCACCCGTGAAGACGAGCTCCTCAGGTTGGCAGTTCAATAGCGTGGCAATCTGTTGCCGTGCGCGCTGAACAGCCGGTTGGGTTTGCATTCCATACCAGTGCGAACTGGAAGGGTTGCCAAAGATCTTTTCCAAGAATGGACGCATGGCGTCAATGACCTCTGGATCGTGAGGTGTTGTCCCATTATAGTCTAGGTAGATCGGCTTGTTTCTCTCGGCTCGTGTGTGTTCGGAAATCATCTCTCTCCCCTTTTCCTAGGTGACATTATAACAGAGATTCGATCCATATGGTTATCACTATTATTGGCGGTTGCCCCTGTTTGTCTGATGATGAATCGCGGTCTCTGGGAGATTTTTGCGACGTGGGTCATAGGGTTTGATTAAGAGAACCAGGGGGACATGGAAATGTTCTTCAGCTCAATCGCCTGTCAGCGTCAAGGTCTCAAGAACCTGACCGAGCATTGAGATCGGATACGTTCAGATCCTTGACTTCACCGGCCGGAAAGATGACGACGTGATCGAGATTGGCCCGCACCTGTACATGCTGCATCAGCGGATAGATTGTCGTAGAAGGCTGGCTGCTTCGCACGACCTGACCAGAATCAAGCCGGATACTGTAAATATTCTCAGAGCCTCTAAACTCCCGGCCGACAATGACGGCTGTGGCCTGATCATCGGGTGTGAAGTCAATGTCGTCAGGCCGTATCATGACACGGAGTGTGGAACTGGCAAAGGGCTGGTTCGTGGTGAAAGAACCCAGCTCGGTCATCACACGGCCCTTTTTGAACTCGGCCGGCACGAAGTCTGCCTGACCAACGAATCGTGCCACAAAAGGAGTCTGGGGCCGATGGTAGATGGCCTCGGGTGGTCCCAATTGCTCGAGTCGGTGTTCGTTTAGAACGCCCACTCTGTCTGCCAGGGTGAAGGCTTCCTCTTGGTCGTGAGTCACGAGAATAGCCGTGGTTTTGGCTTCTCGCAGAATAGAAAGCACCTCTGATCTCATCTGGGAACGCATATCGGCATCGAGATTACTGAATGGTTCGTCCAGAAGCAGGGCTGACGGACATGGAGCCAGTGCCCGAGCGACAGCAACGCGTTGCTGTTGACCGCCGGAGAGCTGATGAGGGTAACGATTTCCATACGCTTCCATGCCGATTCGCTCGAGCATTCCGGCAAGTATCTTTTCTTGTCTCCATCCCTCGATTCCTCTAAGGCCATAGAGGATATTTTGCTCTACCGTTAGGTGGGGGAAGAGAGCGTAGTCCTGAAACACCATACCCACTGACCGCTGTTCCGGAGGGACAGAAAAACGAGAATCACTCATCAGCCGTCCCTGAATGAAGATCTCACCGACATCGGGTCGCTCAAAGCCCGCAAGGAGGCGCAGAATAGTTGTCTTACCGCAACCCGAGGGGCCAAGGAGCGCCAGGATCTCTGATTCAATGAGATCAAAGGACAGATCCTCGATTACCACAACCCCGTCGAAGGACTTCGACACCCTCTTGAGGCTGACAACAGGGGAGCCAGCTCTTATTTCAGGTTTCATTGATTTCTCGACGGTCGTATCCATGCTGCTCACATTATAGCCCATTGAATGGACTCACTGGTATTTCAGTCGACCGACAGTGGTCAGATCCCTCGTTCCCGCAAGGTGAACAGGGCCACAGGCACTGCCGAAGCCCCGATCAGAAGAAGCGCTGGCACTGCCGCTCGTGCGAAGAAGGCCTCCGACGTTGCCGACCATACCGAGGTAGCCAATGTCTTAAAACCGATGGGGCTCAGGATGAGCGTAGCAGGCAGTTCCTTCATCGTTGTAAAGAAGACCAGGACAGCGCCAGCCAGAATGCCTGGACGGACGAGCGGCAGGGTAACAGTTAAAAAAACCTGCCCGGGTTTGCGTCCCAGGACGCGGGCAGCCTCTTCGAGAGAGGGGCTAACCTGGAGGAGCGACGCACGGTTGGCTCCCACTGCCTGAGAGAGAAACAAAAACATATAGGCAAAAATGAGGAGTACCAGGGTTTGATAGATGGGGGTCGCGTAGCGTGACCCGAAAAAGGCTAACGCCAGCGCAACGACGATGCCCGGCAAAGCAAAACCGACGTATGCCGTGCGTTCCACCAGGATGCTGATCCATCCCGGATATCGCACCGAAAGAATTGCCACCGGAAGAGCGGCTAAGGACGTTGCTACAGCAGCCAGACCGGAAACGTACAAGGAATTAAAAGCAGCCTGCCACACGAGTTGCAGAGGCTCTCCTCTTGTCACACCCTGGATGAGCCAATGGCCAAGAACGTATATTGGCATGAGGAGGGTGAGGAACACGACCAAACCGCAGAAAGCGAGAGCTGGCCAACGCCATCGTCCCAGTCGCAAAACCAGAGGTGGACGTGTCGCCCCGGTGGTCCCGCGATGGTAACGCCCCTGACTCCGGGTACTGGCTTCCAGGAATAGAACAGCTACGGCCATCCCCACTAAAACAAGAGAGAGCGCCGCGGCCAGCGATCGATCGAAGGACGTTTGGTACTGAAGATATATCGTCCAGGTAAAGGTCTCGTAGCGGAGAAGTGACACGGCACCGAAGTCTCTCAGCGTGTACAGTGATACGATAAGTGCGCCTGCCGCGAGAGCAGGACGGAGTTGCGGTAGGACGGCTCGCCAGAAGGTCCTCCATGGGGTAAATCCCAGACTCTGCGACGCCTCTTCGAGGGCGGGGTCGAGACCTCTCAGGGAAGCCTGAAGGGGAAGAAGTACATATGGATAGGAGACCATGAGAATGGTGAGCATCGCTCCCGGAAATCCATAAATCTCTGGCAAACGGTCGAGCCCAATTAGGGTCTCCAGGATACCCTGGACCATTCCTTTGGGACCCAGGGCAGCGACCACCACAAGGCCTGCCACATAACTGGGGATGACCAGAGGCAGAACGGTTAGAACCGACCACATCTTTCGGAAGGGAAGGTCTGTCCGTGTGGTAAGCCACGCTAACGGCAGGGAGAGTGCTATTGCAGACGCTGTAACGCCAATAACCAGTATTGTCGTTCGGCCCAGAACGTGAAGTGTTCGGGCTCTGAGTAATAGGTCCCAGATTTCAGCTTCGGCCGCGAGGGTTCGCAGAACCAGGTAGACCAGAGGAAGGCTCACAGCCGTGGCTGTCAGGACAGCAGGAAGCCAAACCAAGGCGGGTGGCCTGGACTTCGACCACCCGCCTATCCTTGGGCCGTTTTGGAAGCTGTCCTTCGATTTCACCATCTTTATGGGACCACTCCGGTCTCTCTGAGAAGTCTCAAGGTACCCTTGAGATCTGTCATGTCGACCATGTCGATTTCAGGGCTATTGATGTCGGCCAGGGGCACAAGCACGCGAGGCGTTGCGATACCTTGTACGACAGGATACTCAAAGGTTTGCCCGGCAAAGTACTGCTGTGCGAATGGGGACAGTAGAAAATCGAGGAAGCGCTCAGCGGCCTCTTTCTGTTTAGATGTTTCTAAGATACCGGCTCCTGCAACCAAGATGATGGATCCAGGCCCGCCTCCCCTCGGATGGTAGTTTCGAGCCGGGAAGGACTCACCCCGCTCCTGAATGAACCGCAAAAGATAGTAGTGGTTAACAAAACCGAGGGCTACCTCACCGGCGCCAACTGCAGCGACAATCGGCGTGTTCTTCGGGTACGTTTTTGGTTTGTTAGCCTGAATGCCCTCTAGCCACTGACGAGTTTTCTCCTCGCCCCAGAGCACCCGCATGCCGGTGACCATAGCCTGAAAAGAACCGTTTGTCGGTGGCCAGCCCATGAGCCCTTTCCATTGGGGTTGGGCAAAGTCCCAGATGTCGTCTGGCAGGTCGGCCTCGGTCAGCTTCTCCGTGTTGTAGACGACCACGCGGGCACGGCCAGAAATCCCCACCCAATTATTCCGAGGAGAGCGAAACCGTGGGTCAGCGCGGTTTAGTATCTCATCTGGAATTTGTCCAAAGAGGGGCGCCACCGCACCGAGTCCCCCGGGATCTTGAGCGAAGAAGATGTCGGCCGGACTCCGTCTCCCCTCCTCGAGGATGGTGGCAACCAGTTCTGAAGTTCCGCCATAGCGCACACGGGCACTGACGCCCGTCGCTTTGCCAAACTGCTCGATGATGGGACCCACAAGCTCTTCGGTCCGCCCCGAGTAGATGGTAAGTGACTGTGCCTGAAGCGCACCAGGGACAAAAGCCTCGACGGATAGAATTGCGATCAATGCGGCTAAAGTCAAGATCCACTGCTTCATGCATTTATCCTCCCAATTGTGTCGACCGAAATCTGGTTGCCATTCGTTCTGCCTCACACCCGAGGAGTTCCCGATGAAACCACCCACGGTGGTTTCTCTTCGATTCGTTGGGTTCATCTATATCGGTACTATGAACTGAAGTTAGATTAAACTATACAATTAGGTTAGCCTAAGCTAATTAAGTTTTCAAGGCCTCATGGGGACGGCTGAATCTAGGCAGAAGAGCAAGCAGAGGAAGTTTGGCCTTACCCCTTAGGGGGATGGACCCAGATCGCTCCGGCTGCTTTCACCCCGAGGGAGACTTCCCTGAGATTACTCCCTAAGGTGATCGTCCCCGCATAGATGGCCACCTCTTTTACATCAAAAGTCCTGCCTGGAAGGATGGCGTGTCTCTGGAGAAACCTCATGAGTTCTGTGTTGCGTGTTGCCTCTTCGGCAATCCTCACGATCTTAATCGAAGTCCCCTGAGACACGGTGTCGAGGGGTACCCCCCTAGGGAGCCGGATGGTTCTATCCTTGGGGATTGGGTTGCCATGAGGACACGTAGAGGGGTGTCCAAGCCGTTCGTAGAGTTTGGTCTCTACCATCGGTGAGATGGCGTGTTCCATCCGACACGCTTCATCATGACACTCGGACCATTCGACGTCAAGCATGTCAGTCAGTAAGCGCTCCACCAAACGATGCTTTCGAACGATGCCAATTGCCTCGAGTTCGCCCTTCTTTGTTAGGCTGATTTCCTTCCGCGAATTGAGGGATACGAGGCCGTCTCGTTTGAGACGGTTCAATGCACTTGCCACGGTGGGTGGAGAAACCATGAGCTGCTCCGCCAGGCGAGCAGCGAGGATTGTTTTGCCTTCAACCTTCATATTTAGAATCGATTCTAGGTATTCCTCTGCCCGTGCCGTGAGCTTACCATGATGAGTCATTGTTAGCCTCAGCACTAAATTCGAATTAATATAATCTCACTTTCAAAGGAAGCATTATCGAATAATATCGTGATGAAGCTTTTTTGTCAACTCCGGGGAGTGTAGTAGAAAATCGATGTATTCACGCACCTTTGGTTCGGCAGAGAACCTCAGACGATGACGCTTCAGAATAACTGTTAGGAAGTTTCCAGGTCTCAATGAGTCCTCTTGTCGCTGAGTGACATTGCGAGATGCTGCACGGGTGAGCTCGATGGATTTATTGTGAGACCGTCACAGGGATGGCGTAAGAAACTCCGTCACGAAACGGTATTTTCCAAGAAGAATCGAAGGGATAGCGAATTCTGACTGTGAAGAGGGCGAACCAAGTTCCTTATAGCTCCATTGAAAGGCATAAGATTGGTGGTTACAATCTTTCGGAGGGTTAGCTTGGCCAGCAGTTCATTCTTCGATCTCAATTGTCTGGTGTATCTATCCTCAGGTGATCCGGGGTCTATGAGATAGGGAGGTAATGAGAATGGCAAAATGGAGTTGCAGTACCTGTGGTTACGTTTTTGATGCTGAATCTGTTCCCGATCGGTGTCCTTCCTGTCGGGAAGCGTGCACCTTCCGGGATGTGACGTGCTACGTTCCCGATTGTGGTGGACCGGATAATATCGATCCGAGGCTTGTCGGCAAAAAGGACAAGTCGATAAATGAGTAAACCATTTTCGGTTGGCCCGGACTACGGACGTTTTTTCTTCAGATCCCTGACCTTTTTTTTCAGAACCTCTGCAAGGGTCGGTGAGGCCGCGTCCTTGTACTCATAGCGAACTCTCACTGTCGGCTTGAATATGGTGAGGATTCTGGTGAGGTTTATGGGAGTCGCAAATATTACCAGGTCGCAATCAGCGGCGTTAGCAGTAGCCTCCAAATCCCGGATCTGGTTTTCGCTATACCCCATGGCCGGAAGCACAGTTCCAATCTTTGGGTATTGATGGTAGGTCTCTCTAATTGAACCGACCGCGTAGGGCCGTGGGTCCACAATCTCAGCTGCCCCAAAGCTCCTGGCAGAAATCACCCCAGCCCCATATTCCATCTCACCGTGGGTCAAGGTTGGCCCATCTTCGACGACAAGGACCCGTTTTCCCGTGATCCTCTGGGGGTCTTTCACTAAGACTGGAGACTCGGCGAGTAAGACCTGGGACCGGGGAGCGTAGATTCTGAGGTTCTCCCTGATCTTCTCAATGCCCTGGGGTGGAGCCGTGTCAACCTTATTAATGATGGCAACATCTGCCATGCGCATGTTGATCTCCCCTGGATAATAGTGTAACTCATGACCAGCTCTGTGGGGATCGAACAGAACGATGTGCAAGTCTGGGTGATAGAATGGTGTATCATTGTTGCCACCATCCCAGACGATGATGTCAGCTTCCGCCTCTGCCTGCTTGAGAATCATGCCATAATCAACACCAGCATAGACCGTAATTCCCTGATCCACCAGCGGTTCGTATTCTTCTCTCTCTTCGAGGGTGCACTTTTCCCTCTCAAAATCCTCATATCGGGAGAATCGTTGGACAACCTGTTTGTTGAGATCACCGTAGGGCATCGGATGACGTACCGCGACGACCCGGTGGCCCATTTCTTTGAGAACCTCACAGACCTTTCTTGTTGTCTGTGATTTGCCGCATCCCGTTCGGACGGCACAGACAGCGATCACGGGTTTGGTGGCCTTGAGCATCGTATAGGTTGCTGCAAGGAGAATGAAATCGGCTCCTTCGCTCATGGCTATACATCCCCGGTGCATGACTTCCACATGAGGGATGTCACTGTATGAAAAGGCCACCAGATCCACCCTGTTTTCTCGGATCAGCATGGCTAGGTTTTCTTCAGGATAAATCGGGATGCCCTCGGGGTAGAGGTTGCCGGCCAGTTCGCAAGGATATCGCCTCCCTTCAATGTCAGGGATCTGTGCGGCCGTGAAGGCAATGACGTTGTATCGACGATTGTCCTTGAAGTAGACATTGAAGTTATGGAAGTCCCTCCCTGCCGCACCCATGATGATAACTTTCTCGATCACAATAGTCCCTCCATAAATCGAACTGAAAATCTGTATAACAGGGCGTGTTCAAGGAGATTCTTGAAGAAGCCGCTCTTCCATTTTCAATAACTTTCCTGATGATGTCAGTTGTCGGTTGTTCGTGGCCGGTTGTCACGGATAGTTAGACTGACAGGTTCCCCATGACGGATGCTAGAAATTTCGCGTGTATCCCTTTAAAGGCAGACCATCCGTTCCCCGACCAACGAGCCAGGGACGACGGCAGACACGACAGAGTCGTTATCTATCTGTACTGGAAAACCTTGGTTCGCCATCAGCGCACCCTTCCAGCGTTTAGAGCTGTCTCAGGGCGCCCCGCTGTGACAGGGCTGTGACTAAAGTTTGAGCAGAAAGAGCCGATCATATAATTTGAAGCGGTCGAAGGAGGCAAATCGCTCCATGAAAGTGCTTTCGACTAAGCCTGCCCTGGAGAACCGTACATCAAGCAAGAGAGAGGGCTTTCAGGGTGTCGTCCTCATCGTTGATGATGATGAGGGTATTCGGGAGGTCCTCGAGGAGATTATACAACTCTTCGGGTTTACGTGCAAAACTGCAGAAAGCGCGGACGAAGCCATTAAACTGCTAAAGGAAGAGTCCTTCGAGTTGATGATCACCGATATCAAGATGCCGGGGATGGATGGCATGGAATTATTGAAAAGGGCCAAACAGTGTGCTCCATCCCTTGACGTCATCATGATGACTGGATTCAGTGCCGAATACAGCTTTAGTGACGTCGTCCTCACTGGCGCCAGTGACATCATCCCCAAGCCAATAAACCTCGAGGAGGTTGAGGCAAAAATCAATCGGGTGGTGAGGGAGAGAAAACTTAGGAAGGAACTCGAAGAGAAAAACCTTCAACTCCATGGGTATCTCGAGGATCTGCAGACTGCGAAAGATCGGCTGGAAGAGCAGGCGAGCCGTCTGGTCGGAGCGCTCTCTGAAATCGAGAAGGCCAAGGCAGTCATTGAAAAGCAAAACCAGAGGATTCTGAAGTCCAACTGGGAGCTGGAAAAAGCGGACAAGATGAAGAGCAACTTCCTCGCCGGCATTTCCCACGAGCTCAGAACCCCTCTCAACGCTATCATGGGATTCCTCGGCCTCGTTGTGGACGATCTATGTGAGAACAGGGATGAGGAGAAGGCCCTTCTTCGAGACGCTCTCAATAGTTCAAAAAATCTTCTCTTTCTGATCAACAACATGCTCGACCTAGCCAAAATAGAAGCGGGCAAAGTAGACATTTTCCTTGAACAGCTCAACCTGAAAGAGATCCTGGACGAGGCCACCAGTCTCCTCTCTGTTCAGGCAAAACAGAAGAATCTCTACTTCAAACTCGAGTCGTGCGATGTCCCTCCTGTTTACGCCGATAGAGGAAAGGTCTGGCAGGTTCTCAACAATCTACTGGGGAATGCGATCAAATTCACCGAGAAGGGTGGCGTCCAGGTCTGGGCACGTGAATATGACAGCTACTTCGTCGAGATAGAGATCAAAGACACTGGTATCGGCGTTGTTCCGGAGCAGATGGCACGCATCTTTGAACCCTTTGTGCGAGCTGACAGAGATTACACGAGAAAGCAGACGGGGACTGGTCTCGGTCTGGTCATCAGCAAGAACTTGGTTTCCATGATGGGAGGGTCGATTCGTCTTGAAAGCGCCGGTGAGGGAAAGGGGAGTCAGGCTTTTTTCACGCTTCCAATCTACAAGGAGGGGCGGGTGTATCCGCAGCCCTCGGGCGAGGGGTTTACCACGGCTCCGTAGAAGTCAAGTCGCCGAAAAATGATAGAGGAGTTGGGCATGACAAAAAAGGTTCTGGTTGTTGAGGACGATCCCATGAACGCTAAGTTCTTCGAGCTCACCCTGAGAAGAAGGGGGAAATTCGACGTCGTGGTGACAGAGAATGTCGAACAGATTCTCAGCCTCGTCAAGGACGGCTCGGTCGATATGATCATCATGGACGTCTCTCTCCGCAACAGTTTTCATAAAGGAGAACGAGTGGATGGAATTGCCCTGTCGCGAATTATCAAGAAAGACAAATCCTCCACGAAGATCCCGATTCTTCTCGCGACAGCTCACGTCATGAAAGGAGAACAGGAGGCATTCCTTGAGGCATCAGGAGCTGATGGATATCTTTCCAAGCCTGTAATCGATCCTAACGAATTCATAAGGAAAGTCAATGATCTCATTGCCTGATGGGGCGGACGCAATCAACGAGCTGGCTCCATGAAAGGAGGACACCAATGGATAGAGATTTGTCGCGTCAGCAGGGTTTTCTGAAAGATAGCTCCCATGCGGAGGAAATCCTCGAACTTCGCTCCCTATACCTCGACTATCTGCGTGGGGAAATTGACACGATCAGGTCTCTCTTAGCGCGCAAGGACCTCGCAGAAATAAGGGAGGTGGGACACCGGTTAAAGGGGAGCGGCGGGTCCTATGGTCTTCATCATATCTCTGAACTCGGAGAGACAATCCAGAAGTTGCAGGACGGTGCCCAATGGGACGACGTGGAAACCCTGTTTCATCGATTGGAAGAGATGTACGAGGAACTCGCCGAAAGCTTGTAGAGGAGAAATAGGGGGAAATCCCAGGGATCCCGCTGAGTTCGATTCTCAGGGTCGGTGCTCACCCAAAGGTGTCGTCTTGCCCCGTTAGACAAAAGTCTAGACCAGACTAGGTCTCGAGCGCTTGAATCTTGAAACTCGGGCTGAAGGCCTGTCGCCCCCATCTCCCTTTTCTCAGCTTTCGTCTGATGAAAACCGACTTCCATGAAACACCATTCTCTCTCGCCCGCTCTCTCCCGGGGGAATCTTGAGGGGGTCGCTCGAGCTCTCAGAGTTCGCAGAGTGAGAAAATTGATGGATCAGGCCTTTGGTCTAATTTTCTGAGGGGAAAAATTAGGCCAAGTAGTTTCCTCTGGATTGGCCTTTCACCAATCCAGAGGAAGTCACCTCTGAGTCTCCGTGTGCTCTGTGAGAAATTGTGGAAACGTCCGGTGTGCAAGGATATTCTTAGCGAAAAAACCTTGGCTCGTGTTCAGAGCATCCCTTCCCATTTTCTGGAAAAATACTCTTTCAAAGGCGCCACCACATTGTCTCAGAGGGATGTAGGCAAAACGGCCCTAACCTGAATTATTCATGAGAGATTTCATCAAAAGCGGAAAAAATATATAACATCAGAGACTTATCGGAGTATTTCGACTCGGTCACGAATGACAGTC
>JABAOF010000343.1_pt1 | contig 19518 bp, 5 predicted proteins | sample 7062171 | NCBI WGS metagenome assembly JABAOF01 (sample SAMN14538628, study PRJNA623070) | marine sediment metagenome | biome: marine biome [ENVO:00000428]; feature: marine pelagic biome [ENVO:01000023]; material: deep marine sediment [ENVO:00002113] | place: India: Gulf of Khambhat ...
TGGAATGTCACAGTTAATGATGGAGAGATGGATAATTCGAGTGATATTTTTTCGTTTTTCACAGGTTTTGAATCCAAGATTCATAATATAGGTAGTACTAATATCTCTGGATATTTATTGATGAGAATTGATTATTATAATGAAACCAGTGAAGAATGGGTGGTTGATCTGGAGGTTGTCAATGATACTACTCCAAGGTTTATTGATATCGGTGAAGAGCTTGCTCTGGATGAAATATTTAATCCATGTAATGTGAGTACTGATGATTTTAGTAATGGTTATGGCACGTATCGTGTTTATGCTGCGTTGTGTGATCCTGATGGCAATGTGTTGGTAAATGATATTCAACCTGGTAAAACTTCAGAAGAGAAGACTTATATTGAGGATTGGTATGAGTTCACAGCAACAGGTAGTTAAATTTCTTTAAAATTTAATCGAAATCAGGTGTTAAAAACCTAGTTTTTTTTTTTTTTTTATTCTAATAATGTTACAAAAAAGAAAAGAAAAAAGATACGTTTTAGTGAGTTGAACAAAAAATCCGAAACAGCCATTTTCGTGTATTGTTTCGACTGGAATTATTCCGAGAGGCAAATCATAGGCCTCAGCGGGCCCATACTTTTATATTAGAAAAAATTTGGAAGTGTTTGCATATTTTCACATACTCTGGTTTTTTCTAGGTGTTCTTCTATCATATAATATAATTTTTATATGATCTAATAGCATCATGAATATAATTTTGATAAATTATTAATTTCTCTAATTTTCTATGTTAATTTATCGATATGTAATTTTTACAGTCTGTTTTTCTACCACTAAAAATTTATATAATGTTACTTGAGAACACTATACACGATATTAATTATCAGACACATGGGCTCCGCAGGAGATTAACAGGCAGAAAAAATGATAATAAAAAAAATTTTTACAATATTTTCAACATTTATACTAATATTTTATACTTCTATTACTGGTTTGATATTATTAATATCAACAGTAAAACTTGCATATGCGGAAGATATTTCATCGTACAATCATAACAGTTCATATCTGATTGTAACAATCCCAACTCCAGGAACAGAACCAGGGCCAGTAATACCACATTTGGTAACACAGCCAATAATTAATTGGTATGATTTTCAAACCATAACAGGTATTTCAATGTTGAACTCGAATATAGATGTCAATATAGAGTATAAATTCTGTATTAACATAACCAGTTTTCAAGGGTGGGATGATATAGATTTCATAAATATTACTGCATGGTTTGATAACGGGGATGATGACACTATATATAATAATAGTGGAAATCTAGGCGGAAACTTAAACATGTTTTTACAGTACGAAAATACAACAGGAAAAGCAAAATATAATATGTTATGGCCTGATGATGAAATAATAAAGGGAAATTACACAGAATCAGAAATAATAATAGAAAATTATAATCAAGATAATATTGAATGTCATAATCTCACATTTTCGTTTATACCTAGTTATCAATTCAGATATGCACCTGGAGATGGTAGCTGGGATAATACAACCAATGCTATCAACGATGTCTGGTCCTGGAATTTTAAAATAGCTGTTACTGACAGCGGGGAAAATGCTCTAGATATAAAAACAGCGTGGGTAATTGATGAGTTTGGTGTTAATTCCTACACAGAAATTGTAAATGTAGGGATACCATCTATTCAAGGACGTCCCGGTGAAAATGCATCAACAGATAATAGCACTAATATTAATATACGATCAAATGTAGATTACGCTTTATCAGTTGATGTAAACACTCTTGTTCATAAAACACATCCAACAGCAAATATTTCTAATCAAACAATTTATATACGCGGTGGAAATCTTAATAATTTTACAAATTTCAAGGGACATGAACCAGTATATTTTTATGGTTCTTCAACAAACTATATTAATCCAGATGACAATAATTCATTGAAAATAATTAGTGATATAGTTTACAAATGTAACATTCCGATTGCCCAATTGCCAGGAGATTATTATGGGTCATTGTATATTCAATTAAGAGCAAAATTGTAATAAAAAGTTTTTAATTTAAAAAAAAGATTGTTTTTAAAAAAAACAAAGGAATAAGAACTAATTATATGCATATGATCAATATAAAAATTCATATATTTTTGGCAAATCCTACTAAAATTCAATAAAAAAACAGCAAATTAAAAACCCCGATTTAATTCCAAATCCTAAAACGATTTCCTAATTATAATAACTCAGCTCTCACAATTCTTCTGAAAATTCTCAGAAGAGTTTTTTGCAAGAAGTTTTATTATAATAGTTTTTTTATATAATAGGTGATCTATCCCATCCAATCTTTCTTTAATTTTTGCAATGCTTCTGTTTCTATTGCCTGTCTAATTTCCCTCATCAATTGAAGTATGAAATATACGTTGTGAAAACTAATTAGATTATATCCAAGAAGCTCTTCTGTCTTTAGAAGATGGTGAATATATGATCGAGAATACATCTTACATATTTTGCATTCGCAGTTTGGATCAAGTGGCCGATTATCCAATCTGTATTTACTAGCAATTATTTTGTAACGATATTTATTTTTCTTTGTTCCAAGAGGAGGTCGCATATAAATATAACCGCTTCTTGCCATTCTTGTTGGTCCCACACAATCAAATAAATCAATTCCTCTCTCAACAGATTCAAAGATATCTTCAACAACACCTATACCCAATAAATGACGGGGCTTATTTTCAGGAAGATGTAAAATAACCCAATCAATAACATTGTGCATATCCTCCTTTGATTTACCAAGTGAACCGCCTATTGCAAAGCCATCAAAATCCAAGGATGTTATATATTTTGCACTTTTTTCCCTAAGATCTTGCCAATGACCACCCTGAACGATACCGACTATGGCTTGATCAGTTTGATGAATTTCTAAACATTGCCTTGCCCATTTGTGTGTACGCTCCAGACTTTTCGCAGTGTATTTTTTACTAGAAAGAGGAGAGGTGCATTCGTCTAAAACCAGTATCATATCTGCACCTAATTTTTCTTGTATCTTAATAGATTTTTCAGGGCTTAAATATTGATGTGAATTATCATAAACTGATCTAAATGAAATGCCTTTATCATCTATCTTTGCTATTGATTTGCCCCGAGGTTTGTTCTCTGAATAGTTATTACCTGGAAAATACAACTTTCCAACAGCGTGTTCTTTACCTAGACCTAAAGAAAATGCTTGGAATCCACCGCTATCAGTAACTATTGGTTTGTTCCAATTCATGAATTTATGCAGGCCACCCATCTTAGCAATAGTATCTGCATTTGGTTGTAACATTAAATGATATGTATTACAAATAAGAAGTTGTGTTCCTAATTCGTTTAAATCATCTGCTGTAAGGGCTTTAACAGTTGCTTTTGTTGCAACAGGCATTAATTCAGGAGTCTTTACTATTCCATGTTTTAATTTTAAAAGTCCTGTTCTTGCTTTTCCATCTTGTGCTGTCACCTGAAATTTTAATTGGTCCATAATATATAGAAAAATATAAGTAAAATAAATATTTTCTTCTTCGAATGATTAATGAATTATTATGGATTGGATCACTTATTATTAGTTTTTTTATTGTTATTTTATCATATAGATTATTTGGAATAATAGGTTTATATGTTTGGACAGCTGTTGCAGTTATTTTAGCTAATATCCAAGTAATGAAAACAGTACAAGTTTTCGGATTGGTTACTGCTTTAGGAAACGTTATTTATGCTTCATTATTTTTAGTAACAGATATTATAAATGAGAATCACTCAAAGGAGGAGGCACAGAAAGCTGTTTGGATTGGATTTTTTGTTTTAATTGCAGCAACAATTATAATGCAATTGACTATTCAATTTATTCCTGATGAATCTGATTTTCTAAGTGAACACCTTACTAAAATATTTTCGTTTTTGCCAAGGATTGCTTTTGCTAGTTTAGTAGCTTACATAATTTCACAAAGCCATGATGTGTGGTTTTTTGCTAAACTCAAAAAAAAGCATAAGAAGAAGTATTTGTGGTTGAGAAATAATCTTTCAACAATAACTAGTCAATCATTGGACAATATAGTTTTCACATTAATTGCGTTTGTTGGTTTATTTTCATGGAGTATCATCGGACAAATCTTTTTAACATCTCTAATATTGAAAATAATTGTTGCAGCTTGTGATACGCCATTTGTTTATTGGGCTCGAAAAATAAAATACTCAAGAAAATAAATATCCAACCTTGAAGCAGACCTAAAGTCTTTGAACACTTCTTATTTATCAAATTAAATATTCATTTAATAGGATTTTTGGTGTTTAAAGGTATTTAATATAATATACAAAAAAATATTGATAAAAATATCTTTATGTATATATTACAGTTGTTAAATAGTAAATAATTGATTGAATTTAGTAAGAAAAAGAAAAATTTAGAATATATTTATAATTCTTAATAAGTGTCTAAATATTGGAAAGAATTTTTCAAGAAATTGATAAATGAAGGAGTTGATAAAAAATCTATTGCGGGGGATATTAACCTCAAATGTTGACCATGGGCTTTTTGCTTCATTTACATCTTTTGCTCTAGCACTTATAGTATATGTACTTGTATATTTATAAGTATGATTTAATATAAGTGCATGATTTGATTTTATCGGGCCAACCCATTCATCAACTTCTCCGTCACCCCATAAAACAGAAAAGAATACATCATTACCATCAGGATCATTGGCAATAAAAGCATATTTGTAAGTTCTACCAGGAACTCCTGATTTTCGACCACTTATAATAGGGGCGTTTGGAGGAGAATTATCTGAAGTATTAAAACTCCATATTGGCCCAGATGTACTTGCACCTACACTATCCCAGGCAATTATTTGCCAAAAATAATTGGCACTTGGATTTATTTGACCGGTATTGTAGAATGTCCCTGTTTGATTTTCAGAAACATGATCAGTTGGTGGGTAATTTAAGTCAAAATAAACATCATAAGTTACTATGTCACCAGGATCTTGATCCCCTCCAGACCAAGTAAGGACAATGTTGGTTCCTGTATTTGTTGCACCATCAGGAGGATAAGGATTGCTTGGTTCAAATGGAGGAATGTTAACAAGTGGTAAAAAGTCACCTCCATTTTGTATGAGTCCAAAGCTTGTATAAGGTAGATTAGTATCACCTATACCATCTAAATCTAAATCTTGTCCGTCGTAATCAGCCCAATAATTACCACCCAAATATGCTCCACCAATTATATTTATACCAGGTATTATAGTAGTATTCCATGTGTTATTACCATTGTCATAAGCATTATTTGTATTGCTAAAAAAGTTGTTATAAGTACTGATGTTACTAGAAGTATCTATTTCCAATCCATTTAGGTTATTCATAATCCAGTTTTCTGAAATTAAATAATTTAAAGAATTTAAAATAACTACTCCATCATTATTATCTGAGATGGTATTATCAGAAATATTATTGTAATTTGAAGTTATAAATGAAAGGCCATCATCAGCATTATTTGAAAGTGTATTTTCATATATATCCAAGTTATTGCAAGACTCAAAGGAAAGACCATCATCAGCATTATTTGAAATTGTGTTCTCATATATATCTAAGTTATCCGAAGAAACAAGAATAATACCATCATAACCATTATTTGAAAAAATGTTTCCATAAATATTGTTATTTATTGAAGAATCAATAGAAATACCATTACCTATATTAAAAACAATATTGTTACCAGTAATAACACTATTATCAAAATCCAAAAGAATTATACCATCGGCGTTATTTCCAAAACACGAATTATTTCCTATTTCATTTCCACTTGAACTAGTTAAATAAAATCCAACATTGTTCCCTGAACAATTATTCTCTAATATATCAAGATTATTAGAAGATTCAGCAAAAATACCATAATCATTATTATTGCAATTATTAAGATATATAATACTATCATAAGAATAAACATAAATTCCATAAATACCGTTTTTACAACTGTTACCAGTAAATGTATTATTATCACCAGTACTAAGATTAATATTGATATTATTGTTCATACAATCGTTACTAGAAATTATTATATTGCTAGAATTATAAAAGTAAATACCTGAAATAATGTTATTGTAACAAATATTATTTTTAACATCATAACTACCTGCACTAATAACATAAATACCGTTATTGTTTTCTGAACAATTATTATAATTGAGATCTACATTATTTGTTGATTCAATATATATACCATAAGTATTACCAGAACAAAAATTATAATTAAAATTACAATTATCAGATAAAGTAGCATAAATACCATAAACACCATTTGTGCAATTATTGTTATAAACATTATTATTATTAGAACGATCTATGTAAATACCATTATTACAATTTAAACAACCAGTAAATGAAATCAAATTATAAGTAGAAAAAATTAAATGAACACCATCTTCAACACTATTTGAACAATTATTATATAAAAGACTATTACCATTTGAACCATCAATATATATTCCATAATTATTACCTGAACAATTATTATTTTTAATATCTAAATCACTTGAAAAATCAATAAATATACCATAAAAACCACCTGAAAAAACATTATTAATTATATCATTATTATTACTAGACGATATAAGTATTCCATAATTATTATTCATACAATTACTGTAAGAAATTAAACAAGTACTAGAATTAAACAAATAAAAGCCAAAATTATTGTTATTAAAACATGTATTATTTTCAGCTTGGATATTATACGAATCATAAATAAAAAATCCAATACTACTATCATTACATTCATTTATTTTAATAATAATATCATAACCTGATCCAACAAAAATACCAGTATTACTATTTTTACATACATTACCAAGCATTGTAAAACCATCACAATTATTACTAGCATTAATTCCTGCAATATTATTATTCAAACACTGATTGTATCTAACCATATTACTATCAGAAGAATCTAGGAAAACACCTATATCATTTTCACTGCATATATTACTGGAAAGAATATTGTAATCTGAATTTAGTAAATAGGCTCCATACAAATTGTTTGATGAACATATATTATTTTCAATATAATTGCCATCTGCACCATTTAAGAACATCCCTATAGATTGAGATATAAATCTACAATTTTTAATACGGCAATAAAGAGCATTGTCAATTTCTATTCCTGCATCTTGAGAACCACTACCAGAATTTGTTGCTGTGATATAATTTATTATTACTGAGTCAGCAGTAACATGAATAACGTCGCCAACGTTATTTCCATTAATAATTACAGTATCTCTATTTTCACCAATTATACTAATTGCTTTAATAACAACTAAGTTTTCAAAATATGGTGCAAGGTCATCATAAATATAAACTGTATCTCCAACCTGAGCATCATTTATCGCATCTTGAATCTTGGTATAGTTTTCAGGTCCACTTCCACCAACATAAAGTGTGGTTGCTAGGGTTGAAAATTTCGTTATTGATAGGTTATTACCAATTGAATCTTGATTTTTTATTGATATTCCCGATAGTGAAGGTATAATATTTACTAATAGAAACATTCCAATAATAACAAGTATCAAGCATTTTTTAATCAGGCAATTCTTCACTTTATGAACCTCCCCACATATCATATAAATGTGTATATAGATATATTATGATATGGTTTGATTTAAACATTTCTATGAGGTTTTCAAAAAACTGGAGTATAAGTGTTCTAACATTTGCTTTTGATCTAGGAATTACAACTTTTAATTGGCTCCAAGGTGAAGGAGCATCATAAATATCCTTAGCTCTTGCCCTTACGTTATAAACACCAGCTTCAGTCCAAACGTGAATAACTGATACAGTTTCATCTGAATCATAAGGACCAATCCAGTCCTCAACAGTTCCATCACCCCAAAGAATCTCAAAAAAGACTTTATCGCCATCTGGATCGTTTGTAACAAATGCATAAGTATATTGTATATTAGGAACTCCTGTATTTGGTCCACTAATAATTGGAGCACTGGGTGAATGATTAATAGGATTGACCGTTATATTAATAGTAGCAGTGTCATATCTACCATGACCATCACTAATATCATAATCAAAAGAGTCAGGTCCATGGAAATTTGGATTAGGTGTATAATAAACAAAATTACCATCAAAAGTAGCACTTCCATGTTTAGGTTGCGTCACAGAGAAAATTGTAAGATCATCTCCATCAATATCAATATCATTAATTAAAACATCAATTTTATTGTCTGATGATTCTTGGAATACTAAAGTAGTATCATCATTTGCAACAGGAGGATCATTTACCGGAATTACATTGATATTTACATTAGCAATATTTGAGTAATTATCACCATCAAAAGCTCTGTATGTAAAAGTATCAACACCAACATAATTTTCATTTGGTGTATACTCAAATGATCCATCAGAATTAAAGGTTAAGGCTCCATATGGATCCGATAATTTTTCTGCAGTTAGTGGAATATTATCATCAGGATCACTATCATTTGAAAGTACCCCTGGAGCATTTACAATTAGCACAGTGTCTTCAAGTGTATCATAATAATCATCAAAGGCCTGTGGTGGGTCATCTACAGAAGAAATATTAATAGAAACAGTGGCTATGTTAGATTCAGAAATACCGTCACTTGCTTTATATGTAAAAGTATCTAGTCCATAATAATTAGCATCGGGGGAATAAACAAATGATCCATCACTGTCAAGTGTCAATGTTCCATGTGATGCATCTGTTACTAAGGTTGAAGTAAGAGAATCATTTTCTTCATCATTATCATTAGCAAGAACTCCCGGTGGAGAAATAGAAAGTAAAGTATCTTCAGCAGTAGAATAATTATCGTCATTTGCAACGGGTGGATCATTCATTGATAGGATATCGATGTTGACAGTAGCAATATTTGAATATAATTCCGTATCAAAAGCTCTATATGTATAAGAATCTGTTCCAATATAATTTCCATTTGGAACGTATAAAAATGAGCCATCAGAATTAAACGTTAAAGTTCCATAAGTTGGATCAGACATTAATTGTGCTGTTAATGTAGGACTATCAATATCTGTATCATTACTCAAAACTCCAGGTGTTGCGACATTTAAATTGGTATCCTCAAATGTGCTATAATAATCATCATTAGCAACTGGTGGATCATTTATGCCATTAACAGTTATACTTACCGTTGCAAAATCTGTACCTATTCCATCAAAGATAGTATATATAAACGAATCTAAACCACTATAATTAACATCTGGTGTATAATATGTATAGCTCCCATCTGTTGTTGCAGAACCATGAGCAGGATCAGTTACAGAAATTATTGTTAAATTATCACCATCTGGATCAATATCATTTATAAGCACATCTATCAAATTATTTGCAGAATCTTCTTGAACTGCTGTAACATCATCATTAGCTATTGGAGGATCATTTATCCCACCTACTGTAACAAATATTGTAGCAATATCAGTTCCTCCTTTATTGTCTTTAATTGAATAATTAAACTGGTCAGAGCCTTCATAATTTGGATTTGGAGTATAGTATACATAATCAACAGTATATATCGCAAAACCATGAAGAGGATTAGTAACACCTGTTATATCAAGATCATCACCATCAATATCAATATCATTAAAAAGCACATCAATCAGATTATCAGCGGAATCCTCAGAAACAGACGCATAATCATCATTTGCAATAGGTGGATCATTTACTGGAGTAATAGTTACCGAAACTGTTGCAATATCTGTACCTCCATTACCATCACTAACAGTATATTTAAATGTATCAGCACCGTTATAATCAGGATTAGGTGAATAATAGGTATAATTTCCGTCTGTTGTTGCAGAACCATGACTTGGGCTAGTTACAGAAATAATTGTTAAATCATCGCCATCAATATCGTTATCATTAACAAGAACATCGATTTCATTATTTTGTGAATCCTCAGAAACTGTTGTATAATCATTAACTGCATCAGGTGCATCGTTTATAGAATTGACAGTTATTAATACAGAGGCGCTATCAGAAGCTCCATTGTCATCTTTTATTGTATAACTAAACCAATCAGGACCATTATAATTAGGATTTGGAGTATAAAAAATATAATTAACTGTGAAAGCAACAGATCCATGTGCTGGTGTTGAAACAGACGTTATATCTATATTATCTCCATCAGGATCAGTATCATTTGCTAGAACACCAATCTGGTTGTCTGATGAGTCTTCATTTACTATTTTATAGTCATCATTTGCAATAGGTGGATCATTAACACCAGTAACTGTAACATAAACAGTTGCAGAATCTGTTCCTCCGTTTCCATCAGAAATAGTATAATCAAATTGATCGAAGCCATTAAAATTAGGATCTGGCGTATAAAAAACATAGTTACCATTTGTCATCGTTGATCCATAAGCTGGGTCAGTTACCGTTACTATTGATAATGTATCACCGTCAATATCTACATCATCTGCTAATACATCAATTTGATTATTAGAAGAATCTTCTAAAACAGTTGCCACATCATTATTTGCAACAGGAGGATCATTACTCCCTGTAACCATTACATTGACCATTCCAATATCTGTTCCACCATAACCATCAATAATTGTATAAGAAAACATATCATTACCACTAAAATTAGGATTTGGGGTATAATAAGCATAAGCACCATCTGTTGTTGCATAACCATGACCTGCAGCACCAACAGAAATGATTAATAAAGTATCACCATCTGGATCAACATCATTCAAAAGAACATCAATCTGATTATTTGATGAATCCTCAGCAACAGTAGCAGAATCATCATTTGCAATGGGTGGATCATTAGTTCCACCAACTGTAATATAAATAGTAGCACTATCAGAACCACCATTACCATCACTAATCGAATAACTAAACTGATCAGGACCAGTATAATCAGGATTAGGAGTATAAAATACAAAATCAGCATTATAAGTTGCAGTACCCTGGGAAGGATTTGTAACACCAGTAATAACAAGATTATCACCATCAGGATCTACATCATTAAAAAGAACATCTAATTGATTATTTGACGAATCCTCGAGAACTGATATATAATCATCAACAGCATTTGGGAAATCATTGATACCTGTAACAGCAACGGTTACAAAAGCGATATCAGAACCACCATTACCGTCACTTATCGTATAACCAAACTGATCAGTTCCGCTATAATTAGCATCAGGTGTATAAAATACATAATTAACAGTAAATGTTACAATACCGTGAGGAGGATCTGTAGCTGCGATAATATCTAAACTATCACCATCTGGATCATTATCATTAGCTAAAACATTAATTTGGTTATTTGTAGAATCCTCCATAACTGATGCAGAGTCGTCATTTGCATTTGGAGGATCATTCACAGAAGTAACTGTTACATAAACACTAGCACTATCAGAACCACCTTCTCCATCACTAACCGTATAACTAAACTGATCAGGACCATAAAAGTTAGGATCAGGAGTATAATAAACATAATCGATAGTATAAGAAGCAGAACCATGACCTGGATCAGTAACACCAGTAATATCTAAATCATCGCCATCAATATCGTTATCATTGCTTAGAGCATTTATCTGATTGTTAGTTGAATCTTCAATAACCATAACAGAATCATCATTTGCTACAGGAGCATCATTTACAGCGGTAACTGTGATAGAAATTGTAGCACTATCAGAACCACCCTGACCATCACTAATCGAATAATTAAACTGATCAGCACCATTATAATTTGCAGCAGGAGTATAAAATACAAAGGATGCAGTATAAGTTGCTGTACCATGTAAAGGTTGAGTAATACCAGTCACAGACAAACTATCACCATCTGGATCAAAATCATTGGTTAAAACATTAATCTGGTTGTTCGAAGAATCCTCAACAACTGTAGCAACATCATTATTTGCCATAGGAGGATCATTTGTTCCACCTACTGTTATAGATATAGCAGCACTATCAGAACCACCCTGACCATCACTAATCGAATAACTAAACTGATCGGTACCAGTATAATCAGGGTCAGGAGTATAAAACACAAGAGAAGAGTTATACGTAGCTGAACCATGCAACGGCACCGTAACACCAACCACACTCAAACTATCACCATCTGGATCAATATCATTTACTAAAACATCGATCTCATTATTAGTAGAATCCTCTAAAACCGTTGCAAAATCATCAACAGCTTCAGGAGGATCATTTACAGGAGTAACTGTAATAGTTACACTAGCGGTATCAGAGCCGCCATTACCATCACTAATCGTATAACTAAACTGATCAGGACCATTATAATTTGCAGCAGGAGTATAAAATACAAAGGATGCAGTATATGTTGCCGTACCGTGAGAAGGTTGAGTAACACCAGTTATATCCAAACTATCACCATCAGGATCAACATCATTTACAAGAACATTTATTTGATTATCAGATGAATCCTCAATAACTGTAGTAGAATCATCATTAGCAATTGGAGCATCATTCACAGCAGTAACTGTAACATAAACAGTAGCGCTATCAGAACCACCATTACCATCACTAATCGTATAACTAAACTGATCAGGACCATTATAATTACTGATAGGAGTATAAAACACAAAATCAACAGTAAATGTTACTGTTCCTTGAGAAGGTTGAGTGACAGATGTAATGTCAAGATTATCACCATCAATATCAACATCATTTGCTAATACATCAATCTGATTATTAGAAGAATCTTCTAAAACAGTAGCAACATTATCATTAGCAACTGGTGGATCATTAACACCTGTAACCGTGATAGATACTGTTGCAATATCAGAACCACCATTACCATCACTAATAGTATAACTAAACTGATCAGGACCAAAGTAGTTAGCATTAGGAGTATAATATACATAAGATGCTGTATATGTTGAAGTTCCATGAGACGGTTGAGTAACACCTGTTATATCCAGATCATCACCATCTGGATCAACATCATTTACTAGCACATCAATCTGATTATTAGAAGAATCCTCAGCAACTATTGCAGTATCATCATTTGCAATTGGAGCATCATTTACAGCAGTAACCGTAACAAAAACAGTAGCGCTATCGGAACCTCCATTACCATCAGTGATGGTATATGTAAACGAATCAGGACCAGTGTAATCAGGATCAGGAGTGTAAAATACATAATCAATAGTGTAAGTTGCAGTTCCATGTGGCGGATCTGACACACCAGTCACATCCAAACTATCACCATCAGGATCAACATCATTAGCTAATACATTAATCTGGTTGTTTGTAGAATCCTCAGCAACTGTTACAACATCATTATTTGCTACAGGAGGATCATTTACAGCAGTAACTGTAACAGAAACAGTAGCGCTATCAGAACCACCATTACCATCACTGATGGTATATGTAAACGAATCTGAGCCACTATAATTAGCATCAGGTGTATAAAATACAAAATCAACATTAAAAGTTGCAGTTCCATGTAGTGGATCTGACACACCAGTCACATCCAAATTATCACCATCAGGATCAATATCATTTACAAGAACATCAATCTGATTGTTCGATGAATCTTCAATAACAGTAGCAGTATCAGCAATAGCATCAGGAGGATCATTTACAGCAGTAACTGCAATAGTGATAGTTGCACTATCAGAACCACCATTATTATCTGTAATAGTATAACTGAACTGATCAGGACCATTATAATTGGCATTAGGAGTATAATATACATAAGATGCAGTATAAGTTGCAGTTCCATAAGTGGGTTGCGTTACTGATGAAATATCTAAAGCATCACCATCAGGATCAACATCATTAGCTAGCACATCAATCTGGTTATTAGTCGAATCCTCTAAGACAGTAGCTGAATCATCATTTGCAATAGGTGGATCATTTAGACCACTAACTGTAATAAATATTGTAGCAGTATCAAAACCACCATTACCATCACTAATATTATATGTAAATTGATCAGGACCGTCATATTGAGGATTAGGTGTATAGTACACATTTGATGCAGTATATGTTGCAGTTCCATTAGACGGTTGAGTGATACCTGTTATATTCAAATTATCACCGTCAGGGTCATTATCATTAGCAAGAACATCTATTTGATTGTTCGATGAATCTTCAAAAACTGTTGTATAATCATCATTTGCTGTAGGAGCATCATTAATACCAGTAACTGTAATAGAAACAGCTCCAATATCTGTTCCCCCGTTTCCATCACTAATCGTATATGTAAATGAATCGGCACCCTCATAATTAGGATCAGGAGTATAATAAGTATAATTTCCATCTGTAGTTGCAGTACCTTGTGCAGGAACACTAACAGCAACTATGGTTAAATTATCACCATCGACATCCTGATCATTTGAGAGTACATCAATCTGATTATTAGACGAATCTTCTAAAACCGTTGCTGTATCATCACTTGCAACAGGAGCATCATTTACACCAATAACATCAATAAAAACAGTAGCAACATTAGAATTAGCCGTGCCATCGTTGGCTCTATAGGTAAATGAATCAGCACCATAAAAGTTAAGAATAGGTGTATATAAAAACGAGCCATCACTATTTAATGTTACAGAACCACTTGAAGGATTACTTACTATATTAGCAGTAAGAGTATCACCATCAACATCTGTATCATTTCCCAAAACCCCAGGAGCAACAACATTTAAAGGAGAATCCTCAGGAGTGCTATAATAATCATCATTTGCAACTGGAGGATCATTCACACCAGATATCGTAATAAAAACAGTGGCAATATTTGAATCTGAGATACTATCATTAGCCAAATATGTAAAACTATCAGTTCCAGAATAATTACTATCTGGGATATAGGTAAATGAGCCATCGCTATTCAATGTTAAGTTACCATCAGAAGGACCACTCACTTGCACAGCAGTAAGAGTATCGCCATCAATATCTGTATCATTACCTAAAACACCGGGTGCAACAACATTTAAAGTAGTTTCTTCAGTAGTGCTATAATAATCATCATTACCAATAGGAGCATCATTTACATTAGTAATTGTTATAGAGACTATTGCAGTGTCAGTGCCACCCGCTCCGTCGCTTATGGTATATGAATAAGAATCAGAACCATTATAATCAGGATCTGGTGTATAATAGGTATAATTACCATCTGTTGTTGCAGTACCATTATTAGGAATAGTAACAGAAGTAATAGTCAAGGTATCATTATCTGGATCATTATCATTTACCAATACATCAATTTGATTATTTGTAGAATCTTCATTAACTGTAGCAGAATCATCATTTGCAATAGGAGCTTGGTTTACATTACATAAAATTTTAAACTGTGTTAATGCTAAAGCTGGAGCTGAGTATTGATAACTTGTATCAACTAGCATATCAGCAACATTAACTTCATTTGCTATATCATATAAAACAACAGAAGTATATTCACTTCCTTCAACTGAAGCATTATTCCAAGATATGGTTATAGTTGTAGGAGAGGTATAATCTGAAGGAACCCATTGAATCGATAGATTCCAATATTTATTGATATCTGGATACAGTTTATATTCTTTCCATAACTCATGATATGGTGCTGAAAATCCTGTGTTATACCAAGCACGAATATATGGAGGTATACTTGGCGGGCTTTTTGGAACATCGTAAGAATCTGGACCATCAGATGCATCGGTTTTTTCACCAAAATGTGCATTATCATATGCGCTACCAGGTTCATTAAATTCTAATGTAACCTCCCACACATCAGCAAGAGGAATGGGACCATCTAAAATATGATATTGTTCATCATTATAATTTAAATTATTTTTAACTGATTTAATTGGTTTTATATTTATAATCTGTGAATCAGCTATCGGGACTAGTGCACAGGTTATAAATATTAGAGTTATTCCAATTGTGCTATACATTTTGAGCAAATTTTTTCTTTTCATTTTTATCATACTCCATTTATATTTATTTGATTATTTAAAATTTTTTGTGAATAATTAATTAATCTAATAGAGGTAGTTTTAGAAGTTGGTTCTTGAGTAACAATTTGACTTTTACTATCAGAATTTTTAGTGGTAAATTCCCATATTGGTCCAACTGTTGAACCACCATGGTTATCATTTGCAACAATTTTCCAATAGTAAACAGAATTATACTCAAGTTTTCCAGGATTATATGTTGAAACAAAATGGTCGTTTTCAATTATTGGAGGGGGATTAGTTTTTCCAAAGTATATATCATATGTAACAATATCACTAGTATCAGGATCACCTCCAGACCAACTTAAAATTGTTTCAATGTCAGCATCTAATACATTATCATCAGGTGATGGATTGGTTGGAATTCTTGGAGGTTGATTGTTATTTGTACTACAAATAATCTGGAAATTTTGTAAATTTAAAGCTACGCATCTGAATGTATAACTTGAATCAGTCAACATATCTGCAACTATTACATCATTACCAACATCATACAAAACAACAGATTCATACTTACAGTTTATAAAGGAATAAGTCTCCCATGAAATAGTAATTGTTGTTTGTGAGCTATGATCAGAAGGAACCCACTGTACAAGTAAATTCCATATATTATAATCTGAAGAATCTTTATACTCTTCCCAGAGCTTATCAAATGGATTTGAAAAACCTGTATCAAACCACGCCCGTATATAAGGAGATAAACAAGATGGGTTTTTCGGAACATTATAAGAATCTGGACTTACTGTAACATAGGTTTTTTCACCAAAAATCACATTATCATATGAACCACTTGGTTCATTGAATTCTAATGTAACATCCCACTGCACATCGAGTGTTCTTCCTTGGATCTGTTGACTTGTACCCTCTTGAATGGGTTGGCTTAGTATGTTATTATTTAAGTTATCATTTAGCGGAACACCTAGCGCACCAACGATTGGATAATATAAAGAACAATCATAATACGCATACATCTGGTAACCATATCCAGGATCAAAAACATCAGAAAGTACATAGTGTTGAGGTTGATCTCTAATCCAATTATAAATATATTCAAGAATTATTGGCCCGCCAGTTGGATTATTATTGGTAGTTGCTTCAGACCAGCTATAATCTACACCATTATAGTTGACAATGAGATCTTCTTTAGCAATTGGTAAATTATAAGGTACACCCATGAGATTCCAGGAAGGTTTCATGTTCGTGATATAACCGTCATTGTTAAGGGTGCTAACATCCTTTGCTGAAAGTGTACAGTTTTCATAGGCATAAACCCAGTGACCATAACCTGGTTCTAAAACATCTATAAGTTCATAATGTTGAGGCGCAGTTCTGTTCCAACTGTAAATAAAGTCAAGAACAATATTGTTATTTATAGCTTGCTGCCAAGTGTAATCAGTTCCTCCATAACTTACAATTAAATCTGACTTATCCACAGATTGATTAAATGGTAATGATATAATATTCCATGGATTTTGTAGATTAGATATTTGCATTACATTACTACAAATAATTTTAAATTGGTGTAAGGTTAAAGCTGATGCAGTAAATGTAAAATTACTCTCTAAAAACATGTTTATTATTTGACCCGAGGATTCAGATTTTAAGAATATATTATTGTATTCACTATTATTTAAAGACGAAGAATTCCATGATATTGTAATATTAGTTGGAGAAGCATAATCGATAGGAACCCATTGAATAGTTAAATTCCAGTTTTTATAATCATCAGGTGATTGTTTGTATTCTTCCCAGAGTTCGTCATGTGGATCTGGGAAACTTGTAGCAAACCAAGATCGAATAAATGGTGGCATACCAGATGGATTTTTTGGAATATCAAATTCGTCTAAATCATCTGATGCAGATTCCTTCTCACCGAAATAAACATAGTCATATGCACCATCTGGTTCATCAAATATAAGTTGGCATTTCCAGTCATATTCTCCTGCAGTTGTAAAGCTCCATATAGGTCCCGAAGCTGAAGTACTTTGATTATCCCATGATACAATATTCCAATAGTAGATGGTATTGTAATTCAAGCTACCTGGATTATATGTCTCACTTGTTTGATTGCTCACAATCTTTGGAGGTGGGCTAGTTAATCCGAAATATATATCATACGTTACAGGATCACCGTCAGGATCACCTCCAGTCCAACTCAAGGTGGTATTAATATCTACAGCTGTTTGATTATCATCAGGAATTGGATTGCTTGGGATATTTGGGGGATCATTTTGAGGTGTTACAGTTATATTTACTAATGCAGTATCTGTTTCACCGTTATTATCAGTAATAGAATAACTGAACTGATCAACTCCATTAAAATCAGGATCAGGAGTATAGAATACATAATCAATGGTAAATGTTGTAGTTCCATATGGAGGATCAGTTACACCACTAACATCCAAATCATCACCATCAATATCAAAATCATTCACAAGGACATTTATTTGATTGCTAGTTGAATCTTCTATAACAGTGGCAACATCATCAATAGCAGTTGGAGGATCATTAATACCAGTCACAGTAACAGAAATAGTCGCAGTATCAGAACCACCTTGACCATCACTAATAGTATAAGAGAATGAATCAGAACCTGTATAATCAGAATCAGGAGAATAATAGACATAATCAACAGTAAATGATGCAGTTCCAAAAGGAGGATCAGTAACTCCAGTCACATTCAAATCATCACCATCAATATCAAAATCATTTGCCAAAACATCAATCTGATTATCACTGGAATCCTCAACAACCGTAGCTGAATCATCACTTGCAACAGGATCATCATTTACTGCAGAAACTGTGACAAAAACAGTAGCGCTATCCGAACCACCAAGACCATCACTAATCGTATAACTAAACTGATCAGCACCGTTATAATTAGCATCAGGATTATAATATACATAATTAACAGTATATGTTGCAGTACCATGAGATGGTGGAATAACACCAGTCACATCTAAATCATCACCATCAGGATCATAATCATTTGCTAAAACATCAATCTGATTATCAGAGGAATCTTCAGCAACAGTTACAGAATCATCAACTGCCACAGGAGCATCATTTGTACCACTAACAGTTACAAATACACTAGCGTTATCAGAACCACCATTACCATCACTAATCGTATAGGTAAATTGATCAGGACCATTATAATTAGCATCAGGAGTATAAAACACATAATCAACAGTAAATGTTACAGTTCCATTTGACGGCTGAGTAACACCAGTAATATCAATATTATCTCCATCAATATCATAATCATTAGCCAAAACATCTATAGGATTATTTGAAGAATCCTCATCCACAATAGCAGAATCATCATTCGCAATTGGAGGGTCATTCACACCAGTAACAGTAACAAAAACAGTAGCACTATCAGAACCACCATTTCCGTCACTAATAGTATAACTAAACTGATCAGAACCACTATAATCAGGATCAGGAGTATAAAACACATAATCAACAGTAAACGTCGCAGTACCATTAGACGGTTGAGTAACACCAGTAATATCCAAATCATCA
>JABAOF010024517.1_pt2 | contig 19511 bp, 24 predicted proteins | sample 7062171 | NCBI WGS metagenome assembly JABAOF01 (sample SAMN14538628, study PRJNA623070) | marine sediment metagenome | biome: marine biome [ENVO:00000428]; feature: marine pelagic biome [ENVO:01000023]; material: deep marine sediment [ENVO:00002113] | place: India: Gulf of Khambhat ...
CAGTGGCACAGGCGACTAAAAAGCTGAAGATCGGAAGCTCCGTCACGCCGTTGCCTCGCCGTCGTCCCCAGGTTCTAGCAAACACCCTGGTTACCCTCGATCTCCTCAGTGAGGGAAGGGTGATTTTCGGTGTGGGTTTGGGAGGAGTCCCTGAAGAGTTTAGCGCATTCGGAGATATTGAGGATACCAAAGTACGCGCAGCAATGCTGGATGAGGGGCTAGAGATCCTAAACCGGTTGTGGTCGGGAGAGAAAGTCACCCATCATGGGGCGCATTTCAAGATCCATGATGTGGCCTTAGCTCCCCNNGCATCCCGGTATGGATCGGTGGAGAGAGCTCGGCGGCTCTTCGCCGAGCTGCTCGTTGGGATGGATGGGTTGTGGGCGGTGTGAATATGGAAGGTGAGATGATCAAAACGCCTGAACAGATGGCGGAGAAGATCTCCTATATCTACCAGTACCGGGGAAGTGGAGATCCCTTTGACGTGGCTCTTACAGGTATCTCAGTCCCTGATGATCGCAAGCTTACACAAGACTATGCCGCGGTCGGTGTGACATGGTGGCTGGAGTCACTCAGTGGCCTACGTGGATCCTTCGATGAGTTGTTAACACGTGTGAGTGCAGGTCCCCCTGTATAGATCCTCCATTCTCACAATAGGAGCACGGAGAGCATGATGTTTACGAAATCGATCCCCTTCTACGATGTCATTTACTCATTTAAAGACTATGGTGCAGAAGCTCAACACCTGCTGGAGATCATCCGTGAGCACAAGCAATCAGGAGGCGAACGCCTGTTGGATGTTGCATGTGGTACGGGAAAGCATCTTGAATTCTTGAAGGAGGTGTACGAGGTTGAAGGACTCGACCTTTCCCTAGAGATGCTCGCTATCGCACAGGAGCGTACTCCGGATGTCCTTTACCACCACGCGGATATGATGGACTTTGATCTCGGAAAAGAATTCGATGTCGTGACATGCCTTTTCAGCTCGATCGGTTATGTCAAGACCTTGGATAATCTCAATCGGGCGGTAAAGTGTATGTCGCATCACCTGGTATCAGGAGGAGTCCTCATTATCGAGCCTTGGTTTACACCCGATTTATGGAATCCGGGGACAGTTCATGCGAATTACATTGATGAACCGGAATTGAAGATCGCTCGCATCAATGTTAGTTGCGTCGAGGGGAAGCTGTCGTTTTTTGATTTTCATTATCTCATTGGAACGTTGGAAGGAGTGGAATATTTTGTCGAGCGGCATGAACTCNNGATGAGCAGGGCGATGAAAGGATCTGGGCTAGAAGTAATCTACGATGATGAAGGGTTGAGAGGACGAGGTCTATTTATCGGACGGAAACCGAGATAGATGGAGTTGAGACATACAGAAACCACGGTTGACTTTCTTCTGTGAATTAGGGACGAGCGAGTTAAAGTCGCTGTTGTCTGACGATTCCGTGATCGAAAAGTTAGGTGAACTCGGTGCTCGAGTGGGCTTGGGCATTGTAGATCTTGCACCTGATCGCGCATCGGTTGTGCGGAAGCTGCATGGTGCAGGGATTCCGGTGGTCGCGTGGTTACTGCTCCCGATGGAGCAAGGTTATTGGTTCAACGTCAACAACGCTCGCCAAGCCACCGACCGCTATCGTGCTTTCAAGGATTGGACGGAAGAATATGGACTGCATTGGGCAGGTATTGGTTTGGATCTCGAACCCGATATCCAGGATGTGGAGAGGTTTGTCACGGATAGACCACGGTTACTGCGCAATCTGCTGTGCAGATTGTTCAACAGCGGGAGAGTCCGTGAAGCTCAAGCAGCGTATCGTGCGCTTGTGACCGAGATGCAGTTGGATGGTTATCAGGTTGATAGCTATCATATCCCGCTCATGATTGATGAGCGCAGGACCGGTTCCACATTGTTACAGCGCATTGCAGGGATAGTGGATGTGACCTCTGATCGAGAAGTACTGATGCCTTACACGAGCTTCCTGCGCCCACATGGTCCAGGAATTTTATGGAGTTATGCCGCAGNNTAGGGATTGGAAGCACGGGTGGTGGTGTCCAAGTAGCAGGTCTGGGCGATGTACCTCCACTGCGTTGGGAAGAACTCAGTCGCGATCTACGCTTGGCGAGACGCTGGAGTGATGATATCCACATTTTCAGTCTTGAAGGATGCCTGCAACAAGGTTTCCTACGGAGATTGATTGATTTCGACTGGGATGGACCGGTTGAGATACCCTACGAGAGTGCGAGGGTAATTGATAGGTTACGTAGGGGATTGCGATTGATCCTGTGGGTCAGTGCTCAACCATACCTCATTTTGATGGGATTGGTTGGTTTTGCATGGTTGTTGACGCGGTTTCGTCGAAGAAAGAGATCTTAGAGCGTTAATCAGAACCATGAACCATCGATGGGTTTTCAACAATCTGACAGAACGGTTGCCCATCATTTATCAAGGTTTCAACGAGTGAGCATTCACTGATGACAAGCGATAATTCTCTTGGTCTGGTAGTGAAACCAAAACCCTATGTCACGGCGTATCGCGGAAACAAGGTAGCTTGTCCGAAGAACACTCCAGCGGCTTTCCAACGGGGCATAATGAGGGAGCGGACGTTCTCGAAACGGATCTACATCTAACAACCGATGGTGTTTTGTATGCATCCACGACGCGACTGTAGATCAAACAACCAGTGGCTCCGGAATGGTTTCAGCAATGACGCTCACCAGATAAAAACCCTCGATGCAGCCTATGTTAGTCCGGATTTTGAGACCGAGCGAATCCGAACGCTCACCGAGCTTACAGCGATCCTTCTTCCTGGCGTACCTCTGGCCCTCGAGCTGAAGGCGGATCAATTCCTTGTGGCTGATGTACGCCACCGGTAGGTAAGTGAGTTGGATCAAACTGGATTGAGGAAGAGGATGGTTGTCTTTTCCTTCAGCGTGACCTGCTTAAGCATTTCGCAATCGGCGCCTTAGATTTGACTATAGGGTGGATCACGTATTCACGAACTTTTCCCCGAAGATGGTTTCAGTTTCTAGGCTCCGCATGGCCGTTATTGAGCCTCAACCCTTTCTATGTCCGATTGGCACACTTACAGGGCTAGATGTTCGGACCACTTGACCCGACTCCAGACTCGAGATTACGACTTTACCATAGGTTGGAATGTGGTTTGGTGTTGAGCGACGACCCTAGCAAAACGATGCGAGCATGAGAACGTCAAGCCGGAGCTTCGAGTTAATTGGCAACTCTATAATTAGTCGCCACCTTCAGTTTGATCAAAAAAGTCCTTTCAATAGAACACCTTGGGGTAAAATCAATGGATACGTTAACATGTCTCCACTTTAAAAAGGTCTGTGGCGAGAAGCGGATCGATACCTGTGGGGACTGGGCCACGCCCGCAACCCCATAGATACCCCACCCTGTTCCTCAAAGGGCTTTTTTTCAGTGTATTCAAGTCTGTTGAAAAGGAGTTAGGCGATGGCCTTTACCTTAGAAATTGGCGCGAAAGCGCCAGATTTTGAACTGCCTGCGACGGATGGAAATATTTATAAGCTATCAGATTTCGACGATTTTCCCGTTCTGGTTGTTTTCTTCACCTGCAATCATTGCCCCTATGTCTTGGGATCAGACGAGGTGACCCGGCAAACGGTGGAGAAATATTCTCCAAAAGGAGTTAAATTCGTTGGGATTAACTCCAACAGTTCGAAAACCTATCCCGAAGACAGTTTCGATCACATGGTTGAGCGAATGCAGATCCACAATTTCCCGTGGCTTTACTTACGTGATAAATCACAAGATGTGGCGCTGGCTTATGGCGCATTACGGACGCCGCATTTCTATATTTTCGATAACAATCGAAACTTAATATACACGGGTCGGGGGGTCGATAATCCGCGTGATGCGAGTATGATCAAGGTCAACGATCTCGATAGGGCTCTGGAGGAGCATCTGGATGGAAAACCCATCAGCCTGTTATTAACCAATCCTATCGGCTGCAATGTGAAATGGGAGGGTAAGGATGCCCACTGGATGCCTCCTGAGGCATGTGATTTGGTGTTGTAGTTTGGCTTCCAGTTCTTCTATCACCCTTTATGTCCATGAAGTCCTTTGCTTGACAACAATCAAGGCTTATGTCAATCTGAGCGCCGTTAGGTGCGAAGAATCCCTAAGGTGATGCGAATTCAAAAGATCCATCATAGAGATTCCTCGTCGCTATGCTCCTCTGAATGACACATAAGAGGATGTGATTATGGCACCGAAATTCGTTGCGACCTGCTTTGCTCAACAGTTTCCTAAATAGATCTATCAAGAGTTTTTCATTTCACACCGTGAAGGCTCGATGGCCATGATTTGAAGCGAACGATGATGAAGCGCTCAACATCAGATCGTGGGTATGAGAAGGTCGCTCACCTGTACGATCTATTCGACCAGAAAGATAACATCACTTTCTTTTCTCATTACGCCTCCCAAGCCGGGAGGATCCTAGACGTTGGAGCAGGAACGGGTCGAATCGCCATTCCGATCGCGGAGCAGGGTATCGAGGTAACGTGCGTTGAACCGTCACCTGCTATGAGAAGGGAATTCCAAAAAAAACTCACTCAATTTCCCCATTTACAGGACAGGATTACGCTCCTCGCTGGCGATGCTCAGTCTTTTGCTGCCGGAGGTGTTTATCCGGGCGCGTTCCTTTCGGGGAGCTTTGATCATTTCTTAGACGACGATGAGAGGCGAGCGTCGTTGGCCAACATTGGTCGGCATTTGACACCCCATGCTGTACTCGTTTTTGATATCTTCCTTGGCCTCATGAAGGACAGTCCGCTCTCTCCAGCTGGGATTATCCAGAATGATGTACAAGAATACCGCCGTTTTGTTGCCATTCGATCCTTGCCGGGTGAGATACGGGAGACCCAGCTCGTATTCGAGACATATCACCTGGGTAGGTTGACCGAACGAATTGAGGATCGTGGCCTCGTTGGTGTTATCGATCGGGCGGGGGTACATTCGCTGTTGAACGAGACAGGTTTCGTGGTTAAGGCGGAGTTCGGGGATTATCAATTTTCAGACTTTCACAACGGGGACTTGTTAATCGTGGAAGCCGAATGGCTTGGTGGGGATTTGGAAACCATCCAATCGAAGGATGATCACGGATGGATTCCGGTGACTGAATAAGGTTCTTTGGCGTTTATTGAGGTTTCCCCCATGTGTCGCATATGTGCTTGATTTTGGACCGCTCATCGGTCGACGGATCTTGCTCCTGACCACCACCGGTTGGAAATCTGGTGCCCCTCGAGTGACCCCCTACAATAATTGGAGATCGATGGGGTTTTCCATGTCGGGTTGGCTCAAAGCGATAGGTCTGATTGGTATCGCAACATTCTGGTAAACTCCACGGTCGAAGTACGGGTCAAATCGCGTCGCTTCGTCGGCACAGCCGAGGCGATTGCGGACGTTGACCGTGTGGCCGATTATTTGAAAATCCTCCTCGTACAAAATCCGAGGATGATGGGGACCAGGTTAAGATTCCTCGGGAACCCAGTCGAGCGCAGATGGAGGGGTATGCTGCCCATCGAATGGTGGTCATGATCCATCCACAGAAAGACATCATTTGAAGTAAACAATCTATTCATGATCTCTGTATCTTCAGAAGTTTTAATCAAATGTGCGTAGATCTATGAAATAAAATCCGGGGCGCGATGTTCGCGCCCCGGATTTTTTATGTCCCTTGAACACGATTACCCGAGAACGTCAACCAATTTTTCTTCATCGAAGTCGAGGACGATTGTACCGTCGATGTCAAAAGTGGGCGTGATAAGAGGACCGTCTGCCCACTCACGAATCCTTTTCGTCGCGCCTGGCGTGGCATAGATATCAACTTCGGTGTATTCCAGACCGCGTGTCCGCAACCACTCGCGAGCCCGCATACAATCTTTGCACCATTTCGAGCAATACATCACGATCCCACCACTAGGGAATTTCATCTCTTCTACTTTCGGTGGTTCTTTTGCGGCCGCTTCGGGGTCTATCCGCCGAAGCTCGGTCAATAGCACCTCATTGTCCGGAAGATCATCAATGTCATGGATATCAATGTATTGGATGATGCCCTCGCGGTCCACGATGAATAGTGCACGTTCGGAACGTCCATCAGAGCGAAGGACTCCATACCTCTGTGCAATTTCACCGTGGGGCCAGAAATCGCTCAATAAGGGATAGTTGATACCACTAAAACCTTCCGCCCACGCGGTGAGTGCAGGGATGTGGTCGACGCTGATGCCCAGGACCTGGGCGTTCAATCCCGCGAACTTGGCTTGATCGGCTTCATACGACGGGATCTGATCACTTCAGACCGGTGTGAATGCTAGTGGGAAGAAGGCGAGGACCACGTTGGTCCCACGTAAGTCGCTAAGGGTTACATCCTTTCCCAGGTGGCTGGGTAGCGTGAAGTTAGGTGCCTCTTGTCCTACTTGCAATCCCATGCGTAGCCTCCTCCAATGCGTGTTACCTTTCGAATGTCTGTGATTTTACCCTATTTTGGTCTTAATATATTGTGAGATTCTAGTATGCGCTGGATGTCGGTCGATGATGGTGTGGACGTGCTAAGATTGTCCTTGAATTCAAAACGCCCATACGAGTGGGTGAGTGCCCTTTACTAGTGACTTCTAGTGATTGTATAGCCTGGTTGTACGACCAGATTCATGCATTCGTTCCTTTTGCGGTATGTTTCCTTGACGGTCGATTGGAATGGTTCAAATTTGACTCACAGACGATCTTAAGTTCTTTTCGCTAAGGATGATCTATGAATTCGGACCGCAATTGAATATTGAATGTGGAGCTCTCTCCGTATGCCGGTATTCGCCATTCCTAAGAAAGGAGAACTGTGTAATGAGACTTTCCCCTCCAAGGATGATCAGTTGGTCGATCACTGTTCTTTTTGGGTTAATTGGGATCCTTTTGCAACAGGGAATTATCTCACTAGATACCTATCCCGAGTTAGATTTTTGGTTGATGACCATCGCTTTCCTCATCCTTGTGTTTGCAACGCTATTTAAAGGTCTGTAGGGTACGCTTTTCCTGATATGAAGTTAAGATTACCCAGATCGGTCAAACGAATTGCATAATATAACCATTGAAAAATTAGCCGATCCCTTCACGCTATGAAGGGGTTGTTTATGAGAGGGATGACTTCGGGGGTTGGTGTTAATATTATGATGGAATTGTGTAGTTCTGAGTATTATGTGGGGGGAATTTACAGAGGAGCACCCAATGCCTGTCGATAGTTTCAAGTACCTACCCCGCATCATTGGGGCTTATTACAAGATGACGAAACGCGAACCCGAATTCCCAATTCCCTGGACACGTCTTCCAGGTCCTTTGTCCGAATGCAAATTCGGATTGATAACCTCAGGCGGGCTTTATCATAAGGGTATTGACCCACCTTTTGACATCGAACATGAAAAGCGTGAGCCAACTTGGGGCGATCCGACCTTTCGGACCTTGCCCATCAGGATTGAACAATCGGATGTAGGCGCGAGCCACTTGCACATCAATACAAAATCGGTGTTGGAGGATATCAATATCCTGCTACCCATTCATCGGTTCCGTGAACTGGTTGATGAAGGAAGGATCGCAGGATTGGCTCAGAGTGCTTATTCCTTCATGGGTTACCAGGGCTTTCCTCCCGATACAAAGGCATGGCAGGAATTGTACGGTCCTGAGGTAGCAGAGAAGCTCAAAGCCGAGGAGGTAAACTGTGTGCTGCTCACCCCCGCGTGACCGGACTGTGCCCAAAACGTGCCCGTGATGGCGCGTACACTGGAAGCTAGAGGGTTCTCCACGATCATGGTGACGATGATGCCATTTTGGGCGGAGAAAGTTGGTGTACCGCGAACGTTAGCCGTTGAGTTCCCCTTCGGGCATACACTCGGGCAACCGCATAACATTGACCAACAAATGCGGGTGATACGCCAAGCCTTGAATATCCTTAAGACGGAGGACACCCCAGGCGTGATCGTTCACTCGACAGAAAGGTGGCCCGAGCCCCTGAACGAGGCCAAGGCAAATTGGCAACCAGAAGAGCCATCACCCATTATTGAAGTGATGACTCCCCAAGTTCTCAAGCTCTTACGCCAAAAAAGGGGTGAGAGATCGTAGACTGTCGAGTCCTGGCTGGAGGTAGAGATGAAGAGAAAATTGCGTGGACTCAAGCGGCGGGACATCCAATTGGATTTCAACCTTTATCGAGTGGAGGTTCCGATCCGTGGCCTTTCCGATATGGCGTTGAGCGTGATCGACATTTGGCCAGAAGGTGCCGAGAAGACCCTCGTGTTCGTCCATGGCTATGCCGGCTGCGCCGAAACATGGGAATACCAGATCAACCACTTCATGCATGCGTATCGCGTTGTGGTGCCTGATCTACGCGGACACGGTCAAAGCGATGCTCCCTTCAGCCAATACACCATGCCGGAGTTGGTAGCCGACCTGAACACCATCTCAGATACACTGGATTTTCCGGACAAATTCGTGTTGGTTGGGCATTCCTTTGGTGGTTCGATCTGTGTCGAATATGCAGCTGCGTACCCGGAGAGACTTGAACAGCTCGTCTTGATCTCCACTGCAGGGGAGCATCCGCTCCCCCGGGCGGCCTCACTAGCTTCTCGCATCCCCACCGCAGCATTCCGACCGTGGTGGAGGTTCCGTCCACGATGGAACGCTGAAATTCATGTCATGAAGCGTATGATGCTAAACAACATGCGTAAGTGGAAAGGATGGGAGCAGCTGAAAAAGATCCGTACGCCCACACTCATCATCACTGGCGCGCGAGACAGATACTTTCCACGTTGGGTTTTTGAGGATGTGTGCAAGATGGTGCCCGGAGCTGAGGTAATCGATATTGGTGCTTCAAAGCACAAGGTACAGCTTGAGCGACATCAGGCGGTCAATCGTGCCATCGAACGTTTTCTCCGTAAAGAGGCCAAAACCAAACCGATATCGTGGCGGGATCAAGTCGTTCCATCGAGACGGCTCGCTCATCGACCATGGTTGAACAGCTATGGGAAGCACACACCCCCATCGGTTCCTATCCCTCGTCAACCCCTACATAAATTCCTTGAAACGTCAGCTAATTGGGTGCCGAATAAAACGGCGACAATCTTTTATGGCTCAAAAATTAATTACTATCAGCTTGATCGACGTGCGAACCAATTCGCCCACGCTTTGCATGGGTTGGGTATTAAGCCCGGCGATCGGGTGATGGTGATCCTGCCTAACATACCGCAGATGATTATCGCATACTATGGCACGCTCAAGGTTGGTGGTGTGGTTGTGCTCCCTAATCCCGATGCAGACGCTGCGATGATCCTTGAACAGATTAAACAAACCGACACTCAGGTAGTCGTCACATTGAAGGATTTTGGTGGGCTTGCAAAAGCCGTCCAGAAACACATACCTGTTAAAGTTATCCTGACGGATATCAGCAAAGCCGTTTCATCGCGTGTTTACAAACAACTCCTTGCACGTTGGGAAGCCGCAGGATTGGGTAAGCAGGAAGACCTTGATATGCACGAATTTGGTTACCGTATGACTCAAATCATGATGGACGCTGCAAGGGAACCACCCGATATTGATATCTCCAGCGATGATCTAGCTGCGATCCTTTATACAACCGGCACGACAGGTGAACCCAAGGGTGTCTGCCTGACCCATGCCAACTTGGTCGCCAATGCACTCCAGACGCGACATTGGATACCTGAATCGCATTGGGGAGAGGAGACCTTTCTCTCGGTCATTCCACTCACCCATAGTTACGGCATGACAACTGCCATGAACATCCCGATTGCCATGGGGGCGACCATCGTTCTGCTGACCGTCTTTGAGTTGGAACAAGTCCTCCAGCATATTAAGTGGTACAAACCAACGATCTTTCCGGGTGTGCCCTCGATCTACATGGCGATAAACAATGCCCCCAATGTGCGTTCTTATGGACTATCCTCGATCAAGGCTTGCATCAGTGGAGCGGCGCCCCTTCCGGTTGAGGTGCAGGAGACATTCGAGAAACTCACCCATGGTCGTTTGGTTGAGGGCTATGGGTTGACAGAAGCCTCTCCGGTCACCCATGCCAATCCCTTCGAAGGGGTACGTAAAGCCGGATCCATTGGCGTTCCAATTCCCAATACCGATGCGAAGATCGTGGACATCCTAACGGGTGCAGATCTCCCCGTGGGACAAATTGGCGAAATGCTGGTCAAAGGACCTCAGGTCATGGCGGGATACTGGGGCGGGGAAAGTTCAGAGGATGATGAGTCATCCTTAAGAGATGGATGGCTCTATACAGGTGATGTGGCGGTCATGGACGAGGATGGTTATTTTCAGATCATCAGCCGCAAACGGGATACGATCATGGCTGGTGAATACAGCATTTACCCAAGGGATGTGGAAGAAGTCCTCTATGAAAACAGCAACGTCATGGAAGCCGCTGTCGTGGGTGTTGAGGGTGGTGGAGTTGGACAACGTGTAAAGGCTTTCATCGTGCCGCGTCCAGGTACCAAACTTACAAAAGAGGAATTGCTCGAACTATGCCGACAGCGTCTTGACGAATACGCCGTACCTTGGGACATCGAATTTCGTGAAGAACTTCCGAAGTCATTCGTTGGGAAAGTTCTGCGCCGCATGCTGGTTGAGCAGGGGGACTGAGGGACGAGGATACCAATCTAACATGGAAGGGTCTAGCGAAGAGTACCATTCCCAATTTCGACCCAGGCTTGTACAATTTCACTTCATATACGAATTGAATGAATACAGTAAATAAATCCTATCACGGGAAGTGAGGGGCGTATATGTGGGTATGCAGGTTTCGCCTCCATACGCACATATACCGATCCTCCTCTCGTAGTTGACGATTTTCTTTTTTAGTGGATCCAGTGGACATATCACTTACATGAAAGCACGCCTAGCCCTTACCATCGGGTCATTCATCATCCTGATATTCTTCATAGGAACGTTAATCCTGCTGGAACCTGAGTGGGTTGTCGCTCGCTTACGTAAACGATCGCCGGAAGTTGTCTATTCCGTTGATACCCAGGAGTTGTTGGTTGCACTCACCATTGATGATGGTCCGGATCTCCTTGAGACGCCGAAGATTTTAAAAAGCCTCGAGCGCCAGGGTGCGAAAGCTACCTTCTTCCTGATTACGAGTCGTATTCCGGGTAAAGAGGAACTTGTCCAGCGCATGATCGATGAGGGTCATGAACTGGCAAACCATTTAGTGGACGATTATCCAAGCATCATGCTGGACGCGAGTGAATTTGAGCGACAGCTGATCGAATCAGACGAGGAGCTCTCGAAGTTTGCCGATGTTCGCTGGTTCCGTCCGGGGTCGGGTTGGTACAACGATACGATGCTTTCCATCCTCTCTAAGCATGGCTATACCTGCGCATTAGGTTCTGTCTATCCATTTGACCCACAGCTTGGATCCTCGTGGTTCATCACGCGTTATGTTCTTTGGAAGGTCCAACCTGGCTCGGTAATCGTGCTCCACGACCACGGATATCGCGGTGCGCGAACGGCCGCTGCACTAGATGCGGTACTACCCGAGCTTGCGCGTCGAGGATACAAGATTGTGACATTGTCGGAATTGGTAGATTCTCAGGAGGTGAGCGAATGAACAATATCGGTAGAGTATTGTCTATCCGTTCTTATCAGACTTAACTGGACATTATGAACTCCTTGGCGTATATTGATTGTGATTGGATCGAGTCTGTCAGGAGGAGGACAAGATGGACCGCATAAGGCGTGAATTTACCACGTTGACCCTGGTGATGATTCCAGTAGCGATTGCCATTAACGTCGCCGTGGGTCAACTCGTTCTTGCTCTAAAGATTCCACTTTATCTGGATTCCATTGGAACTGTGCTCGTAGGAGTGCTTGTAGGGCCATGGGCGGGTGCATTGACAGGATTATTAGCCAATTTCGTTTGGACGATCACAGGGCTGTTTCCTGAAGCTATCGCTTGGGCAGGGGTGGCTGCCATCATCGGCGCTCTGGCTGGTGCTTTCCGCACTGGCGATTGGATGAAGGTTTGGTGGAGGTCCCTCATCGCTGGCTTGATCACCGGAATTATCGCTGCCATCCTCTCAGCGCCCATTGCTGCATATGTCTTTGGCGGCGTTACAGGAGCAGGCACAGATGCGCTCGTCGCGATGTTCCGAGCTGCGGGATTAGACATGGTGGGAGCGAACATGGCCCAGGGTGTGGTCTCTGATCCAATTGACAAAGCTATCACCTTTCTTATCATCTGGGCCATCCTACTAGCGCTTCCGGAGAGAATAAAAGCACGCTTTTCCAGTGACTAATCCGGCATCCATTTACATCGTGTTTGTCATTTTTACCTAAGTGGCTCGCTCAAGCGCGGGCCACTTAGCCCGTAAGCATGGAGTACGCTCATAAAATAATGCCTGCACCAACACTTTATCTGCATCGAAATAGCGGGTTGCATGCCCTGCATCCCCTAACCAAGCTGTCATTAGCTGCTGTTTTTCTCGTGGCCGCCGCCACGCTGCCAAATCTCTGGCTGGTGCTAGGGGTATTTATTATTGGGCTTGTTCCCATGGCCGCCTGGGGAAAGGTATTGAAACCTTTTATTCGAACCAGCGCATTATTAATCTGGCCATTTGCGCTTTCTCTGTTTTTAATCCAGGGGTTTTTCACACCAGGCGAAAACATCTTATTTCAGATTGGTCCGTTGGCGCTCAAGGCTGAAGGGATCTGGTTGGCGGCGAAGTTTACGGCTCGAATACTCGTTTGGTTATGGGCGCTGCAACCTTACTAATGATCGTCACCCGCCCCGATACGCTTATGTTGGCGTTGATTGAGCGTGGTCTGCCTCGCCAAATAGCCTATATCATACTGACCTCCCTCCAGATTGTCCCTCGCTTTCAAGGGAAAGCCCAGATCATCCTCGACGCGCAACGATCCCGCGGTATGGAGACGGAGGGGAAGTTGACCCATCGTTTACGTATGCTGGTTCCACTGATCGGACCACTCATCATGAGCAGCATTCTTGACCTTGATGAACGTGCCATTGCCTTGGAGGCGCGAGCATTTAGCAGAGATGGCCCCAGGACCAGTTTAAAGAGCCTTCAAGACACATCGCTGCAGGTAGCTGTCCGGTGGTTGATGATCGTATTGATCGTGATCCTCATCGTGGTCTGGCTGATCAGGATATTCCCATGATGATCCACATCGAATCTTTCTCCTTTACCTACTCAGCCACGATCACCCCCGCCTTGCGAGAGATCAACCTCGATATACCTTCAGGCCAGTTTTGTGGAATCGTTGGTCCAAATGGGGCAGGGAAATCTACACTCTGTTATGCCCTCTCGGGCTTCATACCCCACTTCTATAAAGGGAATTACGATGGGCAGGTGATCGCTGGGGGGAGGGAGATTGCCGAAACTGCATTGAGCCAATTAGCTGGTGAGATCGGACTTGTGTTTCAGAATCCATTCAACCAGATATCAGGGGCGCGCTTTACGGTCCGTGAAGAGGTTGTTTTTGGGCTTGAGAATCTCGCTGTCCCTCGTACGGAAATGCATGAACGTTTGGAGCAAGTTTTGGAACAAACTGGTCTCAGTGGTCTTGCAGATCGCTCTCCCTACACACTCTCTGGAGGTCAACAGCAGCGTTTAGCGATTGCCTCCATGCTCGTCATGCGCCCCAAGATTCTTGTGTTGGACGAGCCCACATCCCAATTGGATCCTTTAGGGACAAAAGAGGTCTTTACGGTTTTGCGCGAGTTGGCTAAACAGAGTGATACAACGGTCGTTCTCACGGAACATAAACTTGAGCGACTTGCAAACTTTGTCGACCGCGTGATTGTTTTGCATGATGGACAGATTGTCGATGATGGAGCACCACGAGAAGTATTGACTTCACAGAACATCAGAGTATATGGCGTTGGGCAAACGCGTTACACGCGTGCTGCGCAGTTGGCGAGCGATCTTGGCAAAGTACCTCCGGAGCGAAAGCTTCCTGTAACGTTACAACAGGCTGTGGAGTATTTCCAGTGAAAGTTTCTGTTGAACATGTAACGTACCAATACCCCTCGGGTGTGTTGGCTTTGCGAGATGTGAGCCTTGAATTCAAGCAAGGTGAACAAATCGCAATCATCGGCGAGAACGGTGCTGGGAAGACTACCCTTGCCAAGCATCTCAATGGTTTGCTTCATCCGATTGAGGGACGAGTTCTCCTCGGGGAGTGGGACACTCGTGAGTACACCGTCGCCCAATTGTCGCGCAAAGTAGGTTATGTCTTCCAAAATCCAGATGATCAACTCTTTGCCCGTAGCGTCATGGCTGAAGTGAGCTTCGGACCGCGCAATATGGGCATTTCTCCACCTGAGTTAAATATCCTTGTTGCGAAAGCCTTAGCTCGAGTAGGATTGGAGCAAGATGCCGAGATTCATCCCTACGATCTGCATGCTTCGCAAAGGAAATTAGTCACGATCGCGGCAACGCTGGTGATGGACACGCCTGTGATCATTCTCGATGAGCCAACAACTGGCCAAGATGCCAGAGGCGCCGATCAGATCAGTGAGATTGTTGAAGGTTTGAAAGAAGAAGGTCGTACCGTGATCGCCATCTCACACGATCTAGATTTTTGTGCCGAACATTTTGATCGAATCATTGTCATGTCAGAAGGACGCATTCTGGCTGATGGAGATGCTGAAAACGTTTTTGCACAAGAGGGGCTTCTACAACGAGCTGGAGTTGAACCACCACAAATGATCCGATTAGCGACTGCCATCGATTTACCAGTTATCCCGCGGACCGTCCCATCCTTTGTTGATGCCTGGTGTGCAAGTAAGGAATGAGGAGGGGAGGCATGATCATTGTTCTAGGTGATACGATCGCTGATCTCAGCCTGCATATTCCGAGCTTTCCAATTCAAGCCGGTGAGTGCCTTAGGACCACGTACTTTGAGCTTGGACCAGGAGGGGCAACCAATGTGGCGATCACTGCTGCCCGGCTTGGACTGTCTGTTGGTTGCTTAGGAGAGGTGGGTGATGACCACTTCGGAAAGGTGGTTTTGGAAGGTCTGAGGTTAGAAGGAATTGATACAACAGAAATTGTGGTTACACCCCAAGCTGAGACTCCTGTGGCAGGTGTGGTGGTGGATGCCAAAGGAGAGCCGGCTTATTTAGGACATCGAGGCAGCTTGCAGATCCAAACATTTCCACCGCGTTGGAGCACCTCGGTCCAAACAGCAGAGGCGCTCTTCGCTGGGGGATGGGCTGAGTATGACAGCACACCGGGGATCGTGCTCAAGGGAATGCGTATCGCACAGCAATCTGACGTGCCTATATTCTTCGATCCTGGACCAGGTAACCCGGATATAGACAATTCTTGGTGGGACGAAGCCGTCGCCTTGACAACTGTACTCTTACTCAATGAAGATGAGATTAAACGTATAACAGGCCTTGATCGACTGCAAGATGCTGCCTCCAGCTTGCTCTCTCGTGGACTTGAGATGGTGGTGACAAAGCGGGGTGCTGAAGGTTGCTCGATCCTGACCGATACGACAGTTCATGATGCCCATGGGTTTCCGATTCAGGTTCGTGATGCAACTGGTGCAGGTGACAGCTTTAACGCAGCTGTTATATTTGGTTATCTCAATAAATTTACCTTGGAGAAGTTAGGCACCTTTGCAAATGCAGTTGGAGCAGCGAAAGCACAAAAGCTTGGAACGGGACACAATGTTCCTACGGTTTCTGAGATTGCAGAAGTGCTTGAACATTTTAAACTGGAAGCTGATACATTTCTGCTAGTTTAGTTTCCGCGGATCAATATCATGCCTGACTTCGATCATCAAATACGCCCTCGTTTGCAGGCCACACGATTTCCAAACATTGATTTGGGTTCAGATGCCCTTCTTCCTGCATATCAAGGTCTTTCTCTCCTCAATCTTCCAGCCAGCCTATGTCAGTGGCTGGGAGCTTCTGGTCCGCCACACCCTCGCCTCGATATACCTGAATTGGACGCGATGGTAGAGGGCGTAAAGCAATTCATTGTGGTTTTGATCGACGCCATATCATACGATCGTTTTCGGCAATGGACCGTTGGGATGGCATCTGAGCTTGATCCGGAAAGTGACCATTGTCTGTTGGCGCCACTGACGTCGGTCGTGCCCTCCACGACCAGTAGTGCGCTGACCACGATCTGGACCGGGAGAAGCCCGGTGGAGCATGGGATCTTGGGATACGAGATCTTCCTCAAGGAGTATGGCTTGGTCGCTAACATGATCACCCACTCGCCGATGACCTTTGAAGGACCAGGTGGCTCTCTTTATCACGCGGGTTTTCAGCCTGAAACCGCACTTCCGGTCCCCACGCTCGGGAAATCTTTTATTAACGCAGGTGTTGAATCCCACGCTTTTCTTCACTACAGCATTAGCAGGTCCGGGCTTTCCCGGATGCATTATGCAGGGGTTGAAAAGCACATGTTTAGTGGGTTGGCTGACCTCTGGATTGGGGTGCGTGATCTCGCCCAGACCGTCCTCGAGCATTCTCGTTTGATTTGGGTCTACTATGGCGCTGTGGATGGTGTTTCTCATCGCTATGGTCCGAACTCTGAACGTGTACAGGCAGAATTTGTCACTTTCATCCAGGCCATGCTCCAAAACTTCATCGAAGACCTTTCCCCGGTGGCTCGTCGTCATACCCTTTTAATCGTCCTTACGGATCATGGACAAATCACGACAATCAAGGACCCCAAGTATGAACTGTGTAACCACCCCGATCTTGTGAGTTCACTTCACTTACTCCCGACGGGCGAGAATCGATTGCTTTACCTCTATCCCCGACCGGGTCGTGTCAAGCAAGTCCTCGAATACTTTGAGAACATTTGGCCTCAATCCTTCAACTTGATTCCTTCGGAGAAGGCGCTCAAGGTTGGGCTCTTTGGTCCCGGTACTCCGGCAAGGGAGGCTCGTGATCGGTTGGGTGATTTGATCGCCGTTAGCCAGAGAGATGCCTACCTCTGGTGGGCATCTAAAGAAAATCCCCTCCTGGGCCGTCATGGTGGCCTTTCTCCGCAGGAGATGTTGGTGCCGCTATTGGCGGTTCGGTTGGGTTAAACCTTCTCGGAAAGACCTTCCCGCGAGCCTTAAACAACCAATCCCTTTCATTCCGAACCGCTGTGGGGTGAGGAATCCCTAGGCTGACGCTTCTGGGTTGGCATGACCCTAGGGATTCCGGGGTCGCCACGATGTGTCTCCCTCGGACATGCTTTGACACGCGGGGCGTATACTCCCTAAGATAATCAAACCTTCCCGCAAGATCAAAACTCGCGGGAAGGTTGATTTTATTATCTTCTATCCGCCTCAATCTTACTCTTCTGGTGTTGGGGTTGGGATGACAAGTTCCGCCTCTTCAAACTCGGGCAAGGGCAACAGGAAGGGATTGTCGGATGGCAGCAACATCACTTGTATGCCGGGCGCGAGTCTACTGATGTACTCAAAAGTGAGCACCTCAGGGTTGTCACGCAGTGCAGCGGCGATCATTTCCAATGCCTGGGCTTCGGCCTCGGCTTTTATCAAACGTGCTTCGGCTTCAGCCTCTGCTTGAATAACCAAGGCATTCGCCGTACCCTGGGCATTGATCTCAACCGCATCTGCTTGACCATGGGCAACCTCGCGTGCCTGCTCGGCTTCCTGTTCTCTTTGCTGGACGATGAAAGCAGCTTGCTGCGCCTGCTGTTCAGCGATCTGCTTCTGCTCGACCGAGGCTGCGTACTCGGGCGAGAATTGGATATTACGCAAAACGAAATCGATCAACACAAGCCCGTTTTCCTCAAATTTCTCAGCCATCGTCTTGCTAATGCCCTCGATTAATTCGAGTCGTTTCGCGCTCACGATCTCGTCCACCCTGTACTGCGAGGCCTCATCACGGACGATACCCCGGGCTAGGGGTCGGATCAGATCTTGAGCATAGCGATTTTGCCAAGCAATGTGAACTTCGATCACCTTGCTGGGATTGATGGCGAAGATCACGGAAGCGTCGATAAGCACCTCCTGTCCATCGGATGTTCGTGAGGCTACAGAGTCATCCCCACTTATCTGTCCCTCCTCGGGAGCGATGGACATGGTATACGTTTGGCGCGAGATGGGGTAGTTCACCACGTTCTCAGCGAATGGGATCACCCAACGCAATCCGGGCTGAAGGGCGGTTTCGCGGTATCCTTTCGCAGCCACGGCCGAGATGACGATGCCTCGTTCCTCCGGTTGGATGAAGACCAAACCTGCGCTGATAGTGGTCAATACCAACGCAGTGACGATGGCTCCGATCACCAGACCGGCAGCGGCTTTAAAACTCCGGCCTTGAGCGGAACGCATCACTGCTAACACAATGATCCCAAGCGCGACTACCCACGATATGGATGACAGTGCACGTAAAACGGTGGCGATATTCATGTGTCCCTCCTTATGGACGATGAAGNNACCACTAAGAAAAAATCTACTGCTAGAGGTGGACCAATATATTTAGGTATGTAGGCGCAGCCCACACATACATATATACGCCTCCCTGCTCACAGCTTCTTTAAGTTCGGTCAGAGATTTCTAGTCCGAATTTGCGCGGATTATAACATGCTGATCTGGTGGAAGCAGACGGAGGGCTGACATTGCCCTACCAGGTGGTGATTGAGAGTGGAGCACTTCATGAGTGCCGTGCGTGGACTCATTTCAACCGTGGTGTGAAATCGTGGTGAGAAGGTGTGCTTTGTTATGATCAGGTCTTGCCAGCCGCTGGCGTTCGTTCTAGGAGAATCGTTACCGGACCGTCGTTCTCAATCTCGACCACCATGTGGGCGCCGAAGATTCCCAATTGAGTTGGCACACCCTGAGCCGTGAGATGCTTGGCAAACTGGGTGACAAGAGGCTCGGCGATCTTCGGGTCTGCAGCCTTAATGAAGCTCGGTCGCCGACCCTTGCGCGTATCAGCGTGAAGCGTGAATTGGGAAACGACGATCGCCTCCCCCTCGACGTCTTTCACTGATAGATTGGTCTTACCTTCGGCGTCTTCGAACACACGCAGNNAAAAGCACATTTCTCCGCCAACCAACGGGCTTCGGTCTCAGTGTCACCTTGACCCACGCCAATGAGAATGACCATGCCACGACCGATCTGTGCAACGGTGCGGTCGTCCACGGAGACGCGGCCACGACGGACACGTTGTAGGACAACTTTCATCGATGAACGATACCTCCGAGCATGTTGAGAGGTGGAAGGGCTTGGGTCAAACCAACTTCTCCCATTATGCCCCTCGTTTATGAATAGGTATCCCCTTTTATTTCTTTGGCATCCAGAAGCTCAACTTCTGCCGGGTTCTGAGCTTGTCAAAGGATGATGACTCGCTTCGACGCAACCTTTGACTGCTTCCGGCTGCCTGCTGAGTTCATCATCAAGTCAGTCATGCTGAATGTGTTGAAGGATGACCGGGTTCTAAAAGCGTGCCTGGTAACTCTTCTACTGA
>JABAOF010004350.1_pt2 | contig 19505 bp, 15 predicted proteins | sample 7062171 | NCBI WGS metagenome assembly JABAOF01 (sample SAMN14538628, study PRJNA623070) | marine sediment metagenome | biome: marine biome [ENVO:00000428]; feature: marine pelagic biome [ENVO:01000023]; material: deep marine sediment [ENVO:00002113] | place: India: Gulf of Khambhat ...
TCCTTTTCGCAGAGCCTACCGCGCCGCGCGAGCCCGCTGAGCATGTCCCGTAGCTGGTAGGCTAGATCCCTGACCCAGCGATTCCAGAATTCTGTCCCAAATCCCAGACGTAAGTGTCCCACACCAGCGATGTTGTGCCATCTCTCGTGCGCGTGGCCACACACATGAACCAACCGACGGCGTGCCGCAAGTAAGTTCTTCTGCTGGAAGGACTTAGGTTTTTTCTTCAGCAACTGCAACCGCTGATCCGACCAATGTGTCTAATGGGGTGAGCTTGGGGTCTTGATAGCTTTTGAGGTGAGATTGTGCCCGCTTACGTGAACTGTCCTCATTGTGCCCATCCGTTCGTGGTGCCAGCCTATCGTCGCGGCAAGGGCCGGCTTTGCAGGCAGTGCGGCCGAGCATACCTGGTTCCTCGAAGCCATGCCGAGCCACGGCGTCTGCCAGCAGCGTCGTTCGCCGACCTGCTCTCGTTGAATCACGGACGGCAGAGCGTATTGATACTACCCCCATAGGGCAGAATTCCTGTAATCCAAGACTCACAACAATCGCTCGAACGCCCGCCACGACCGGCGGGCGTACTCGTTTTCTGCTTGCCCCGAAGTCGAAAGGGCGGGCCGGGCCGGTCGAACAGTCGAATCGGATGAGCGATCAGGGTTCCAGGTCGCGCAGCGCGAGCGGCTTGCGCAGTATCTCGCTGAGCACGACCGCTCGGCGCATCTCGGTGGGGGTGAGCTTCTCGACTCGGGCGGCCAGCTTGGCAGGCACAGTTGGCACGGGCGTTTCCCGCGTGGCCTTGTCCGGTGCGGGGACGAGAAGCGTCTCGATGNNTGGGCTGCCGTTGCGAGAGGGCTCGGCCACGCGTCTTCGGCTCGACCCGAAGGACAACCCGTGGTCGCGTGGGAAGCGGTTTTGCACGGGGTTCGGTAGGCTGGGGCCTCGCGGGATGCGCGGCGGGGCGGGCCCTTGCCGGTGTCGGGCGCGCGGGTGGTCGGGCAGTGCGTTGCCTCGTTGGTCGTGGGGCCGTCGGCGGCTTTGGTCGCGGCTCTGAGGGCGCTTGCCGCGTACGCTCCATACGGTCCTTGACCTTGCTGGCGATGCCTCCGATCAGAGACATCAGGATGATGGCCACGATCCAGATGAGGTTCTCAGGGTCGATCGCGCCGTCGGCGGACATGCCACTCAGTGCCGTCAGGACCAATGCGGACATGGCAACGAATACCTTACGTTCTCGGAAGAACCTTCCTTCGTCGCGTGGCCGGTTGCGGGCGATCACGTATTCGCCGCCGTTCCGGTTGAACGCTTCCGGTCACGCAGTGCTCGCGGTCGTGCCCGCGGCAGCAAACACTTCCGGTCATGGAGTGCTGGCCGCCGTTCCGGCGGCGGCTAAACGCCTTCGCTCTACGCACTCCTTGCCGTCATACCGGCGGCGGCTAAACGCTTTCGGTCACCGACTCGTTGCCGCCGTTCCGGCGGCAGCTAATCGTTTTCAGTCGCGGACGGGGATCAGGGGATCAGGGCGTCTTCGGGGACTCGCCGCGTCCGGTGTCGGCGTCTCCGATCGACTTTCTCATGCCGGTGTCAGCTTCCAGGTTGCGGAGTCGCCAGTAGTCCATGATCCCGAGGTTGCCGCTGCGGAAGGCGTCGGCCATGGCCAGGGGCACCTGGGCTTCGTTCTCGACGACCTTGGCGCGGTTTTCCTCGACCAGGGCGCTCATCTCGGCCTCGCGGGCAACGGCCATGGCGCGGCGTTTTTCGGCCTCGGCCTGGAACCGCCGCTTGTCGGCCTCGGCCTGGTCGGCCTGGAGCTTGGCCCCGATGTTGTCACCCACATCCACGTCGGCAACGTCAATCGAGAGGATCTCGAACGCCGTGCCGGAGTCCAGGCCCTTCTGCAGTACTTTGTTGCTGATCTCGTCGGGGTTTTCGAGGACTTTCTTGTAGTCGGCAGCGGAGCCGATGGTCGTGACGATACCCTCGCCGACGCGGGCAATAATCGTCTCCTCAGTGGCTCCGCCGACGAGCCGCTCGATGTTGGCCCGGACGGTCACGCGGGCCTTGGCCTTTAGCTGGATGCCGTCCTTGGCGACCGCGTCGATGGTCGCCCGGCCTAAGGCCGGGTTCGGGCAGTCGATGACCTTGGGGTTCACGGAGGTCTGGACCGCATCGAGGATATCACGCCCGGCCAGGTCGATCGCGCAGGCCGTCTTGAAGAGCAACTCGATCCTGGCGCGGTCGGCGGCGATCAGTGCGGTGATCACGTTGGGCACGCGCCCGCCGGCCAGGTAGTGCGTCTCCATGTCGTTGGTGGTGATGTCCAGGCCGGCCTTGACCGCGCGAATCTTGCTGAGCACGACGGTCCGGGCGTCAACTTTTCGCAGGCGCATGCCGATCAGCTCGGCGAAGCTGACGCCCGCGCGGCTCATAAAGGCCTGGAGCCATAGACCGAAGAACTGAGCGATGACCGCGATGATCAGCAGCGCGATCACGATCGCCACGACAAGCAACACCCATTGCCACGTTTCCGCTATGGCCAGAAAAGATTGCGGGACATTCATGGTCCTCTAGCCTCCTGCAAGGGGCCTGGGCCAATCGGGCAGAGCTTATAGCCGCCCGGTGCAACCGGCCAACAAGACGCTCAACTGCTCTGCTGGTCAGCTTCCTTATACTGGCGCACCGCCAGGGCGCGGCCCTGGATTCCGACGCACTTGACGGTGACGTCGCGATCAACCATTCCCATTTCGGCGACGCATTCTACGCGTCGTCCGTTGAACTCACAAGTTCCCACGGGGCGTAGCGGGGTCAAGCTGCGGCCGATCTGACCGACAAAGGGACGGAGCTGCTCAAGGCGAACGCTCGTGTCGTCCTCGGTCAGCGTGGGGTTTGGCGGGGCGATGCGTTTGCCCACGGGGGTACGATGCCAATACTTGACGGCAAGGATCGCCATGGTCGGCAACAGGGCGACGACGGCGATGATAGCGACGTAGCCGGCCGAGCTGCTCTGGCGAAAGGTCAGGTAGATCGCTGCGCCCAGGAAGCCGAGCCCCGCCACCGACAGGACGCCGTGAGACGGCAGGAAGATCTCGGCGACGAGGACGGCTGCCCCGACCAGGTAGAGGATGATGATAATCAGCCAATCTTCGAACATCGGCCCTTCACTCGATAAGAGCTGTCATCGGCGCCGGCAAAGCTGCGACGAACATCAGTTTGCCAGCTTCCCGGGCCTGCGGCCAGCAGAATCCGCCGGCTATCCTTGCGCCTGTCGTACCACCACGCGGTTGCCGTGGCGCTGAATGACCTCGACCCTGCTGTCGGGATCGATGAAGTCGCCTTCGGTGACCACGTCCACAAGGGTGGCGCCGAAACGTGCCTTTCCGGCGGGTCGCAACGTGCTTTCGGTGATACCGACATCGCCGACCTGGGCCACGCCCGGATAGGGGTCGGGCATAGCGACTGCCTCGAGGACGGGGTTGGGTGCGACGATCTTGCCGACGTAGGGCACCTCGGGGAGCACCCGACTGAGCACGACCATGCCGGCGATCGAGGCGACCAATCCCAGAGCGATCACCAAAAGCCCGGTCTTGATCCCGTCGAAGGTGTACCCGAACTCGGGCCAATGGATCGGGCCGGGCTCGGCCGGGGCGAAAGTCATCAGCAGCCCGATCAGGATCAGGACGATGCCGGCAATGCCCGTGATGCCGAAGCCCGGGATGACGAACACCTCCACGAGGATCAAGGCCACGCCGAAGACCACCAGCAGAATTTCCGGAATGCTGGCCAGGCCGCTCAGATAGGGCGCGCCCAGGAAGATGACCAGGCAGATCAGGGCGACGATGCCCGGCACGCCGATGCCGGGCGTGTGAAACTCCGCATACGCGCCAAGCAGCATCAGGACGAACAGGACACCGCGCACCAGAGGCGAACTGAGCCATTCGACCAGTCCCTCACTCCAGGTGTAGTCCAGGCTACTGATCGCGCCGGAGATCTTGTAGTGCGAACGAATGGCATCGAGAGTGCCCAGCTTGGCCTTGGCGAATCCGTACGCGATGGCCTCGTCCTGCGACATGGTCAGGAGGGGAGGCGATTGTGCGGCACGATCGGCTGGCTGACCTCGCCGAGCAACGGATGGCTCTTGACGTATCGCCAGTCGGTCTGGCTGTCTCGGTCGAAGACGCGCTCGCCGGGCGTTCGGCGTTCTTCGGTCTCGGTCGTTTCAGATTTCCCGAGCGGCTCGGCCTCCTTGACCGTCTTGGTGATGACGGTCTTCTCGGGAGCCTTCGTCGGGCCGATGCCGAAGAGTTCGTCCCGCTCGTCCCGCTGGACGAATCGCCGCTCGCCGGTGCTGGCGTTCCGGACCCAGAACACCTCGATCTCGGGCTGGACGAGGGCAAAACACATCAGCAGGTTGTAGCCGTTGCGCCGGGCCGACTCGCGGATCTCCTCCTCGACCGGGCTCATAACCTTGGGTTGCAGCTCCTCGGGGATGGCGCCGACCCCGCGCGGGCTGATCATGATCGGCTGACAATCGCCGATCTTGGCGCGTGAGCTGACGATGATCTCGTCACAGGCCAGGGCGATGATTGCGCCAGCGCTGTAGGCGTTGGGGTTGATCCAGGCGACCGTGTGGATGTCGGCGAGGTTCTTGATCGCCGTGCATATGTCCTGCATGGTGATGGCGTCGCCGCCGGGCGTGTCGATGTTGAGAACGATCAGGTCGGCCCCGTCGTCGGCGGCTTCGTCGATCCGGCGCTCGAGGCTTTCCAGCGTGACGTTCGTAATCTGGTCATTGATGGGCAGCACGTAGGCGCGCGCGAACCCGACCGGGGAGGCTTGCGGGCCATCGGAGACGCCGATGGTCGGAAGGGACCGATCAGCGGGGACCGTGGCAGCGCCCGGCGAGGCGTTCTGAGACGCGATCATGGCGGTCGGCAGGACGAGCGCGACGGCAGCTGCCGGCAAGCACAATCGAGTGAGCAGTCGCCCTGGTGGGCACATGGCATGCGACCTGGCCGGAAAGAACTCCAAGTAACGGCATCTCAACAAGTTGACTCGCGGTTTTCCAACCGTATTCTAGACCACGTTCGCCGAGGCGGCAAGTTGAATCGGCGAGTGCGTTTCTAATAGCCGCACCAGTGGCGAGCGTGGCGCTCTCGACGCGTGGGGGGCTGCCGGGGCAGCACAAGGAAGTCGTGGTCAAGCAAGATGCCGGAACGTCGAACTGAGCCCGGGGCGCCTTTGCCGGGACCCGCTCCGCTCGCCAGACGCTGGGGCCGCGCCGCACTGGCCCTGCTGATGCTCTATTTGTTCGTCAGCTCCATCAAGACAATAGGCGGCGGGCTGAAGATCGTCCGAAGCCAGCCAACCGGTCGTGCTTATGTTCAGAGCGTGCTTGACCGCGCCGACAATCCGCTGGCGGGACTGTTCGCGGGGATCCTGCTCACGTCGCTCTTTCAGAGCAGTTCGTTCACCACGTCGCTGGTCATCACGATCACAGCTGCGACGGCGGCGTCGGCGCAAGGGTCAGGGCAAGAGACGATGGGCGCGGCGGTGTCCAGGGCCGTCCCGATCGTGATGGGGGCCAACATCGGCACGAGCGTCACGAATATGCTCGTTTCCCTTGCACACGTCAGGCGGCGTGGCGAGTTCGCGCGCGCATCCGCCGCAGCCGTCGTTCACGACATGTTCAACGTGCTGGCAGTGTTGGTCTTCTTCCCGGTCGAGCTGATCGTGCGTCGGTTCGTCACAAGCCAAGGCCTGCTCGGGTGGTTGGCGGACACATGTGCGAGGTGCTTCCACCTGCCGGCCGCGGAGAAACCCACCGACATCATCCAGACAGTCGCCTCGCCCGTGATCGCTACGATCAGATGGTTCTTCGAGACGGCTTTTGGACACAACCCCGGCGTGGTGGGGATTGGGGTGGCGGCGGCGGGGTTGATTCTGTTGCTCGCCTCGCTGGTCGGCATGGTTCGCAACCTCAGGGGTCTGATGCTGGGAAGGCTCGAATCCTTGTTTCAGCGTTTTGTGTTTCGCAATCAGGCGGTGGGGTTTGTTGTCGGGACGGTGATAACGGTGCTCGTTCAGTCCAGCTCGGTGACGACCTCGCTGATTATTCCCTTGGCCGGCGCGGGTTTGCTGGGTCTCAGGCAGGTCTTCCCGTACACTCTTGGGGCGAATGTCGGTACGACGTGCACGGGGATCATCGCGGCGGCGGCGTACGGGACCCATCCAGCCCTTGCGGTGGCGTTTGCGCATTTGCTGTTCAATCTGTTAGGTATTATGGTCTTCTGGCCTTTGCAGCGAGTGCCGCTGGGCCTAGCAATGATCTACGCGCGCACGGCGGCGAGGAGAAAGACTGCGGCGGCCGTTTACATCAGCGCCATTTTCTTTGTCATCCCCATAGTCGGCCTGGTACTGCTTGGGTAGGCTCTAACAGTGGGGCTTGGAGTAGTCGGCCATGTTCAAGGAACTGATTGATGTCTTTCGAGGCCGGGCAGCTCTGGAGGAGATGCTCAACGAGTTCGACCAGATGCTCTCGCACGGGCAGTGGATGTTCAGCCAAGCGTGCAACGTTCTTCAACGAAAAGAACCGGCGGAGCAGGTCGAAGAGGTGCTCTACGCGCGGGACAAGCAGATCAACTCGCTCGAGCGCAGCATCCGTCGTCGCATCATCCGTCATCTGACGATCAACCCGAATGCGCAGGTCATCGGGTGTCTGGCCATGATGGCGGTCGCCAAAGACGCCGAGCGAATCGGCGACTACTGCAAGAACGTTTTTGAAGTCGGCAAATTCCATACGGGCGAGCTGACCAATCGGGGATACCTCGACGCGCTTGAGGCGGTTCGTAGCCGCGTCGAGTCGATGTTCGATGCGGCGCGCGTGGCATACGTCAGAAACGACGAGAGCCGTGCCGAGTACGTGATCGAGCAGAACAGACCCATCGGAAAGGAATGCGACGCGCTGATCCAGCAACTTCTTCAGGAGCGTGACCACATGACCAGCGACGAGGCAGTGGCTTACTCGCTTCTTTCGCGACACTACAAGCGCGTCGCGGCGCACCTGTCAAACATCTGCACGGCTGTGGCCAATCCCCTGGAGATGCTGGACTATCACGAGCATGCGGACCAGGGCAAATGACGCCGACATGGGCGACGCGGCTTACCCGACGCGCGACAGTTCCTCCCAGAGTGACCGGTAGTAGCACATGAATCGCTGGATGTCCTGCGGATCGGTGGCGTTCAGGCCGCCGATCTCCGCCAGCGTGAACCGGTCGTAGCGCGCCGCGCTTAAGAGCGCGAACAACTCCCGCCAGGGATAGTCGCTTGTCAGCTCGTTGATGTGACAGGAGCGAAGGTACGGCTGGAGGAGCTGGAAGTAATCTCGCACGGAGCCGTCCTTCAGGTCGGTCGGATTCGAATTCCAGTTCGCGCCGACTTGGGGATGATCCGCGTGTTGGAGCATTGTGTGGACGTGCGGCGGGTGGCTCGTGCCGGCGCCGTGGACCTCGAGCCAGACCTCGATGCCCTTGGCTTGGGCGGCCTGGCCGCATTGACGCAGGGCCTTGCCGATCTGTTCGAGCGTTCGCTCGACGGGGACATCATCGAGCAGGCGGTTCGGGCGGACCTTTACGCCGACGGCACCCACGTCGGCCGCCAGGTCGATGAATCGCTTACATGTCTCGATGTTCTCGGCCACAACGCGCCGGTCCGGGGAGTGGAATTCGCACGCCGTCCCCAGCCCCCAGAGCTTGATACCGGCATCGGCAAAGCGCGCTCTGACATCTCGGCGAGCTGCCTTGGGCACCTCCGGCTCGACGCCGTGCTTGTGTGTGGTGCGCAGCTCGACGCCCTCAAGCCCTGCGGCTCTGCAGTACTGAAGGATTGTTGCGACGTCCCAGTCCTTGGCGAGATTGTAGGTTACCAGTCCCAGCTTCACGTTATTCCTCGTCGAGGTTCTTAAGGCGCGTGCCCTGCCGGGCACGGATTCAGCAAATCCGCCGACACTGCCGGCGGCAACGCAACACGCGCTACGTTGGAGCATCTGCCGCCGGGTGATCATTTGTGCACAGCCGCGCGCCAAACCGAAGCGTATATAACACGGCGGCCGCGGTCAACACAAGCGCCGCACGAAAGAAGCGTACCGGGCGTGGTTCTTCGCGGCAGCGGAGTAAACACGCGCCATGACTGTTGCCGACCCCGCGCGGCCGGATACCACGGGTTGAATTCGGCAGGGGTCCTGTCCGCCCACGTGGTGATCGGCCACCGCGGACGGACAGGATCGTAATCAACAGGCCACTTAGCCGGAGTAGTGCGCCTGGAGCGTCGCGAAGTCGATCAGATCGACGTCCACGTCGCTATCCACATCACACCGCCCACAGGGCACGCCGCCGACACCGCCGGCCACGCCGCCATCGGGACCGCTATAACATTGCGTGAGAATGTCCAGGTCGGTCCCATCGACATCGCCGTCGCGGTCGTAGTCGCAAATGTCCAGGTAATTCCAACTGTCACCCGCGAAGGGACGACTTTGCGAATCCTGGATGCCGCCTGACGCGAGGACCACCGTGACCGTTCCAGGTCCTGGGTCTGCATATGCGCTGAAGACATAGGGGCCCGCCCCGGCGCCGGTTAGTCCGGTGGCAGGCGAGCCGTTCACCGTCAGATCGCCGGCATCGACGCCGGTGACCGTATCGTTGAACGTCACCGAGACCTGAGGCAGGCTCGCGACGGCCGATCCCTTCGGCGGATCGGTACTCGCTACGTAGGGCCCACCCAACCCGAAGAAGCAGACCTCGACGTCGTCGATCAGATCGGCGTTCCACTCGTTCGTCCGCGTGGTGAACAGATGCACGCGGAAGATGGCTTTGGTGACCAAAGACCCGGACAGATCGATCTGCTTGATCACCGGTCCGTGATAGACCCACTGCTCGGTCTCATCGCACATTTCATCGGGGTCCGAGCCCTGGGTCAGTGTCCCGTCCAGATCGGCCACCGTGACCCAGGTATCCGCGTCGTTCATGTCGGTCGGGTCGGACCCATCGCTGTTGTAGCCGATCTCCCAGACCTGATGGACTTCATCGCCGTGCGGATACCCACCGATGTAGTCCGTGCCGGCGATGCGGTAGTACGCTTCGGCCGAGACGTTCAGCACGCCGCCGCCAGGCTCGGTAACATCAATGATCCGGCCCACGTAGGCGTTGATCGAGACGCTCTCGGTGAACTTACCCGCGTAGTACGTGCCCTCCTGCGAGGGGACGTAGCATGGCCCGCTCGCCTCCGAGTACACTTCCGGCTCCGCGGGGACGCCGGACTTCTCCCACGAATCGAACGTGCCGCTCTCGAACCCGCCGTTGGTCAGCACGCAGGAGCACTCCGGGATGAAGGGCGGTATGCCGCCTTCGGTCCAGTAGCTCCGCAGCAGGCAGAAGTCCCAGCAGTCCACGTCGCCGTCTTCGTCCATGTCGGCCCGACCGCAGCCGGGGTGATACTTGTCCGGTGTGGGCGGGTTGCCCAAGCACGTGCGGAACTGATCGACGTCGGTCTGATCGACGTCGCCGTCGCAGTCGAGATCCCCCGGGCCGTTGTCGGCACACGGGCAGTTCGTCGATTCCTGCGGGGGCCAGGGTTGGTCGTACCAGTATAGGAGCGTGGCGTAGTCGTCGCAGTCGATGTCGTTGTCGCCGTCGAGGTCCGCCAGGCTGCAAGGCGGGCCCGGCGGGACCTGCCCGGAGATCTCGTAATCATCCATGCAGGTGTCGAACTGGGTGATGTCCGCGTCATCGACGTCGCCGTCCTGGTCGAGGTCGCCCGGGTTGATGCAGGTGCTTCCATCGCCGGCGGCGCAGAAGTGCACCTCGTCGACAAGGTTGACGCTCCACCACGCCGCCGCGTCCGCCGTGCCGTGCATGCGCAGCACGACGCTCTTGAGACACACACCCGGGCTGAGGTTCAGCTGGATCGGCCCGATCTCCTCGTCGAGCCGGACCCAGCCCGCGTCGCAGTAGGTATCGCCGGAGACGGTGTCCACGAGCTGCATCGACGTCGTGCCGTCGTACTCCGCGACAAGCTCGATCCATAGCAGTTGCGGGTCGTCCACCGATTCGGGGAAGTGGCCGTCGGCACGATAACCCAGCTCCCAATGCTGGTGGACGTTCGTGGGCTGCTTCGCGCCGGGGCTGAGGTCGCTGCCCGCCTGAGACGAGAGCAGGTAGTAGAGGCTCAGCTCGCAGTTCAGGGCTGTTCCGCCGGGATTGGTGACCGGGACGATTTGAGCCAAGTAGAAGTCCATGGTCTCGTCATTGGCGGAGGCGCCTAAGAAGTAGTCGCCGGCGACCGGCACGAAGCCGCACCCTTCTCCGCAGCCTGCCAGCACCTCGCCGGCGGTGGCGACCCACGGGTCGAGAACGCCGGTCTCGAACCCGCCGTTCTGCACGACGTTCGGGCAGGTCAGGTCGGGGCACGTGGCCCACGGATCGGCCCCGCCGGGCCGCAGGTCGTCGAACCGGGCGAAGTCCGCGCAGTCCACGTCGTTGTCACCGTCGAGGTCCGCCCTGGGCGTGCCGCAGGCGAGCGCCACGCCGGGCCCAGTATAGCAGCCCTCGAGTATGCCCTGATCTACGCCATCAACGTCGCCGTCCTCATCTAGGTCCCCCGACCCGGGGCAGCTCCCGCCCTGGCCGCTCACGCACGCCTCGACCTCATCGACGAAGGAGAAGTACCAGAACGTCCCTGCGGGGAGCGGCAGGTCCGCCCAGCTTCGCATGCGGAGGACCACCTTCGAGGGGCAGGCCACCATGTTGGTGATGTCAACATGGAGTGGCGGCAAGTACACCCACTCGGCAGCGCACCACATGTCGCCCCACATGGAGTTGGTCCCGTCATACCTGGTCAGTTCCGTCCAGATCAGGCATCCGTCGTCGGGCCCGGTCGGGTCCTGGCCGTCCGGCCGGTATCCGATATCCCAGACTTGGTGAATCTCATCTGGTAGGCCGGTGTAATTCGGCGAAATGAAGGAGGCGGCCGCGAGCAAGTAGTAGCAACTGAAATCGACACTGAGGGACAGGCCGCCCGGATTGGTCACGTCCACGATCCGCGCCAACGTCCACCCGGGATGGTCTTCAGAAGCCAGACCCAGCTCATACGACTCCCCGAACATGACGTTGTTGCGGGCTGCCTGGGCAAAGCAATCCCCCAGTACGGGTAGCCAGCTACAGAAGGTTGACTCGCACACCATGTCTTCGCCGCTGGTGATCCAATTGGTCCAGCCGTCCTCGAAGCCGCCGTTGACCAGCTCGCAATTGAGCTGTTGACATTGAGCCAGTGCAGGCGGGTCCTGAGGCGGGCCGGTCCATTCAATGATCAGCTCGCCATAGTCCACACAATCGATATCGTCGTCACCGTCGATGTCCGCCCGCTCACAGGTGCCGGTCGGGTCCAGCCCGAAGCAGCTCTCGAGCGTGTCGAAATCGGTCTGATCGACGTCGCCATCGCAGTCGAAATCCGCGTCGGGCACGCCGATGCACGGGCAAGGCTCGTAAGGAACGATATCTTCAAGGGGCGGCGGGCCGGTCCAGCTCTGGACCATGATGTCGAAGTCCACGCAGTCCACCACTTCGTCACCGTCAAGGTCCGCATCCTCGCAGTAAGTCGGATCCCAGGGCGGCGTCTCCCCGAAGCAACTGTGGAGGGTATTGTAATCCTCCAGGTCAACATCGTTGTCGCCGTCGATGTCGCCTGAGACGACGAGGATGTACTTGCCGCCTGGCTCATCGGCCCAACGCACATAATCAAACTCGACATCGGAGTCCGGCGAGAGATCTTCCCTGGCCTCCATCGTCACTCGATACCAATTGTCGAAGCTAGGGGTGTCGTCCCACCATCTGCCCACATACTCTCCGTCGAGCCACAGCTCGCGGTGCCATCCGTTGCCGATCTTGGCGCTGGTCAGCCTGTAGGTGTGCCACTCGCCGAGGTCGATCCCGGTGAATGCATCGATGTTCAGATTGGTCTCGCTTCCCTCCGGGCCGGTCTTGCCGGCATGCTGGTAGTCCGGAGCGTACTTGTTGTTGACCACTCGGGTGTTGTCCACGTCGTAGTACCACTCGGAGAGCGCCACGAAGTTGGCCGGCGGGTAGCCCTTGTATTTGAGCTTGATGCCGACCTTCGCGTCCCCCGGGGACGTGCCCGCGTTGACACTGTTGATCTTCATCCTCCACTCGATCGTAAAGCACGGCTCGGTCAACTGCTGGTAACTGACGCCGGGGTCGAGGGGATCGTTGTAGAGGAACGTCACGGGCCCGCTAGGGTACATTAGCTCCTCGTAGTACCACGCCTCCGGATCGAGCATCTGCAGGTATGTGCCGCTGAGGATCTGGGACGTGCCACCCGCCACCTCGTGCGTCCACGCTGGCGACGCGCTGTCGGGCAAGACGTCGCCCTCGTAACTTCCATCCCACGCGACGGGCGGCGGCGCGCCCAAGGCACTGGGATGCACAACGGCGAGTAGTGCGAGCAAGCTGGCAACAGTCGTAATCCTCATAGCTCCTCCTCCTATGCTAGCCGTGCGCGCGCAACCTATCCGCTGGCGCACACGTGCGGGCCCTGAGGGATATGTAGACAAAAGGGGCGCTCACTTGGACTTGAGTCCTCCTCCCCACCTCCATTCCACACACACCACCTTACCGCAGAATCCCACCCGCGCCAAGCGCGGATTTTCGCGCACGGCGACCCCGCGATCGCGCCACGATAGGCCGCCGGGGCTGCCGAGCGGCTCAGACGGCCGTGCCGGTCATTGCCCGACGGCCACTTCGACGAGGCCCCCGTCCCGAAGTCCTTCAGCCGCGAGCGGTGCGTCGGGCCGGTGGTCCTTGCCGTCAACTCGTAGCGAGAGCACCCTTCGGCCGAAGCCGCTAAAGCGGAAACTGACGCGCTTGCCGTGATATCGAATGTCCAGTTGCGAACCGTCCAGGCGCTGCGGCAGCCTCGGCTGGACGAATATACCGCGCTCAATGTCAAAGCTGAGGCCAAACAAAGACAAGAACCCCCAGATTGTCATCGCGGTATTGGCCAGGTACGGCTCCTGCTTACTGCCCTCGGTCATTTGGCCGGTGCCGGGGTCCCAGAAGTATCCGTTGCCGGCGCCTTGCAGGTTGTCCCGATCGTACTGGTCGAGGATCGCAGCGAAGTGATTGTACGCCGCGTCGGGGTCGATCTCGGCCATGGCCGCGATGAAGTACGCGCTGATCCACGGAAAGATCCCGCCGTTCTCATACGTCCCGAAGGGGTCGTAGAAATGCGGATACCCGTAGGTCTCGAGCCACCAGTCGCCGGCGTTGTAACTGGCCGGCGGAATGCTGATTAGGTTGCACGGGATTGAAAAGCCCCGGAAGCCCAGGTCGCGGAGCCGGGCTTCGATGGATTCGAGGAGCTGTCTGCGTCGAAGCTCGTCCGCGATGCCCTCGTACGCGGCGATCAGGTTGACCGAGGTAAAGAAGTAATCGTGACGCCCGCCGGCGGCGTCCACCCAGGAGATGTACCGCCTGGCGTCGGCGTCCCAGAAAAGCTCGTTAAACGAAGCCCGCAATCGATCCGCGGCACGCTGGTACTTTTCGGCAGCTCGCTTGTTGCCGGCGACGCGGTGCATCGCCGCCAGATCACGCAGACTCGGGTAGGTCAGCACGTTGATGAAGGCATCGTACCCTCCGCATGAGACAACATCCCACCAGTTGCAGACTCGCGCGCCGCTGTTCTCGCCGCCGATGCCGGTCGAGGTGGGCGCGCGGAACAGGAACGGCTCTTCGGTCGTGTGGCGTAGGATGTAGTCCGCCCACGTGTCGCCATAGGCAAGCCGACTCAAGTCACCCGTGCGTCGGACGTAGTCGGCCAGGAAAATGAGCATGGAGGCGTTGGACTCGTAGAACTCGCCTCGCTCGCCGAATCCGTGCTGCCAGATAAGTCCGTCCGGGTGCGTTTCACGTTCGTGGACGGAGTCGAGCGTGCGCGCCATCAAGTCGTCGATGGCGGGATGCAGGCCGTAGAAGTGCGCCTTGCCGTGCATGTAATACTCGAACGAAACGCTGTGTCCACCGGGGAGCCCCGTGTTGTGCCACCCGCCCGCGAAGCCCCACTTATGCGCGATCGAACCGTGGGCATGCGTGCGGTGGAATCGCTTCGTGCGTGCGGCGATCGTAGAGTCGGGTGTGCTCAAGCACATTGTTTCGACGGGCTCCGGGCGATGGGCACGGATGGTCACCGCGCAGTGAAACTGTGTCTCGGGGGGGATGGGGCGGCCTTCGTGGCGCAACGAGGTTCCGACGGCGAAGCGCTCATGCGATTTGAATTCGAACGCAGCTAGCGGGAGCCGTTTGGCGTCGCGCGGCGCAGCCGGCTGACAAATAACGCGTGGAACGAGTCGGAAGCAATTTTCCTGCCTGCAGGAAAGCGACAGACCGTAGCCGCTGGCGAAATTGAGAGACAGCGTATCATGGCCATCCCCGGCGAAGCGGAGCCGCACGCGTCGGTCGAGAATACCCTTAGCGCCGACGTTGCCGGCGTAGGTCACTTCGGGCTCGGGTACGGCGAACCACTGCTTGGGGGGCATGATGTACCCAGTGTCGAAAAACGCCTCCTCAAACTCGTCGTCCGGCGGGACGTCGAAGGCCAACAGATTGATCTCGTCGTCAGGCAGCGTCCGGCGCCCCACGCGTGCCCAAACGTCCCAGAGCAGCTCTTCGCCCGCCAGCGCCAGCGTCCAGTACACCGTCCAGGACGCGACGCGAAGCGGCCCGTAACGGACGCTGGACTCGTCGTCGGCGTCCTCAATGATCTGGGCGGAGGGCGACTGGGGCGACTCCGTGGTGATGAAGAACTCGCGCGTGTGACTTGTTACGCCGGCGAAGCCCGTCCAGACGTTGAGATGGGTGTTTACGTCGAATCGACCGTCGCAGCTGGTCGATATCGAGAAGTCTTCCACTAGGCGTGTGGTCTGCGATGCCGTCGATAGCCGGACGCGGAAGCGTCGGCCAGTCAGAACGATGCTGTTCTGTAGGCGTTCGATCATCAGGAGTCTCCGATGAAGGTGGCTTTCGCCGTCGCCGTGCTTGAGCTGTCTTTGCTGAGCGACGAACGCGCCTGGCCGCCGCTGCACTGAGAGCCTAAGCGGCGACAAGGCAACAGGGCGCCTTGAAGCGCTCGTCAGCCGGGGCGGATTTCCGTTTTCTGCGGATCNNCCATCCGCTTGCCTTGCCACATGGAGTAGGACGCCATGATCGAGGCAATGGAATGATAGTAGCCCGTCTCGATCGGTGCGGTCGGGTCTTTGCGGCTGCGGACGCACTCGACGAAGCTCTGCATGTGCCCGACGCCGGTACGGGACGGCAACCGATAGTCGTAAACGATCTCCGTACCACAGGACCGGCAAGACCAGTTACCTTCCTTCTCCTTGAGCGCCTGCTTTGGGCCGCACTTCGGGCAACCGTATGCGGTGCGCCCCTCGGCGGTGGGCTTGCCATCTACCATCGTTCCACGCGTGCCGTACCAAACGTCACGGTTGGCGCGGTAACTGTTGGCCAAGCGAGTGCTGTAGTTGACCAGGAATGCCCCGTCCTTGCCTTGATATTCGAACAAGCAGTCGAGCGTGTCCTCGTGCTCGCGCCCGTCGTTCCAGAAGTAGATCCCGCCGTGGGCCATCGCGCTCTTCGGACACCCGACGCCAAGATACCACGAGACCAGATCGATCTTGTGGCTGCCGAGCAGGCCAGAGATGCCGATGGTGTAGTCTTTGTACAGGTGCCAGCAACGGTACCGTCTCGGATCGAACGGCCGGTGGGGCAGATCCATCAGGAAGCGTCTCCAATCGACGTCGCTTGCCTTGACGTCTGCGTAGGATCGCTGCCAGCGCGGGTTGGCATCATGCCAGCAAAGGTCAACTTTCGTGATCCTGCCGAGCGCACCCGACTGAACGAAGGCGGCCTGGCTCATGAAGCCGGCGCTGCTGCGGCGTTGGGTGCCGATTTGTACGACGCGTCGCCGCTCTCGGACGAGCTTGAGGGCCTCGACGGCGTCGGGAACCCGATTGGCCATCGGCTTTTCGCAGAAGGCGTCCTTGCCCGCGCGGACAGCGGCGATCAAGATCGGCGTGTGGGCGAAATCGGGGGTAGCGATGGTCACCGCATCGATTTCGGGCCGCGCGAGAAGCTCCTCATAGTCGCTGGTCTCGAACGGGGTAATACGGAACCATTCCTTGACGGCAGCGGCGGCGCGCTGGCGCGCGGGCTTCCACACGTCGCATACGGCGGCGATCTGCAGGTTGTGCGCCTCGGCCAGCCTGTGCAGGTCTTTCATGTGGCTGCCGGCGCCCCGCGAGCCGCAGCCAATGATTCCGACGTTCAGTCGATCGTTCGCGCCCGGCGCGCGCTCGGCGCTCCTGGCTGAGGTAAGCTTCGCTACCTCAGCTCCGGCAGCCGGCTGCGCCGCCGCACCGACGGCCAAACCCGCTGCACCACGGGCGGAGCGGTTCAGGAAATGACGCCTCGTCACGTGCTTCTTGGTCATTCGTGGCTCCTCCGCACGACCGGGGCCACCGGCTCCGACTGATGGCATCCACGATGGCGACACAATTTCCGGCCGCTCGACGAGCCTGCGCTCGCGCCCAACGTAGCGGCTGATCGCCTGTTGGCGGCATCTTCGCACGGGTCGGCGTGGCCGTCCAGACCACTTCTGTCTGCCAGGCCAAGCCGAGACAGGATCAACGACAAAGCTTCGCAGGCACGCGCGCCCACGTTCCGGGCTTCCTGACGCTGCCTGCGGCAGCCAGCAGCGGCGCTGCGCTTTGGCGGGAGGCGATAGCGGCGCTATAATCACCAAACTGCGACCTGTAGGCACCGCGATGCGTATAGAGTAACAAATGAACCAGTACGCACGATCCCCGTCGAAACTCACTGATTTCCTGGACGTCGGCACCCTCCAGCAGATTCAAGACAGCTTTGCCGGGGTGGCGCAGGTGACGGTGACGATCTGCGACGGTGGCGGCCAGCCGATCACTCGCACCTCGTCTCCGACCGCCCTGTCGCGCCTGCTGCGCAGTACGGAACAAGGTCGAAAGCTGCGCGATGAGAACACGGTGGCTGTGGCTGGGCAGCCGGCGGAGTTCGACGCCGTGCGGCAACGTATGTGCGTCGGCGGATTGATTCAACATGCCGCGCCCATCATCGTGGACAACCAGCGGCTTGGCGTGATGGTGGTCGGCGAAAGGCCTGGCGACAGGCTCACCGAGCCGCAATTGCGTGTTCTGGCCGAAGAGCACGGGGTCAGTCTTGCAGAGTTGCGGGCCGCGAGCGACCGGCTGGAGCCTTGGTCCGACGAGCGGATGAGAGCGGCGGCGGAATTCCTCGAACTGTTTGCCGGGGCGCTGGGACGCTTGTGTTTCCAGGAGAATGAGCTTCGCCAACGGGTGGATGAACTCAGTGCCGTTTACAACGTGGCGGGCCTTCTGGCGGGAACGAGGGATTTGGAGGAGATACTGGACTTGACGGCTCAGTGCGTATGCGAGGTCATGCCCGTTAAGGCCTGCAGCATTCGTCTTCTGAATGAAGAGACCGGTGAGCTGGTGATCCGGGCGGTGCACAATCTTTCGGACGAATACCTCAGCAAAGGACCGGTCACAGTCGATGAGAATCCGATCGATCGCGAAGCGATCGAAGGGAAAACAGTCTATATAGAAGACGCGCCCACCGATCCGCGGACGCGCTATCCGCAGCAGGCGCGGCGCGAAGGGATCGTCAGCGGGCTGGTGGCAGGGATGATCTATCGGGGCAAACCCGTGGGGGTCTTACGGGTCTATACGGGTCTCAAGCACCGGTTCACGTCCTTCGAAGCTTCGCTGCTGCGGGCGATCGCTTCGCAGGCGGCGGCGGCGATCATCAACGCGCGTTTGTACTCCGAGGCGTTGGAGGCCGAGCGGTATGCGCGTCAGATGCGATACGCCGGGGAGGTCCAAAGGCGGATGATTCCGTCTTGTCCGTCGCGGCTCAAGAGCGTGGAGTTCGGATGCATCTATGAACCAAGTTTCGAGGTGGGCGGCGATTNNTGCCCGGCGGCCACTTGGGAGTCGTGATCGCGGACGTCGTGGGCAAGGGAGTCCCGGCATCGCTCATGATGGCCTCCTTGCGCTCCGCCCTGCGCGTTTATGCCTACACGGTCTACCACATCGACGAAATCATGTCGCACGTGAACAAGCACATCTGGCGAGATGCAAAGATGGGCACGTTCGCAACGCTGTTCTACGGTGTGATCGCGCCGGACGGTAAGTCGATGACGTACTGCAACGCCGGACACGATCCCCCGATGCTGTTGCGCGAGGGGCGAATTGACGAGTTGGCCGCCGGCGGGCTAGCGATCGGCATCGACCCCGACGAGAAGTACGAGCAGGGCACGGTCGCGCTGGAAGCGGGGGATCGGCTGCTGTGGTACACCGACGGCGCTGTTGATGCGGTCAACTTCGCCGATGCGCCCTTCGGACGACAGAGCCTGAGAGACTCGTTGGTGCGCCACGCGCCTTTGGATGGGCCGCTAATCGCGCGGAACCTGCTGTGGGACATTCGGCGGTTTGTGGGGCTGGCGGAGCAGGGGGACGATATCACCTTGGTTGCCGCCGTCGTCAAGTAGAATAAGGCCCCGGCCCGGTGGGCAAGCGTGACCGACAAAGCACGTGCCGAGGTCAATCCCAGCGGTCCGCGCTCGGCGGGAACTTCAGATATCGCGCAACTTTGCGGACGGTTTTGGGGCCGATGCCGCGAACCCGGGCGAGGTCTTCGGGACGCCGAAATACGATACCGGGCCGAGTGGTTGGCGACGCCGGGCGGCCGGTGGCCCCGTTGGCATTTCGAAAGCACACGATGCGCTTGGCGATCACTTCGCCGATTCCAGGCAGTCTTGCCAGCTCCGCCCATGAAGCTGTGTTTGGATCGATTCGCTGCTCAGCCCGGCGGAGCAGCGCCGGCGCGACGTCGACGGGCTCGCCGATCCGTACCGGCCGGAGCCAGCGAACGACCATCACGTAGCAAAGCAAGACGCCCAACAGTATGTAGCAGCTTACGTGGCCGGCGAAGGGCGTGCGGACTCGACGGGGCCCTCGGTCGGGCCTCGGGGGCGGGCGCGTGGCCGGTTCGAGAGGTTCGACCATTTCGCGGACAATCCTTGCCACGTGACGGGCGGCCCTGGCGAAGATGCTGAACCGTGCTGGCTACGGCCGCAGCCGTTCTGAGCGACGCTACGTGCGCAATGGCCCGAGCATCTCGTTGCGCAATAGGCGCAAGGTCCGGTACGCCGGTTTGGGTGACAGGTCGGCGTGGAGCAGCCCACCGTGGGGCAAGTAGTGTCCTTGCTGATCGCTCAGATCTCGCCAGGAGATGGTCTCCACGAAGGGCTTGCTCAGGGCGACAACATAAAAGCTGCGGAGCCACCGGGACTGACCGTCTTCGTTCCAAGCTTCGTGCCAGACGCCACCCTCC
>JABAOF010004163.1_pt1 | contig 19499 bp, 19 predicted proteins | sample 7062171 | NCBI WGS metagenome assembly JABAOF01 (sample SAMN14538628, study PRJNA623070) | marine sediment metagenome | biome: marine biome [ENVO:00000428]; feature: marine pelagic biome [ENVO:01000023]; material: deep marine sediment [ENVO:00002113] | place: India: Gulf of Khambhat ...
GTCTGCACATACAATATTGTTGGCAATTTTCCATCACTCCTTTTTATACAATTACTTTGTCTGCACGGCTGAAAACGATAGAACCCAATATCAACAGCTTGTTCCACTGTGGTACCTACTATCGCGGCTCAACCAATTTAACACTGTTAAGTTACTATGTAAAGACCACATAAAACAGTTCGTAATTAACAAATCAGCAAGGATTTACGAAATTTGTAAAAAGTGAAATATATCTTCAATACTCAAGTAAGCGACTTATAACACACTGAAAAACAGCCTACTGCAACTGCTCTCCTGCAGGACATGCTGCTGAGTTACATTTTATTTGGCCACTTGTCTTGGAAATCACCTAGGGGATGTAGTGAAAAATGGGTACGCATCTAATATGTATAAAGACGAGGATACTCAGCTATAAATAGTAGAAGGACAATGTGAATCCCTCCATCCATGGAGTTGATAGCTGATGAGGAAAGGTATCCTAGTCCTTGGATTAATCTTGTTAATTGTTGGGATTCTTCCAATCATCTTGGAAGTACTTGGCTTTGGTCTATACGCAGCCTATTTCTATCTTGGGTTCTATGAACTCATGGTAGCCGGGTTCGTTTTTTCGGAGCTCATGCTGATCCTGATCATACTTGGTTTGATTCTCCTAATTGTTGGCGCAGCCACATAGAGAACTTGATCGAATTGGCATAACAGAGCATCGACCACTGCCGTGGTCTAATCCAGTGGATTCTAAAGAGAAGATTTCGGCATTTTCACAAATGATACTGTGTATCCATTTTGATGAATCCTGTAAACGCATTTTGTAATATGTGATATGACAAAAATCGTCTTTTACATCGATCCACCTAAAACTGCTTAATAGAGACACCTTGATCTAATCAGTTCTTCCGGTGATTTACAGGGCCTGCCCTTCGACGCTGTTCAAATGGCTTCCAGATAACAATGATGCCCGTGATAAGAATTAACGTCCATATAATCGTGCAGACAGATGCAAGAAGTGTGAGGTTAAAGACAAAGAAAATGAAGGGTAACAGAAAACCCCACAACCCAATGCCTATGACGGACATTAGGCTGATGAAATTCGTTGTTCTGGTTGGTTCAGGAATATTCTGTATATAAAAATAGATGTTAACTGTGTTCAACAACAACAGAAACACAAAGACATTAAGCAAGATAGCTGCAAACAAAAGTATCACTTGTGAGAAAACACTATTCGGATCAGGAAGCCTGGTAACCAAAATTATCGTGGCTGTAAACGTGAAACCACTCATAAGAGCCAAAATGGTTATCAAGTGCGATCTATGCATCAAATAATCCGAATATTCTTCAGTCATAATGAAGCCTCACTTAAGCATAGTTCGAGATACTGCACAAAGTTAAAAAAATTCGTGATTTACATTTCATGAACTCTAAATCCAGTCAATAGGGAAATTACCAGATACAGCATAGAAACCTAAGGGTTTGGAAAGTTCTAGTTTTTTTAGTTCATAATTATATGATGCAAAACAAATCATCTTTCATATCGTTGGTTTGATGATAGGGAAATATATCTTCGAACCAGCTCAAATGACATAAAAAACAAGGAAAAACAACTCACCCTCCTCAAAAATTGACCTTTACTTTTTGGATATGAGCAATGTTTCAATCAAAAACAATTCAAAGAGCTAGTAGGAACTTAATAGAGGATAATCTGATAAATTTCTCAAATGTAGATTGCAACAGTCTCTGAATTGATGTTTTTAAAGATGAGAAAAATCCGTTCATAAATATTTACAAACAAAACATTAGCCATTTTGGAGAAAAAAATAAAAAAAGGGGCGAAAAGGAAGTATCTTTTACACCCCTTCGAACATCGTCTGGTTTTAAGTCCACCAGCCAAGGAATCTTAGGATTGCGTTTGAGGATTCATCGAATCGTGGACCCCAGAGTTGATCAAGTCCCAGGAATCGACCCGCTTGAAATATTCCTACTATTAGAAATGCTAGGGGTCCAAGCTGGTTGATATAGAGAACAGATGAAGAAAGCCAGCCTAGCGTGAGAAGGTATGTGACTAGCATCAAGATACCCCCAAGGGCGCCAAGACGCGTGAATCCACCAAGTAACATCGAAAGGCCGACTAGGGCCTCACCAACCGCAATCAGCAATAAGAAGGCCGCATAATTAGGTAGGATTAAATTGCCAAAACCTTGGAGCCAAGGGTTTGTCGAGCCGGTTATAGCCGAGATAATCCCTGGTGACGCTAGAAATGTTGTATCCATTAGTTTTTGAAAACCTGCCGCAACAAACTGATATCCAAATCCAAGTCGAATGGCAAAAAGGAACATATTTAGGGTGATTTTTTCTCTCCAGCCAATCCATAAGAAGACCAACGTAGGAATAAGAATTATTGATATGACTAAAAGCGGTGAAACATAAAGCTGCCAAAAGGGAAGCAACAAGTTAGTGTTAGGTGTTAACCAATATGGACCCAAAGCTAGCGCGAAAAACACAACCAACATAACATCTGTTATGATAGCTAGTATAACGACAACCCATTGTTTTAAGTTGAGTACCATTTTTTTCACAATCGTTTTATAATTTTTTTAACCTGTAAAGTAGGTTTTTTCTACCAAACAATGTAGAATCTATCTCAGAACCCTACATTTTTTAGTTTTTGACGTCTGGTGGGAAATAATCTTTCTATATTAAAGTATTATGAAAAATCGAACTATAGTACTAAATAGCATATAGTCTACCTAATTACTACTCCACTCACGAGAATCCACGAATTGAATAAACTAAATTAGCTAGAGCCACTAAAAATAAAATCACGTGGCCCAGAAGTGCCCACACTTCAGGCATTCCATTTTACCATCAAACGCCTTTGATGCTACAAGAAGAATCCTATCAGGGTCCTTATCTTCTTTCACCCGGTTTTCGGGCGTATCTAGCAACATTAAACGTAGTTTACGTTTTTCCCCACATTTCGGACATTTCAATTCTTTTGACACTTTCATACCGATCACACAACGCTTGAAATAGAGTCCGGCTAATCCTGCCTTCCTCGAACGGATTGGCTATTCCGTCACTATTTCCCAATTAAATAATATGAAAACAAGCCCAAAAAGTCTTTGAAATTATTGCTCATGTGAATGTATTCGAAATTTTTTCAGGAAGGATGTAATATTCAGAAAATTTGTTTACCCCAAGAACAACTCCAATTCATAAGAATCATTTTACAGAAATTGCGTATGTGTCTTTGATACTCACCCAAAGCTGTATTTGGAAGGGATTTAAATGAAAAACTGTGACTGAAAAAACTAGCCATGGACGCTGGTTTTGTGGTGCTATTATGCCTGCAATGACGTTTGCCAAATCTGAAATCCGATTAAGACCAAATGAACTCAGAGTCTACCCAACATATTGATTGATGTGAACCAAATCATCTTTTATATCATGGTCGAGAAACAGCCGCTCTATCTTCGAAACCAATTCAGATTACGTATAGAACAGAGTAAAAGACTTCCAAATTTTGTTATAGAAAAAATGCTTCCTGTAATTTATTGAAACGGTGCGTAATCATTTGTAATCCTTGAAACCGTTTGATGACCTAAATTTGATAGAGAGAGTACATTTTAATGATAGATACGAGCAGAAAGCTAAAGGTGAATGGGTATGAGGCGTTCTGATACTAGTTTTTCGATAGAGAAATCTCTGCTAGAGCATACCGCGCGTTGGATTCAGGGGGTGTTTGATGGATTACAGGGTATTGATGGTGCGACGCAGAAGCGAATATTGCAGCAAGTGGGTAAGAAGTGTGCATTTGCTGGTTCTGTGGCAACATCACAGAAGATTGCCGCTGAAGAGCCCAATATCGCTAGCCGGATAGCCCGCATGCAAGAGCTGTTAACGTTTCCCCGCGTTAGTCCAATGCACAAGGGTGATTGGAGTGCAATTCAGGTGGAATACCCCGTAGATAGAGAACCCTGTGTTTGCCCCCTTGTACAGTATGGCGTCATCGATGAACATCCCCTCTTGTGCGAATGTACCATGGGCTGGATTCAGACGAATTTTGAAATTCTGTTAGGGCAACCCGTTTCAGTGGCAAGTCAACAAACGGTATGCCGAGGCGCGGAGAACTGCCTATTCACCGTACGGGTGGCATCAAAATAGAGTATATTGCTCTTCTTTATATTCGAACAGAAAAACTGAATTCCAGAAATAGTGCAATGTATGTTAGCAGGTTCATTTATTCCGTTTTTCTCACCTTGAGTTATCAGATTTCTAAGATACTTCGTGAATAGGAACTCGTCAGTACATCTAACAAGACACATAAACGCATCTTCATCGATTTATCCTTGCAGTAATAAATCTCTAATGGATCCTAATCTGAATTGTCAAATAATTATCGGAAAGATAGTTTCACTATTTTTAGGAAGGAGATTCTATGCTAAATGGGGAAAGAACCTATTACGTAATGAATGATTAAATCGGTTTTTACTTTCCCTTCCTATTTTCGCTCTCTGGACTTGGTATCAATCAGTTATAATTCAAAAAGCTTGTAAGAAAATAATAGTGCTTATCTCATAAATTCCCCAGAAACAGATAGTAAGAAGGGCTGAGACAGGAACGGTCAGAAGAGAGCTAATGATTAGTTTCCGTAGAACTATTTTATTTGTGGATACCTGATTTGCCATCCCTGAACCAATCAACGATGCTATAAGAATATGCGTTGCGGCGAGAGGAATCCCCAGTATTGTACCCACTGACAAAACAATCGCACCTGCTGTTGCCGATGAAAAACTTGCACTTGGACGTAACTCCGTCAACTCAATTCCAACCGTTTTAACTACACGGCGCCCTAAAACCAATAATCCTATTCCCATGCCCACTCCACCTAGTAATAACAATAATGAAAAATTGATTGACTCAGTGAAAAGCACAGTCAACAAACCTATTGCCTTTGCAACATCATTCCCTCCTCGACTTAAACAGATAATAATAACCATCACTAGTAACAACCAACCAAAGATCTGCTCTCTTCGTTGCACTTCGACCAAACCCCTACCCCTTAACAGAAATGTTCGCCTGACATAACGTTGAAGGAAATATGCTACTGCAAAACTAAAAATTGGGCTCAAAAGCCATCCAATAATAGTAAGAGAGATGGTGTCCCACCTAACCAGGGGTATATTCCAAACCAGCTCGCTTAGCAGTCCAATACCTATAATGCTCCCAACAATTGAATGAGTTGCGGAAATCGGGTTACCAAGAAAAGCACTCAGTAGCATCCACACAATGATTGCTAGCGAAATAACAAAAACAAGATTAACCGGGAGAGGTTGGATGACCATATCTGCGCCAATAGTCGTGCTAACTCCACGACCTAACACCAAAGCTCCAATGACTAATAGAATGCTGCCTAGAATGACAGCACTCCTCAATGTAAGGACTTTAGCACCAACTAAACTAGCCATCGTATTATCATTTGCCCCAATAGCTATGGCTACCACACTTGCCAGACTGAGTAATACGACGATGGGAATGATTGGCGTAGCCATTGACAAGTAATTTGAGTCTCCGATTTTGCGGTTGTTTATGTAAGTACAAAACAACGCATAATAATATATAAATTATATAGTATCTTTATTCTATGGAGTTCTCTACTTTGTTGATTTCGAAGACCTATTGAAGAACTTGTTAGAATTTAACAAATATTGTTTAGAGAAAAAACATAGCAAGCAGCCTTTTAGAAATTCGTAGGTGTAGAACTTCATGAAACAGACAGGATTCATCAAAGATAATACGCATAATTTCTTATCCTGTTGTTCAAACAACCTCATATTGTGCCACTCTTCAAAAACAAGAATGCTACGATTTGACTTTGGTTGCCATCTTAGTGAAAAGAATAGTCAACTGAATAGGGTTTAAATTCGTTCTTGCAGGGTGGTCCTTGACTAATGAATGCCTTATTTGATTGGGGGGAAACAATCCAGGACCAACATGTGCCAGTGGTTCCATCTGGAGTCTTTTCGTGGTAGTGGAGTTGATTCTCACAGTTCGCTAGGATGTCGATTATTGATTGTTCGGTGATTGAACCTTTGTTTTCACTGAACCAGCTTTTCAAGAAGCGTTTTCGCAATTCAAATAACTTGATTTTTTCTGGTGACTCGTTGGGAGTGAATTTTCGCATTTCCGGGGCTTCATAAGTTAATGTTACCATGTCAAACCCCTTTGCAGGGTAAGTCACCAAGGTCTTTTGCCTATGCGCCTCGATTTTTGCTAGAGTGTTGTTTCGATCAATAATGATATAGTTTGTACCCCAAACTTTGGGAATTTCCAAGATAAATTCTACAGCCTCATCGGTAGTTCGAAAGTTATCTAGAATCCAACGCATGGCAATATTCATTATAACTCCTGGTCCTGTATTTTCAAACGAGGTTGATGCCCCTGAAATTGCGAGGCCTGCCTCATTAATTCCACCGTACCGGGAGAGCAGAGGCCAAAGGAAAGTAAACCCATAACTGGCTAGCTTTCCTGCTGGGTGGACTGTGCAGTTCGTTAGGAACTTGGCTTCCTCTTCCATCCATTCATGATTCCGTACGAATAGGGCTTTACCGGATTGTGTGTGCTCTGCAGCGATTGCAAAGACGAGACATGAGGGATTCAAACGGAAGGGAGTTAATTCGAATGCGACAAGAGCCTGATAATCTACCTCGCATCCCTCTGCCATTCCGTGTAATTCATCTAATAAGCCTGGACAATGTGTTTGAACTTCTTCTTCATAGGCTTTGGAGCGTTCGAGATTTTCCTGCGAGAATTTGGGTGGAAACCCTTTTGTCTTTTCACCTACAAGGCGTCGTCCGTTGTCTAACCCGATATCATAATATGTACCTCTCAATTTAATTTGCCACATAAGTCTGTCTTGTCAGCTAATTATTATAAGCATTATAGAGTGTGCTCAAAGTAAACCAAGATTTCTAGAATGGGCTTCGGAATGGAAAGGCCACATAGTATGGGTAAAGACCGATCAATGCAAAAACGCCAAATTTCTTATTCTTGTTTTACGCCTCTTCCTAGTGTAATGAGGTGGATACAATGGTTGGCGTCGATCCCGTCATGCCTTTAACAGATTTAATTAACCTTCCAGCTAGACTTCGTCAGAAACTCGAAGACCAAGAAATCAATGACGTTTCCCAACTTTTTCTTTTGGAAGATAAACTGCAAGATGCTATTACATTGGCTAAAAATACCGAGATTTCGATTCGAGAAGCACTTGAAGTCCGACATTTTGGTCGACGCCATCTTGAAAACATCTTGGCAGATATTACAGCTAAACGTAAAGTCGAACCACTCGGATTATTGTGGAAAACCCATTGGTTGCTAGGAATTGTCCCAAAAGGAGATTACAGAAACGAACTCATAGCTCTTGAAGCCTCAGCCATAGCAACAATTCTTGAAAACTTAGAAACCACAAAAGCCGCGACAATAGAAAGAATGCTTCAAATCCTTTTACATCGCCTCCTAATAATTCCAGAAACAATAATGAAAGCGGAATTGGAACAACTCCTAAAATTTGCGGAGAAATTTCAACGCAGCTCTCTCATAGCTTACCAAATAACCAAAGCAAAAGAACCAATTTCTGCATTGGCATATGAAGAAGAGCCTACAAAACAAATTGTTTTAATTCGAAAACTCACAAAGCATTGGAAAGCGCTTCACAAAACTATGGAGGAGCGGAGTAAAGAAAAAGGAAAAACGATTTCAACAGCACTCCAAGCCGTTGAGGACCTAAAGATTTTGGATACTAGCGAACAACATTTGAAATCCCGTCTCCAACAAACTATGTCAACTCAGAAGCTGCGTCAATCTCAACTTAAACATATCACAGCCGCAATGAATGCAACAATAGAACTTCGTGATGCATATTCAACTGCAAAATTCGCCATGCGGGCAAGTCAAATATGGTTTGAACTAGCACAAGGAAAGTCTACCAAAGCACTTACTGATGATCTCCTTCGTAGCCTGCGTTTTTCACGAACGGCGGTTTTTCATTACCGTTCTCTTGATGATCTAAGTGGAGCTGTCAAACAGCTTGACAACATCATATTGATTATTGGCGAGATTCCATCAGATCCCCCTGAACTTCTTGATGAAGCCTTAACCGGCACGCTCCAAACGCTCATACGTACAATTCCGCTTTTAGATCGTCCTGCAGACCAAAAACTCATTCTTCGTATCACAAAAAGGCTAGAAAGCCGTCTCTCAAGATTATTACCAAAATTAGATGCTCTCGATGCCCGTTATGCTCTGGCAAAGCTACACACAAAATTTCAACAAACAGCATTGCATCAATTACAACAACTTGGAGCTATACCTGAGACTTACCAATCACTCAATCGCGAGTTCATACATGCCCTATTGCGTCTTGTAGAGGTAGCCCCAGAAGAAGAGAAGAATAATCTTCTGAATTCAGCCGCCCAATATGCAAGCCAACTTATTCCAGCGATCACCCCATCCACGAAAATCAATGAACAGGATCTTGAAGTTGTTTCTCAAGTTGCACACCAATTAGCACAGAGACCTCCTGAAAATTTAAGTGACTCCGCAAAGAGTCTCATAGAACAAAGCAATCAACTTAATGAACAACTCTATTTTCATACCAAAGACCCTAAAATACGAGCCCAACTCGCATTGCAACTCTTACTTTCCCAAATATCTCCTGATTCTTCAGGGAAGGTTAAAGTCTCCTTCCCCACGAAGGATTTAGATAAACTCGAAGACTATGCAACAACAGCATTATTAGCACAAGTCAAAGGACGGCAACAAGTACAAGCTTTGAAGGCTGGAGCCTTGTTAATTTGGATTATTCTTCAACGCATTAACAGTTTAACGAAGGTACAAGAAATACGAAAATTAAAGCAGGATGCACGAGACTTTGCAGAACAAACCTTCACGTTTCTGCCTTCGTCCAAAGAGCTAACCGGACAGGCCTACCCCTTTGCCTTCCTTTTATTGCGAAATGTAAATTCATTGGCATATGATGAACGCCCTGAAGATGCATCCCAATGGGAACAATTGCTAACACAAAGTGAACAATTAGCTCAATCACTAGCTAAAGTCGCAGCGGTTAAGGGTGAACCCCGCAATGAGATTCTGGCTCTTAGTGCAGCAGGAACGGCTACAGCAAAACTTGCTACACTAACTGCTTCCCAAAGCTCGAGATCACGACTATTACGGAGGGCAACAACTCAGATACAAAAAGCCCTTCAAGCAGCGGCCAACGATGGGAATTCTGAGGACATTGAAGCAGTCATATCTCAATATGATCAACTTATGCGCACTCGCTTAGCAGTTACATCGAAGCTCAAAGAGCAAATTCTAATTTTTAAAGAATGGGACCAGATATATGGAGAAGGGATTGATGCCTTACGAAGCGCAGAAGCCGGAGATACAGCAAATCGGTTACAAGCGTCAAGAATACTAAACACACAGGTTCCCCTAATATTTACGCTTCTTAGCCAAAGTGAAAGTAATCTTGATTCGGTTCGACGGCGATTAACAGACATTCTTCATGAAGCGAGTCAAATTGGTTCTAAAGAACAGGCTGAGTTAGCACGACAGCTAGAACGCCGGTGGGCTTTTCAATTGGGAGAGGATTCTTTGCTCGATTCAGGTTTTAGACTCGAAGATGCCGACACCGGTTTTACTTTGGCAGATGAATATTTCAGAATCAGTCTACAAGTTGAATATGAAGTTACCATTAACGGCAAAGTGTTACAAAAAACACAGACCTTCCCATACCTTCGCCCTTCAACAAAACCTACTGATCTAATCTGGTACGATATAACTCCAATATTGTGTAACACCTACTCGGGTGATAAACTCCAAACCTGGCTAACGCTCCAAGATCCCAATAAGGATGGCGTATCTATTGACTTCTGGTTAATCGCCTCAGAGGACCTACAAACAACAGTTAGATTTCAAATACTAGCAACAGAGGCATTATCCCAAGGACCCGAAGGCATAGTAATTCAACTTGCAGGAGCACAAGTGGAGTTGCCTCGACAACCAGTGGTTGCTGAACATCGAGAATCAAAAGGCATTCTAATTTACGAACTTACCTTAAACCCTATGTTTCCAGACACAATTAGCCTGAATATTCAAATTGCCTAATAGTGGAGGAATATATCGTCTTTATAAAAGACCCCAGAATACCCAGTACATACTCGCAGTCACGATAATAGCGATAAGTATTCCAAGAAGTAATTGTAGGGGGGTATGGAGTTTCAGTTTCCATCGAGCCCAGGCTATGATTCCAGCTAACAACATAAACGGAAGAATGAGTATTCCGTACACCCAGATTAATCCTGTAATTGGTCCCGCAACTCCCGCTGCGTGAGCAGAGACTTTCCAAAAAAGACTTACAATAGTAATTACTGATGTCACAGCCGCATATGCGATTGCGATGATGGCCATAGCATGGTTTAGATAATACCAAGCGATGAATGCTCCACTGAGATAAACAAGAATCGCGGCTAAATAAAGTAAAGGTCGGTCACGACGATCTTTGACATCAAGGGTTATCTTTCTACGAGCAACCATTAGTAGTAAGGGAAGAATTGGTCCAATTACGATGAAAATGAGTCCAATGAGAAAAGACTGCCAAGGAACAATTATACCAGTGCCGATGGGAGAATAAAATGCGAAAACAACGACTGTGCCAAGTGCAATAATTGGCGGAGAGAGAAGACTAGAAAGAACTCGAGAAAGACGGATAGATACTTCTGAATCTGATGAGTTGACCATGAATAATCACCATGAGGAGCTGCACTCCTCTATAGATCGAGCTGTTTCATGCGAGATTTGATTGGCTCCCCCTTATTGTTCCATCCACGAAGCGTATAATATTCAGGAAGCATTTTTTCAAGGTCTACAACTCGTTTACGAGAACCACCTTCTGGCAATGGGGCTGAAAATCGCGGAGGAAGACAATCATCTTTTACCGAAAAACCTTCACGATTATTGAATAGTCGCTCCAGATTCCAAATTCGTTCACCAATTTGTAGCAATTCCCTCCCGGATACAGAGAGTGGTGAGGCCGCACTAAGAAGATCAGCATAATCTTCTATGCTAAAAGCAAAGGTTGTAAAACGACAAAGAACAAGTGAATCCATTGCGGCAGATAGGTTCTGAAACAGAATTACCAGCTCAGCTTTCCCTTCGGTACGGTCACGGTCTAAGAGAACAGGAGACCCTAATATTTCTGGGCCAATAAGATAGGCCCGCAAATGACAGCCACCACGATTGGAAGTAGCATATGCGAGAGCATGACCTTGAACCCCTCTGGGATCATACGCAGGAATTTCTAGTCCCTTTACTTGCATAGCTAAATCAGGAGCGTTGTGGCGTTTTGCTAAAGATCTGGAGCCTTTGCCAATTTCAGCTCCTAAACCACAAGCAGTTGCAATATCATTTATGAGTTCGAGCAATCCAGTTGTGTCTCCAAATGAGAGAGAGGCATTAAGATTTCCTGTTTGCACTAATTCCATGGCACAACCTAACGTACTTCCTACTGAGATAGTATCCATTCCAAGTTCATTACAACGGTAATTTGCCTTGGAAATCCATTCGAGGTCATTAATACCACATTGTGGTCCTAATGCCCACAACGATTCATACTCGGGGCCTCCTCCTTCTTCACCAAAAGCGCGTGTGATTCGCCCACAGCCAATAGGACATCCAAAACAATGATATTTCTTCACGAAGAGCCGCTCTAATAATTTCTCACCTGAAACCCCTTCGGCATCATTGAATGTTCCTTCTTGAAAATTATGTGTTGGTAATAGACCGTATTCATTTGCGAGATTAACCAATACTGGCGTTCCATAAACAGGCAATGATTTGTTAGTAATAGAATCTTTTTTGATTAAGCGACGAACCCTTGTAATAACCTGTTCAAATTGATCAGAGTCGGTTATGGCTACCTTGTTGGTCCCATAAACTACGATTGCTTTTACATTCTTTGCGCCCATAACAGCACCTACACCTCCCCGTCCAGCAGCCCGGTGCTTATCTGTCATTATGGAAGCAAGGCTTACGTGGTTTTCTCCCGCAGGACCGATACAGGCGACTTGGGCTTTCTTATTCGTTTCATCTAGAAGATAGTCAGTGGTTGGGCTGACCTCCTGACCCCAAATTGTTTTCGCAGGTTGAAATTCCAGAGTTCCTTCATTTATCCAAAGATAAACAGGGGCTTTTGCCCGACCCTCCAAGATTACCGCGGCATATCCAGCACGCCGTAGTTGTGGCCCAAAATATCCACCACAATTTGAATCAAAGATAGTTCCTGTCAAAGGCGATTTAGTGGATACAGAAAACCGCCCACCCGTCGGAGCAGCAGTAGCAGTTAAAGGACCAATACTGAATATCAATAGATTCTCCGGGTCAAGAGGAGCAACTGAAGGAGTGACGTGATCATACACTAACTTAACTCCAAGTCCACGCCCACCCAAATATTGAGAAAAAAGTTCCTGTGATAACTCGATTTCTTTAGCCCTTTGCTTTGTTAGAGAAACCCATAGTAATTTTGTATCTACAAACGATTGTGCAATACTATCAGGCAAGTCATTTCCTCCTAGTCATTGAAGATGTTTTGATCCCGATGCGGGCAAGTAACACAGCGTTGTTTATACCAAAGATACACTTCTTTAGGCTGTTTAGCTAAACTTGCTTGTCGACTTGGACACGTCCAACACGGTTTGTCAGGTTCGAGGAATGAATCACTATATCCAGCCCACCGAAATCCTTCGACAATAGCTACTCCTGAACTAGTGCCGAGACGATTTGCTCCCGCATCAATCATACGCAATGCATCCTTGAATGTACGGATACCTCCAGCCGCTTTAACTCCAATTTTATTACCTACTGTTTCTCGCATTAATCGGACATCATAAGGTGTGGCACCCATTGGTCCGAACCCGGTGGAGGTTTTAACAAAGTGAGCACCAGCATCTTTACCGAGGAGGCAAGCTTGTCGCTTCTCATCATCTATTAAAAACCCAGTTTCAAGAATAACTTTCACAATGGCACTACCAGCGGCACTAACTACAGCTTCGATATCAGCCTGAACTAAGTCATAGTTTTTGTCTTTTAGTGCACCAACGTTTATGACCATATCTACTTCAGAGGCACCTTTTTCTACCGCCTTTTTTGCTTCAAATGCTTTTACCTCCGATAAAGTGGCCCCAAGAGGAAAACCAACTACGACGCACACATCAACCGTAGAGCTGTTTAATAACTCAGCTGCGTATTCAACATGAACGGGATTGATGCATACTGTAGCAAAATCATAGGCTAAGGCTTCCTCACAAAGTTCTAGGATTTTTGCTCGTTTAGTCTCTGGTTTGAGACGTGTATGATCAATTAACTTGGCTAATTCATCAACAGTCAAATTCATTACTGTTTTACACGCTCCTTATCAACTGAATTGTCATTTTATAATGAATAAACCTGTTTCTTCCTTGAAAAAAAGGGTAGTTTAGACAAGTTCTGCTTTCTGAAAAAAGTTTATCTAACTAATCAGATGAATTCGTGGCAGGTGCCATTTATGGACTCAAGACAAACAAAACTATTACAAACACTTGTGGATTCATTTGGACCCAGCGGCTTCGAACGCGAGCCAGCCACTCTTATTGCTGAAACAATGCGTCCGATTGCTGATGAAATAACTATTGACAAACTAGGAAGCGTACAGTTTCTCAAAAAAGGAACAGCTGAAACACCTAGAATTCTCTTAGCAGGTCACGTTGATGAAATAGGATTCATTGTCTCCGGTATCACTAAAGATGGTTTCATCAAGGTGAACCCTTTAGGGGGCTGGTGGAGTCAGGTTGTCTTAGGGCAAAAGGTAATTGTCCGAACCCGAAAAAATGACCGATATTTTGGGGTATTTGGAGCAAAACCACCACACGTTCTTTCACCAGATGAACGAAAGAAAGTTGTCGAACTCAAAGACATGTTCATAGACGTTGGTGCATCTTCAGAGGGCAATATAACAGACATGGGAATTCAGATAGGAGACCCAATTGTTCCTGATTCATCTTTCCAACTCATCCGGAATGGAAAACTAGCAGCCGCCAAAGCGTTCGATGATCGCCTGGGAGCATTCATAGCCATGGAAGTTATTTACAAACTAAAGAAAGACAATATTAGCCATCCAAATACCGTAATTGGTGCAGCAACAGTTCAAGAGGAAGTTGGTCTCCGAGGAGCACGAACAACTGCTCATATTATTGAACCAGATGTTGGCTTTGCACTAGAAGTGGATCTTGCCGGCGATATACCAGATATCAAACCAGAACAAGCAGCAACAAAATTGGGTAAAGGTCCAGCTATCCTTACAATGGACCGGTCAATGATTCCTAACCAACCGTTACTCAATTTTGTAATAAAAACTGCGAAGCAAGAAAAAATACCGTATCAACTATCACAAACTTATGGTGGTGGTACAGACGCGGGTGTCATCCACTTGGATCGGGCAGGGTGTCCGAGCCTAGTCCTTGGGGTACCGACACGACATATCCACAGTCATGTTGGCATTCTAAATTTGGAAGACATTGAAAAAACCATTGAGCTACTTGTTGCCATCATCAAAGGTCTGGACAAAAAGACAGTGAAAAGCTTCACAGCTTTATAATCTCCTCTCCTAGGCAGGTAGATTGGAGCAATCGTACTATGACAATCGAGCTGGTCGTATTTGATCTAGACGGCACTTTAGTAACGGCGGAAATTAATTTTCGGGCGATGCGTCGTGCCATTCGAGATCTACTTCTCAAACATGACATTCCCATAGAAGTTCTCCCCATGAATAGTACTCAAGACTTACTCCGTAGCGCCTTTGCTTATGCTGGAGAAAAGGGTATTTCACCAATTGAAATTAGCATAATACGCGATAGAGTCTATGCAGAAGCGGTTAAACATGAATGGGAGGGCGCGAAGAAAGCCAAGTTAGTCCCCGGTGCCCAAGAAACACTGCAAGCATTCCAAAGGCATCAAATAAAAATCGCAATTCTAACCAATGACAACCGACCCGTCGCGGAGTATCTTTTAGATAAATTTGGATTATCAATCTATGTGGATTTATTGATCACTCGCGATGAAGCACCACACATGAAGCCTTCAACAGAAGGATTAGAAGTTATTCTTAAGCACTTTGACAAAACACCAGCTCAAACACTCTTCATTGGAGACTCAACTATCGATGTCATGACCGCAAAGAAACTTGGAATTCGTTGTATTGCTCGACGTTCAAAACTTCGAACAGAGGAAGAACTACAGGCTGAAGGGGCTCTCGCCGTTTTTCCTACATTGACGCCAATTATTTCCTATCTCATAGAGCATGATATGTTACATTCTAGCAAGTAGGGTGCAAAACAAAAGGCAGATATTCAGACGTCCATTCTAGAAATAAAGAAAGAAAGTTTATCGTGTGTGGAAGTGGAGTGAAATCGGATTTCGATCTTAATCAACTTTTAGCGAATGGTGAAACACGAAACACCGAATTCAAACGTTTCCTTACCGATAGGGATAGCAGTGAGGATCGTCGGGCAAAACTCATTGCCCAATTGAAATTAATTACAAGTGAGGGGACTGGACAATTTGTCGTAGGAATAGAAGACCTTCATGGAAAAAAGTGGGAAGTTTATGGACTCACTAATGATGAACTAGAAACCAGCAAAGCAATCCTCAATGTACTTTGTAAGGAAGCGGGCATTGATATTCTAGAAGAAACGCATTATAACACCGCCAAAGGAATTGTTGCAAGTTTCGCATTAGCACGAGTTATCACCCCGATGATTCCTGAAACATTGGGCGTCAATTTAGTTGGTCGTGTAAATAGCGGAAAAACAACATTGGCTGGAGTTCTTATCCAAGGTCAACTTGATAATGGGAGTGGCCAAGCTAGAGCAGTTCTTTTAACCTACCCTCAAGAGCTAAAAAGAGGACAAACTGCCGACCTTCATGTAACCTTCGCAGCAATTGGCAAACGGGGTGAATTCATTCCAATGCGAGCACCCCTAGATAAATCAAAACGCGCAAGGATTCTTGACCAAGCTCATCGAATAATCACGATTTTTGATGCTCCAGGTCACAAGGAATATGCTAAGACAATGATTCGGAGTGTCCTTGGTGCGTCAGCCCAGTACAGCATGGTTCTAGTACCGTGCCAAGATGAATTCAAACTCGCAATCGCTGAAGAACAACGAAGCGGAATACTCCGCTTAGACGATATCACTCGAGAACATTTACTGTTAGTATCAAATCAAGAACTACCATTCCTTGTTGTGATTAACAAAATCGATGATTGTGATGATCCCCAACGAGATCATGTTCGAAATCTAGTTTTTGAAACCATCAAAGAAATCGGACATGTCCCTCTGCGGGTCACATCTGAAGATGATGTCCCCATAATTTGCCGTGAAATCGCTCATCGAGTAATCGTTCCAGTTTTCGAAGCTAGCTGCGTAACTGGTGAAGGATTAGATCTAATTCGAAAAACCCTCAGTTATCTCCCCTCTCGAATTCCTAATGAACGAATAGAAAAACCTGCTTTCGCTTATATTGATAAAGTCTATCGAGGAATACGGGGAACGAATGTTGTCATAACAGGCACAGTCCAAGAGGGAATTTTCAAACCCGGTCAGTCCATTCTCTGTGGTCCAGATAATGACGGGCGATTTATGAAAGGTAGAATAGGTTCAATTGAAGTTTTCAAAAAACGAGTAGAACGGGTTAAGGCAGGAGATGTCTTTGGGTTTGACCTTAAACGTCTATTACCCGAAAAAATTCGTCGAGGACAAATCATTAGTGACAAAGACGCCGATGTTATTGCTGTTCAAGCATTTGATGCAACAATTATTGTTACACGACATCCCACTCGAATTCGACAAGGCTATGAACCAGTATTTCATAGTGCTACAATTCAACAACCTGTAATCTATGAAAAAATCTTTGAAAAAGAATACCTAGTTGTCGGTGATGTTGCACGCGTTCGTATGTCGTTCAAAAAGGGACCTGAAATGCTCCGTATTGGAGATCGAATTGTTACTCGTGAAGCAAATACACGATGCATTGGAACTGTAACCGAATTAATTCGATGAAAAAACGCATCACAGCTCCGCAAAAGCTCGGGCAAGTTGAGTAATTTTAAAGTGGAGTTCATCAACTGATGAAACTGTTGCAATTGTGTTTTTATCCCAAGCTAAAAAATTCCTTTGCGCAACAGATTCCAATTCATTCGGTGCCGCCTTTGGAAAGGAAGCCCGTAAAACCAGCAACCCATACTCTCCAGAGCCAGTGGCTCGTGCTAATAGTTTGGTCACAAGGAGCCCTTTGGAATTTATTTTAGTAACATAATGTCGGTGAAGCCGTAGTTTTGTAGTCGGTCCAATCCGATGTAGTTCCAACAGAATTGTTTGATCAACACGTGACGGAATCCAGACAGCAAAATAGATTGTCACACCGATTGTTAGAACCAAAGCAATGGCCATGGCTAATGCAGCTGGCCATACATATGGGTGCTGAAGGGCAAGAAGCAACCATTGCCACCAGGCTTGATCCGGTGTTGGTGTCCATGGAGGACCTAAAGAGGGCAGAAATAGTAGATTCGTGATAAGAATGTAGGCACAGATTATACTCACAGTCCATAATATACCCAAGAAGACCCATTCTAGGATGTATTGCTCCCGAACCATTCCAGTAAGCATTTGCTCATTCGTTTCCGTCAACGGATGTTCCCTCCTCTAAAGCTTGGGTATAGAGTTCCATGGTCTTCTTTCCATGGGCTTCAATGAGTTCGATTAGAAACGCAATCAAAGGATGCAGATGATTTACACGAATAGAGTGAAGTCGGGGAGTCAAACGATCTACAAGAATCAATTCTTCTTTTTCAAGACGTTCAAGAGGACCACGGTACAAGGATTTCGCTTTTCCACTATAACCGATTAATGTGATGAGCTGCTTACCGGAGGCAGCACGGGGGTAGATATGGGCAAGGGAAATTAGGATTCGCCTTTGAATCTCACTTAAAGAAAGAAGGGACATTATTAAATCGTATGTGTCTTTTCCTCGTTTCTTTGACACGCCTAGTCCAGCCCGTAGGTGTTTCTGATTTCTAAATCTGTAGGTGTAATGATAGGTTAAACTCTGTCTTCCTCTTCTTATGGGTTTTTATCCTCTTCATCACATTACAATTCAGTCAGCTTCATCTTTGAGTATATTAGCCGCTTATATATGTAAATAATCACTTAAACAATCCATGTACGTATTTATGCCGCAAAGTATATATTTAAGAGCGTAATATAAATACTACCCGAGCAGATAGAGAATCATGGACGGTTAAAAGAAATGGCTCCTATCACAGAAAAAGTGTTGCGTCATCGCACTCGCCGACAAATATTAGTAACCCTAAACGGTCAACGAACGTTTTTGCGTGATATCGCACGGGCGTTAGACATTCCACCAAGTACTGCCGCATATCATTTAAAGAGGCTACTTTCTGCGGGCCTCGTTGAACAACGTCGAGGAGTATACCACTCATTTTACTTCTTGACCGAATACGGCGAACGAATCGCTGCAGAATTCTAAGAAGCAGAAATCTAACTACGCACATGCTGCCATTTTGGCTGTGTCAACAGCCTTCAAACTAAATTTGAAACGCTAAAGATCAAAAAATAATTAGCTTTCCATTTCTCGTGCTTTTGCCGTTGCTGTCCAAGTCGGTTGATCATGCATTTCCGCTTTCTTCAGATACCCTTGCGTTTCCAGTGTGTCTAAAATCGATCTAACTTCATCTTCTTTTAATGGTTTTTTTCCAATCGGAACACGTGTACTATTTACACCCTGAAAAATACTAATGAATGATTGATGACCGCGCTTACAGATAAATATGACCGCGAGTTGATCTGCTGAAAGTGTAGATTCTTCTTCCATCGCTTCTGCAATCTCCGCGGCTTCAGCTTGTTCAATTATTTCTTTGGGTAAAGAAACTTCTTGACGTTTTACACCCACGGGCTTAAGCTGAATCTTACGCTTTACCTTATTCTCATTTTCAATCATTCTTGGCACCCTTATTTTGAGAAGCAATATGAATTCTCATTTGTTGAGTGAACGTGAGAGCAAAAAAGGTTTCTTTAGTTCCGCCAGAAATGACTTTAGTAGACCAGAACTTCTTTGGCAAGTGCTTCCGGCGCAAGGCCCCTTCGAAAACGAACGCGGAGGACTCCGTTACGGCCATGTGCGGAAACAATACGACCATAATTGGATTTTTGTTCACTGAGATGAATAATCACGGATCGCCCAATATAGGTAGCTGCCTGAGATATTGAAGTTACACCCTCTAGTTGGATCAATCCGTATTGAATACGCTGACTAACAGTACCTCGTTGATAGTTCATCAATACTCCTTTGACCGGTTCCTCAAGGGGTAACCTGCGAGTTTTTTTAGGCTTAGC
>JABAOF010024566.1_pt1 | contig 19492 bp, 18 predicted proteins | sample 7062171 | NCBI WGS metagenome assembly JABAOF01 (sample SAMN14538628, study PRJNA623070) | marine sediment metagenome | biome: marine biome [ENVO:00000428]; feature: marine pelagic biome [ENVO:01000023]; material: deep marine sediment [ENVO:00002113] | place: India: Gulf of Khambhat ...
GGTTACCATGTGATCATCGGTTCACGCACGCCGGAAAAAGCGAAACGGGTGGCGCAGGAGGTCAATGAACGCCTGAACCGGGATGTGGTCCATGGTATGGCCAATGAGGAAGCTGTTGAAGCCTGTGACATTGCTGTGCTTACGATTCCATATGAAGCACAAAAGGCAACGCTAGAAAAACTAAAGGATCATCTTCAAGGAAAGGTGCTTGTGGTTACTACAGTGCCCCTCGTTCCGCCCAACGTGAGCTTGGTGCAGTTGCCAGAGGCGGGTAGTGCATCCCAAGAGGCCCAAGACACCCTCGGCGACGGAGTACATGTCGTGGCCGCTTTTCAAAATGTCGCCGAAGTGCATCTGAAGGAAGATCACCCTATCCCGTGCGACGTGCTTATATGCGGGAACAGTGAGGAGGCACGCGAACAGGTCCTGCGCTTGGTAGCCGCGGCGAAACTCGTGGGGTGGGATGCAGGGCCACTTCAAAACGCGGCGGTCGTTGAAGGTCTTTCGTCCGTTCTGATTGGTATCAATGATCGCTACAAGATCAAAGGGGCTGGTATTCGCATCACAGGTGATCCTGTGGAGGATCGATCCAGCTCTTAAGCATGACCACACAAATGATGTATACAGCCCTACCAGGGCTTCCCCTCATTCAACCAGGGGACGACCTCGCTGCATTGATCCTGGAAGGTCTTGAGCGCGCCTGTATAGATTTACAGAATGGTGATGTGATCGTGGTGAGCCAAAAGGTCGTCTCCAAAGCTGAAGCTCGCCTGACAAACTTGAACGAGGTCACTCCTTCTTTAGAAGCCCGCCTTCTGGCAGAGGAGACTAAGAAAGATCCGAGACTTGTTGAAGTCATCCTTCGCGAAAGCAATCATGTGGTGCGGAAGCGGGTCGATCTGATCATCGTCGAACACAAATTGGGTTTTATCTGCGCCAATGCCGGGGTTGATCACTCCAACATTCGGGGTGTAGGAGAAAGCCCGGGTGAGTGGGTCTCCATGCTACCTGAAGATCCTGATGCCTCCGCGCAAGGTATCCGTCGACGCATCCAAGATGCTACTGGAGCCCACATCGGTGTTTTGATCATCGATTCTCAAGGTCGCGCTTGGCGGCTTGGTACGGTAGGGGTCGTCATTGGAGTCGCTGGTTTTCCGGCGCTCCTTGACTTGAGAGGGCGACCAGATCTTTATGGTGATCTCCTACAGACTACCCAAGTCGGATTGGCAGATGAAGTCGCAGGTGCGGCTTCAGTTCTAATGGGTCAAGCGGATGAATGCCGCCCTGTGATCCATGTGAGAGGGTTGCCATACGATTTGCGTGAGGGATCTTTGAGTGAAATTCTGAGGCCGAAGGAGTTGGATTTGTTTCGTTAGACGCTCAATCCGTCGAAATACGAGGCGGTCGCAAAAGACAAGAAGATCGCGATTAGCATAGAAAGGGTATCGTTGAAAGTAGTTCAAGAATGACACACTGAACTACTTGTTTTATATCAGTCCAGGTGTCCCTCCTTCGGTATAGCGAGGCACGATGACCCATTCATTTCATGAACATAGTGAAAACTTCCCTGTAGATGCAAGATGGTTTTATGATACCCTCGCCGCACGGCGATCAATTCGCGATTTCGAGTCAAAGCCGATAGCGACGAGAATCATCGAACGCTTGCTTACTGCTGCTTGCAACGCTCCCTCGGCTCATAACCGACAACCCTGGCGTTTTTGTGTGATCCTCGACGAATCGCATAAAGTTAAACTAGCACGGTCGATGGGTGATGCATTATGGGTTGATCGAATATCAGATGAAGTCGACGCGGATGAGGCTGAAGCAGAGGTCCATCGATCTTACGATCGCATAACCGGAGCACCCGTTGTCATCGTCATCTGTCTCACCATGGAGGACATGGATCGTTATCTCGACCAGTCTCGTTCTCGTGCGGAATATCTGATGGCCGTTCAAAGCGTGGCCATGGCAGGTGAAAATCTTCTCCTCATGGCTCATGCCGAGGGGCTGGGGGCATGCTGGATGTGTGCACCTTTGTTTACGCAGGATGTTGTGCGAGAGGCACTGAACCTTCCCTCTTCATGGGAACCGCAGGGCATGATCATCCTGGGTCATCCTGTTCATGAAGGTCGGGACCGCAGCAGGTTGCCATTAGACAGGGTCGTCTTATGGCGCTAAACGTCGTCGCGCTCGCTGGCGGTATCGGCGGATCGAAGTTGGTCAACGGGTTGGCTGAGATATTGCCAAGAGACCATTTGACCGTGATTGCGAACACGGGGGATGATTTTGAATACCTTGGCCTCACCATCTGTCCCGACCTGGATACATTGGTCTATACCCTCGCTGGGTTGGCCAACCCTCAGACAGGATGGGGGCGAGTGGATGAGACGTGGGGATTCCTAAAGACACTTGAAGCACTGGGAGGGCCAACCTGGTTTCAGCTTGGGGATCGAGACCTCGCGCTGCATCATGAACGAACAAGACGCCTGAAAGAGGGCCAATCGCTCAGTGAGGTGACCAAGCATGTCTGCCAGGTTTTTGATGTCTCTGTTAATCTTCTTCCCATGTCGGATCATCCTGTACGGACGATTGTCGATACGGACGACGGAGAGATGGCGTTCCAAGATTACTTTGTCGCTCGCCGTTGCCTACCACGTGTCAGAGGATTTCGTTTTGCCGGTGTTGAAACAGCCCTCCCAACTCCGGGTGTGATCGAATCGCTATCAATGGCAGATCTCGTCGTGCTTTGTCCTTCCAATCCATGGGTAAGCCTAGATCCGATCTTAGCTCTGAAGGGAATTCGGGATGAAGTCACTGAGAAGCCAGTTGTTGGTGTCTCGCCGATCGTGGGTGGGAAAGCGATCAAAGGGCCAGCAGCTAAGATGTATTTAGAATTGGGCATTCAACCCTCCGCACTTTCCGTGGTCGAGCATTTTCAAGATTTGTTGAAAGGCATGGTGATCGATACGCAGGACGAACACCTTGCATCTGATATCAGGGCTTTGGATATCCAAGTTCGTGTTACAAATACATTGATGATGAATCTACAGCATCGGATGGTGTTAGCGGAAGAAGTCTTAGACTTTGCAACGAAGGAGTGCATTTAAGAAACTACCCTTGAGGAGTAGGGAAGGGTATATGTGGGGGTGTATCCGACACGCCATAGACAGCTATCCTCCTCTTGCGGTTGAAATTTTTTCGATCGAATCAGTAAAAATGATGATGAAAAAGGGCGGAAGATGACAATCTGGGCGATTGTACCCGTAAAACCACTTCGTCGGTCGAAATCTAGGTTGTCCTCCGTGCTCTCTAGGGAGGAAAGAGCTAGCTTGAGTAAACAAATGCTTATCCACACGCTTGAAGTGCTTTCACAAGTCCCAAGCGTTGAGCGGACCCTTGTGGTGAGCAGGGATTTACGCGCGCTCGCTTTGGCGCGTAGATATAATGCGAGAACGGTCACAGAGCGCGGTTCACCACAGTTGAATCAAGCCTTGGTACGAGCGACCTTGTTGGCGCGAGGGTATGGGGTGTCAGGAGTGTTGGTGTTGCCGGCTGATCTACCCTTGCTTACGAAGGAAGGAATTGATCAACTCGTCTCCATGGCCACCGATCCACCTGTGGTAGTGATCGCCCCGGATCGTCACCAAAAGGGGACCAATGCACTCTTATCGTCCCCTCCAGGTTTGATAGAATATGATTTTGGACCCGATAGTTTTACCAGCCACCTCTCCCACGCAAGAGCTGCCGGTGTCCGGGTAGAGATTTGTAACTTGCCTTCTTTCGGCTTAGATATTGACATTCCCGAGGACCTGGAGGTCTTTCAGGAGGGACGTTTTAACAAGCTCGCCTCATCCCAGGAGGAGTAAATCATGACCATGAAACATGTCGCGCTCTATCTACAGGATGCTCACGATTTGAGGGAAGGGTTGAATTTTGTACGCTACGCTGAAGAGCGGGGATTTGACGCGGTCTGGCAGGCAGAATCACGCCTCGTTCGAGATGCCATCGTACCCATGGCGGCTTATGCCGCGGTGACGGAGCGTATCCAGGTCGGATCTGGTGTGATAAATAATTGGACTCGAAACATTGGTTTACTTGCGGCTACTTTCCTTACGCTTGATGATCTTGCCCCAAATCGTATCTTATGCGGTATTGGAGCTTGGTGGGATCCCTTGGCAAAAAACGTGGGCATCGATAGGCTGAAACCTCTTTTGGCGATGCGGGAGACGGTAGAGGTTTTTCGTCGCTTGATGACAATGGAACGTGTGACCTTTCATGGAGAGTTCCACCATGTAGATGGGATCGAACTTGATGTAGTTCACGGACGTCGTGAACCGCGTCATGTTCCCATATACATCGGTGCAACCGGTCCTAAAATGATGGAATTAGCAGGGGAGATCGCTGACGGTGTGGTTCTAAACTATTGTGTTCCCCCAGAGTACAACGACCAAGCGATGGAACGGCTCGAGTTTGGAGCAAAGAAAGCAGGGAAAAAACTCGATGATGTTGACCGCCCGCAATTGGTGGTTTGTTCAGTAGATCATGACCGTGAAAAAGCTCTCGACACGAGTCGAGAGCTACTTACACAATACTTAGCTCAACAACCTCATATCGCCAAGGCCAGCGGTGTTTCGCAGGATATCGTAGAGGAGATCCAATCGATTTTAGGCTGGCCGGCGACTCACGAACAAATCCAACGTGCGAAGCACTTTGTGCCAGATGAACTCATAACCAGGATCACCGCCTCAGGTACACCTCAGCAGGCGAAGGAAAAGGTGAGTGAATATCTCGATCATGGTGCCACTTGCCCCATCCTCTATCCGGTGGGAGGCGATGTAAAACTACTGATCGACACGTTCAGCCCCGAGGCTTAGCTCGGTTTAAATGCATTTGTAATAAAACAGATCAATTCGTTGGGAGAGAAGAAGTTGAATAATAAAGGAAAAACTAAACAACCCAATTCGCGTAATTGCTTTGGTTGTGGTTTAGACAATACTTATGGTCTTGGAATGACCTTTTATGAAGTTGGACCTGAGCATGTTATGGCTGAATTTACTGTTCCCGATCACTACCAAGGTTATCCAGGGCTCGTTCATGGGGGAATCGTGGTTACCATGCTCGACGAAGTATTAGGGCGCGTTCCCATGGTTGGTGATCATACCAGATTCGTGATGACAGCGAAGGTAGAAGCTCGAATTCGTAAACCTGTCCCTACTGGTGAACCGATACAAATTCAAGGGAAGGTTGATCGTAGAAGGGGCCGATTTTCATTTACCAGTGCAGAATTGAGATTGCCTGACGGCAGCATAGCCGCGGAAGCTAAGGGTATGATGGTCGAGGTACCAGCTGAAGCTATAGACGCAGAACAGATTGAAGCGCTGGGATGGAAGGTTTACCCAGATTGACCCCAGATTTCGATAGGTTCGATGAATGTGCCCTTTTAAATATCACCGGCCGAAGACCATAGCTGAAGCCATTGAGCTTCTTGATCGCGGTGTACCGCTTGCAGGTGGGACGGAGCTGATACCCCGTCGCGATGAGGTCCCGGCAGTTATCGATCTGCAAGAGCTTGGTTTAGATTATATAGAATCACGGGACGACATCATCGCAATAGGCGCAGCCACCACGCTCCAGGCGATGGTGGAAGATGAAGAACATCTACCATCTGTATTGAGGGAAGCTTGTCGTTCAGAGGCGAGTTTTAATCTGCGAAATATGGCAACGCTGGGTGGCACGGTCTTGTCAGCTGACGGTCGATCACCTGTGGTCACAGTTATCCAGGCGATGGACGCCAAGGTCACTCTTGAACCTGGAAGTGAAGTGATATTGCTTGAGGAATTACTTCAACAACGGGAGCGGGATGACTTTCATGGCTTGATCACTGATATCAAGCTTAAGCTACCTGAAATCTTACGCTACGAGCAAGTCTCCCGCGCACCCGCTGACCGTCCACTGGTCTGCGTTGCTATAGCAAGGCTCCCGAGTGAAGGAGATGAGACGATGTATCGAGTTGTGCTGGGGGGAGTCGGTTCATCACCGATACGGGTCAAGAAAGCCGAAATTAGCCTGTCCGAGGGTGAAGACATCAACACTGCGGCCGACACTGCGCGTCGTGCATACGCCTCCGCTGACGACGTTTGGGCGAGTGGAGAATACCGTGCGCACATCGCAGGTGTCTTGGTAAGACGTATAGCCATGGAGATAACAAGCTAATGCGTATTCAGTTCATGCTTAATAGTGAGTCGATCGAGCTTGAGATCTCTCCCGATATGACCCTGCTTTCAGTCCTACGTGAGGAATTAGGTTTATTCGGAGTAAAACATGGTTGTGAGACCGGGGAATGTGGAGCTTGTGCCGTTTTAATTGATGGGGTGCCAATAAACACCTGTGTAATGTTGGCCGCACAAGTAAATGGCCGTGAAGTGACCACGATTGAAGCACTTGGTGAACATCCGGAGCAAGGTTGGCGCCATACGGATGGACTTGACCCCATCCAGCAGGCCTTCGTTGAAACGGGTGCCATCCAGTGTGGCTATTGTACACCGGCAATGATTCTGGCAGCCCGGGCGTTAATCGATCGTTTTCCTGATCCCTCCGAGGATCAGGTTCGGGAAGCACTCTCAGGTGTGCTTTGTCGATGTACTGGATATTTAAAACCCGTCCGGGCTGTCCTTCGAGCGGCAGCGGTAGTACGCGGTGAGGCGGTCCAACCCATTGAAGGCCCCATTCCTATTCCTCCCGAGTTCTTGGAATTGCCGCCTGAAGATGCTACCGGAGATGTGGGTATCCTCGACGGCCCAGAGGTACTTACCCGTACTGGTGTGATGCCGCGCATTCACGTGGCACCGCAACTCAAACCCCACACTATCGTAGGCCACCCAGAAGCGAAAGTAGATGCCGTCAAGTTGGCACAGGGTAAGCCAGCATTTACCGCCGATATCGAAATGCGAGGTATGTTGGTCGCAAAGGTGCTCCATAGCCCCGTTGCCCATGCTCGGATCAAGCGAATTGACGCCACTAAAGCACGTGAATTTCCTGGTGTCGCCGCAGTGCTTACATGGGAGGACATACCCAGGGTCATCTATTCGACTGCGGGTCAATCGGATCCGATTCCGGGCCCTCAAGATTCATTCTCCTTGGATAACAAAGTCCGTTTTGTCGGTGATCGNNTGATCGTATTGCGTTTGTTGCCGCTGAGACCGAAAGCATCGCCAAGCAAGCCCTCGAATTGATCGATGTTGAGTATGAAACGCTTCCGGCGATCCTCGATGCTGACCAGGCCATGGCAGAAGGTGCGCCTCGAATCCACGATGAGCCGGAATACGTTGGTTTCGCTGAATCGGATCCAAAACGGAATCTCGCGGCGGAGATTCGCATTGACATCGGCGATGTGGAGGTTGGTTTCGCAGAGGCGGATCTGATTATCGACGGTACATATCATGTCCCCAAGGTGCAGCAAGCCCATATCGAGCCGCATGTTGTGGTCACTTATTGGGATGAAGACGATCGTTTGGTCATTCGCACCAGCACACAAGTTCCGTTCCACGTTCGGCGTCAATTAGCGCCAGTGCTCGGTTTGCCGCCGAAACGGATCAGAGTGATCAAACCCCGCATAGGTGGTGGGTTTGGTGGAAAACAAGAGGTGCTGATCGAGGATGTGGCTGCACACCTGACGATCGCAACAGGGAGGCCGGTGCGGTTCGAATACACACGGGCTGAAGAGTTTTTCGCCTCCCGCTCTCGTCATCCGATGCGGATCCGGATGAAGACCGGTGTAAAGCGTGACGGGACGATCACCGCGAATGAGATGTATGCCTTAAGCAACACGGGTGCTTATGGTTGTCATGCCCTCACCGTTACCGGAAATACCGGACATAAGTCGATGGCGCTTTACGTTGGGGATGATCGCTATCGCGAATTTCCAAATATTCGTTTCTACGCTGATATTGTTTACACCAACACTGCCCCTAGTGGTGCATACCGCGGTTACGGTGTCCCTCAAGGCTTCTGGGCCGTCGAGCGGCATATGGAAGTCGTCGCTCGCCGACTTGGAATGGATCCGCTGGCTTTCCGGCTGAAAAATGCGTTACGGGCGGGAGAGCTCCACCCTTTCAGCACTGCGTGGTCGGAGGGGCGGGAACCTCAACCGGAGACGATCAACACATGCGGATTGGCGGACTGTGTCGAGGAAGGATCAGCGGCCATAGGCTGGAACGATAAATATGGCAGCGATGACTGGCATCGTGTACCGGGTAAACCTCATTTACGCCGTGGGATTGGTGTGGCACTGGTCATGCATGGCACAGCCATCCCATACCTCGATATGGGCAGTGCCAGTATCAAGATCAACGATGACGGTTCCTTCAATTTGCTCGTAGGTGCCACTGATCTAGGGACAGGATCGGATACCGTGTTGGCTCAGCAAGCAGCGGAAGTACTCGGTGTGCCTCTCGAAGATGTCGTCATCTACTCGTCGGACACCGACTTCACCCCCTTCGACAAGGGCGCTTATGCCTCAAGTACGACCTATATCTCCGGTGCAGCGGTGGTGAAGGCTGCTCAACAAGTCGCGGAGCGGATTCGTATTCGTGCAGCAAGAATGCTTGGTGAGGAGATTGGTGAGACGATCGCGCCCGATGAAATCCAGCTTGTCGATCGTGTAGCTCAGGCGCCTGATGGGCGTTCAGTTTCTCTGGCCGAGGTCGCCTTGAACGCGCTTCACCATGAAAACCAAGAGCAGATTATGGGCGTGGCCTCCTTTGTGTCGCCAGTATCACCACCACCATTCGCCGCCCAATTTGCGGAGGTGAGCGTCGATATTGAGACCGGCCAAGTAATTGTCGATACCTTAATCATGGCCGTCGATGCGGGGGTGATTGTGAACCCGCTCACCGCATCTGGGCAGGTTGAAGGTGGTATGACGCAAGCGCTGGGTTATGCCCTCTGCGAGGAAATGATCTACAACGAAGATGGTCGATTACGCGAGGTCGATTTCCGCGATTACCATATACTTGCTGCTCACGAAATGCCGGAATTGGGTACGATTTTCGTAGAAACGGTGGAACCATCTCACCCATTCGGGGTGAAAGCCGTAGCTGAAATCCCGATGGATGGCGTGGCACCGGCTGTGGGAAATGCGGTAATGGACGCTTGTGGAGCGAACATCATCATGGCTCCCATAACACCGGAGCGTGTTTGGAGGGCATTGCAAAAAAAATGAGCAAGATCTATGTCATTGGGCATGTCAACCCAGACATAGACGCGATCGCTTCAGCGATGGGCTATGCCTGGTTGCTCAATAGCCAAAATGAAGACGAGGTGGTGCCGGCCCGAGTAGGACCGATCAACCTACAAACTTCGTGGGTGTTGACTCGTGTAGGTTTAGAACCTCCGGAATTGTATGCGGATGCCTCACCGAGATTTGAATCTGTCGCCAGGCGTTTGGACACGGTAACTCCTGACCGACCATTGAGTGAAGCATGGGCTATCGCGAGCCGTACAGGAACCGTGGCACCTGTTGTGGAGGCAGATGGTGAACCGTATGGCTTAATAACTGGGTTCAGCTTATTTCGTTCGTTAAGCCAATTGGTCGGCACACATCCTGATCGACAACAAATGAAGCTGTCGAAGATATTCGAAATACCCAGTCGTGAGGCCGCCGACGTTGAGGTTCCAATGTTCCAAGCCGGTTCACGTATCCGAGATGCGTTGCCTAGAATCTTGCGCGAGGAACGTAACGACTTCTGGGTTATTGATGAGGACGGACGTTATCTTGGTGTCTGTCGTCAACCCGATTTACTCAACCCACCGCGTATGAAAGTTATCCTCGTGGATCATAATGAGGTCGGCCAATCGATCGGTTCGCTCGATGAAGCAGAACTTCTAGAAGTGCTCGATCATCATCGTCTTGGAGCTCCTCCTACCTGGCTTCCCATCCGCTTCCGTATCGATCCGGTCGGCAGCACGAGCACTTTGGTTTCGGAGAGGATCGAGAATGCTGGCCTCAGCGCTCCGCCTGCGCTGGCCGGTTTATTGCTTGCAGGTTTGCTTGCGGATACGCTTCAGCTCACCTCGCCGACAACAACGGAGCGCGATCATCAGGCGGCAGAGCGATTAGCAAGATGGACTTTTGTTGGTGGCAGTCCTCTAGAAGGGGAGGACATTGGCTCCTTCGGAGAAGCCGTGTTGAGCGCAGGAAGCGGTTTGGCAGCTCGCGATCCGGATGAAGTGGTTACGAGCGATTTGAAGGTTTATGATACGGCAGGAAAACGATTTGGTATCGCACAGGTGGAGGTGACCGATCTCCTTCGAGTATCCGACCATCTTGAAGATCTGGCTCATGCGTTAGATCGTCTGAGTGATAAACGCGGCTTGGAGTTCTCGCTGTTAATGATCACAGACGTTGTGGATGGTGCCAGCCGTATCCTGTTGCAAGGTGCGCCTTTGATACTCGACGAGCTTCCATATAAGCGATTATCGGACGGAACCTTAGACGCTCGAGGTGTTGTTTCGCGCAAGAAGCAGTTGTTGCCGGTGGTTCTTGCATTGTTGGAGGAGTAAATGAGGATCTTCGCACGATTGGCGGACTTAGAACGTAAAGGTGAACTCGTTGCTATCGCCACTGTCATTCGTGCTCAGGGCTCTGTTCCTCGGCACGAAGGGAGCAAAATGCTCATCTACCCAGGAGGGGGAATTGAAGGTACGATCGGTGGTGGCGAGTTGGAGAACCGCGTGATCGAGGAGGCGCTCCAGGTATTGAAGGGCGGGAAACCCCGAATTCTAAAATACGCATTCCGAGATCCCGAAAAAGGGGATGTTGGCGTATGTGGTGGAGAAATGGAGGTCTTCGTGGAAGCGTTGCGGCCAAAATCTACCCTCGTCGTGGTTGGTGGTGGGCATGTTGGCAAGGCGGTCGCTCACCTGGCGAGTTGGTTAGGATTTCGCCTCGTGGTGTCGGATGATCGTCTGGAGTTTGCTTCTCCCCAGGCCGTACCAGATGCCGATGAATATATCCACTGCGAATTGAGTCAATTACCGGAGAGGATGAAGATCAATGAGGAGACCTACCTGGTGCTCACCACACGGGGTATGAATGTGGATATTGAAGGACTTCCGGAGCTTCTGGACACATCGGCTGCCTACATTGGTGTGATCGGATCACGCCGACGATGGGAGACGACAGTGAAAAAACTTATCGAAAGAGGCGTTCCAAAGGAGAAGATCGCACGCGTGATCTCTCCAATTGGATTAGAGATAAATGCGGAAACTCCTGAGGAGATAGCGGTGAGTATCCTCGCCCAGATCGTCATGCTGCACCGGGGAGGGACGGGTGAGACGATGGCTCATCAACCTCGAGCCGGCCAAAAGACCAAGGAGAAATAGATAGGAGATGTGGGAGCGATATTTCACCCCCAATTCGATCCAGGTTGCCTCAGAGCTGCTTGCTGAATATCGCGACCATGCTCGCATCGTCGCCGGTGCGACGGATTTGATCCTCGAATTAGAGCGCGGTCTACGACCCGAGGTGAAAACTCTTATCGACATCACACGCATTCCTGGCCTAGATCGCATAGAGATCGATGAGAGGGGGTGGATACATATTGGGCCGCTGGTCAACCACAACCATGTAGCCGGATCCTCGCTGCTCATCGATCGTGCATTTGCGTTAGCCCAGGCATGTTGGGGAATAGGAACCCCACATATCCGTAACCGGGGCACGGTAGCAGGCAATCTAATCACGGCTTCTCCGGCAAATGACTCGATCCCGCCACTCATGGCTCTCGGAGCGCAGGTGACACTGCGTTCAGCCCATAGCGAGCGGATAGTTCCGCTGGAAGAGTTCTTCATTAGCGTACGGCAAACGGTGATGCAGAAGGATGAGTTGTTGACAGATATCGCCATCCCACCCCTATCAATGGGGACGAGAAGCGCATTCATCAAGCTTGGTTTGCGACGCGCACAAGCAATTTCGGTCGTCAATGTGGCCCTCATGCTTGAAACAGACGGCCGGGTTGTGAAGCGCGCCAAGATTACCTTGGGCTCTGTAGCGCCGAAGGTGATCCGGGCAGAGGAAGCGGAGCAATTCTTAATAGATAAGATCTTGAAATCAGAAGTGATCGCTGAGGTGGGTGATCGAGCAGCCGCCACAGCGAAACCGATTGACGATCTACGCGGATCTGCAAAATATCGAACTGAGATGGTTCGAATTTGCACCATGCGAGCGCTTCGCTCTCTTGCGGAAAACCGCGAGCGTGAGAACTACCCAGACCAACCGGTAATGCTCTGGGGATCAGAAGGGATGCAGGTAAAAACAGCCCTCTCGTCTTCCTATGAACACCACAATGGTCGCCCGATTGAGACTTCAATCAATGGTCGTCCCTATGTCTTCAAAGACGGTTGGAGAAAGACATTACTCCGATTGTTGCGGGAAGAGGCAGGATTGATCGGAACAAAGGAGGGTTGTGCGGAAGGGGAGTGTGGCGCCTGCACTGTGTTCTTGGACGATGTGGCGGTTATGTCTTGCTTGGTCCCAGCACCTCGAGCTCATAAGGCAGAGATTGTTACCGTAGAGGGTTTAGCACATGGTGATGATCTTCACCCAGTTCAACAAGCGTTCATCGCTGAAGGAGCAGTCCAATGTGGTTACTGCACCCCTGGGTTCTTGATGTCGGGAGCCAAATTGCTTGAGGAGCGTCCTCATCCCAGTCGCGAGGAAATCCAACAAGCACTCACGGGCAACCTGTGCCGATGTACGGGATACTACACGATACTCTCAGCCATCGAACGGGCGGCCTCATTGTAGGAGACGTTTGCATAAAAATGGTCAGCTGAGCAAGCAAGGACAAAAGTCGATAGTGATCTTGGTATCAACTAGGAGAAGAAATCATTTCGACTGTAGATTGGATCCGAAACAGAGCATTTGTTGCCGTGACAAGTCAGGCATAAGATCTTAATTCAATAGATCAGCGGATGTGCGTCTCTCTGCGGGACTCGCCATGCAGGAGGAGCTGATCAAACGGAGAGAAAACGATGGGTAGAGACTCTTGGCGCTTTCACGAACTTGATCGAGAACGAAGGCAGAAGAGTCGTATACATCCCGCTTGGCGAGGCGTCGGCTGCATAATGATCGTCCTCCTGGGTTTTGTGGGTTATGCCTTTGCAGGGTGGTTTCTCAGTCAGAATTTAGTCTATTTTCCACCCGTCATCCGAAGGCTTCTCGCACCTTGGCTACCTCAAGATTTGATCATTAAATTAGTAGTCGCATTTCTCTTTATGCTCCTCGCCTTCACTGTTTTTAGCGTGATCTACGCCATAGCTTTCCCGATCCAGCCAGGGGAGAAAGACGTACCTCCGTTAAAACGAAAAGACAAAGAAAGGTGGTCAGGCTAGTAGATGGACCGCACCGTCCCTCGCACAGGTTCTGAGGAGATCGAGCTTTACATTCGGACCTATTACTCGCTCTTGCGATCGACGATTGATGTCCAGATCAAGACCTTGGAGGAGGCCCATGCTAGCATGGGCTCATCGTTGCATTTAGCCGCCAAATCACCTCATCCAGATATGACGGCTTTCGTCTACTCCATCTTACGTCTCCCACCCTGCATCGCCGAAGTTGATAGGGTCGTTCTAGGTCAAAGCAGAGAGGTGTTTATTCAGCATGGTGTGGGTGAGGTCGAGACTTGGCAATCAGTTACGGCAAAAGCTCGTCGTAGACGGAGTTTCTATAACGGAAAGGATACCCTGGCGTGCTATATCGCCAGTGGATCTGACATCGACGATATAATCCCGATGCTTACTGCGTTCCAAATCGAATGGAACAAACTCTCTCTGCTGCTGCAAGGTGAACAAGTGAAGGAGTTTTTGGAAAATCCTGTGGAGGGTGAGGAGGGATTAGCCGTCTTGGCACACGGGATTGGCGTCGATTTGGAGGATCTTTCCTTATTGCAACAAGTATGGGGTGATGAATTCTGGTCGATGATGAGAACGATATCGACTGGCAAGAAAAGACTACGGGTACGGTTGTTGGCGGGTTCTCTGAACGATTATCGACGCGCAACGCAGATTTGGTGGGAGCACATTGAAAATGAGGAACCATCGATCCTCCATCGACCGGTCTATTTTGTATCTAGTAATACGCACAGCCTAGTAAACCTCCTAAGCGGTTTCGCTCTACGTCAACAAGAGGAGCTGTTGGGCATCCTGGAGAATCCCGCTAATTGGGAATTGTTGGAGGAATGGCGGGAGATTGAAGCGGAGCAGGTATCTTCAAGTCGTGAAAATTTTCTTTATTACTTGCTAAAGAAAGCGCTTGCCCTCGGTGAATGTGAACATCTCAGGGTTGCACGGGAGGAGATCGAAAAGGCGTGCGGTGTTATACGTCTACCTAGTGAGCACGGTTTCGATGTCGAGGCGCAGGTGATTGAGTTGAGGAGCATTCGTCCTGATTGGATGGACCCTCGTCTTCAAAATCCTGGTGTTGAAGAATTAAAAGAGAGTGACGCTCTCATCGTAAACATCGATTACCCCTTAGGCATGGCGGCTTACTTGATCCTCTCTCACCTCGCCACGCGAGTTGGGGAGTTGCGCGGGGTATATATCATGGGAAAGGCTGCGACGTTGAACGGAGTGGTTGGTGATGTGATGATTCCCTCTGTCGTACATGATGAACAATCGCAGAACACCTACCTTTTTGAGAACACCTTCGCAGCTGTAAATGTTAGTGATGATCTGATCTACGGAACTGTGCTTGATAATCAGAAAGCGGTCGTTATGCGGGGCACTTTCTTACAGACCCCACGATACATGGACGTTTTCTACCGTGAAGGGTACACCGATATAGAGATGGAAGCCGGTCCCTATTTATCTGCGATCTACGAGATGTATCGTCCAAAGAGATACCCGGACAACGAGATCGTGAATTTGTATGGTCTTCCTTTTGACCTTGGGATTCTCCATTACGCATCCGACACACCGCTCAGTAAGGGTCGCAATCTGGGGGCTGGTTCCCTCTCGTATTTTGGAATGGACCCGACTTATGCGACAAGTTTAGCCATTCTACGCCGCATCTTTGAACTCGAAATCAGCCATTTGCGAGGGGAGTCTGCGCCACGTCCGGCGTCAAAGATTAGTAAATGAGCATAAGATCGATGAAGAGTCGCGTATGTCTGTGATCGGCCGATCAGTCCGCCGTGTGGACGCGCTGGGTAAAGTGACGGGGGAAACGCTTTTCCCAGGTGACATCAACAAACCGAATCAAGCTTTCATGAAGATCCTGTTTGCTGGTCGTCCACACGCGATTATCAGGCGTTTGGATACCTCAAGTGCGGAGAGTATGGAGGGTGTCCTTGGCGTCTTCACTGCCAAGGATGTGCCGGTTAATGAGTATGGCCTTATCATGCCCGATCAACCTGTTCTATGTGGGCCTGGTTCTACAAAACCTTATGCGGATCGAGTGCGATTTGTCGGTGATCAAGTCGCATTAGTTGTGGCAGAGAGCGAGGAGATCGCGAGCGAAGCGTTAGAAAGGATCGAAGTTGAGTACGAGGACCTGCCCGTGATCACAGATCCAGTAGCGGCTATGGAAAAGGACGCTCTTCTCCTTCACCCGGACAGAGGGAGCAATGTTTTTTGTCACTATCGTATCCGTAAGGGTGATGTGAAGCGGGCTTTCTCGGAAGCTGACATCATCGTGGAGGCGGAGTACCGCACACCGGTTCAAGAGCATGCGTATCTGCAGCCGGAGGCGGGTTTGGGGTACATCGACAGTGATGGCAGGGTAACGATCGAAGTCGCTGGTCAATGGACGCACGAAGACCAGGCTCAAATTGCTCACGCTCTGGGTCTCGAAAAAGATCAGGTACGGGTGATTTACCCCGCGATCGGAGGCGCTTTTGGTGGGCGTGAGGATATGTCGATCCAAATCGTCCTCGCCCTGGCTGCTTGGCGGTTGGATCAACGTGGTATAAGTCGCCCGGTTAAAATTATCTGGTCGCGCGAGGAATCCATACTTGGGCATCATAAACGCCATGCTTTCGTTGTCCATGCTAAATGGGGGGCTACAGCAGCCGGGAAAGTGATCGCGGCTGAGATGGAAGTCATCCAAGATGGGGGCGCGTACGCGTACACTTCGACCAAAGTTCTCGGGAACACAACTTTAATGTGTACTGGTCCATATGAGATCCCCAATGTCGAGGTGGATGCTTATTCGGTCTATACCAATCACTTGCCCGGTGGGGCGATGCGTGGGTTCGGAGCCCCCCAGGGAGCTTTTGCTGCTGAGATTCAGATGAACAAGCTGGCAGAAAAGCTGGGTATGGATCCAGTAGAGATACGCGTCCAGAACGTACTGCGGGAAAATTCCACTCTTTCTGTCGGCACCCCGTTACCCAAAGGTGTGACGATCGGGGATGTGGTGAAGAAAGCTGCAGAGAAAGCGGGTTGGGTACGATCTGACACAGGGTGGCAGCGACCCGATCGGGCGTTAATTGGCGAGCCACGTGAGCCTTACCTGAAGCGCGGACTAGGTTTCGCGTGTGGTTTTAAAAATGTAGGTTTTTCATTCGGATTCCCGGAACAATGTTGGGCAACAATCGAGTTGCACGGTGGTGTTGATATCGAGGAGGTGGTCTTACATCATGCCGGAGCAGAGGTCGGTCAAGGAGCTCACACTGTGATGATCCAGATGGCTGCGGAGGCCCTCGATGTGTCGATGGATAAGGTTCACTTGATCATTTCGGACACAGCTCGCACGGATGATTCCGGATCCGCTTCAGCTTCGCGAATGACGTTCATGGCTGGTAACGCCATTCGCGGTGCTGCAAAAGTCGCCTTGGAAAAATGGCGCCAGGAAGAGCGACCAGCTATTGGCCGATACCAGTATCGACCGCCGCCAACCANNCGTTAATGGCTGGTAACGCGATTCGAGGTGCTGCTGAAGACGCCTTGGAGAAGTGGCGTCAGGAAGAGCGACCAGCGATTAGCACGCACCAATATCGGCCGCCGCCAACCACCCCATATGACCCTCAAACAGGCAAATCTGAGCCCAACTTCGCTTACGGCTATGTTGCCGAGGTGGCAAGTGTAGAGGTCGATGTTGAAACCGGTCATGTCCGCCTCATGGAGATCGTATGTGTAGATGATGTAGGTAAGGCGATCAACCCACAATTGGTTCAGGGTCAAATTGAAGGAGCAATTGTTCAAGCCAGCGGTTATGCCCTTCTTGAGGATTTTCAGCAGAAAGACGGTTACGTCCAGACGGCTCTACTTTCGACCTATTTAATCCCCACTGTTTTGGATATCCCGGATCGAATTGAGTCGGTCATTCTTGAACACCCTGATTCCGTTGGGCCGTGGGGGGCTCGAGGGGTAGGAGAGATGCCTTACATCCCACTTACGCCGGCTGTGGTGACAGCAATTCGCGATGCGATTGGAGTATGGTTTCACGACTTTCCCCTCACCCCAGAACGGGTGCTACGTGGGTTACGTGAGTCAAGAGAGCAATGAGCCCGGATCAACCTCTTGTCTTAATTCGTGGTGGGGGGGATCTGGCGAGTGGTGTGGCTGCTCGCCTACATCGATGTGGATTTAATGTGGTGGTGGTCGAGATCGAGAAACCGCTTGCTGTACGCAGGCTGGTGTCCTTCGCCGAGGCGGTCTATGCAGGAGAGGTGGAAATTGAAGAATTGTATGGTCAAAGAATTGAGAGTGCCGCGTTTGTGGAATCTGCTCTGGAAAAAGGTGTAATCCCTGTACTGGTAGATCCGATGGCGGAAAGCAGACATCAGCTTGAACCCGTGGTGATCGTAGATGGGCGGATGCGAAAGACACCGCCGGAAATCGGTATGGAAGCCGCACAACTCGTCATCGGACTTGGACCAGGTTTCACAGCAGGGAAAAATTGTCACGCCGTAGTCGAAACCAATCGGGGTCATCACATGGGGCGTGTGTATTGGGAAGGTAGCGCAGAACCAGACACAACCATTCCTGAGAGGGTCGCGAACTACGATCTCGACCGGATTTTACGATCCCCTACTGAGGGTATATTTGAGGGGAAAAAGAGGTTGGGATCGATCATCCGTGAGGGAGAGGTGATCGCCGTCGTGAACGGGGTTCCGCTGAGAGCACCTTTTCCTGGTGCCCTGCGGGGGCTTCTCCATAGCGGCCTAGAGGTAGAAGCAGGAACGAAAGTTGGTGATTTAGATCCAAGAGGCGAAACGTCATACTGCTTTCAGATCTCAGATAAATCGCTCGCAGTGGGAGGTGGTGTTTTAGAAGCAATTCTGTCTCGCTATGAGATCCGCACGCTCATAGGAACCTGAGATGCGGTTGGCGGATGCTCTGCGAATCCCCTCAAAACGTTTTGTGGCTTTTACAGGTGCTGGTGGAAAATCAACTGCCATCAACCGCATAGCACGTGAACTTGCTCAAGAGAACCCAGTCATCCTCACTTCCACAACGAAATTACACCATCGCCAGATTTCGCTTGCTGATTCGCATTTAATCGCTAGAACACCTCGTGATTTGGGCCTCTTGCCCTCAATGCTTGAAGATTTTCGTTCAGTGCTAGTCACCGGCGATACTGCTGAGGGCGAACCCAAGTGGATCGGTGTGGATGCATCCACCCTGAATGCGCTCCATGCCCTCACCCAGGAGGTCGGAGGTGTCTTGTTAATCGAGGCGGACGGTGCACGCGGGCGTTCAATGAAGGCCCCCGCGGATCATGAACCGGTCGTACCGCAGTTCGCTGACCTAGTGGTGCCAGTGGTCGGCCTTGATGCGATCGGAGCTCCATTAAATCGTGATTGGGTTCACCGTCCAGAACTTGCTGCGCAACTCCTCGGAACAACCGAAGACGAGGTCATCACCCCAGAATCTGTCTTCGCGCTGCTCAACCATCCATCAGGCGGTTTAAAAGGTGTTCCAGATGAGGCCGAGGTCCGTGTTTTATTAAACAAAGCTGAAACCCGCGAGAGTCTGGAACATGGTAAAACGATCGCCAATCTTCTTCTAACATCACCAAGAGTGAGGGCAACACTTGTCGCCAGCGTCTCTCAAGATCAACCAGTACATGAGGTGTTCGCTCGTGTAGCGGGTGTTGTGCTGGCTGCTGGGGATTCGAAGAGATTAGGCCACCCCAAACAGCTTATCCTTTGGAGGGGAAAACCATTGGTGATGCATGCTGTGGAAGCGGGGCTCGGGGCGAACCTTGCTCCCCTTGTGGTGGTCATCGGTGCGGAAGGGGAGGCTGTTCGAAAGGCGTTGGAGAACGAGCCGGTAGTCATTGTCGAGAACGAGGAATGGTCAACCGGTTTGAGCTCTTCGGTACGAGCTGGATTGGCTTCAGTTGAAGGTAATTGCGAGGCGGTGGTCATGCTGCTCTCCGATATGCCTTTTGTACGGGCTGAGCTGGTGGAGGCGCTGGTTCGGGAACATCGTTCTACTCTTTCACCTCTGGTTGTCCCTCGGGCTGGTGGTCGCCGTGCTAATCCTGTCC
>JABAOF010007061.1_pt1 | contig 19450 bp, 12 predicted proteins | sample 7062171 | NCBI WGS metagenome assembly JABAOF01 (sample SAMN14538628, study PRJNA623070) | marine sediment metagenome | biome: marine biome [ENVO:00000428]; feature: marine pelagic biome [ENVO:01000023]; material: deep marine sediment [ENVO:00002113] | place: India: Gulf of Khambhat ...
GGATCGGAGGAAGGAACCAAAGGATCGTAGGAAGCAGGAGCAGGCTCAGTATGATGAACAAGAAGGGACAAAAGATCAACTGCTAAATTCGCGGATGCCAGAAATGCAAAATGAGAAATCCTGTGAAACCTGTTTTTACCGGTTGGCGTATTTGGATAAAGGGATGTCAAAGGGAAGGAAGTCAGGAATTTAAAAAATGAGTAGAATTACCTATACATCCTCAGATTTGCTCTATTATCCGTCTTTTGCGGGAAAAAGCATGATCCGTAACAATCTCTCTCCTAAAAATTGTGCAACCTTATTTTTGGACAGACTGTTATGGCTCAAAAGACTTGTTATATCTGAATATTCGGAGTTGAATTTTAAATCCGAATATTTTCAGAAGCGCGGGAGCTCTTTTTCATTGACCAATGTAGAAGCAAGCGATAATAAACCTTTTGAACCAGGTTTTGTGTTTTGGATTTCCTGGTTTTTGGCTTGCACAACTTTTAGGATTTACAATCTGTTATATGTATGCTATTTAAATTAAGGTTAGATTTAGTAAAAGGTCCAACCAATAAATATGGAAGGTTTTGACTCATCATCCGGGAACCAGAAGGAAAGATGATGAAGCTGAAAATTTATAAAATCGCCGCGCCTACCCTCCAGTGGCGGAAGCCTATCCTGGATAGTTTTGAGTCAATTAAATCACACAAATGATTTTGATCCTATTATCATTAGTTTTTTAAAAGGGAGAAGACAACAATGAGTGAATGCCAGCAATGCGCTCAGTGGCAAATCAAAGATACAGATGATTATTGTGGTTACTGCGGATTCCTGCAATTGCCTATCTCAATTGAGCCCCTTGATTTAACTTTGATTTCCGGAATTGTAGCAGAGGATAAAATTATCTTCCGAAATAATGGTTCTAAAGACCTGAAAATTGAAGTCTCGCCTTTCAATCATTCGTATGATTGGTTGAGCTTTTTTCCTTCCAATTCATTTACATTAGCTGCTGAAGATTCAATGGAAATCAATGTTCAGTTGAATGAAGAAATGTTTCCTAAAGATGTGGCAGAAGAGAAATTAAAGTTCGTTTGTATGATTGATAACGATAGGCGGAAGACGATTAATTTATCTATCACTGTGAAAGCTGGTCCCAAACCGGTAGTATTGGTAGATGAAATTCGATTTGGAGATGTGGAAATTGGCAGAGATAGGGAGAGTTGTGCAGAAATCAAAAATAAAGGTGGAGTGCCACTTCAAATCAAAGAAATTAAGATTGAAGGCAGCCAACAGTTCCAGGTGAAATCGGGAAAATCCCTTGAATCGCTGAATCCCAATGAAAAGTTAAAGATACCTGTAATATGGAGATCTCCTCAACATGATTCCAATTTAGAACAGGGTAAGGTAGGGATGAGGATCCAGTTCAAAAATTATCGTGAGGAGTTATTCATTCCAATTAATGGAAAATTGTTTAAATTTAAGTTTGGAGCTGAACCGACAGAAATAGTTATCAATGAAGCACTTTCTAAGGAAAGATATTCAAGGAAAGTCACTTTAACAAATAAAGGAACAAAGGATATTGAGGTCACAGCCATTGAGTCGGATGAAAAATGGATTCAAATTGTCTGCAGTGCAAACAGTTTTACACTGCTTTGTAAGGATTCGAAATCTCGTAAAACCGCAGTAGGCTCAACCGTCTTCCTTGAATCTTATACATTTGAAGTGGTTTTTTCTCCTGAGGGTTTGGAGGAAGGATGGAATAATGGAAAGGTAACAGTCCGCACAACAATAGAAGATACAAATCTGGAAATCAATATTAAGTTAAATATAATCCTTCCTAAAGAATGCAACGAATATATTGGGATCGATTTTGGTACTACAAATTCAGTGGTGGCTATCTGGGATGGGAATGATATTGTACTGGTGGAAGACGAAGACTCCGAAACAAAGATTAGCACCCCTTTAATTCCCAGCATACTTGTTTTTCATGGAAGACCGGATAATTATAAAATCGGTAGGGAGGCAGAGAGCGAGGCAGATGCTTTCCCTGATTTTACAGTACGTTCTATCAAACGAGTTATGGGATATGGAAATGATCGGGAATTTTTTGGGAAAAAATTTTCTCCTGAGGATCTTGCAACATTGATTATAAAAAAATTAATAGAATTTGCTGAAAGACGGCTGTTTGAGATTAATAAGGAGCACAGCGGCGCTTATCTCGATATCAAAAAGGCCATAGTCACTGTCCCGGCAAATTTTTACGATCTTCAAATAAGGGGTATTTTAACAGCCTGTAAGAATGCCGGGATCGATATAGAGGAAAAACAGGTGAAAGAAGCTTCTCAAAAAATAAAAGAGTTTGTGGGGAAAGACATAAATGCCGGGATTATATTGGACGAACCAACGGCCGCTGCGCTGTTCTACCTGAGCTGGTTCCAGGAAAAGGGGATATTTGAGAAGGACTTTGAGGAAAGATTCAAAGAGAATAAGAGCATTAATTTTCTTATCTTTGATTATGGCGGTGGAACTTTAGATGTCTCTCTCGTCCAGGTTAGTAAATTGAATGATGATAACATAGGGATTAAAGTCCTGGCCAACAAGGGTGACAACCAGATAGGAGGCGATAGTATTGATATTTGCATCATGAAACAACTATTAACCCTCTGTAAGAATAAAGAGAAATTCAAGGAATTTGATGATTCTCTTATTAGTAGCAATTTTAATGATCTTGAAAGAAGGCATCGGCAGGAAAACTGGGATAAAAAAACCTGGTCAGATATTTTGCGTGCACGTGCAGACTGGAAAAAAGCCGCAGAGAATTTAAAGATTGCGTTTGATGAAAAAGAAGGGGTAGAATTCAGTATAAATCGTAGAGGAGACGTTATCTTTTCCATTAATAACGGAAAAATTAATTATATTAAATCAGAATTCATACAGATGGTAAAACGTGAGGAGGTAACTGGGTGGATTAAAGAAATTCTAAACCAAGCGCGGGCTTTGGTTCCTAAAGCTCTTGACTTTGTTGGAATGAATTCAGAAGATATAGATTATGTCATTCATACCGGCCGTTCCAGCCTGATGCCGGAAATCCAGGAAAACATAAGAAAACTTTTCCTTCATCTCCCGGAGGATCGCATTATTCTCGACAAAGAAAACTTGAAGGTCTGTGTGGCAAAAGGAGCGGCTCTTTATGGGTTGGTACGTACAGGTATCCCAATAGAAAGTCAGGTACGCTTGGTTAGTGAAGGAAGACGCCTTCCTCACAGTTATGGGGTTCAAGTCATGAAGGGACTTTCACCTGTATTTGAATCAATTATCCCGATTGGCGCAGAATATCCCACTGAAGAAATCAAACACTATGATGAAGTACCCGGGCAAAGGTATCTTACGCTGAGATTTCTTCAAAATTCAGGGGAAAATAATAACATAAAAGGTAACCTGGATATCCGTACTATAGGATCAATCACCATTGATACGCTGGAAGATGGGGAACCGGGATGTGATGTTCATTTTATGATCGATGCCAACAGGAAAATGGAAGTCAGTGCCGATGACAAACCTGTTAAAATTGAACCTGCAAGACTTGAAGAAGAGGAACGATGGATCGGCTAAAATATTCAATTTAGATTTCATTGGCTATGAGAACTCATCTAATTATCGATATCAGGGAGCGCAGCATGTTCAGCGTGTTATTTGACAGCAGTGGAAAAATACATCCCTGTACGCACCATATTTTAGAAAACTCTTTGAGATATTTCTTCGGTGAAATTTTCCTGGAGGCTCAAAGATATCTTGAAATAAATGACGAAGAATCCCTCAAAATCTTTGAACCTTTTGACACAAATGAATATGATATTACTCATCTGGGAAAAAAATTCGGGTGGATGTGGCCTTATGAATTGGAAATCGATAAAACAGCCATTCCTATTAAACATCCACTTAGAGTACTTTCTTCCGCTTTTATTTCGGATAGTGATGAAATGAAGACACGTATTCTTATGTCCTGTCATGCAATATTGGAGTTTTTGCTGGAACCCGTTTTTAGATATGTCAGGTCGCAGGCTTTTGAATTAAATGAAGTTAATGTCGTTATTATTATTCCCAATTATTTTAACCGTCGTGCTCGATTGTTATTGCTTAAATTACTAAGGAAGAAAAAATTTCATCGAGCCATTTTAGTCTCCCGGGAGATTGCCACCATGATGTCATGCCTGGAAATATCTTCGGTTGATAAAGCAGGCATTCTTGATATGGAGAATGATGATACCCATTTTTACAGCGTAGAAGTGAATACATCGCCTGAAGAAGTTCGATTCGATCACTCAGGCTGTCTAACTATAGAGGATTTTGGCTGGAAGTCCCTGGTGAGATATCTCACTCAGGTACTATTTAATCAAAATATGATACCAGAAACAACAGCTATTTATCAATCTCAAGTTGATAAAGCATTAATGGAACTGGTTTATGGAATAGATTCAACGTTAATGCCTTCAGTCTCCTCGTTGAAAATAACCCATGGATTGTTTGATAAATTATTTTTAAAATCAGGTAAAGAGCCGCAAAAGGATGAATATATTTCAAGGCTAAGTACAGGGGTTTCTCAAGGTAAAAAACTAGATGCTGCTAATATCATTCCCCTGGGGCTTCCTCTAATGGTTGGACATTTTGAGGACCTGATTTTTTCGGCTCTAAAAGCTCCTCGGCTGCCTCAAATCCTTTTGTATCGTTCCCTTGAAAGAACGGCTTATGGCATGGCAGCCGGGTTGAATTGGCTTCGCCAGGGGACTGACAGGAAGATTAAAATCACTAGCAAAGCTGGACTCAGGGTCGCCACACGACCGGGAGAAAGCATTGAATTGGTACCTCATACGTTGATTCCAATCAATCCTGGTGAAAAGCGGACGTTCCGTCAGATATTGGACTTCCATTTGGACGAAGAGGTTAAGAAAGATATTTTACATTTTCAACTACTGTGGGGGATGAACCCCAGACCGGAATATAATGTTAATATCTGTTTGTTGTCATTGAACGTAACGCAGGAGGATTTTCAAACCAAAAGGAAAATACGGGTTACACTTGATTTAAGGAGGAGCAGATCAAAGAGAAGTTTAATCGGGTTGTTAACGATTCAATTGCGTAAACAGTGTGAAACCGTTAATTTTAACATTGAAAATGATACCCTGGATATTTGTTCAAAGGATATCATGTGAAATAAATTATATATAGGATAATTATATTAATTTGAAAGGGAGAAAAAAAAATGACTTTTAAAAGAAATTTTCCAATTATAATCATTTTTGTGATAATTCTTTCAAGTAATTTATTGTTCGCAGATCAAAGTGCCGGTTCAAACGAAGGTAATCCCGTTAAACAATATTCAGATCAATTGGAAAAAATTTCTGAGGGTAAAGATCCGGAAAGATTTGAAACCATTATCGTGGATTTTCAACAGTTAGAAGAAATCATAGATAAAAATATAAAAAAATTACAAAAAGATTGGGAGGGAAAAGACCCTCATAGTTTAACCGAAGGTTATGCTGCGTCTGTGGGCAAGTCTATTGCCAAAATGATAAGAAAAAATTGGAAAGAACCTGAAAAGATTGGTTTTATAGGTGCATATATAGCAACTCTTGGCGAAACACTCTTAAGAAATGATTATCTTGCTGCGGCCTGGAAGATATACAATAACATTGTTGAGGGACTAAATAAGCAACTTGATGATGGCTTTGAAATAGAAGCATTTAAATCTTCTTTTGGTCTTAAAGGTGATGACTTGCAAACAGTCGAAATTAAAGGCACCAGTAGGAAAGAAATAGAGAGGAATCAAAAAATCGCCCTGGGTAAATTGAAAAAATTAGGTGACAAGATATTTAAAGAAAATACCTTTGCTCTCTTAAACAATATTAAAGGATTAGCAAATGAAAGACAGTCGTTAAAAAAGAACCTCGGATCGCTGTCAAAGAAACTTGAAGAATATGAGAAAGGTGGTTTCTGGAAAGGTTTACTGAAGTTTTTTGATTCCACAGCAGGAGGAATATTTATTATTACTATTGTTTTCCTGGGGTTATTGATAACGATGGTTTTGTTTTTATTTACCTTGCTTGATGTAAAAAAGCGATTGAAAATAAAAATGGATTTTATTCAAGATGAAGAAAAACAAATCAATGAGTTCAGGAAATGGGCGGAACAGACCTTTGTAAAAAAGGGAGCCGTTGAAGAAGACGGCAAGGAAATTAAAGTTGAAACCAGGCCCGGTATGGAAAAGCCTTTAGAAGAAAAAGGCATAACAGAAATCACTGATAGATTTAAAACTGAAAGAAAAGAGTTGATCAATGGGTTTAAGGAATTGATTGGCGATATCTTTCAGAAAGCAATGGAACTCCAAAAGCAGATAAGTTTTCAGCCGGGAGGTGATAAGGGCACGCCTGCGATAGATAAGCAAGCAGATTTACTTTCTGATAAGATTATCGAAAAAATAGCAGATACAGAACGAGAAATGCTCGAAGAAATCTGGGAGGGAGATAGATTAAAGTTGATAAAAGAGCATTTTTCCGATCTTAAGGATGAGGCGAAAACCGATCAATTCTTCGATCGATGCTATGAGTTGGAATCTCAACTTAGTTTCGATGAAGACCTTCTTTATGCGTACAAAAATACCGTCAACTCACTGCGGAATTACGATAATAAATTGAAAAAAATCAGGAATATTCCCAAAATGGTTAGTAATGATCCGGAAAAACGTCTAAAGGCTCGCACACCGGCAAAAGACCTGCAAATGATTATGAAAAATATCACTTTCTTAATCTCTCTGCAAAACGCCGGGGTAACTTCGGAATTACTTGATTTCAAAGTGGAGAAGTGGGTCAGGGAAGAATTCTGGGATTTTGCCGACCAGTTCTTTAGAACGTATCAAAGAAAGATATTTGAAGAAGAACAGGCAGGAGAAATGGAAGAAGCAAAGGCCACAATCGTTAAAATACTTGCAGAATTCAATCTCGAATGGATTCCTATTACCCTTGGTAGAACCATTTTTGACAGTCAACTCCACATTGGACGCTCCTATTCACAGGAGAGCGCAATACCTGATCATACGATTTCAGATGTTGTAAGAAGTGGTTTAAGAGAAATTAATGGCGTGGTTCTTCAGCGCCCTGAGGTTATTGTTAATAGATTGCATGTAATTAATCAATAATGAGTAATTTTTCAAAAGAACATATTTCAGAACTAACACGTATCTTTCTGGGTGAACTCCAGCAGCCCCAGACTTCGTGGATTCTCCCGGTAAAGGAGCCTTTTATCGACATCTACGGTGAAGGTGTCACTCCAATTGATGATATGTTTTCCCTGGATTTTGGTTCTGTATCCGCAATGGACACAGCTCACAGGGCAGTTTTTATCTCAAATCTCACCCAGCAGTCTTTAATGCTTTGGATTGAGGAAGAGGGTGGTTGTATATCCGCTCAATTTGGGAACAATTGCAGCGAGGTTACATTGAATAATGGAGGGGAAGCTGTCCGGTTAGATCTATTTTTTAACAGCAATACAATTACGGAAGTAACAATTAACGAGTCCGTAACTATAATGTCGGAAATGGTGGAATCCGGTTCAAGAAAAAAATTCACTCTCCAGGTAAAGATTCGTACACTTGTGGCTTTCCCTTATATGGAGCTGGATTTTAACGGATTAAAACATCCGGCCCCACACGATTTTGGAATTATCGATCCAACGGAAAGGGATGTGATTAAGTATGAACCCTGTAAAATATATGTTAAAAATGTAGGAAAAAAGGATTTGATTTGTTCTTTTGCAAAAGTTCCCGGGTGGTTAAATGTTGGGGCGGATGACCAGGCACTTACAAACCCGGCACAAGAAATCAGCGTCGGGCCGGATATGCAGGTACTCGTTACATTTAAACCCCTGGCATCGATGGATTTTTTCGGTCCGCAAAATAATCAAGTTCAGTTAATAACCAATGATATTCGGCCGTCATTTCAAAATATAAATCTTGAATTTTCAGTAATCCAGGAGATAGAGAGCGTTTATGTTACTTTTGTTGAAGAACCCAGGGCTGAGGTGGTTCCCGGTGGGGTGCGGGAATTTGAAATCCGACTGCTCAATTGGGGAAAGGCTGTGGCACATCTTTATCAGAAAAAAATTCCTGATATCATAAAAGTTGAGAAGGATATTCGCATCCCTGGGGCATGTGATGGAAAACCGGGAAAAATGGATTTGTCTGCTGCGATTGCCGGTGAAAAATTAAAACCCGGAGACCACCGATTGCTGTTGGAATTCTCTCTCCCGGATAGCAAACAGGAGCTGCTGGAAATACCGCTTAAGGTTCATGTTGTGGGAATAATAACGGATCCAAAGGAACTGGATTTCGGAGTTGTCGAACCGGGGGAAAACTGTACTAAAACCGTTGATATTAGGTCTACTGATGGACGGGAATTGCATATATCTGCAAAACCGGTTTCAAAATTAATAGATTATTTCACTGCCAAAGAGATAAAATCAAACTTGCTAGAGGTGAATTGCCTTATCCAATATAATCCTCACATTTTAAAATCATTTACCGGATATAAAGGTCCGGGGATTGAGATACATGACACTGAAATGGATTATCGCCTGGTGCTGCCGGTAAAATTTCATATCGCCGCCCCTGAAATAGTTATTGAGCCCAAGATCATAAAAGGCAGTGCATTTAAAGGTATAAAAACAAAAAAATCGTTTAAGATTTTAAATAAGGGGGATGGGAAACTTAAGATTGAAACTGTCCCGGGAAAGGAATTCATTGAAATCATAAATGATAAGAAATTTACCATAGAACCTGGTGGATGCAAAATCGTTTATTTTCAAGTGGATGTTGACAATGTCTCCGGCTCCTTCGTGGAAACAGAGATCGATCTTACCGCCAATATCCCCACTAAGGATAAATACAAAATTAAAGTTGACCTAGAAATAAAACCGCTTGCCGGGAAAATCTGCCCTCGCTGCCAAATGGTATCTAATATGGAATTTCCTTTTTGTTCCTTTTGTGGTTATGATATAAAAGAAGAGCCACCGGCTGCGGAGGATATGGTGCTTTCCTGTCCGGTTTGTAATCGAAAATATGGAAAGGTTTTAAAGTTTTGCCCGGTAGATGGAAACCCTTTAGAGTAAAACCAGAGGAGGTGTATTTTGAATCGAGCCGATTGTCCCTATATCGATTGCCAGGAAGAAGATATAGCTGTGGATGCAGCGGTTTGCCCGAAATGTCGTCGGTGGTTGAAACGATGTAAAAAGTGTCGAACCCCGAACCGTTCATTCTCTAATTACTGCCGATTCTGTAGAGGAGAGCTTCCCGAGTCAAATGAATTCTGGCCGGGTTGTAAAGGCGGTCCCCAGCGCATTGGACTCAATCGTTACGTTATTCCTTATTCACCACCGAATTTGAAGCTGAAAGAAATAATAAATTTTGACTTTTCCAGCCGCTGTAGAAGTATATTAGCTAATGATGGATACCTGGTTGCAGTCTCAGAGAATGGTTCCATAAAAATCATGGATTTAAACCGGGTAGAGAAGGAACCCTATACCTTTACTACTGACGGCAATATTTTGGCTGAACCGGCTTTGCATAATGGTACGCTTTATATTGGTAATATTAGAAACCAACAGGTAGGGAAAGGGGGGATTTATGCCTATACCCTGGGGGGAATTTCCCTGGACCCTCCTGAGATAAACCTGCGCTGGGATATGGATTTGAAAGGAGCACCGGTTCAGGCAGTGCTGCCCTTTGACGATCGAATTTATCTTAATATCGGATATAAAGACGGCCATCGTGAAATTCATGTCATCGATAACATCAAAGGGAGCAAGCCCACAAGCCCGACCTGTGTCTACAATGGTGTACGCTCCAGTACGTTGGCTGCCGATCCTCCCACTAAAAAAGTATTTTTTCTCTCAGAAGAAAGGGGCCGACTATTTATAAATGTATTTGATCATTCCAATGGAACCGCCCCGGTAATGTCCAGTAAACCAGTGAAAGATGCGCCGTCGGACTTTTTAGAGCATATCCCTATTGCAGTCCTGGGAGCTAAAATTTTTGCTGTTTTCGGCGATAAAAAAGACTTGTGTCGGCTTGATGAATACAAAAGCAGCTTCGATACTAAAATTACCGGTAGGGTCAGGAATTATGCCTTGGCCGGTATGAATAAACAGGTCGTCATTAACTCAACCGGTGTATTTTCAACTGTGGGAAATAGGCAGGAAGATTTGATCCGTGGTGAAAGTATTATCAGCGGTCCGGTAGTTTTAAGGGATAGAGCCGCTGTCGTTGGCATGCGGGATGGAAAAATCAGGTTTTACAAATTGAACAGTCTTTCTGTACAGGATGAATCCCCGGTATTTGGTTCTAACGAAAAGGTGCAAACATTGGCTGCTTTCAAAGATATGATTGCCGCCAGCAATCACAAAGGGAAAGTGAAATTGCTGAAAATAATAAATTAATAATATTTAATAGATGAGACATTATCTTATCAAATGATAGAATGAGGCTTTAAAATACTTAAAAAAAGGATGAAAAAAATGAAATGGTCAAAAGATTATAACATCTACATTTTGGGAATATTTCTATTTTTTTCCTGTGCAGGTACAGGTATGATTTTTCCGGAAATTTCCGTTGTGGATGGATTAAATGTGAAAGTACTGTACGATTTTTCCGGCAGCATGTATCCGGGTTATCCGGATCATCCGCGGCATGAAACAGGAGCTAAATATTTTTATGAATATGCACATTTTCGGCGCTGGTTGGCTGATTTTGTAACCTCACAAACACGCTTTAATGCAAAGAGAATTTCCATGTCCACTTTCAGATCGCATGAAAGATTTCGTCCTGGGGATATAAATTTAACTCATCCACCTGTAACAATTAGCCGATTTGATGTAAAAAGGGCTTTCTCTCAACCCAAACCCCCTGGTATCGATTACACGTATCTGGCAGAAAGCCTGGACTATTTTACTCGTAACTTTGAAGGACTGGTCTGGTTGATAACGGATAATCGTGTTGAGACAGGAGAAGGCAGCGGAACCACCAGGGACTTTTTTATAAGCCTGCGGGATACGGAAAAGTTCCGGTCAATTCATATTTACAAACTGCCTTTTGAGGACAGGACCACCCGTCAGCATGCAAATCTTGCCATTTATGGAATCCTGGTATCTCCTGTTCCCATTCGCCCGGCTGTCTCACGGTGGTATGATGAGAGATTTTTTGAATTTAAACATAAATTCAAGGATAAGCAGCATCTTAAATTAAAAGACTTGAGTGTGGAACCCATTAAAATAAATATTGAACCGATTGAAGTAGATATTGAATACTACAAGAAGGGCTTTACAGAGGGTGGATTTATAAATCTTCCTCTCAGCGGCACCATCAAGAGCAATTTAACGCAGCATACCATTATCGGTGGAATATTATCAATAAAAGTAATCGGTTCTTTTATCCCGGATGCAGAGTCACAAAAAAAATACAGCATTAAAGAAATCCTGGGAAAATATTTTGATGAGGTGAAAGTAGACATTACGAGAGAAATTCCTCCTGGTGGTACAGATGAGTTAAATAGATTTTATATTAAGTCAAAGAAAGCCGTTTCACTTTCAATTTCCGGTATTGGTAACCTGATCGAAGCGGCAACCAGTGGAGTGCGGGTGAAATATTCCGGGAAAGGGCTGGTATCATCCAATCGAATCGATGTTGCCATAAAAAGAGAAGGAATAACACGTATTACTGGTATCTATTCAAGTACTGATATCCAGCCTGTTTTCGGTGCCCAGTCAACAATAACCAAAATCCAGGCCAATCCATCGGAATTCGATATTTCCTTTGCTCTTAAAACCGGGGCAGGAAGAGGCCTCTTATTCCTGGTAATATTTCTCTTACTGTTGGTTCCGGTAGTTCTTTTGATTCTTTTTATCACTCGTAAAGAGAGCTATCGTATTAGAAAAGGTGAAAAAGAGGAAATTGTGAGTTTAAGGCGTCTTGGCAATTGCATTATCTCCCAGGATGGTATATCACTGGGGGTATTAAAACGAGGCATAGGCAGTGTCGATCATTTCTCACCCAATACCGATCTGGCCAGTCTCACTATAACTCCTGGTAAAAAAGATGGAGAGTACAATGTATTGATAGATGATAAAAAGGAAAGAAAGGGATTCAAACTTAAGATTGATCCTGTGAAAGAATCCCGTTTAGTAAAAGATAAAAATGAGCCGGTTGCCGGTTCATCCTTGGGAACAAGTTCATTGTCGGGTAACAAACCTGGACCGGGTAGTCATACGATCGATGCTCAGCAAAAAAGGACTCCCAAACCAAAAGTAACTATCCGTAAGCCCAGGTAATCGGTATGAACAGTATACTTTGAAAAATTTATAGGAGGAAAAAACAATGCGTAAATTAGCTTTTATTATTTTGATCGTTGGCCTTTTGCTTGGAATGGTTGCCAATGTTCCGTACTTGCTGGATGCCCAGGAAGATGCATCCGCTGTATCTGAATTTGAAGAGGAGGAGACTCCAAACATTTTTATGAATGGTCTGATCTTTATCGTCGGCCTGGTTCTATTGTGGTTTTTGTTTTATAGGTTATTATATCCATTCCTGCTGAAATACTACCATCCTTCTTATTGTAAAAATCTTTTCTGGTCGCTGCTGCTGCTTTATGGATTGGCGTGGCTTACCATTGCCACTTACCTTCTATTTGATATCGGGTATAGATATAATATTATGAAATGGATATTTGTTTTTATTGGGGTTATCTGGATTATATGGTTCCTGGTGATCATATTAAAAAAGGAAAAGGTGTATAGTTGAAACATTAAGAAACATTAAAAAAAAAGGAGAAAAAAACATGGCATTTGAACAAATAATAATTAAAACCGGAGTGCCCAAAAAAATTGAAGGGGAGCGTCCTGTCATACCTACCCTTCTGATTGGATTGGGCGGTACTGGCAAAGAGATCCTTCTGAGAATGCGACGCTTAATCGTGGAACGCTTTGGCTCCCTTGGTGCATTACCTTGTATCGAATTTCTTCACATCGATACGGATCAGAAGCAAACCGCCAAAGAGCAATATGATTTAAAAGCAGATGATGATACACTGTACAAGAAAGTTAAGTTTCAACCCACCGAGACAATCCCCCTTACCATTGAAGGAGGAACAAAACGCTATATTGAAAATATCGATAAATTTCCTAATATTAAACGGTGGTTCCAGCACAAGGGGAAAATTGCCGGACTGGGAGACCTGGGGGAAGGAGCCGGACAAATTCGCATGGCCAGTCGATTGGCATTTTTCCATGAACCCAATTTTACAAAAATTTCCGATACCCTGAACCGGGTGAAATCAAAACTCCAGGACCCCAGGATTACTGAACAGGTGGCCAAACATAACTTCCAATTTGATCCCAAAAGTATGGAAGTGTATGTAATAACATCTGTAGGTGGAGGTACCGGAAGCGGTATATTCCTCGATATTGCTTTTTTGGTTAAAGACATTTTTGGTGACGCTGAACGGGTAGGTATGCTCTTTATGCCTAAATTATATGAAAAGTACCCCGGCCACCCCAGGATCTATGCCAATGGGTATGCAGCGCTTATGGAATTAAACAAGTATTCTTTCGGTCACAAATTTTTTGCCAAATGGAAGGGGCCTAACATAAAAGAAATTCTACCTCCCCCTTTCTCTTATACCTATTTCATCGATGCTACCAATGAGTCCGGGTTTACTGAAAATAATGAAAAAGCCATCTATCAAATGGCAGCAGAAACTATTTTCCAGGATTATTCCATCGGTGGTTTTGCTGCCATGAAGCGTTCCACCCGGGTGAACCTGATGCAGTATACCATGGATGTCTATGTCCATGACTACTGGGAAATCGGTATGAAAAAAACCACGAAGGTAAAAGATATAAGGGTACAAGGGGATACTTATCCTGCCCGGTTTAGCTCCATGGGATTGGGTGTTATTTCATTTCCTGTAGACAAGGTTCGCAGTGCCTGTGCCTGCCGAATGGCACAGAATATACTGAAATTCTGGCAAAGCAAACTTACCGAAGACCCCCTGGAAAAACTCATCACTACTTTTCTTACCCTATCTGAAATCTCATTTTTTCAAGGGGAGTACGATAGAAGGGATGGCGGCGGCCGAATTGAGAGAATGGATATAGAAGAAGAGTTGTTATTTTATAATAAAAATGCAGGTCTAACCTTTGAAAATTACCTGTGGGAAAAATGCTTGAATGCCCAAAAAGAAATTGAAGCAGCACCTAAAAGAAAACTGGCCGGTATTCTCCAGGAACACCGCAAACGTTTCGATCAACTAATGGCAAAAGAAGACAGCGAAGATTACAAAGAATGGGGAGAAGATATCCGACTTATTGAAAGCACTATGAACAAGTATCTAAAACAAATAAAAACTGGAATCAGAAAGGAAGCCGACAGACTCGCCAATTCGCCTAAATATGGAATCGCATATGCCCTGTCTATTCTTGTTGCCTTGAAAGATTTACTGCCCAAAGGAAGTGAGAATGACAGCTTTAGATATAAACAATATTTTGAAAAGAAAATCAAGGAATGGCGGGAAGCCACCACCTATTACCTGGGAGAATTGGAACAATTACAGAGGGACCTGGATAAACATGACAGGAGTCTTATGTTCCGTGCCGAAGATATTAAACGCGATCTTGATCATCTTTTCGGAACAAAAAATGAACCCGGGGCATTCTATAATTACATGTTTGCCCGTGTCATGAAACAGATGGTTAAACGGGGAAAACAAATTTGCCAGCAGATCGATGATTTCCTGGGTAAAGATTCGGAAACCGGCAAGGGATTATTGAGTGAATACCGCAGGCTTATCGGTGGTTTTGAAAAGTTAAATAATCTACTTGCCGATAAAGAAGATTACTTCTCCAGGGATTTTTATACCGAGAAAGAGTATTCGTTCTGGATGAGTCTTTACAGGGAAGGTGATGTTCCCAAATGGTATGAACGTTGGATGGGTACAGAGGAGAGCGAGGAGATGCATATTGAAGCCGTCGGAAATCAATTACTGAAGAATATATTCCAGGCAGACTCTGTGACGGAAGCACTGGCCCATATCGAAAAAACCCCCGAAGAGGAAATTGAAGATAAAATATTAAGATATTGTAAAGATTATTTTGCCGGTCAGGAGGAGCAGCCATCAGCACTTGAAATACTCATGGACGCTAATCGTTTTACAAAGAACCAACAAGAACAGATCATCAAAAGTGCTTATGAAATGGCGAGGGTATGGATGAGAGGAGGAGGTGTTGACCATGTTAATGTTCATTCACCGGGTTCCGGGCAAAAACCTTCTTACATCGGCGTGGATGGCAATGATATGGTAAGGCGGAAAGAGTTTGTCGACATCGTGGAAAAAATTAAGGGAGCCGGTGAAATAACCCAGTACCTCGATATTGGCGGTGAAAATAAAGCCTCTATTGTTTTTTATAACGAGTTGGCCGGGGTTACTGCCTTCTATCCCCAGTCTATTCCAGCAAGAGGAGGTTTAAAGCAGCGTTACAATGAATTCTACACCAATTCAAAAGACTTTGATCCCAATAACCAGGAAGAATTGCACACCGATAAAAATCGCTTTCAATTTAGCGACCTGATACCCAAAACCGATGAAGAAGTGTTCCGTTACAAAGGAGCTATAAGGGCATTTGTACTGGCACGGATCCTGGGACTGCTCAGGGTTGAAGAGTCCGAAACCGGCAAAGAGATTGTAGAAGATATCTACTGTTATGAATACCGGGACCCCTTTGATGGTACTTCCGATGAAATAACCCTGGGAGATGAGCTTAATTCCATCGATATGCTTTATCGTGACACCGGCGAGGACGAAAGTTGGCGTGATCAGATCCTGAACAACGTAGAAGAAACAATCGATACAATTATAGAAAAAGAGAAGTTAGCCAATTATCTCCTGGTAATGGAGTTTTACCTGCGAGAGGTTTATCCTCCCCAAAAAGAGCACGATAAAGACCGGGAAAATATGCTTATTACCCGTTTTTCTCCGCAGTATGCCATACTCGAATTAGAGCGCCGGCGAATTTACGAGAAAAAATTGGTTGACCCTAAAAAGAAAAAACAGGTGGTCAATGCATTAAACTCTCTCCGCGGTAGAGCCGATGATAAAGGAATGAAATACAGCGAATATGTTGGAGTTTTAAAACCCTTCACAAAAAAAGCGGGAAAATATGAAAGAATCGAAGAAACAACCCTCGGTGAATTGAAATCACAGTACTACGGTGCCTTTGCACTGGACCTGGCTAAATTAGGGCTGGTGAAAGAAAGAACCGTGAAGGAGCACATCAAAAAAATTAAGGTCACCGAACCTGCTGAGGAAGAGAAAAAGTCCACAGAACCTGAAGCCATGACACGCCCCTGCCCTGGATGTGGTAAGGATATAAATGTTCGAGCAATTTACTGCTTTCACTGTAAAAAAGAAGTGAGTGAACATGTGACCTGTCCTCAATGCGGCGAAACAAAAGTGCCCGCTGATTTAAAATCCTGCTGGAAGTGTGGCTATCATATCAAACAGGAAGAAAAAATAGAGTGCCCCAGGTGCTACAGTTTTAAAGGTTACAAAAACGATTTCCCCTGTAAAGTATGTGGATACAGTTTTGAAACAGGTGAACGTGAAGAAGAAACAGTGGGTTATTCAAAGAGTTTCGCAGAAGAAGCGGCTGCAGGTAAAAGTACTTCGGATCATTACCAAGCAGAGACAGAATCCACCGAAGAAAACAAAGGTGAACCCACTGGAGAAAAAGAAGAAGAACCAGGGGCACAGGATGATATGGCTGGATTCCAGGAGGAACAGGAATCATCCGCTCCTGGTCCCGGTGGTGATAAAGACCTCGTGGAGTGCCAGAACTGTTTCTCAATGGTTAAAAAAGGCCCCCGTTGTCCCTTCTGTCAGGCACCACTGGAATATTAATAAACCAGGAACTCTCATTTTAGGAGGTAAAAAATGCGGCAAAACAAGCCAACATTTAGGGTTAAATTCTTATTATTCATTCTTTTTTTTATGGGAATAGCTTTAACAGCGTTTGTCATTATGGATGCTGAATTCTTCCATATACTGGCCAAACCGCCGAAATCAATATCCCCGGAAAAAACAGGGGAAAAAACTCAAAAAACGGTCAAAAAAACCGGAGCCAGTCAGGAAGTATCATCAACCATCGATCGGTTAAGACAAAGTATTTTGCTGATTGAAAGCCGGGATTGTGATAACTCCACCAAAGGTGGAACCGGGACCGGATTTGTGGTGCAGGCAGATGGAGGCATCCGCTACATCGCCACCAATGCCCATGTGATCAGGAACAGCGTGAACTGTGAAGGACTCTCTGTTTTTGATTATACCGGGAACCGGCGCCAGGCCAAAATGGTGGGAATAGCCCTCTCAAAAGACCTTCACAATGATCTGGCCATTCTAAAAATAGAAAACATCGATGAAGGTAAGTTACCTCCACTTGAGTTATTAAATTCGTCTGAAACCGAACATGACGGGGCATCTATTATTACCATCGGGTACCCGGTCCTTGGACTGGCCTCAACTTATGACAAAGCCTCTGTCTCCAGTGAAGGGCGAATTGCACAGTATGATTCCAGTAAAAACTACTTCATTACGTCCGGGTTAAGTATAAATAAAGGAAATAGTGGAGGCCCCGTTTTTATCCTTGACAGTTATAAAGTACTGGGAATTGCTGTAGCCAAAGCAAGAGCGCAGGTGGCTGAGAATGTGGCAATGGTCATTCCCATCAATCGATTTAAGGATTTCTTTAAAGAAAAAACCGGGAGGAATTTAGAATGACAAATGAAAGATACAGGCAGGGCAAGACCGTTAAATGGGTATTATCGATAATTGCACTGCTGGGCTTGGCAATGCTTGCTGTACCCTTTTTACTTACTCCCCCCGCATATCTTTACCTTCAAATTAAAGACAATGTGTTTGAAGATTCCAGCTTTGAAGGAAAAAAAGGGGAGGTTATAAGCAGGGACACAGAAATTTCCCATCCATTCAATATACATAAATTTGGCAAAGATTACATTGCCAGGGTTGGACGAATCAATAGTGGAAAAACCAGTTGGCAGGCGAATGTTGAAGGGTATCATCCGGCTGATTTTTCCGTAGATATTCCACCCATGCAAAAAAAAACCGCGGTGGTTTCATTAAAACCAACGTTCGGACGTTTAAAAATTCTCGGAAAGAATGCGGTAAAACCGGATGCCCCAATAGAAGCAGAATTAAAAGTAAAATTGGGATCAGATGGCAAGGAGATATCAGGGAATCCCAATAATGGAATCTTTGTTTCTTATTTATCTCCGGGACCATACACAATAAATGCTGATGCACAAGGTTTTTATCCTTCAACAAAGGATAATTTAGAGGTAAATGAAGGAGAGACAACTGAGGTGGAGATGCCCCTAATTCCCTGGCTAAAGGAAGATGAAGTCGCCAGGATCGTTCTTACCTGGGATAAAAACCCCAATGACCTTGATTCCCATTTATTTCTCCCGAGACATAGGGAATTGAATACGCGCCATGTTTACTATCCGTCAGCCAATATGATATCAAAGAAAAGAGACGCATTGGCTGCTGTGCTGGATGTGGATGATACCACATCTTACGGTCCCGAAACCGTCACCATTTATAAGACTCTTAGTGGTACTTACAATTATGCGATTTATCACTATTCTGGCTCAGGCTCTATTGGCAGCACATCAAAAGCAAAGATAAAACTAATTACCCATAATAATGACATTCAAGAGTTCTTAGCCCCTCCCACCTGTGAAAAAAAGTGGTGGTATGTATTTGATTTAGAGATAAATGGTGGGGAAGTACAAATTCTCCCTAAAAACGAATGCCTTCCCCAAATGGGCTGGAAAACAGGACAGAAAGAAAACAGCGGCAATCAGTGAAGGTATTATATTAATGTATCGGAATTTCTACAAAATGGTGATAATAGGGAATTCCCAGACCACCATTCTGCTTATTCCAGCCAGGAATAATGGAATGGTGGAATGGTTGAATAGTGGAATAATAGCATTTCATACCATGATTTGTCAGGGTAGAAAATGGTGACAAAACCAATGGTCCTTCCAGCTTCCACCGCAGGCGTTTATTTGCCCGAAGGGCACCATTCCATCATTCCAATTGGGAGCGAAGCGACCTAAGTTCTAATTGAGGAGGACTTATGACATCTCAAAATAATTCGGATAAAAAGACCTCTTTTGTTTTGCCGATCATATTATCCATTTTTTCGATGATTTTTTCTTTTCTCTCAATAGAGCACGAAATTTTCTTTACACTGCCTCCATTTCTTAGTTCCGGGATCGAAGAGTTTGATTGCTCTATAAGAAAAGATGAAAGAGAAAGAAGTGGAATGACCTACATCTTTGTATTGG
>JABAOF010000518.1_pt3 | contig 19442 bp, 21 predicted proteins | sample 7062171 | NCBI WGS metagenome assembly JABAOF01 (sample SAMN14538628, study PRJNA623070) | marine sediment metagenome | biome: marine biome [ENVO:00000428]; feature: marine pelagic biome [ENVO:01000023]; material: deep marine sediment [ENVO:00002113] | place: India: Gulf of Khambhat ...
AATATTGCTTCAGCGAGGTTATCTGCTAGAGTTGGTGAATTGTAGTGATCGTCTACGACGGATATTGGTTCGTTTTCCTCAAGAGTCTGGATTACCCATTCCGCAAAGTTTGGCTTTGAGGGGTGATGTCCGTATAAGACACTGGTCCGGGCAATGGCGTAGTCTCCGCAGTGTCTGGTGATGTATCTCTCGCCCTCAAGCTTCGTGGAGCCGTAGTGATTAACGGGGTTGGGGTCGTCGCGTTCAATGTAGAGCCCTTGTTCTCCTGAAAAGACGTAGTCTGTTGAAACATATAGCGTCCGAGCGCCTATCACGTTGGACATGTCTGCGATGTTTTTTGTCCCTCCTACGTTCACGCTCCAAGCGTGGTTCTTGTTTACTTCGCATCGGTCAACGTTTGTCTCAGCTGCGGTGTGTACGACGACATTCGGTTTGAAAGAGTTGAAGACACGTCGGACATCAGATTCTTTGGTGACGTCCATTTTCACTGAGTTGGGGAAATGAGTTTCTGTTCTGTATGTAGAAACAACAGTGAAGTATCTCCTAGCCTGCGCAACGAGCTTGCTTCCCAACAATCCGCCGGCTCCAGTTATCAGAATTCTTTGGAGGTCCCCAGCTACCAAGATCGACTCTCCTGCAAAGACATTGTACAAGAGTGACATTTTATATTGTCGTCGCCATTGTGTCTGCGTGATCGAGAGTTGCTGTTCAGAAGAACAGTGGAATGGTTGACGAAGATCACTTGCAATTCCGGACCTGCTTCGCCAACGCGGTGGTTGCTAGGCTCTTTGCGGAACATTTAATCCAGACTTATTAAATGCCGTACTTATCAAGCTTTGATTCACAGGGGATTTCAATTGACTCTTTTAGATGAAGGCGCCCGCGTTGCCAGAGGCGTTACCTACATGTTTCTACAAGGGATGATCTCTAGTTTTGTAGGAGTGATTTTCATTGCCATCCTCGCTCACTTGATTTCCTTGGAAGAGATGGGGGTCTACGCTATCATAACGTTTATCTTGGCAGCGGCTCAGATACTCGGAGTTTTTGCCCTACCCTCTGCTTCGACCAAGTATATCGCCCAATACATGGCGGAAGGATACCCCGAAAAAGCCAAGTCTGTGATAACTCGGGTGCTTCAGATTTCCTCCATAACATCCATCGCGCTATTAATTCTGCTTTACTTGGGGGCAGAGTGGCTCTCAGTGACTCTACTTGGCTCCCATGAGTGGATTCATCTCTTCCAGATGTTAGCAGTCATTGGCGCCTTCACGATCTTCTATATACAAATCGGGAGTTTTCTGCGGGGGTTGCAGAAATTCAGAGAATTAGCTGCGCTGAGTCTAGCTTACACTCTGATGCAGAAGTCTTTGGTCATATTCCTTCTTCTCTACACGGACTTGGGGCTCTATAGCATTACATGGAGCTGGCTGACGAGTGTCGTGATTGCCTGTTTCATTGGACTATTCTTCACAGCTAGATCAGCCGGGATATTGGCGGCGCCTCATCCTATGGGAGCTCTTGCTAAATTTTCTTACCCCCTTTACATATCCAACTCACTTTCATTTATTGCAGGTTGGGTAGATCAGATCTTCATCTTACCGTTTTTGGGTGCGGTATACTTAGGCATGTACCATCTAGCAGTCCGGGCCGTTGCGGTCCCCAGCCTGATCGCGACCTCCATCGTCACTGCTTTGTTTCCAAAGCTGTCAGAACTGTACACCCGACACGGAAAAACCGCTCTAACAAAAGCTTTCGGCAGTTCCACCAGATATGCAGTTTTGGCCGGGTTTCCAATAGTCATTGGCATCGTTTCATTGTCATACCCGATACTGGTCATATTTGCTGGTCCAGACTATGCGAAAGCGGCACTACCGCTGGCTGTCCTTTGTTTCTCTGTCCTGCCGACAATCTTAGGAGTTGCCATTGGTCCAACTCTCATGACTTTGGAGCGTACCAAGATAGTTTCAATGATGATCACTGTAGCTATCTTTTCCAGCACTGCGATAAGTTATGTTACATTAGCATACCTGAACCTTGGCATGCTTGGAACCGCTTTGGCAAGAGTTCTGTCCTCTTTTGCCGCTTTTGGATACGGGATATACGCTTTGAGAGGAACTATCAAAACGATGTTCGACACGGAAAGCTTGTGGAAAACATCGTTAGCGTGCTTCTTTATGGCCATCGCTATAGTCTCGATGTCCTATTTTCTGGAAGGAATTGTATCCCAGACCCTTTTGCTTCTCTTGTCCGTGGTATTGGGTGCGGCTGTCTACTTTTGCGGCATAGTCGCCTTGAGGACCGTCAAGAAGCAAGATATTGAATTGCTCAACGAGTCTCTACCTGAGAAGTTGAAAGTGGTTTCCGTGTGGCTTGATCGCCTCATCTTGGCCGATTGACTTTAATGAGGAACTAGACATGCGAAGTAACCTCAGAGTAATCCTCAAAGATAAGCTTGAACCAGAAGAGATCGACTCTCTCTACAGATCTTATGATATCATTGGCGACATCGCAGTTCTTCGAGTTCCTGAGACGCTTGAAGGCAAAGCCCGTATTATGGCAGAGGCTGTGATGCGAACACATAGGCGTGTGGAAACTGTTTTGCGACAAACCAGTCCTGTTTCACGAGAGTATCGACTGCGCGGTCTCGAATGGGTGGCGGGCGAGCGGAAGAGTGAGACCGTTTACAAGGAACATGGCTGCTTGTTCAAAGTTGATCTGGAGACGTGCTACTTCTCCACTAGGTTATCCCACGAGAGGATGCGGATTGCTCAACAGGTTCAACCAGGAGAGATCGTTGTCAATATGTTCGCTGGCGTTGGATGCTTTTCCATAATTATGGCCAAGCATTCTGAGGCGAAGAGGATCTTTTCGATAGATATCAACCCCAATGCAGTTCATTACATGCAAGAGAACACGACGCTAAACAGAGTTGAAGATCAAGTGGTTGTGGTTCAAGGAGATGCCCGGGACGTAATCGAAGGCGAGTTGCAGGGAGTTGCAGATCGAGTTTTGATGCCACTGCCGATGAAGGCATACGGATACCTTGACTGCGCCCTTTCAGCGCTCAAGCCGCACAGAGGATGGATCCACTATTATGATTTTCAACACGCCAACAAAGATGAAGATCCTGTCACCAAGACAGAAGCTAAAGTGACCCAAAAGCTGCGAGGTATAGGCGTCAGGTTTCAGGTTCCTTTTGGTCGGATCGTCAGAACCACAGGACCTCGATGGTACCAAACAGTAGTTGATGCGAAGATTCTACCGTGACTCGGCGTTTGTTTTCAGGTTCGCTGTTCTGACAAATCTTTTATAGCTTTTCAGTTTACCATTACGATCGACTGGGGGGACTGACAATTAAGAAGAAGTTGATGGACATCTTGGCATGTCCCATTGACAAGTATTACCCGCTGGAATTGCACGTTTTTGAGGAAAAGGAAGAAATTGTAGAGGGTTTGATCATATGCCCAAAGTGTTTGCGGTGGTACCCAATAAGAGAAGAGATTCCCGAAATGCTGCCCGATGAACTGCGCAAAGAAAAGGACGAATTGCCCTTTCTGAAGAAATGGAAGAAGAAGATCCCTAAGAAGATACTGTCAGAAGGCAAACCGTTCAATCTCAAAGAGAAAGCATAGTCGATTTCCATTGTGCAGAGTCTTAGATTATTTATAGGAAGGCCAAAGCGGCAAAACAGAACTCGAGAAAAATAAGCAACATTACGACCTGCTTTTCTGTGATTGGTCTCATGTTCATCAAGAAGTGGGTCCAACTGTATATCCTTCTTTCATAAGGAGGATCAAGTTTACCATCATCCCTTAGCTTTCCTAGGCTACTAGCTTTAAACCTTGATCGCAGTTTTAAGAAGAATTCAATTATGAACGGAAGCATCACGATTATCCCGGTCCGTTCCATGTTTCCAACAATGACCCCCGCTGCCACGGTAGAACCAAGCAGATAGGTCAACGAATCTCCCGGCAAGATCTTCGCGGGATACCAGTTATACTTGATGAAGCCCGCTAGTGCGGCACAAGTAACGATGAATATGACCGAGCCTGGCCAAGTTTCTCCTTCTATACCTTGTAGGAGCCCAAAGATGCCAAGCGCAAGAAAGTAGACCAGTCCCATTCCTGTTTCTAATCCGTTGAAGCCTGCGAGCATATTGACTGCGTTGGATGCACCCACCACCCCTATTGGTATTAGTAGCAGGGGATAGAGAATGCCAAAGTCAACAGGGCCTATGAAGGGAATAACCATCTCCGTTGCTCCAGCGCGCACCACCATTAGCGGAATCGCCGCTGGCAGAGTCAAGAGGGGTTTGAGCCACTGCGGGAATCCTACCCTGAAATTGTAGCCTTCTTTCGTCTTGACCTTTTTTGTGCTGACGTTCAAATCGTCGAGTAGCCCCACGAACATGACGATGAGGACGGAGGCAGTGACTGCCAGAAGGTGAATTACATCGCTTTCCAGTTTTGCGCCTCGAAGAAAGGTCTGGAACCCGATGTAGCTCAGTAGTCCCGCCAATATGCCAAAGGCAACACAGATTCCTCCTGAGGTTGCTAGCTTTGATTTGGTCTTTTTCTGGAGGTCTAGGCCGACTATTCCCGCGGCGTATAGAAATCTGGTGAAGTACGGCGTTATCAGGAGGGTTGTTGCGAATGAAACTATTAGAGAAATCAGGAGGATTTCGACGATTATCATGTTCCGTCGCTCGGTTAGTGTCGTCTTTGGTTGTTTCTCGAAGGATTGGCACGAACTTAGAAAGCTTGCGTATCATGGTATAAAAGCTGATCGGAATCAGCTGGCTTGCTAATTTATTCCCTTCTGCAAAAGGGATGCGGGTCCGTTTTGGTTCAGACGCCCTCTTCCTATACCTCTGTACACGAATCCTGCTTTCTCTGCTTTCTCAGGATCAACCACGCGGCCCGTGTCAACGATGGCAGCAGGCTTTCTGACCAGAAACTTCATTCTCCTGAGGCTCAATCGTTTGAATCGATCGTGTCTCACCGCGATGAGCAAACAGTCTACGCCTTCAACGCTTTTTGTCAGTGTCCTTTCCGCTGAGTATCCCATTTGACCCAGCTCTTTCTGGGAAAAGAAGGGATCGTAGACTCTGACCAACGCTCCGCGCTTCTTCAGCATACGAACAAGTTCTTTTGTGGGGGACCCACGGTGCTCCTTCATGTTGGGGTGGCTAGAAACGCCCAGAACCAGTATCTTCGCTCGCCTTACGGTCTTTCCGCCTGCACGGAGGGCCTCTTTGACCATGCGAAGCGTACGACTGAGCATACTGCCGTTTGTTTTTGCTGCAAGCGTCAACATGCGGAGTTTCGCTTTTGCCGCTTCTGCCTCTTCAAGGAGAAGACTGGAATTCTTGGAGGCGTATCCGTTGGAAATCTCTGGATCTCTCAGACTGCATCGGTAGTTAGTGTTGGCAGCTCTTCGTGTCTCGAAGAAGTCTAGCCCAGCTTTTTCACAGAACTCGGCAAGTTCATTTGCAAGGGCAGCGTTGACATTTGCGTAGGCGTCCTCAAACATTTTGGCTGCCTCGGCGGTTTTTATATCTGTTACTTTGACTATCTCTCCTTTTGTTATGGTGTTTAGGAGAAGGCACGTGCTCGTAAGGCTTTGTTTGTCGATCCCTGCTACGATTCGTGGGTTCGTGGCTATGTCTTGCAGGATCCGGCCTGGCGTGGCGCGGGCTGGGCTATAGGCGAGGCCGAAATCGACTCCGGCTTTCAAACCTGAGGCTTTTTCAATGGTCTCTCTAACCAGGGTCTCGGTTACCCCTGGGCCAAGGGTGCTCTGAAAAATGACTAGGCACCCAGGGCGGATTGCCATGCCCACTTTTCTACAGGTTTTTTGGACATATGAATAGTCGGGTTCTCCACATTTGTCGATGGATGATTGAACAGTGAATATGATGACGTCGCTTGCCGAAGCGACATCTTTGATGTTGGTTGTGACTGTGATGTGATTCGTTTTGACATGTTTCTTCACTAGTTGGTCGAGTTTCGGTTCGTGGTAAAGAGTTTTCCTCCTCTTGGTGAGGTGGATGAGGCTGTGATCTGTGGAGCTGCTGACAATCCTGAATCCCGCTTCAGCAAGGAGGCACGCAGTTGCTAATCCGATTCGCCCGCACCCGATGATGCCTATGGTTCGTGTGTCACGTTGGTGAGGGTTCGTGATGTCCTCGTTGGAAACGGGCACTGCGGCAGCCATGGGGTTTCACGGTGCGTCTCTTGTATAGCTCTGCTTATTATGGTGTTGTACATCCTTGTGTTAGTTCAACCCCTAGCGCCGTGGATTCGCCAAGTCTGAGTTTAACATGAAATGGTTAAGATTTACGGAATCGCTTGAAAGGGGAATTCGGGCAGATCAATCGTGGTGCTCATCTTTTTTGAATCCTGCTTGCATTGTACACACAAGATCGACAGGCTTAGGTTACCGTGTTGCGTGACCCGATACCTTGTAGGCGGCCTGATCATGTCTACAAGTCGGAAGGACAAGATGACGACTCTCTGTTGTAGATCAAGGACAAGCAAGATTTAATTTGACACGAAGAGGTTAGATAGTCTGTTCAGGCGGGGGTTGCCAAGCCAGGTCAAGACGTGTACGTGGCTAAAGGCGCAGCCCTGAGGCGGCTGTCCCGTAGGGGTTCGTGGGTTCGAATCCCACCCCCCGCACCTCGGTTTTCCTGGGAAAGGAGACTCGATTCGAAATTCTCTGTTTCCGTAGGGGAATATATTCTCTCAGCGCATCTGAAACCGAGTGTCGGAACGCATTTGGAAAAAGACCGCGCTTAGGCTCGATGGATCTGATAGTATGTTCGACCAACGTGAGTGACGTGGTTGCCCTTAAGCTGGTCAAATAGTGTGTGTCGCTTCGAAGATTACCGCTAGGCCGAAATGATCAACGGTCTTCGTTCCGTTAAGGCTTGGATCGGCTTCTTCCTCGCTCGTTGGAGTAGCCGCCACACCGTGCCTCGAGACACGCCCATGCATTCCCCAGCCTGCTCTTGAGAGAGTCCCTCCAAATCGACAAGTCTCAGCACCTCTAACTCTGCTGGCTCAATGAAAATTGGCGTTGTGTCCGCTTGCGGAACAGGAATGAATCTGGTTACCTTCGGAATCTGCCCGAGTCGTACTGGTTTGGGAAACCTTCCTCTTCTGCCTCGTCTACGTCTAGGGCGGAGCAACGTCACCCCTCATTCCCAAATATGCTGCAACCTTCATATATTTATGTGCATTATTTCATAAACAAAGGCACGCATACACACAAAGTTGGAAGTGGGAAGAAGTAGGTCACAGATGGAGAAGAATATACTACCTGACAGGACTACTCGGATGCGCGCACGCGACGTCAAATGGACAGAAAGAGGGAAAGAAGATCGTCTCCACACAAAACATATTTTTGCAGCCCAATCATATTTTAGAAAGTATACAGGGAGGCGCCCATGTGAAAAGCAAAGAAGACAGGGAACTAGAGAGAATTAAGCGTGAGAAACTGCGCGAAATGATGGAAACTGCAAGCGGGAAAAAGCAAGGGAATCCAAACCCAGACAAACCGGTGGTTGTGACTGATGCGACGTTCAAGGAAGTAGTCAACAATCATCCCCTCGTAGTGGTTGACTGCTGGGCGCCTTGGTGTGGACCCTGCAATATGGTTGCGCCTGTAGTAGAGGAATTAGCACAGAACTACGCTGGAAAAATGCTTTTTGGAAAATTGAACGTGGACAACAATAGAAAGGTTGCCACAGAGTACCAGATAATGAGTATCCCAACACTCTTGGTGTTCAAGGATGGCAGACTCGTAGATAGAATCGTCGGCGCGATGCCCAAGCAAATGTTGGAACCGAAACTGACGCGTTATCTTTAGTCCAATTGCGCCGAACTAGAGAAGGCCCTGTGAATGGATAGAGAGACAATCAGGGAATTTCTAAACAAGGAAAACATATTTGCCGTGGTTGGAGCCAGCAAGAATCCCGAAAAGTACGGTCATCAAGTCTATAGAGACCTTAGATCTGCAGGCTACGAAGTCTACCCCGTCAACCCCAATGCTGAACAAGTCTTGGGTGATCGATGTTATCCGAATCTGAAAGAGTTGCCAAGAACACCGCACGTGGTCGACATTGTAGTCCCACCGAAGATCACAGAAGAGATTGTTAGAATCTGCAAAGAACTCGGAATCACAAAGGTGTGGATGCAACCTGGATCAGAGTCGGACACCGCGATCAGGTTCTGTGAAGACAACGGCATTGAGGTAGTTTACGGAGTCTGCGTCATGAACGAACGAAGACGTGGAGAAGCCGATTGAGCTGCAAAGAGACTTGCCCCCGAAAGAAGCCGGAATGGGAAAGATTCCTACACAGAGAGAACCCGAAGTCCCAAGAGATGGTCAACAAATGGAGATAAAGGGGGTTGTTGACGTCAGTCTAGTGGACTGGGACGGCAAAGTCTCTTCCGTCTTCTTTCTCCCCAGCTGCAACTTTCGTTGCCCTTTCTGTCAGAACTCAGCTCTTGTACTTCACCCAGAGACAGAGAAGACGATTCCCTTTTCAAGAGTGAAGGATCTTCTCGAGAAACAGAAGGGATGGATTGATGGAGTTTGCATCACTGGGGGAGAACCAACTGTGCATCACGACTTGTTAGATCTCTGTTCCAAACTGAAGGAAATGGGCTTTCTAGTTAAATTGGACACGAATGGGACGGACCCCAGAATGGTGAAAGAACTGATCGAAAGGCGTCTCGTTGACTACATAGCTCTTGACATCAAGGCTCCACTTTCCGAGGAGAAGTATTCCAAGGCGATAGGCATCGACTCAGAGACTTTTCTCACGAAGGTAAAAAGTACCCTAGAAATCTTGTTGAAATCCGAAATTCAGTATGAATTTAGGACAACGATTGTTCCTACGCTTCACAAGCGAGCTGATATAGAGGAGATATGCCGCAGCATAGAAGGCTGCCGAAAATACGTCATACAAAGATTCAGAGGAGAGAACACTATCGACCCAGCTTTCAGTGAGCTGACCCCTTTTTCGGACGACGAAATGGAAGTGTTCGTCGCTGCGGCGCGAACCTTTCTTCCCAACGTAACAACAAGATAAGTCGACTGGTTTTCCACACAGTTTCGAAGAACAGCAACTAAGATCTGCTGGTAGAATGAGGCTGTGGGGAGTCTAAATGTGGCCTGCCTTTTTCAAGAGTGCTTTGACGGAGTTGTATGCAGGGGACGAAGGGGGTAGTTTGAGTAGAGATTTCCCATGGAGGACGTAGTTTTCAACTTCCTTGTCATAGGCGATTTTTCCGATATACTTGAGTTTGGCTCTTTCTCTGACCTCTGTCCTGTAACCTTCTGGAAGCCTGTAGCCTCCTACGACGTAGAAGTTTGTGAAGTCGATCTTGACCTCTCTGGCGACTCTATACGCTCTCTCTACATGTTTGAAGGATTTTTGGGAGGGATCGATGATATCAAATATGTCATCTACTTCCGAGGCTATTCTTCTGTTGAGGTGTTCTAGTCCAGCTGGAGAATCGATGAGAACATACTTGTAGGTCTTTGTCAGATCTTGGAGGGCTCTTTTCAAAGCTGCGTCTGGGAGGCAGTAGCAACCTTCGATGAATTTAGTTCCAACGGCCACCAGATCGAAGTCGGTTCCTTCGTATAGTCCTTTTGACCAGATCTCGCCTTCTATTCTGTCCGAAGGAGGAACTCCAACCGTGGTCCCACCTCGATCTATGAATGTCTCTATGAGCAGTTCGGACACCGTTTTTTTTCCCTCTTCTTCCAGATCTATACCTACCAATTCACTCAAGTTTTGGTCGGGGTCCACGTCTACGAGAAGCAACGGGACCGCACCATTTTCGATGAAGCATTTGGTTACTAGGGCAACGAAACTTGTCTTGCCGCTCCCGCCTCTGCCCATGGAAACAATCGTTTTCATCTAGATATCCCTTCTTAGCAATTCCACATTGGTCTTTTGACAGCTTTTCTCAGATTCCACGCTTAAATCTTGACTCGGGAAAGTATTTGTTTGCCTGTCCATATGATAAGTCGAATGATATACATAAACAAAACCCAGATGATGAAACCCTAAATGAACGGGGCTTCCTTATAAGAGTCGTTTCTTGCGCGGGCGGGCGTCCAAGCTTCTACCCGTGGCATAGACCACAAGCTTCGTTTCAATCACTTCTCTTTCATCTCTTTGGGACTTGTCTTCTCCACTCCTAGGAAGGCTTCAATCTTCTCAACCATTTCCATAAAGGCCTTTGTTGCAGGGGATTTCGCGTGGTTGATTATGAAAGGCGTTCCCTTATCGGAATCTTTGCAGATTTCGGGGTCTATTGGAATACTTCCTAAGAAAGGAACCTTCAAGTCTTCGGCCATCTTTCTTCCTCCTCCGATCTTGAAAATGTCGACTTCGGCCCCGCATTCAGGACAGACAAAACCACTCATGTTCTCCAAAACGCCAATTACTGGGATGTCCAATTTCTCAGAGAAAGTTACAGCCTTTCTGACTACAATCTGCGAAACTTCCGAAGGAATTGTGACAATTACCGCACCGTCCATTTCCGGGATGAGTTGCATGACACTCAACGGCTCGTCCCCCGTGCCCGGTGGTAGATCGATGAAGAGAAAGTCAAGTTCTCCCCAAACGATATCTGACAGAAACTGGGTAATCGCCTTCATCTTCAGAGGGCCACGCCATATGACTGGTGAGTCCTCGCTTGGAAGCAAGAAGTCCATGGAGGCCACTTTGATCCCTAAAGGACCTATTACCGGAAACACTCCGGCAGGACCCCCCTGAAGCCTTTGTCCATGCAGACCGATTATCTTTGGCACGCAGGGGCCAGTTATGTCTGCGTCAAGGACGCCAACGCTATTGGCGTAGCCGTGCAAGGCAAAGGCCATGGCCAAATTTACCGTCACCGTGCTCTTGCCGACTCCACCTTTGCCGCTTATTACGGCTATCTTGTGCTTGATTTTGCTCATTCTGGTTCTCAGTCTTTTTTGGTCTTCCTCGTAAGCGTGTCTTGTGACAGCCGCGGGTTCATTTACCTCCGGACTGGGACCGCGTTTTACATCAGATCTTGTCAAACTGATCGCAGCACTCCTTGACATCGGTTTGGAGTATCAGTTGTTTACGGAACAAACTATATTAATAGTTTTTGTTTATAAAATAAACTGCTATGCGACGCCTGGACAAGATTGATCGAAAAATAATCTCTCAACTTCAGTTGGATGGACGTACAAGCTTCAAGGATTTGGGAAAACTTGTTGGATATACGAGTATGGGGAGCAAGAAGAGATTGGAAAAACTTCAAGAGCGCAGTGTCGTCAAGGTCTCTGCTTTGCTTAACATGGAATCCCTGAATCTGTATGCTGCAATTGTGTTACTTGAAATGGAAAACTCCGAAGCTGTGGACAGGCTTCTTGAACGTTTCAAAGATTGTCCAAGAGTGGTGTACATCTTCACTGCTCTAGGTGGATACAACTTGATCGCGCTCGTCGTGGCGGAAGACCGAGATACTCTTGAAAGCATATCCCTGGAGAAATGTTCCCTGAGGAGTGCGGAGGGAATCCGCAGATCAGAATTCTTCCCCATCGGGAACATCCACTACGCTCCCTTTCTGCCGTTAAGAGAGTACTTGACACACAAAGAGAGAACGATAACTCCCTGCAATGTTGATTGCCGACCTTGCCAAAGATACAAGACACAAAAGTGCGTTGGATGCCCGTCAGCACACTATTACGAGGGCGTCCTTTAGGCTGCCACTGCATGCATCCGTAATACGTTGCCGACCAAGAGCGTTTCTCAAAGCAGGGCAGAAGATGTGTTAAATGAAAGAATTCAGTTTTTCCGTTCATAAACGTTATTTAGTGTTACAAGTTAAAGAAGCATCACCACTCCAAGGGGAGATGGAAGAGTGAAAGCATCGGCAATCCATGTGATAGACTTGACCAAGATCCAGGGAGAAGGAGAGTTTCCTTGTCCAAAATGCGGGGTCATCATATCCCCAGATGACGAGACGGAAACAGTCTACACCATTATTGATACAAAAGTGAAGAATGAATCACTCGAGGAATTGGTCATACTCTGCAATCAATGTGAAAGCAAAATCCGTCTGGTTGGTTTCCTTCCTCTTCCGCCTGTTCAGACAGAGATTAGGGAATCCACTAAGGCAGAAGAATAACGCTCCTCCCTTTGGAAGAGAATTCTTTCGCTGCAATTGATGCTTCTGAGAGTCTACAGAAAGAAGCAGAAAAATACGACGACTGCAATCCCGACGATCCAACAATAGTATGCAAAAAGGTGCAATCTTTTCTTCACGACTATCTTTCTCAGAAGCTTCAGAGACATATAACCGACCAGAAATGATGTTATGACGCCCAGAACCATCGGAACCAAATCTAGATAGTTAATCACCAGCTCTCGTAATTCAGTTATGGTTGCCCCTATTATGGCCGGCACTGAGAGGAGAAAGGAGTATTTGAAGGCAGTCTCCCTTTCTACCTTTCTCAATAAGCCCGTGGCTATTGTCAGACCACTTCTCGATATGCCAGGAACGATTGCCACCCCTTGAGCTATCCCAATTAGTATGGAATCTAGAAAGCTTAACTTCCGCGTGGTCTCTTGGCGCTCCGAAATGTACAAGAAGAAGCCTGTGACGAGAAGGGCAGCACCTACGACGAGCGGATTGTAGAAAAGAGCTTCTAGCGTGTCGTGAAAGAGCAAACCGATAAGTGCAGTTGGTATGCTTCCCACCACAAGGAATATCGCTAGCTTCCCTTCCTCAGTCTTGAAGTCTAACCTAACCAAGGCCGAGATGATATTCACTATGTCTCTCCAGAACGCCGCTAACACAACGCATAAAGTCCCCAAGTGCAACATCACATCGAAAACGAGTGGAAACGCCAAGCCGAGCCCCTCTTGCGCGATGACCAAATGACCAGAACTGGAAATCGGCAACCATTCAGTTATGCCTTGGACAATCGCAAGAAAGATGGCGATGATTATTTTGTCGTAGATTTGGGACACCCAATCATTATTCGCAGTTGCAACTTGATAATCTTCTTAGGAAGGGTGGATTCTAAATATTTATTCTCGTTTCACAAAGCTTTTGGGATTTCCGACACTCAGCTAGACCCTGCACAAGTGTGAGGACAATTAGAGCCTATTACATGATTCATGGTAGAAGGGGTTTGGATGAGGACGGAACACGCCTTCGCGTTGATTGCATTGATCTTGGGAATACTTGGAGGCGTGCTCTTGGCAAAAGGCCTTATCAACGTGGTGGCACGCTTAGCAGAAGGAAGGGGTGACCTCAGTGTGGACGCGTTACTCCTTCCGTTCTTAGGCATTATGACCATAATCGGTAGCGCGATGGTCTGGACTGGGCGGTATTTGGTAGGCGGAGTGATGAATATGATTTTTGGGCTAATCGCGGTTTTTTACGGAGCGGATGCGGAAGGCCTAATGATTCTGTTGAGCGGACTTTTGGGCATCGTGGCTCCAAAGATAAAGGAGTAAAATGTTGGAAGAATAGATCAATCACTTCCCAACTAACAGCTATTCCCGCCAGAAACCTTGGCTTCTCAATTACCGGGCTTAGCCGACGACTTCTGGTTCCCAAAAAGAAGACGCACTTTCAAGATGTTCTCTTTTGTCGGTGGAATCCGAAGATAGGCCATCGAGCCGTCGTTGAAGCAGATGTACATCTCGCCACCCTACAATCTATATCTTCTATCTTAATATATCGGTTTTTTCTTCGAGTGACATATTCCGAAATCCGATATATCTACACTTGGAAAGGTCAACTGCTCGGCTCCGGTTTCGTCATATCCACGTAGTGACCAACGAAAGCTACTATGGACAATCAATAACGAGGATTGTTGGAGCCTCGGGCGGGATTCGAACCCGCGGCCCGTAGCTTTCAAGGCAAAACTACTTACGAGGTTCAGCTCCTTTGTGATCTACTGCTCTACCAGCTGAGCCACCGAGGCACCATCACGAAAACAAAAGCCCTCTGCTTATTTAAGCTCATTCATCTCTAAACAAATGGCTCAGAGTTTCATCGAACAACAGACGAGCTACTATTTTAAGGCAGCTGAATCAAGACTAAGTGAAACAGAGGTTTGCCGCTTGATCCTGGCTGAAGAACTGGGTGAACGGAAAATAATAGAAATCATCCTTGAGCATCTGGAATCCATGCCCAACATGCCTGTACCTTTTGGAGATGACGTATCCGCCTTAGACATCGGAAACAGAAGACTTGCAGTCATGAAAACGGACATGCTCGTTGGAAAGACCGATGTTCCGCCAGGCATGGATCTCTGGCAAGCAGCACGCAAAGCTGTGGTTATGAATATCAGTGATCTCGCCGCAAAAGGAGTACAACCCGCTGCCCTGCTAGCCTCCCTCGGAATCCCGAAAGACTTCACAGAGAGACAGATCGAACAGATAGGAAAGGGGCTTAACAGCGGAGCCCGAGAATACGATACCTACGTGTTGGGCGGAGACACCAATGAATCCTCGGACGTGATCATCAGTTGCACGGCTTTTGGAGTTGTTGAAGAACGACTGCTCATGACGCGCAGTGGAGCTCAGCCAGGCGACTTCGTAGCGGCAACTGGATTCTTTGGAAAAACTTCCTGTGGACTGAAAATTATATTGGAGGGCTTTTCGGCTTCCTCAACCATGAAAAACACACTTCTTGATTCTGTTCTCCTGCCAAAAGCTCGGCTTAAAGAAGGCTTAGCCCTCGCCGACACCCGAGCAGTGACAGCATCAATAGACTCAAGCGACGGACTAGCGTGGTGTCTGCACGAACTCGCAAAAGCGAGCGAAACAGGGTTCCTTGTTGACCAACTTCCAGCAGCTCCAGAAACACAAGAATTCGCAAAGATGTACAATCTCGACCCTATAGAGCTAAGCCTGTATGGGGGAGAGGAATATGAGCTCATAGTGACCGTGAAACCGGCGCTTTGGGATAAGGCAAAAGAAGCTGTGGAAGAAGCCGGCGGGGCGCTGATTAAGATAGGGAAAGCTACAGAGAAGAAGACGCTTGTTCTCGAGGTGAATGAGAAGGAGATTCCAATTGAGCCAAAAGGATGGGAACACTTCAAGCAGTCTAGGTCGAACGCTTGAAAGCCTTTAGGAGCCATTTGCCATGATTATGTCAAGCGATTCTGGTAGCTTGCCCTTCTTCGGTGATGAACGAAAATTTCTCGAAGGCGCCATCAGGTACAAAATCCAGCCTGAGGAAGTCTCAGCCAGTTATTTTGCGAGAACGGTAGTCGAAGGGTTTCTGGACAAAATTGAAGCAGGAATCGATGTTCCTGCCTATCCCCAATTCAGAGACATGAACGACATGTTCCTGCAAATGCTCGGAGGAGGAGTCGAAAAAAGCAAAGAGGGCTACATCGAGACCAACCGCATATCGTTGAAGATGGATAGAGCCCAGATACCTGAAGTCGCTGCAATAAGGGCAAACTCCAAGCAAATTCACGAGAAAACTGGCCGACCCTTCAGAGCCAGAGTTTGCGTCACTGGCCCCTACACCTTGTCGTCTCTTTTTGCATATCGAGACAAGCAAATATTCCAGAGGTTAGGGACCATAATCTCAAAGATTATCGAAACCAACATCTTCGATGAAAAACACGGAAGAGTAGAATTGGTTACCCTAGATGAGCCAGTGTTTGGGCTTCAAGACGACACGCTGATCGACTATGGTTCTGAGGGGCGGAAAAACTTGAGAAGGGCATGGCAGTCAGTATTCGAAAAAGTCAACTTAAAAGGCGTGCAAGGGGCTCTACATCTTCACAGTACATCGGATGAACTTTTTTGGGAAGTAGACGCTCTGGATGTGATCGAATGCCACGTGGATGATCCCATCTATAAGATGGCGAAGACTCCAAAGCAACTAGAGCTTGTGGACAAGTTCTTGAAAGCAAGCATATGTATAGCTAACTTCGACGAATTGATCAAGAGTAAAATCATTGCAGCTTTGGAAAGGGAAACAAGCGAATCCGTTCTGAACCAACGAATCGCAGAGGTCTGGACGGGTATCAAGAGCGGAACCGTCGATCCCACAGCTTTTATTGAGGCACCTGAGTTGATGGAAAAACGGTTGACTCAGATACTTGATCGCTTCGGAGTGGAAAGGATCCCATACGCAGGCCCTGAATGTGGACTCAAAGGTTTTCCGAGCTACGGTTCTGCAATGGAGTGTTTGAGACGAGTATCCAAGACTATTGAAAAGGCTTGAGAACGCATGTAACACGCGTGCCCGATCTCAAAAAACACCTCTTGAAGGCGGTCGTAGTCCAAGTGGAAACAGACCCCAACGTCCTACAGCTCCAGAATCAGACAGTTGGACTAAGATTTCCATCGGAACTCGTGAAAGAACAAGAGCCTCTAGCATTGCAACAGAGAAAATCTGTTTTCCAGACAATGACAAAAATCATTCGATAATAGTCCCGACTTTTTCTCCCTTCAAAGCAAGAGAAACGTTCTCCGGCTTAAACCCATTCACGACTATCATCCTAATTCTACACTTCTGAAGAACCCTCACAGCCTTCGGGTCCAAAATCTGATTAATGCCAGCCCTATGCTCATCCAACTCAAACAAAGCTCCTAAATCATCAAAACTCAAACGGTCAATCTTTTTCGCATCATCATACTTCTTAGGATCTTTCGTATACACGCCGTCCACATCAGAAGCCTTGACCAACAAATCCGCCGCAATCTTCTCAGCAACCATGGCCGAGACAGCATCAGTAGTCATGCCGGGCTTAACCCCACCCATAATCACGATCTTACCTTTCCCAAACAACTCCGCCGCATCGTCAACAGTCCGCGGAATAACGTCTGAACTTAAATCGCCAAGTTTCAAGACAAAAAGCTGAGCAAAAAGCCTTGAAACAGATATGGCAACCTCGTCTTGCCCCTCTTCATTCAAACTCAAATCCTTCGCCAATTCTATGAAGTCTCTCGCTACGGATCCACCACCCACAACAACCACGAGCTGATGCTTCTGTCTTTCCAACTCCTCCAACAATCTAGCGTATCCTGCGATAATCTCAGCCGTTGGAGGAGACGCAACAACCGAACCCCCGATGCGGAGAATTACCTTCACTGGAATACCGCCATTTCCAAGTTATTCTGAACACTAAATATAATAAACTTCATACGACCGCTTGGCAATCGGAAGCAAACTCAAAGAGGTTTATAATGAATCCACAGCATATCCTAACACGGCCATCACCACACACGAACATCCTCAAGCGAGTGCTAGACCATGAGCGAGGCTGAACTGGTCTTTCTAGGAACAGGGGGGGGAAGATTTGCAACGATAACACAGAAACGCAGAACAGGCGGAATCCGCCTCCTCTCAAATACTCTGAACATACATCTAGATCCAGGACCCGGCGCGCTCATCTACTCTCTGAGCATGGGGTTAAACCCCCAAAAGCTCTCTGCTGTGCTTGTGTCACACAGCCATCCCGATCACTACGCAGATGCTGAGATTCTCATCGAAGCTATGACTCGTGGCATGACTAGAAAGAGAGGCATTCTAGCTGCTTCTAGCAGCGTCTTGCAAGGCAATGATGTCTGTGGACCAACAATTTCGAAGTATCACCAGCAGATGCCCAAAGAAGTGATCGAAACAAAACCTGGCGTGAAGTTCACCGTAGGAGATTGTCGAGTCGCTGCCTGCAGGTGCAGGCATACCGATCCTGATACTGTAGGCTTCAGATTTGAAATACAGAATGTTGGAGACATCGGCTACACTTCGGACACTGAATACTTCGAAGATATCGTAGAGCCCTATCAAGGTGTTAGGCTCCTCATGCTCTGCGTCCTGAGACCCTCTGGCAAGCCCTGGAAGGGACATATGACAACTGACGATGCCGCTAGGATTATCGAGGAAGTTACTCCCGAGGTTGCAGTGGTCACTGGTCTCGGAATGAAAATGATCCACAGAGGACCTTCTCAGGAGGCTGGGTTGATCCAGAAGAGAACAGGTGTGAGGACTATAGCAGCAGTTGACAGCATGCGTCTAATCGTTGGTGAGGAGATCCGCGTCTTGAAGGGTGAGCAAAAGAGAAGGCAGCGCGGTCTGGAAGAGTTTGCAGGAGACACCCTGTGACACGCTGACGGTGAGAAAATCTGGGCTGGATTCTAGCGGGCTGCGGGTGATATTATCTTCGCCACAATCAAGACCAAAACCCCGGAAAAGACGATGAGAGATGCGAGCCTGAAGACTGTTTGGATGTTGAAGACTACAGAGAGAACTCCTGCGACTATTGCACCCAGCGCCGCTCCAACATTCATCATCGTGGACAAGTAGGCTGTTGCAATATTGCCTGCTTCTGAGGGCGCGTAGTCTCCAAGCATAGACCACTCTGACACGGCCCGCATACCATGCGCAATTCCATATGTTACCATAGCGACAGCTAGAACGTAGATGTTGCGCGTTTCTGAAATTGTCAGGAACGATATTGTTAGGAGTGCAAAAGCTAGGATTAGGGGATACCTGTGTCCTGCTCTGTCGGTTAGTTTTCCAGAGGGAATACGAGACATCAGATTCGCGATTCCCTTGATTCCAAAGAATAAGGCAATGAGAGAAGGGGCTAGAACGAGGGTGTTACTAGCGTACACGGCGAAGAGGGTGTTGAAGAGGGCATATGTGAAGGCGAAGGCGAAGCGCAGATAGCTGAGGACCAACATGATGCGCGATGAGATTATGGCCTTGAGTGCTCCTGCGAGGCTCACGTCTGCTTTTCGGGGTTTGAGCATTTGAGAATGTCCATGTCGGATCAGGAGTAGGGGCGCTAAGCCTATTAGGGGAATTAGAGAGGCGATCTGGAAGAGTTGTGCATAGTCAACGTAGCCTATGAGGTAGGTGCACAGAAGCGGACCGAAAGTGGTAGCTACGCCGATGGATGACAGGAACTTCCCCACGGTGTCTCCGCGTTTGCTTGAGGGTGCTAGCTCTTGCGTTATTGCAAGGGCTGTGGGGGCAAACGCCGCAAGTATGAGGGCGTGAAAGATTCGTATGGGATAGAACGATGTCGGGTTCGGAGCGACGGAGTAAAGCAGTAGACTGATGGTTTGACCCACAACGACGACAGGTATGACAGGCCATCTTCCTACACGTTCGGACAGCATCCCCAGAGGGATTTTCGCCACTATGGCTGTGAAGGACAAGAGGCTGATTATTATTCCGAGTTGGAGCGTGGTAGCCCCTTTTTCGGTGATGTAGAGCGGGAGTATGGGTTGTATTGTCTGTGAGGCGAGAAACAGCGTTATCGCCGTTGTTGTTAAGAGATAGAAATCTCTTGGGAGTCTTGTAGTGACGGTGATTTCTCGCCCCTCTTCTGGTCTATCGCCCCGTTTTCTTTGTGGATTTGATGGGGCAGTATATAAGGTTCCGCGAGAATAT
>JABAOF010020370.1_pt1 | contig 19436 bp, 15 predicted proteins | sample 7062171 | NCBI WGS metagenome assembly JABAOF01 (sample SAMN14538628, study PRJNA623070) | marine sediment metagenome | biome: marine biome [ENVO:00000428]; feature: marine pelagic biome [ENVO:01000023]; material: deep marine sediment [ENVO:00002113] | place: India: Gulf of Khambhat ...
TTCGCCCGCAGGCTGGTCCGCTTCACCTGGTTCGGGTTGGTGGCGAAATCCGGGATCTCGTCCTGGAACTCGAGGATCGAGTCCACCGTCTGGTCGGGCAGGGTGTAGACGCCGTCCTCCTGCTCGTACTCGGCGGACAGGAAGTACTGCACCTGCGGACTCCCACCGGCCACGTTCGCCCCGTACTGCTGACGGTAACCGGTAGTGAACGGCGACGTCGTCTTGCTCTCCAGCGGGTTCGCCGTCCGGATCTCGGCCTGCGTGCACGTGCCCGCCGAGATGTTCACGTTGCGGCAGCTGCTCCCCGCGGCATCCAGCCCGCGGTAGTTGTTCGGGTAGTCGGCGATCTCGTTGACGATCCCGCCCTCGACGTAGAGGTTCCACACCGGACGCCCGACGCGGCCCTTCTTCGTCTTGATCACGATCACGCCGTTGGCGGCCGCGGTCCCGTACAGGGCTGCCGCCGACGGACCCTTCACGATCTCGATGCTCTCGATCTCGTCAGGGTTGAAGTCGTTCATGCGGGAAATCGTCTGGCCGCCGACGCCGATGTCTTGGTCGTCGAAGGTGTTGTCGACCCGCACGCCGTCCACCACCAGCAGCGGCTGGTTGCTGAGCGAAACACTGCTGGATCCGCGGATCCGGACCTTGGTGCCGCTCCCGGCCGTGCCGCTCATGTTGATGATCTGCACGCCCGGTGAGCGACCCTGCACCAGCGCGGCGATGCTGATCGGCGCCGCCTCCTCGGTCGCGCGGATGGCGTCGACCGTCGTGACGACGTTCGCCACCTCCCGCACGCGCTGCTCACCGGTCGCCGTGACCACCACCGCGTCCAGGCTGATGGCCACCTGGTCCAGCACGAAGTTGGCCGTCACCGCCACGGCCGGAGCCACGCTCACCTCGCGCGTCTCGGAGCCGTAACCGATGATCGCCACGCGCACGGACGCGGTGCCCACCGGTACACTGGCCAGCTCGTATTCGCCGTTCTCGTCGGTCCGCACCTCACGGTTCGTCCCCACGAGCGTGACGAGCACGCTGGAGATCGGCTGACCGGTTCCTGCGTCGGTCACTCGCCCCCGGATCTGGCCGGTCTGCGCTTCGGCGGGCAAAGCCGCACCGAGGCTGATCAGACCGACTGCTCCGAAAGCAAGCAGTAAACGTACCAATCGCATGTTGTGGTTCTCCTGAGGAAAAGACATAGGTGTCCTACTCCTGCAGTCGTGCTACGACTGCAGGCGTCCTACTAGCGGTGTGTGTCCATCGGCATCACCCCCTCCTGCAGTGCTGGCCCGCTTGGCGCGGGGCTGTGGCGCGCGTCTGGCCGCGTTTCGGCCTGAAACGCACGCCAAGCAGGGGAGCTTGGGACTGAAGGGCGCCGCGACTCAGAATCGCGGCGGTCTTTGAGCTGTGTCCCCGGCCTCCCTGCTCGTCAGAGTGTACATCTACGACAGGCTATAACACCTCAGCCGGTCAATTGTTGCGCTCCATAAACGGTTTGGGATCGCGATAAGTTGCCCTCCACGGCACCTAGGGAAGTCATTAGTCGCGGCTCGGGACGCGTCAGTAATTGCGCCCCATAAGATATGTTCGTGGCAACGAAAGGGACAGTCTTACTAGCATTTAAGCCGGGAAGGCCCTAGAATCGGAGAAGATCCCCCAACTGCGGAGGCCGGCCCATGGCCACGGTGCAAGACATCCTGGGGCGGAAGGGTGGGGAAGTAGTTTCCACGGTCGCAGGCGAGTCGGTGTTGCACGCTGCGAGGTTGATGAACGAGCGCGGTATTGGTAGCGTCGTGGTGACGGAGGGCGGCGAGCTCGTCGGTATCTTCACCGAGCGGGACGTGCTGCGACGCGTGGTCGCCGAGCAGAGGGACCCGGCGCAGGTGACGCTGGGCGAGGTGATGACGTCCCCCGTGATCACCTGCCGGCCAGAGGCTCGCCTCGAGGAGTGCATGGCGCTGTTCACGGAGAAGCGCGTGCGCCACCTTCCCGTCGTGGACGACGGAGGACTCCGTGGCCTGATCACCAGCGGTGACCTCCTCGCCCACCAGGTCCAAGAGCAGGAACACACGATTCAGTACCTCAACAGCTACGTGTTCGACATTCGCACCTGACGGCGGCACGTAGCAGGACCCCGAGCATGGCGCGCAGGGCACTTCTCCTCCTGGGCGTGGCCGTTGCAGGCCTTGCCCTCGCTCGGTCGGCGCCGGCGCAGGACGCGCCCGCCGGCCGTTTTCAGCTCTCGGACACGCTCCCCGTTGATCCCAACGTCACCCTGGGTCGGCTGGACAACGGACTGCGCTACTTCATCCGCGTGAACAGCCGTCCGGAGCAGCGGGCGGAGTTGCGTCTCGTGGTGAACGCGGGGTCGGTGCTGGAGGACGACGACCAGCTGGGCCTGGCGCACTTCGTGGAGCACATGGCATTCAACGGTACCGAACATTTCCCAAAGCAGGCACTGGTGGACTATCTGGAGGGAGTCGGGATGCGGTTCGGGCCCGACCTCAATGCGTACACCAGCTTCGACGAGACCGTGTACATGCTGACGGTGCCCACCGACAGCGCGGTAATCCTGCGGCAGGCGTTCCAGATCCTCGAAGACTGGGCCCACCTGCAGGCCTTCGACCCCGCAGAGATCGAGCTGGAGCGCGGCGTGGTGCTCGAGGAGTGGCGCCTGGGGCGGGGTGCGGAGGCCCGCATGCGGGACCAGCAGTTTCCCGTGCTGTTCCAGGGCTCGCGCTACGCCGAGCGCCTCCCGATCGGGGAGCCTGAGGTGCTCGGGGCATTCGAGCACGAGGCTCTCGCACGGTTCTACCGGGACTGGTACCGTCCCGATCTCATGGCCGTCGTGGCGGTGGGCGACTTCGATCCGGTGACGATCGAGTCCCTGATTCACCAGCACTTCGCCTCGGTGCCCATGGCCTCGCGTCCGCGAGCCCGGCCCCTGGCCGACGTGCCCGACCACCGCGAGACACTGTTCGCGATCGCGACCGACGCGGAGGCCAGCGGCACCCAGGTGGCTGTGTACTTCAAGCAGCCGGTCCGGACACAGGGGACCGTGGCCGACTACCGGCAAGGGCTGGTGGAGGCCCTCTACAACGGGATGCTCAACACGCGGCTGTTCGAGCTCAGCCAGCGGCCCGACGCACCGTTCCTCGGTGCCTTCTCGGGGCAGGGCCGGGTGGTGCGCTCCAAGGAGGTCTACGTGCTGGGCGCGCTCGTGCGCGAGGACGGTGTGACCGACGGGCTCACGGCGCTGCTCACCGAGGCCGAGCGCGTAGCGCAGCACGGCTTCACGGCGTCCGAGCTGGCCCGCACCAAGGAGGAGCTGCTGCGCGGGATGGAGCAAGCATATGCGGAGCGGGAGAAGACCAACTCGGCGGCCTACGCGGCGGAGTATACGAGGGCGTTTCTGGAGCACGAGCCGTTCCCCGGCATCGCCTACGAGTTCGAGCTCACACGGCAGCTGCTTCCCACTGTCGAGCTCCACGAGGTAGACCGGCTCGCGCGGCAGTGGATAACCGACGGCAACCGGGTGGTGCTAGTGAGCGCTCCGGAGAAGGAGGGACTCCACGTGCCGGACGAGGCGGAGTTGCGGGCGGTGTTCACCGAGGTCATGGTAGCCGAGATCACCCCCTACGTCGACGCCGTGGCGGATGCCCCTCTGGTGCCCGAGATGCCGCGTGCGAGCCCGGTGGTGCACGAGGAGACCGTCGAGCAGGTCGGCGTCACGGTGTGGGAGCTGGCCAACGGGGTACGCGTGATCCTCAAGCCCACCGACTTCAAGGACGACCAGATCTACCTGGACTCGTGGAGCCCGGGTGGGACCTCCCTGGTGGCGGATCAGGATCACGTGGCGGCCATGACGGCGTCTGCGGTGGTCCAGCGGGGCGGGCTGGGGGCGTTCAGCCTGGTGGAGCTGGAGAAGGTGCTGGCGGGCAAAGCGGTGAGCGTGAGCCCCTACATTTCGTCGCTGTACGAGGGGCTCTCGGGGAGCGTGTCCCCGCAGGATGTCGAGTCGCTGTTTCAGCTTGTCTACCTCTACTTCACCGCCCCGCGCAAGGACCCGGACGCGTTCCTCGCCTACCGGCAGCAGATTGCCGCAAGGCTCGAGAACCGCTCGGCCGACCCCGAGGCTGCCTTCCGGGACACGATCCAGGTGACGCTCGCCCAGTACCACCCTCGGCGCCGCCCACCGACGGTGGAGCTGTACGGTGAGATGGACCTCGAGAAGTCGTTCGGGTTCTACCAGGACCGCTTCGCCGATGCGAGCGACTTCAGCTTCGTGTTAGTGGGGAGCTTCGAGCCCGACTCGCTGCGGCCGCTGGTGGAGACCTACCTCGGGGGCTTGCCTTCCATCGGGCGGGTGGAGAGCTGGCGCGATGTGGGGATTTCTCCCCCGACGGGGGTGGTGCGCAAGGCGGTGCGGCGCGGGGTCGAGCCGCGCAGCCAGACCGTGATCATGTTCACGGGGGAGTGGCAATACGGCAGGCGCGAGCACTACGCCATGCGGGCACTCGCCGACGTGATGGAGATCCGGCTGCGGGAGCGGCTGCGGGAGGCACTGGGGGGCACGTACAGCGTGAGTGTGGGAAGCAGCGGGACGCGGCGTCCCACAGAGGAGTACTCAATCCGCATCAGCTTCGGGTCGGCGCCTGAGCGCGTCGACGAGCTGGTGGGCGTGGTGTTTCAGCAGATCGACAGTCTCAAGACGGTCGGGCCCACCGAGGTAGAAGTCGGCAAGGTGCAGGAAATGCAGCGACGGGAACGGGAGACGGCGCTGAAACAGAACGGGTTCTGGTCGCGAGTCCTGCTCACTTACGACCAGTACGGCACCGACTACCACGAGATCCTCACGTACGAGGAGCTGGTCGACGCGCTGGAAGCGGGCACGGTGCGGGACGCCGCCCGGCGCTACCTACGCAGCGACAACTACCTGTTGGTGACGCTCTACCCCGAGATGACGAATTGACGGGGAGCCGTGGGGATGCAGCCGCGGGGACACGAAGTGCCTCCCGCTTCTCCAAGCCGCGCGCCCGAGCGGTGCTCCTCTGTGCCACGGTGACCGGCCTGGCGTGCGTGGCACCCACGGAGCGGGTGTGTGTGCTTCCGGCGAATGGTCCAGTGCATCGCAACCCGGATGCCACTGTCTTGGCGGCCCCTCTCCTGAGCGCCGGCGCCGCAGATTCCCTGGGGATTTACACGGGCTGGATCGCGCTCCGCCCCGACGCGGCGCTGCCGGAGCACGTCCACGCCGAGGCCGACGAGATCGTGTTCGTCACCTGCGGCGGGGGGCAGATGATCATCGGGAGCGTCGAGCGGATCGTCACCGCAGGAACCTCTGTGCGTATCCCGCGGGGCGCTCGACACACGGTGATGGCCGGCCCGCGAGGCGCCGTGGCGGTGCAGATCTATCGTCCCGGCGGTCCCGGAACGAGGTTTTACGACTGGGAGGCCGTGACGAATGAGCAGTGACCCCCGACGGGTGAGGAGGCGGTCACCATGGTCGAGACGCGTCGGCCCGCAGTTGCGGGCATGTTCTACCCCGCCGATCCCGACGAGCTCCGCGCGCTAGTGCGGGACATGTTGGGTGAGGTCGCAGCCGAGCCGCGACAGGCACGCGGCGCCATCGCGCCCCACGCCGGGCTCATCTACTCGGGGCGCTGCGCGGCGCAGGTGTGGGGCCGCCTGACTATTCCCGAGATCGTGGTCATCATCGCGCCGAACCACANNACCACACGGGCCTACTGGAGAACCCGGGCGGCGCGGGCGCGTGGCATGGGGGGGCGTTCGAGACGCCGCTGGGCGCGGTTCCCGTCGCCGGCGAGTTCCTGGAGCGCGTGGAGGCGCGCTGCCCGTTGCTGCGCCACGATCCGGCGGCACACCTGCGCGAGCACGCGATCGAGGTGGAGCTCCCGTTCCTCCGGCTGCTCGCGCCCGACGCCCGCATCGCGCCCATCGTGCTGGCGTGGGATCGGTGGGACCCGTGCCGGGAGCTGGCCGAGGCTCTGGCGGGCGCGGTCGACGATTGGCCCGGCGAGGTCCTGCTGGTCGCCTCCTCTGACATGACCCACTACGAGTCGGCCGAGCGGGCGGCACGCAAGGACCGCCAGGCCCTGGCGTCCGTCGAGCGGGTGGATGGCGAGGAGCTGCTGGCCGTGTGTCACCGTGAGGGTGTCACCATGTGCGGCCGGGCGCCTGCGGCGACGGTGCTGGAGGCGGCGCGGCGGCTCGGCGCCGAGCGGGCCGAGGTGGTGGACTACCGGCATAGTGGGTGGGTCACCGGCGATGACCGGGAGGTCGTCGCCTACGCCGGCGTGGTGGTGAACTGAGAGGCTACGATAGCCCCGACCCGCTGAGCGTGGCGCGGAGCTGGGTGGGGGAATTGCTGTCTCCCAAGGGCCGTCGATGAACGATCAGAAGAAGACGAAGGCACAGCTCATCGAGGAGCTGGCTGGGCTGCGCGCGCGCATAGCCGAGCTGGAGCGGCCCGACACCGACCGGGAGCGGGCGGAGCGGGCACTGCGTCGGGAGAAGGCGTTCCTCGACGAGCTGTTCAACAGCGCCCCGGAGGCAGTGGTGCTGGTGGACAACGCCGGGATCGTGCTTCGCGCCAATGAGTACTTCACGACCCTGTTCGGCTACACGCGGGAGCAGGTCCTGGGGCAGCCGATCGACCAACTCGTCGCGCCGGGCGACATGCAGCTCGAGGCCGGCGGGTACACGAGCCGGGTGGCCCGCGGAGAGCGAATCTCGGTGGAGACGGTGCGCCGCCGCAAGGACGGGTCCCTGGTGGACGTCTCCATTCTCGGCGTGCCGATCCGGGTCGGCCAGGGGCAGGTGGCGGTCTACGGCATCTATCGTGACATCACCGAGCAGAAGCACTCGGAGCGCGCGCTGCGGGAGAGCGAAGAGCGGTATCGCACGCTGTTCGAGAACGCACCGATCGGTCTCGGCGTGGCCGACGCGCACGGCAACCTGATCGCGTTCAATCAGAGCATCCTGGAGCCCGGCGGCTACGCCCGAGAGGACATCATGGCCCTCGCTAACGTGGCCCAGCTCTACGCCGATCTTGAGGAGCGCAGCCGGATCCTCGAGGTGGCACGGAGGCAGGGCTTCGTGCGGCGCGAGGGCGTGCGCTTCAAGCGCAAGGACGGATCGGCGTACGACGCGCTGCTGAGCCTCACGCCCATCACGGTGGAAGGTCGCTCCGGCTGGCACGCGATGGTGGAGGACATCACGGAGCGGAAGCTGGCCGAGCAGACGCTGCTGCGCGAGAAGCAGTTCTCTGACGTCACTATCGACAGCCTGCCCGGGATCTTCTACGTGATGGATGCCCAGGGCCGGCTGCTGCGGTGGAACAACAACCTGCTCAAGTTCACCGGCTACACGGAAGAGGAGCTCATGGGGATGAGTCCCATGGATTTCTTCCCCGAGGAGGACCGCCCCAACATCGAGCGGAGGCTGCGGGAGGTCTTCTCTGCCGGTTACGCCACCGCGGAGGCCCAGCTCATCGCCAAGGACGGGAGCCGGGTGCCCTACGTGTTCACGGCGCTGCGCGCGACCCTGGGTGACCAGCAGTGCATTGTGGGCACGGCCATCAACATCACCGAGCGGCGCCGGGCAGAGGACGAGTTGAGGCGCTCCGAGGCGGTCTATCGCGCGTTGGTGGATCACGCGCCGTACGGGATCTATCTGTCGGGCCTGGACTGCAAGCTGCTCGCCGCCAATCCTGCCCTGGTGGACATGCTGGGCTACGGCGCAGAGGAGGAGTTACTGGGCGTGGACGTGCAGCACGACCTCTGGGCGGACGCGGAGGCGTGCAGCGATCTGCTCGGGCGCTTCGGCCGGGGGGAGCCGATCGACGGTCTGGAGGTCGACTGGCGGCGCAAGGACGGCCGGCGGGTGACGGTGCGGCTCAGCGGTCGGCCGGTCCATGGCGACGGCGGTGGCTTCGAGGGGTACCAGATGATCGCCGAGGACGTGACCGAGCGGCACGTGCTCGAGGCCCAGCTCCGGCAGGCCCAAAAGATGGAGGCGATCGGCCAGCTCACCGGCGGGATCGCGCACGACTTCAACAACGTGCTCACCGTGATCCTGGCCAATGCCGACCTGGTGACGGCTGCCCTGCCGCGTGAGCTCACGCAGGCGCGCACCGACCTCGAGGACATCCAGGCGGCGGCCCGGCGCGGTACGACCCTGATACGCAAGCTGCTAGGCTTCAGCCGGCGCGAGCGTCTCGAGCTCCAACCCGCCGATCTCACCCGCCTCGTACAGGAGCTCTCCGGAATGCTGCGGCGCGTCGTGCCGGAGAACATCGAGATCCAGCTCCTCGCGGCGGAGCCGGATGCCGTCGCGGATGCGGATCCCGGCGCCATCGAGCAGATCGTGCTCAACCTCGCCACCAATGCGCGGGACGCGATGCCGGAGGGCGGTATCCTGCGCATCGAGACGTCGCGCACCTGGCTGGACGAGGGGTATCGCGCCACCCACCCGTGGGTCGAAGCCGGTGAGTACATCTGTCTCACCTGTACCGACACCGGGACCGGGATGGATGAGGAGACGAGGGAGCACGTCTTCGAGCCGTTCTTCACCACCAAGCCGCCCGGTGAGGGAACGGGGCTCGGGATGGCGATGATCTACGGGATGGTGAAGCAGCACGGCGGGTATGTCCATGTGTACAGCGAGCCCGGGGAGGGTACCACCGTGAACGTCTACCTGCCGGCGGTGGCCGCGGGTGTCGAGGCCGGGCCACAGGGGCCGGCCGCCGAGCGGATGCGTGGCGGCGAGACGATCTTGCTCGTGGAAGACGAGGCGGGGATTCGCCGCGCCACGAAGCGGGCGCTCGAGGGCCAGGGGTACACCGTGTTGCTCGCGGCCGACGGCGAGGAGGCGCTCGAGGTGTTCCACGAGCAGGAGCGCGACATCGACCTGATCATCTCGGACTTAGTCATGCCGCGGCTCGGTGGCCGGCAGTTCTACGAGGCGCTGCGGGAAGCGGGCAAGGATCCCAAGATCCTGTTCACCAGCGGCTACTCGGCGCAGGACGTCTGGGCCGGCTCCGGGTTCTTACGCGACGTGCCGTTCCTCCACAAGCCGTGGACGCTGACCGATCTGTTCCTGCGCGTGCGCGAGGTGCTGGAGGGGAAGCCCGGGGGCCGCAGCGGGGCTACCGCCGCACCACGACCTCACTGAATGTGGCCGGGTTCGCCGGATAGCTGCGCCGTGCCAGGGCGTGAACTACCCTCTGCCCCTCGGCGCTGCTGGCCACGGTGAGGCTGAGCCGCACCCGCTCGCGGCCGTCCAGCGGCACGGCGAGCTCCACCTGATATCCATCCGCCGTCTTGCGCACGCCCGAGCGCACGCCGCGCGCCGCGGCGGCGGCCCAGCCCTCGGGCGGCGCACCGAATGTCGAGAGCAGGAACTCCGAGAACGTGCGGTCGGGCGGGTTGTCGGCCAGGTACTTCGCCATGAAGCCGTGGGCCGGGAGGGAGTGGAGGTAGATCGCCGCCGGTTGCGTCGCCGTCGGCGGTGCCACCAAGAGGAGGAGATCATCCGGGGCGAGATGGCGCCGGTGGGTGGTGTCGCTCTGCAGCACGAGAGCCACGTGATCTCCCTCTCCCACGCCGGCGCCCTCTCGCACCCGCGACGGAGGCACGGGAACCCGTAGCGCCAGCTGGAGATGGCCTGCGTCGTGCCGGAATGCCGCGCGCGGCACCGGGATAGCGGAGCCGCGTGCGGCGCGCAGGCGGTGCCACGCTGCGTTGCCCCAGTCGTCCAGGACGCCGTCGATCTCGGTTGGCCGGCCGGCGGGACTCGCCTCGTACCGCTCCAGCTCGCTGCGGAACGCTAGCCTTCCCTCCCGCTGCACGTACGCGGGGTCGCTTGCCAGCTCAGCGAAGCGCGCGGCCGAGCGCCGCACGAACGGTGCGAGGTCGTCGTGCAGCGCCCGCAGTGCAGCAAGCTCAGCCGCGGCGGAATCCAACCGCGCGAGACCTGCTTCGAGCCGCGCCAGGGCCTGCTCCACTGCGGCTACCTCGATCGGGGCTCCCGGCACGAACAGCGGCTCGAGCAGGTTCTCGTCGTCGGCGTAGTCGCCCCAGATCTCGATGAAGGGGGCGAGCAGGGCGGGGGCACCGGGACCGTAGAGATCCACCAGTGCCCGTGACAGCGCCCGGTCGGGGTCGTACTCCTGGGGGTCCCGCGCGTAGGCTGCGAGCGTGGCTAGGGCGATCATCGAGGCGTGCGCCTCGTTCATGGGGTTGGCGAGGATACCCACTACCTCCGACCCCAGGTCGGGCGCACGGTGCCGCAGGGGGCCGAGGAACGGGCGCCACCGGGCGAAGTCGTTGACCGGGTAGTTGTCCCACACGAGGGGCGCCCGCCCGATGAGCGAGCCCCACGTGCGGGCCTGGGCAGCCGTGATCTCTGGTGCCGCCACGTCGACCCCGGTCCAGAAGAAGGGCACCTCGCGCGTGGTGCGCTCGCCCAAGCGCCGCAGGTACTCGCGGTCACCCCAGGCGTCGGTGTAGGTCGTGGGCGTCACGGCGAGCGAGGCCCCTTGCGTGAGCAGGTCTTGGTGCAGCCGGTTGATGAGGTCGGCGTGGGCGTCGCCGAGGGTCGGGTACGTCGCACGGTCGGCTGCGTGCTGCAGGGTCGGCGGAACATCGTCCAGGAATAGGGCGAAGTCGGTCACTCCCAGAGCAGCGACGGCGTCGAGCTTCCGCCGCAGAGCCTGGTACTCGCCGGAGTCCGCGTATACCATGGTGCCGCCGGGGCTGATGGCGTACACCAGCCTGACGCCGTGCGCCCGGGCGGTGTCGGCCAACTGCGCGAGCTCGCTCTGGCGATCGGCGGGATACGGCTCGCGCCACCGTTGCCGGTGATAGGGGTCGTCCTTGGGCGCGTAGTAGTACGTGGTGAGGCCCACGTCGCCCATGAACCGCAGCACGTCGATGCGGTCCTGGTGGGACCAGGGTGGGCCGTAGAACCCTTCGATCACGCCCGCCTGCGACAGCGGGCGCTCCCCCTGGCCGGTCGCCTGGCCGGTGCAGGCCTGGACCAGGAGCAACGCGGCGATCAGCTGGCTTCGCATCGGTGGCATGTCCCTACGATTCCGGCGAGCTTGGCGGCACCCGGAGGCGTCCAACGCACGATGACGACCTGGGGGAACCTCATACCCCGAACTGCCGCAGGTGATGGTCCACGTGGAGCCAGGAGAGCCGACCCCACTGCTCGCGGGACAGCCTGCCGAAGCCTGGGTTCGGCGGCCAGTCGAGACGCTGCCGGCGTGCGTGGAACTGCTGCATGAGGTCGCGCAGCCGCGCGCGGTCCCGCTGGAACGCCTCCGGGGACGTTGCCCGGAACTCGGGGAGGGTGCGGACGTTCCTGGGGAAGCGCATACCGAGTGACAAGATTGCCCAGCACGCCAGGGCCTGGGTCAGCACGTTGCCGAACGGCTTGGCCGCGGCCCGTCCCAGGGCGACTTCGAAGTAGTCGCTCAGGTGGCACAGCATCTGGCCGACCGACATCCGGCCCCACTGCGGCCGGTGCTCGGGGGTCAGGCGCTCCAGGCGCGCGAGCGTGTCCCGGCAGTCGGTCGCCTCGAGCAGTGGCGGCATCGGTCTCATGGTGGCGTCGGCGGTGCGATTGCGCAACGACGGCTTGCCAATCCCGGAGCGGTGCCCTATTCGTCATGCTGCTCGTCAGGGAGATGACCCGTGCCGAATTGGCTGCAGGCCCCTCAGATCATTCCCCGTGAGCAGGACCCGACCGGCCCCGGTATCGTGCTGCGGCTGGAGGGGTTCGCCATGCTGGTGGTCGCCCTGCTGCTCTATCTGGAGTCAGGGCAAAGCTGGTGGCTCTTTGTGGTCTTGTTCCTGCTACCCGACCTCTCGATCCTGGCGTACTTCGCCACGCCCAGGATCGGCGCGGTCGCGTACAACGTGGCGCACACCTACGTGCTACCGGCAGCGGTCTTCGCGCTCGGCTTCATTGGGGAGCGCGGCTTCATGATGGGCGTGGGCCTCATCTGGGCGGCCCACATCGGCTGCGACCGTCTGCTCGGCTTCGGGCTCAAGTACCCCACCGCCTTCAAGGACACGCACCTGCAACGCGTCGTCTAGTCGAGCCGCCGCCACACGTTGTTGTCCCGGTTGACGTCGGGGAAGGCCTGGTCGGCGTCGATCTCGACCCGGACGACGGGAGAATCGGTCCGGATGGCCAACTCTGCGTGCCGCTTGCCCTCGAGCCACGTGGCCACCGGGATCTCGCCGAACACCACATCCCCGTTCGCCAGCGTGACGGTTAGGCGCGCCGGCATTGGCGCGAGGCCGTGGTCCCGCACTACGATGGTGGTCCGGTCGCCGCTCACGGTCACGCGTTCCACACCCTGGTCCAGGGTCCAGGTCTCGAAGTAGAAAGCCCGCCAGAACCAGCCCAGGTCCTGCCCGCTCACCGTATTGAACGTGTTGAAGAAGTCCCACGGCTTGGGGTGCTTGAACGACCAGTTCGCGAGGTACGTGCGGTAGGCGCGCACGAACGTCTCCTCACCGAGGAGACCACGCAGTGCGGCGAGCAACGCGGCGGGCTTGCCGTAGGAGGCCACACCGTATGCCGAGCCCGAGTAGTGGAAGTCGGACCAGCGCATGAGCTCGCCCTCCCGACCGGTCCGGGCGAACTGTGCGTAACCCTCTCGGTTTCCCCGGTCCCAGTCCGGTCCCGGGTAGAATTCCTTCTTGGCCTGCGCGGTATTGAACGAGGTGGTGCCCTCGTCCATCCAAGCACGGCGCCGCTCGTCGGTGCCGACGATCATGGGCACCCACATGTGCGCCAGCTCGTGGGCAGTCACGCTGTACAGCGCCGTGTCGCCGCGCTGGTTGTAGTCGCCCATGAGAGTGAGCATCGGGAACTCCATGCCGCCGCCGATGATGTCCGCGCCCTCCACGGCCGTCATGTGCGGCCACGGATACTCCACGCCCGTCCAGCGGGAGAGGAAATCGATTGAGTGCTGCACGTAGCGCCAGGCGTGTTGCCAGCGGGGTGCCGTCCCGCGGTAGAAGGCCTGGGCGCGCGCGTAGTCCGTTGTGCCGTCGCCGTCCAGATCGCCCACCGGCGTGCGCGCGGCGTCCCACATCGAGGATCGGGTCGCGCTGAAGGTCACGTCGCGCACGTTGTCGGAGATGAAGTGCCATGCGAGGTAGCCCGTATCCGAGCGGCGGGTCGCCTTGCCCGGCCCGAAGTCCACAGCCGTGAGGACATGGACGACGGTGTCGCTCTCCTCGGCGCGGCGCAGACGCTGCACGATCGGGTCGGGGAGGACCTCCGCGGCGTTCTCCAGCCGCCCCGTCGCCGTGACCACCCAGCCCTCCGGTGCCTCGACCGTGAGGTCGTAGCTGCCGTAGCCCATGTAGAACTCGGCGTTGCCGCGGTAACTGTCGGTGTGCCACCCGACCACGTCGTCATACACCGCCATCTGTGGATACCAGTAGGCGATGTGGAACAGGTTGTCGCGGCTCCAGCCCATGCGGCCCGAACTGCGCCGTGGTACCATGAAGCCCCAGTCGATCTCCATGATCAGGGAGTCACGGGGTGCCACCGGGCGCGGTGGGCGCACCTGCATGACCGTGCCGCCGACGAGGTAACCGAAGCCGCGCTGCGCGCCTTCCTCGAGCTGGCGCCCCCCCACCACCACCCGCTTCAGCTCGACACCGCCTGTCACGTCTCGCTGGGGGCGGTTCCGCACCACCCCGGGGGCGTGGAGGTTTTGCAGCAGCTGCAGGTACACGACACCCAACGTGTCCGGCGACCGGTTGTGATAAGCGATCCGCACCGTGCCGTCGATCCGCTTCGCCTCGGTGTCGAGGCGCGCCCGGATGGTGTAGTCGGTCCACTGCTGCCAGTACGCGGGCCCCGGCTCTCCCGTGGTACTGCGCGAGCCCCGCTCGAGGGCATGCTGGAACTCTGGGGACATGGTGACGGGGTAGGGCAGGGGACGCGTCTCATTCGCCGGATTCTGTGCCGCCGCGTGCGCGGCTGGGAGCGCGGTCAGTAGCAGCAAGAGGGAAACCACCGTGTGGGCTCGGCGCATTGTGACCTCTGTCAAGAGTGATCACGCAGGCTAGCGAGGGCGTAGGACGGCCGCAACTGCGCACACGGCGTGCCCGGGATCGGCGGGGTATCTTTCGTGCGTGAGGCCCAGGCGCCCTCGGGTCGCTCCGCTGGGCGTACGCGCGCCGGGAGCGCCGTGGCGTGGCGCTTGCCGCTCGGCGGCGCCGGGGGCCATGGTTGGGGAGGAACGCAAACTCGGGAGGCAACCATGAAGGCCGGGACACTCGCCGCGCTCGCCGGAGGGCTCCTGCTCCTGGCGGGCTGCTCGTCGGGGACCCAGGGTGCCGAAGGCGCCCCCACGACCACCCGCAATCTGATCACCCGGGAGCAGATCGAGCAGGCCCAAGCCCGGACTGCCTATGAGGTGGTCAACCGGCTGCAGCCGCACTGGCTGCGGGTCCGTTCTCGTGGGGCGGGCCAGCCCGATCCAGTGCGCGTCTACGTGGATGGCTTGCTCCGGGGCGATACCGACCAGCTGAGGTTCCTGGACGCGACGACCGTGGCCGAGATACGCCACATGAACTCGGCCGACGCCACGACCCGGTTCGGTACCGGGCACACGTCTGGTGCGATCCTGGTGACCACCAGGCGGTAGAACCGGCGCCGCGCGCGGGCGGGCCCGCAGCGCGGCGCCATCGGATTAGAGGGAGGAGTTGGTGACATGGCATTGCAGCCTCACCGCGGCGCCCTCCTCGCCGCCATGCTGATCGTGCTCGGTTGCTCCCCGGCTACACAGGAGGGATTCGACGAGCCGCTGTCGCGAGCAGACGTGATCACCCGCCGGCAGATCGAGGAGGCCAATGTGCGGACCGCCTTCGAGGTGATCTACAAGCTGCAGCCGAGCTGGCTCCAGACCCGCGTGCGGTCGGCTCGCTTCACGGTGGACCCAATCCGCGTGTATGTCGACGACACGAACCGGGGAGATGTCGAGGTGCTGCGCTCGCTGTACGTAGATGACATTCGGGAGATGCGGCACCTCGAAGCGTCAGAGGCCACGACCCGGTTCGGCACGGGGCACACGTCCGGGGCGATCCTGGTGTTCACCAGGCGTGGAATCGATCAGACCGGGAGGGGTTCATGAAATTACGTGTATGTCTGATCCTGCTGGTGGCGGCGATCCTCGCCGTGGGTTGTTCTTCAGGAGGGCAGACCGAAGAGCTCGAGCCCACGGCCGCGGACACGCCGTCGGGAGATCCGAACGTCATTACCTACCGGGAGATTGAGTCGGTCAGCGCAAGCACCGCGATGGACGTGATCCGGCGGTTGCGCCCGAGTTGGTTGCGCCAGCGGACGAGCGGGGACGACGCGGTGGTCTACGTCGAGAACCTCCGCCGGGGCGGCACCAACGTGCTCAGGAACATCGCGGTGGAGCAGCTCTGGGAGCTGCGCTACCTCGACGGGAGCAACGCTACCACTCGGTTCGGTACGGGGCACCGCGGCGGTGCCATCCTCGTAACGCTGCGGCGCTGAGCGGGCACCGCACGTGGTGCCCGCCATGACGAGCTGGTCGGCGCGGCTGGGCGCGGGCTGCTTGCTCGGGCTGTTGCCACTCGGGTCGCTTTCGGGCCAGCAGACGGCGCAGGAAATCGTGGACCGGGTCGACCGGCTGCTCCGCGGTGAGTCGAGCCGCGGCATCGTGGAGATGGAGGTGGTGACGCAGCACTGGAGCCGGACCTACGAGATGCGTATCTGGTCGCTCGGCACCGAGTATTCTCTCATCCACATCCTATCCCCCCGCAAGGACGCCGGCACCGCGACACTCAAGGCCGGCGACGAAATCTGGAACTACCTCCCGCGGGTCGACCGCAGCATCAAGCTCCCGCCCTCCCTCATGGGTGCGGCATGGATGGGCTCTCACTTCACCAACGACGATCTGGTGAAGGAGAGTCACATCATCGAGGACTACGACATCGAGATCGGCTTCGAGGGTACGCGTGACGGCGTGGCCGTGTGGGAGTTCATTCTCACGCCCAAGCCGGAAGCGGCGGTGGTGTGGGGTCGCATCGAGGAGCAGGTGCGCAAGGACGACCTGATGCCGGTGTGGGCCCGGTACTACGACGACCGGGGTGAGCTGGCACGCACGATGACGTTCGAGGACTTCACCGTGATGGGCGGGAGGCTCGTGCCTGCCCGCATGGATGTGGTGCCGGCCGACAAGCCGGACGAGCGGACGACCATCCTCTACAGGGAACTCGAGTTCGATATCGAGCTCGACGAGTCCTTCTTCTCCCTCCGCCGGCTCCAGAGCGAGGCTCGCTAGTCGTGCGTGAGGGGCGCTGGTGGCGCATCGGGTGGCGTAACCTGGGCCGCAACCGGCGGCGCTCCATCGTCACGGCGAGCGCGCTGGCGATCGGCTACTTCTCGGTGGTCCTGATGGTCGGGCTGCTCAAGGGGCTCGTGGCCGAGATGGTGGAGAACGGGACGGGGATCGTGACGGGCCAGCTCCAGGTGCACGCCGACGACTACCTTCCCGACAAGGAAGTCTATGCCACGATCGGCGGCCGTGACGGAACCGATGTAGCCGCCCTAGTAGCGACGGTCGCGGCCGATCCGCACGTCGCCGCTGCCACGCCCCGCGTCTACGGCGGTGGACTGGTGAGCACAGGCTCGGCCACCGGTGCGGCGCTGTTTCTGGGTGTGGATCCGGAGCTGGAGCCACAGGTCTCGAGGCTGATGCAGAGCCTCGATCGTGGGCGGCTTCCCGCTGCCGGCGCGTATGAGGTGCTGATCGGCAGTGAGATGGCGCGCGCGCTGGGTGCGGAGCCTGGTGACGAGATCGTGGTGGTGGCACCGGCCATCGACGGCTCGCTGGGCAACGATCTGTTCATCGTGGCCGGCGTGTTCCATTCGGGCCTCGTGGACCTGGATCGGGCTTTTGCGCTCTTCCCCCTCGACATGCTGCAGCTCCTGATGGCGATGCCGCCGTCGCGGATACACGAGATCGCCGCCGCGGTGCCCGACCCCTGGATCGCGGCCGAGGCGGCGACTCGGCTCGGGGCCGAGCTGGAGCGCGGTAGCCTGGCTGTGTCCGCGGAGTCGTGGATGACGCTCCGCCCCGAGATGGTGGAGTACGCCAATCTGAGCGAGGCGATGGAGTGGGTCCTGATGGTGATCGTGTTCGCGATGGCCATCTTTGGGGTCGCGAACACCATGCTCATGGCCACGTTCGAGCGGCGCTACGAGTTTGCCCTGCTCCGGGCCCTCGGGACCACACCGGGAGCCGTCGTGCGCTCGGTGCTGTACGAGGCAGTGGCGCTCGGCACGATCGCGCTGGCCGCCGGCGTCGCGATCACCCTGCCGGTGCTCGTGTGGTGGTACCACGCACCGCCCAGCGTGAGCTGGCTCTTCGGCGAGACGACGATCTCCGGCGCGCTCCTGCGGCCGCTGCTGCGTGTGGAGTATCCCTGGCTCATGGGCGCCGCGGCGGCGGCTGCCCTGTTCGGTACGGCCGTGGCGGCGGCCCTCTACCCGGCGATCCGCGCGGCGCGGGTGTCGCCGGCCGACACGCTGAGCGGACGATGAATCGCCGGAGCATTCTGCTGCGACTTGCGCGACGCAACGTGGTGCGCCAGTGGCGCCGCAGCCTGCTGACCGGGATGGCCATGATGCTGGGTGTCGTGGCGCTCGTGATGGCCCGGACCATCGGCGACGGCGCCCACGAAGACTGGATCGACAGCGGCGTGCGGATGGGCACGGGGCACGTCGTATTGCAGCACCCGCAGTTTCGCTTCTCCCGCAAGCTGGAGGACAGGCTCACCACGGGTGCGCGGGAGCGCGTGTTCGCCGCGCTCGATGCCTCGGGCGTCGCTTCCCACGTGGCCCAGGTCGCGCCGCGGCTCGAGGTGATGGGCCTGGCTAACTCCCCGACGGCCGCCGTCCCCGTGAGCATCATCGGAGCGGATCCCGAGCTGGAGGCGCGCTTCTCCCAGCTCGGGGTCGAGCAGCGCCTGGTGGAGGGCCGCTACCTGGAGCCAGGGGATCGTCTCCACGCTTATGTGGGCCAGCGGCTCGCCCAGCGGCTCGACCTGACGCTGGGGTCGCGACTGGTGCTCACGGCGCAGGACGCCGAGGGGGACATCGCTGGCCAGCTCGTCCGCGTCGTGGGGATCTACCGGACCGGGGTACCGGAGGTAGACGAGAGCATCGTGCACATCCCGCTGGCCACGGCGCAGGAGTGGCTCGGCGTGGGGGACGACGTCACCACGGTCGCAGTTCTGCTCACTTCGGCCTGGGACGTGCCACGCGCGTTGGGGCACCTGCGGGAGCGCGTCGGCGAGGCAGGCGACGGGATCGCTGTCCTGGGCTGGCGCGAGGCCATGCCGGAGCTGGACGCCGCCATCAAGCTGGACGACTTCTGGGGCTACGTGTTCAACATCGTGCTGTTTATCATCGTGGCGCTGGCCATCGTCAACACGATCCTGATGTCGGTGCTGTATCGCACCCGCGAGTTCGGCGTGCTGCGCGCCCTGGGACTCACCAAGCGGGAGACCGCGACGGTCGTGTTCGTGGAGGGCATGCTCCTCACGGCCGTGGCCGGTTTGATCGGGGTCGTGCTCGGCTTCGGCTTGACGTGGCTGCTGTGGCGCAACGGCCTCGATTACTCGGGGGCGCTCGAGGGCGAGATCAGTTTCTCGGGAGTGGTACTCGACACGGTGATCGTGCCGGTGTTCCGCAGCGTGCAGGTCGTGATGAGCCTGGGGGCGATAGTCATCGTCGGCCTCCTGGCCTCCCTCTATCCCGCCTACCGCGCGACGCGCATCGACGTCGCCGAGGCGATGAAGTTCGAGGCATGAGCAACCAACCTGCTGTTCGGACCGAGGACGTCTGGAAGGTCTTCGAGCACGACGGGATCGCGGTCGAGGCAGTTCGCGGCGTGACGGTGGATATCCTGCCGGGCGAGTTCGTGGTCATGGCGGGCCCTTCCGGGTCCGGCAAGACCACTTTGCTCAACCTGCTGGGCGGGCTTACCCGGCCTACCCGCGGGAAGGTCTGGATCGATGGAGCGGACCTCACGACCATGTCGGAGCGCGCGCTCGCGCGGCTCCGGCTCGAGCGCGTGGGCTTCATCTTCCAGGCCTACAACCTGCTGCCGGTGCTCACGGCGCTGGAGAACGCCGAGTTCCCGCTTCTACTGCAAGGCGTGAACGGCGACGAGCGTAAGTCACGGGTCACACGGCTATTCGAGCGAACCGGACTCGCGGGCCTGGAAGACCGGCGACCTGGAAAGCTGTCGGGTGGCCAGCAGCAACGGGTGGCCGTGATCCGTGCCGTCGTGGCCGAGCCGGCGCTCGTGCTCGCCGACGAGCCGACCGCCAACCTCGACTCGG
>JABAOF010012475.1_pt3 | contig 19431 bp, 22 predicted proteins | sample 7062171 | NCBI WGS metagenome assembly JABAOF01 (sample SAMN14538628, study PRJNA623070) | marine sediment metagenome | biome: marine biome [ENVO:00000428]; feature: marine pelagic biome [ENVO:01000023]; material: deep marine sediment [ENVO:00002113] | place: India: Gulf of Khambhat ...
TGCCAAGACGGCGATCTACCGCTGATCTACCGGCCCATAGAAGCGGGTTAGACAAGGCGAGTTCGGGTGACGTCTTTTCGGGCCCAGCTGTATTTGCGAATACGACTAGTCACTCCGAAGCCACAGGCCGCACATCGTTTCTTTCTGATGTGATAGGATCGGCGTCCACAGCGTCGGCAGCGAATGTGCGATTTCTTGTTTTTCTTTCCGAAAGAAGGTGTCCCTTTGCCCATTGTTCATCACTTGTTCTTTTTTGCACTTTTCTTACCCGAAGCCTTTCCTGAGGGTGAAAGGAGGATAACATTGTCGCCGCGAAGGATTACAGTCCCCAATTCTTGGGGAGGTTTTTCAGTAAGATCTTCCGCATCATCGAGGATGAGGTTTAGATGCTGATCATATCCACGGAGACGACCACGTAGCTCTCTGTCACCTTTCAGCTTCACTAGGACTTGTGAATTTAGTGACCGACCGAGTAAATCCATAGGACGATTTTCTGACACGGCACAAGCTCCTGCCTACTAATGCAACAGGCATGCCTAAGAGACCTTAAAAAAGTTTGCTACTCATTTAGAGAAAGGGGGTACATTCATGCGCATAAAACACCGCACGCTCCTTCGCACGAAAGAACTCCGGAAATTACTGGAAGGTCTCGAAAAGACGCCTAAAATGATTCATAAAGCCCTTAGAGACAGCTCCTCGGGAAAGGTATCTGTTGAAAGGATAATTTTGGACAAGAAATCGGAGTTGTTTTTGGTTCAAGGTGAATTATGGCTCGTTAAGTTGGATGCAATAGTGTTTCCGGGATTACCCGCGTTGATAGCTGAGAATGTGCAACTGCCACAGGTTGTCATCGACATGGGTGCGGTGCCCCATATTGCAAATGGGGCAGATGTCATGGCTCCAGGTATCTTCAGTATCGATGAGCAACTTGTTGTTGATGATTTTGCAGTGATTATTGACCAGAAGAATCTGGTTCCCCTAGCTGTAGGTCGGATGCTTCTTATGCCAGAAGTAATTTTGAAATCGAATAAAGGACGCGCCATCGAAACGCTTCATTATGTTGGCGACCAGTTATGGAAGCTTGCTAAGGAGCTCTCCGAATGACAAGGCGAAGGATTTTTCTGTTCACATTTCATCTTTGAGCTGTGGAATTGTCGGAGGATGATTCGGTTTGAGCCCCTTTGGACGAAAAAAGAAAGATAAAACTGCTGATTCTAAAGAAGCAACGCCAAGTACGAGTTTAGATGCGGCTTCAATGTTTGTACGATTTATGGAGCTGACGGGATTAATGGATGTTACACCCATTTCAGATGAAGTTCGAAAAGGAAATATGGTTGTAATGGATGTTTCACCACTTGTTCAGCAAGGCACAGAATCACAATTGCAGTTAAGACGCGCCGTTGAACAGCTTCGAGCTGTGTGCATTAGTGTCGATGGAGACATTGGACAACTGGGTAACCGGTATATCATCCTTACACCAAGTCGTGTTAAGATTTTCCGTGAATCACCAGCGGATGACGTTAATATTGATGTTCCTCCTTCTACGACTGAGTAGGCAGCCATCATGAAAAAAGTGTGTATCCTGGTTGATCAACCCCGAGGAGAACAACTTAGAAAATTGTTAGTGGAGCAAGGACTCCTCGACACTAATTTTCCTATCACAAAAAAGAGAAACCAATTGTGCTTTCCTATTCACCGTGAAATTTCAATTAGCGAATTGACTGTTCTCGAACACAAAGTAGGACACATCAAAATGGTGAAAAAAGACCTCAAACCCGTTCTGAAAAAACCCGCGAATCTTAGTACGGCTTTACAAGACATTCTTCCTGATAAATTGCACCAATTGCTTCCCCATTCCATGGACATCATTGGCGAAATTGCCGTGGTTGAGCTGAATGATCTGTTAAGATCATATGATACGCAGATTGGTCAGGCTATTATGATGGTTAATTCACGAATTTCAACTGTTTATGCTAAAGAAGGAGGCGTTGAGGGAGAGTGTCGTCTTCGCCCGCTGCGCTTAATAGCTGGGAAAGATCAATCGACCACCATTCATACCGAATTTGGAGTTAAAATAGCTGTTAATGTTACGCAAACTTACTTCAGTCCACGCCTTGGAACTGAACATGATCGGATAGCGCGTTTGATTCAATCCGGAGAAGTCATTGTGGACATGTTTACAGGAGTCGGTCCGTTTGCGCTTCTAGCGGCAAAACGACAGCAGGTGAAGGTTTTTGCCATTGATGTCAATCCCCAAGCCATTAAATGCCTGCAGAAAAGTCTTGAGCTCAATCGATTAATTGGGGAAGTGATACCCCTCGTTGGTGATGCACGCACCATCATTGGTGATCAACTTGCAGGAAAAGCAGATCGTGTAATCATGAATCTTCCAAATGATGCATTTTCCTTTCTAGACGTTGCCAGTAAAGCAATGAAACCAAATGGTGGAGTCATCCATTTTTATGGTGTGACTACTGAAGCATTATCCCTTGAAACGCTCGCAAACGAAGTTTTAGACAAGCTTGCAGAATATGGATTTGATGCAAAAATTACTATTTCACGCGTCGTGCGCCCAGCAGCACCCCATGAAGAACAAGTTGTTCTAGACCTTCACTTAACTCCAGTATGAACCACAAAAGCCACCTGAAGAACAATATTTGGGTTTCGAAGCGATGCAATCAATTTTCGATCGAGGTCCTTTGCAGCTTTATCACATCGAATAGCAATTGTTCTATTGTCCACAAAATCGCTAGTACGCCAAACAAGCGATGTTGGAGAAGTTAGAGTAAAGGCGGGTGAACCATATCCTCGGATTTGTTCAGTTTTGTCACCAAGTGAAAGATAGGTTTGAATTTGCGTATCTGGTCGTCGTAAAACATCACCAAACAGAGTATTGAGGTGTCGAGCACTGTGGGAAGCGTTAACACCAATTATGCAATCACCTTGCATGGTAAGATGTGAATCCATTGTCACTTCAATGGTGGATGAATGCGTGGCTTGGATGTTAACATGGCCTTTAGCAGTCATGATGAATTGTGGCTGTTCTGGCGATACCATAGTGGGATATTTAGTAGGGCGAGTACAAATAGTTTCAAATTAGATAACTTTGAGCTTGAATGGTGAGTGATAATACGCCTTCAGAAAATGTGAAACCAGATATCGGGAAAAAGGAAGCTACTTTGAAGCGTTTAATTGCTTCCCGTACCGTGAAGAAGGAAGAAACAATACGAGCATATCGAACGGTCCCTCGTGAACTCTTTTTACCGGGCCATCTTGTTCATGATGCCTATGCTGATACACCCCTCCCCATTGGAGAAGGGCAGACCATTTCAGCAATTCATATGTGCTTGATTTACCTTGAGCTACTTGATCTCAAAGAAGGACTGAAAGTCTTAGAGGTGGGAGGAGGTTCCGGATATCATGCCGCATTAGTAGCTGAAGTCGTCTCGCCCACAGGTAAGCCTCCTTCAGGGCACGTTTTTACCATTGAGCGAAAGCCGACCTTAGTTGAATTTGCGAAAGAGAATCTTGAACGATCTGGATACAGCGATCGAGTAACGGTGATCGAGGGGGATGGCACCTTGGGATTGCCTGAGGAGGCACCTTTTGACCGAATCATGGTTGCAGCTGCAGCACCACATATTCCCCAATCCCTTGTTGATCAGTTGGAAGCGGAGGGTAAGATGTTGATTCCGGTGGGTGGTCATCATTTCTGGCAGGAATTGACCCTTGTCACAAAAGACAAGAAAGGCAATGTTCAAGAACGCCAACAAATGTCTGTGGCTTTTGTCCCTCTTATTGGAGAGGAAGGCTGGACATCCTAATCCCTATTTTTCTGGTTTGCGAAGTTTGGCGATGAAATAGCCGGGTAAATCATGAATATCTGGATAGATGCGTTGAACGTTATCTTTCACTATAGAGTCGCCCGCTAGTCCTTTACTACCAATGAAAGGAGTTTGGGGCTCTAGTGTGAAGTCCTTGTTATCTATGAGATCTTGAATGTTGAATTCATTTTCTTCTACCGTTAGGGTACAAGTCGAATACACCAGAATGCCACCCGGACGAAGTGCTGAAACTGCCGAGTCCAGAATCATGCGTTGATAGGAAGCGGTACTCTGAATGCGTGCACGTGTAGTTTCATCATAAAGTTTGGGTCGAACGCCAAGGGCAGTACAGGGTGGATCAACAAGAACGCGATCAGCTTGAATTGTGGGATATTGGGTAACAAATTCTTTGGCACGACCAACAAATGGTGTTATGCACGATATTCCTAAGCGTTTCGCTTCGGAGAGCAGGTGATTTAATCGTCGCTTGGACCGATCCACGGCGATGAGCCGACACTGGTTATCCACCAATTGGGCGATGTGGGTGCTTTTTCCCCCAGGAGCTGCGCAAAAATCAATTATTGTTTCATCTTGTTGAGGATCAAGGATTGGAGCGACAAGTATGGCTGACAGCGATTGAGAATAAAACAGACCTTTTTGATGTGATGCAAGATCAGAGATGCTTGGTATGTCATAATACGAATCGATGATCTTTACGATTAGTCCGTCTTTAAGAGATGATAAATTCCTACTTTCTTCATGGGTAACTCCACTGCCAACGATGTGCCCTTTTGGATTCACGACAGTGACGAAATCACCTTTTGAGAATGGGTCGAAGCGCTTAACGCCAGGTCGATAGAGATGACTCCCAAGAAGTACATTTTCACTGCTCGCTTTATCAGCTACGATGATTTTTTCATGTTGATGTACTGGACCAGCTTTGTGAATTGGTAGAGCAACCGCATTTAGTTCGGGATTTACAATGGTTGCAGTGATATCTTCTCTGCGTAGTTGGTCAACTAGTTGTTCGTTGGTCGTAAGAAGGGTATTGGTTCGGAGGTGAAAGAATTCTCCTGGTTTACGTAACGCCGATGCAAGAGCATGAGCTCTTGTTGCGCCAAAAAGGTCTATGAAATAATGGTTGAGTTCTTCATTTAGTTCAGAGACATCTGGAGGAGGTCGAATTACATTCTTCACCATTGCTCAGCTCTAGGTAATGAAGCACTAGCCGTTCACAAAGAATCTTCCTTCGGCGACGAGTTTTACTTTTCCAGACACTAAAACACTTTTAGGAGCTTTTTCTCCCACCACCGCTGCAATTAATTGACTTGGACGATTAATTTCATAGCCCTGCTCAATGAAAATTGGCGTTTGTCGTGTAGCTCGGTTGACGAGCCCATAATGATCAACATAGGCACCTATTGGACCAGCCGCGCTCCCTGTTGCTGGATCTTCAAGAACACCGACATCAGGAGCAAACATTCGTACATGAACATCTGAATCTTTGTTCACTGTTTCAGAGGTTATAAGAACAATTCTAGCTGTGGTCTCATCTCCCAATGTTCGAAGGATTGCTTGACCATCAGGCTGTGCCTTTTGAACTGCTTCAAGTGAAATAAGAGGTACAATTAGAAAGGGCGCACCAGTTGCGACATATTGCATAGGATATTTTGTAGAAATTGTTGAACTGGAAAGCCCCACAGTTGCCGCGATTTCTTTTCGGTTTTCTAGCTTTTTAAGAAATTTTGGTGCAGGTTGAATCATTCGAACAATATCTGAACCTACATATTCTACAGGGATTTTCCCAATTCCGAGTTCTAAGTTGATTTCTGGAATCGGAGGGTCAACCAGACCGACGTGTTTCAACACATACGCGCTACCTAGTGTAGGATGTCCAGCAAAAGGGAGTTCTCTTGCCGGAGTGAAAATACGTACTTTATATGAACAACCTTCTAGGGTGGGTGTTTCGAAAAAGGTGGTCTCAGAGAAATTCATCTCCAATGCAATACCCTGCATAACTTCGGTTGTTATCAGCGAATTGGCTTGGATATCCCAAAATGTAGCGAGTTGATTCCCACCAAAGGCATACCGGTCATCCACAAACACGCTGGTTTGAACATAAGGAAGTGTTTCCATCTAATTTCACCAACATGCGATTTGATTACTACCTAACAAAAAGAACTTTCCTTTACGGTTTACGAACATTGCAGAGAATCAAGAGAATGAGAAGTAGGCGAGAGTGCTTTAAATAGCCATAATCTAAGGTGTAAAAGAGCGGCTACTCCTTGGTGATTAAGGCATGATCGAGTTTAACGCCCACGTATTAGACGGGAACCAGATTCAACTTCCTGACTGGCTTATCGAAAGTGCAGGCCTAAAAAAAGGCGATGTGCTTCGGTTAGCAATTCTGCACAAAGTCATTGTGCAAATGGCTGAAAAACCAGCAAAGAAAACAAGCACCAAAGGTAAAACCGAAGTAAAATCTGAGCCGAAGAGCAAATAAGCGGCATATATCCTTCAAAAGAGTTCTCTGATTCTTTTTTCCGTTATATTGTAGATTAGTAACCTCGTTTGACATCAACGATGTTGATAAAGTCTTTTCGACCCTTGGCAAAGCGAATGATATTTTCAATGACTTCATCCCAGCGATCTAAATCGTCGAACGGTGAAGCGGCACGATGGGGAGAAAGAAGGATATTGTCCAGTGTATGAAAGGGCTGTTCGTAGGGATATTTTCGCCCGTTTTTATCGGGTTTGGGTTGATAGGTGTACCAGACATCAATGGCGGCACCAGCGATTTTTTCTTGTTTAAGAACTTGAAAGAACCCCGTTTGATCGATAATGGATCAACGTGCAATGTTGACGAGGACGCCATTTTTGCCTAACCGTTGTAACTCTTGGTAACCGAGTAAGTTCTCTGTTTCAGCGGTTAGCGGGAGCGCCACAATTAGAGTGTCTATTTTATCGAGAAACTCGTTTAATTGGGAAGGAAAATATCTATGGGCGGAGGTTGGAAGAGAATCGAAAAATAAAGAATACCATTCACCCGCTGTGCGTCCACAACGAGTGAATGATACTGGGGACTTACCCAGCCCCACAGTAATCATAGTTTAGCGTCAATCTTCGCGTGGTTCCTACCATTTTGAACCACGACGGGAAGTCATGACCTTAAAGGCCCGTTGATACCCAGGTGTGGGGTGGGGGTTACGGCAACCAAGAGCTGCCCGTTCTCCGACAGAGACCCTGTCGAAGTGAACCTTCTTTCCTTTCTTCTTAAAGAGTGCCACTTTGTTTCACCAATGTGTTTTTGCACTGAAGGAGGGATAGTTGGTCAGACACATATATCCACGGGAGCCGACCAGTTACTAAAAACTCCCATAAATACAACAAAAGGAACCAAACATGAACCATTAAGTTCGGTTTTTTCTAGTCACAATTTGTGACCACAAAATGGAGAATTACTCTCATACAGTTGAAATTGAAAAATCATAAGCCATATTCAGGAGGATGCAGGTCAAAATGAAGACTTTTCCTCTCTATAAATGAAGAGGTAACACTAGGAAGAGTGAGAGAATTACCAGAGATGAGTGTGTGAGTAGTCTGTGTAAACTACGTCCCCGACCTGAATTTTTGAAAAAAGATTTTGTCATTGAGAATTTAGGGTACTTCCTGTTAATGTCCTCTGAAAATCACTTAGTTCTAAAATGCTAATGTTGTTTTGCCCTCATTTCGGGGTCGATGAGAATTCTGTTTAGTTTTGGTTTTCATATTTAGCAGAACTGGAGAGGGTGTTACGATAACTGTAATATTTTTATATTATTAAAAAAACAAATTATGCGAAATTTTTTGGAGCGATTACACTTTGCGACCAATAAAGATTTTCGGGCTTAGCATGACCCTCGCTCTCTTGGTTATGATGATTGCACCGGTTTTCATCGTTTCAGCGAAATCTAATAACAAGGGATTCATTCACGGCATTGTAATCAATGTGGATAGCGAAGATTACTATTTGGCGGGAGCTCCTGATGGTCCCGGAGGCGCAATAGATGTTCCAGGTCATTACTGGGTAATGGCTGGGCCCAATCAGCTGGTTGGGAAGCATTACAATACTGGGCCATTTGGTGCACCTCAATGGTGGTCTTCTGATGCACCTGATGGTGAACTTTTGTTCATTGTCCACGGCATCATCGACGAATGGACCGCTAGTAAGGCAGAATACTATGCGAGCAGGGGCTATGTTCACTACCATGAACTAATCAGAGTTAGCGATGGCTCTCTTCACCCAGACAAGGTTGTTTGGCTTCGGCACACAGCACGCACCTTTTTCAATTTTGACGGGGGACCCCGCCCAGACCTTGGCCATTACGTTTCACCTGGTGTGGACTACGAATTCATCCCCAATTGGATGATGCCTTACTCTCCTGTCATTGAGACGTAGTCGGCTAGTGCTTCTCCCCCCTTCTTTTTTTAGTTTCAATTGTGATTATAAGGTTCCGCCCAAGATGTGTTTTGTGCTTAACTGGGAAAATAGGATGTGACTAGTTGATAGTTGTTTCAGATTTCTTGCTGAAGATAGTCTTTGCAGAAATTCCTAAACCGATATAGATCAACACAATAAAGACGATTTCCAATATTTCGAAAATACCTATTGCTCCAACAGTCCAGTCAAAGGCGATTGGACTAAGATAACCAATAGTATTGCCTAATAACAATGCACACCAAGACCATACTTCTCCCTTTCTAAAACTAAATAAGATGATGGAGATAGCAACCACTGCGAAAGCGATATTATACGCTCCGAGGAGTCTGTCCAAAAGCAGAATGTATTTGGCTATTTTAGGGTTTGTCGAAACTAGTGCTGATCAAGTTTGTCCTGTGAAAATCTGAAAACTTTCAGTAAGTAATTCCAGATAAATACGACCATTAGGCCGTAAAGCAATACACCCAGATCTCCAATTAAAATGAGTATCCATGCAAAACGCAATGATCTTGACCTCAATTTCTTCACCAATCAGTCCAAAAACTGTTTTTTAATATGACTCAAGGATTTGCCAAAATAGTTAGGCTAAGTTCTTAATCCGAACTTTGTAATAACTTTTTTAGATCTCATTTGAACAAAAATTACCTTGCGCATTTTTTTGTTATTTACCAAAGTATTGGTCACTTTTTCCCGTGAAATATCTTTAATTTAACAGCATGTGAGTATAGTTACATTTTGTGACCACTAAAAGTGAGCCCAAATCGTGAGTCCGCCTTATATAAGCCGAAGTCACTAGCCTGATTCGGTGACATAAATAATGAACAAATACAATAAGCATGAAGGCACGACCAAGGGTCATGGGCGCAATCATTACCAACACCTTGTCTGGTTTACTTGTCGTAACTAGCGAGAGCGTCTAGTAACCTTGCACGTGCCCAAAATTGCTGGGGTTCGGGCGATTGGGCACGGCTCCTCCCTCTTCTCTTTTTCCCCTTTGTATCCAAAATTTCTGAAAAATATTTTGTGACTTTTAGGTGTTGGAGCGATTAGTTAAAACCTAATGGGACCTCTTTTTTTGTTTGACGGGTTTAGGGATTACTCTAGGGCTAAAGGGTCCTGGTATACAGGCAAATCCTTGGGAGGTTCGATCATGGAGAATGAAATTAGAATCCTGTGTCTGATCATCTTGGGCAGATAGTATTTCGTTTCGTTCTTTAAGCCATTCGGCCCAGGTTTGTTTTGAATTCGCTTCAGTTTTCTTTAATTTCTGTTTGCCCATGAATATTCCCTATATAATAAGTAGAAACAGAGAAAGATAAACGCTCTTATGAAGACCGATTAAAGAAAGGGTAATGTGATTGTCGATGTATGCCAATTATGAGTCGTGTTCTCTTTGCGAGAACCAAGCCGAATTTTCTTGTTTCAANNGTTTCAAATGTGGCAAACTTATTTGTGGAAATGATGCAAGGATTCGCGTCGTTTGTACTAGTTGTTATATTCCCAAAAAATGTGAATACAAAATTCATCAGGCATTCAGCGAGGATGTCGAAACCATTGAAGAGATGGTTAAGCTCTTTTGGGGAGACCCTAAACAACTTATGTTCAATCAAAGCTTCATAGTCACTGAATACCCCGCAATCGTGGTAAAAAATAACGGAAAGCTTGTTGGATTCATTTCATATACCCCATTTGACGATGACGCGGTTCTCATCCTCGCATTAGGCATTCTTCCTCAGTTCCAAGGTTGTGGAATTGGAAAAGAGCTTGTAGCCCATATCGAAAAGATTGCACAAAAACAAGGACACCAGCGTCTTCTTGTCGTAACGACGAATGATAATCTACCTGCTCTTGCCTTCTACCAGCGAATTGGATTCCAGTTGTACGAAGTGGTTCCTAATGTTGTAGCTCAAAAATTAGGAGGTCTGTATCCAGGGATTGCAGATATTCCTATTCGTGATGAGCTCAGATTACAGAAGCGTGTCCGCTAGCTTCTGGTTTTAGGTTTGATGTGGCTTCCAGGGTACTCCATATTTCCCATCAAAAGCAATTTCTTCTAAGGGTTTTCGTGGTCGAGCTGAAGGATTTTCATCAGGAACCCCAAGAGCTACTAATACTATAATATCCGCGTTCTCCGGGATTTCTAGCTCCGATTTGACTAGTTGGATAAATTCAGCAGACCGCGATTCATATGAAGCAACCCAACAGCTCCCATAACCTAGTGCGGTCGCAGCGAGAACTAGATGATCGGTTGCTATCATAGGGTCTTGTAGATGCCATCGAGCAAGGTTCCCGGGGCAACAGCTGCTTTGTTTTTCTCCTAATACCACGATGATAGCGTTCGCATTGGCAATAAACCGTTGTTGTGCGGGCTGGCCTAAGAGCGCTATTGTTTGAGGATCTTTCACAACGATGAAGCGCCATGATTGACTGTTATTTGTGGATGGGGCTAATCGGGCGGCTTGAAGGATTTTTTGTAAATCAGAATCAGGAATTTTATCGGATTTGTATCGTCGGATGCTGCGTCGTTTTTGGATTACTTGAAAGAAATCATTGGCAGTTTGATGGAGTACAGTGGAGTTAGATTTTGGTAAATTCGGTTCATCAGTTTCTATTTTTGTCATATGTACCAATCCTTTTTTTCATGTGTGCGTTCAGGATATTCTCTTCTACCTTCGACTGAGTAAAACAGATTTAGCGAATACTTTTCCATTGTCTGATATTCGAGCATTCGGACAACAAAGTTTGATCCATTTCTTATTATTTGCCAATTTTATCGACCTCACATTTATTGGATGTCCGATATAGCGTATTGGACACCCGATATTTAAATGTATCGGGCACCCAATATTTTTTGGTCTCTTCCCACACCCGTCACGGAACATGAAAAATCAGAAAAGAACGCCCTCAAAGCCACTGCGGCGATTAGGGAGGCTGGCTAGTGTTGATGATTTCATGAAAAACTTTGTAGAAATAGCGCGTGGCTATATCGAGTCCGACTCGTCCTTCCTCGGTAAGCGTATAGACAACTTGGCGACCCCGTTTTTCTCCACTTATCAAGTTCTTTTGGGTGAGCTCTTTTAGTGCTGGATAAATCGTTCCAGGTGAAGGCTTGGTTCCTCGTCGGAGCCCGATTTGTTCCGCAAGCTCTTGACCATTCATGGATTTTTTGCCAAGCTCCCAAAGGATCTGGAAGGAGAGCATACCGCGCATATCACAACAGTCCGGGGGGCAGCATTCTTCGGTTTCAGTTTGTTCTGGCATGGTATTTATTGGGCACCCGATACATTTAAATGTGTCCGTTTTCTAATAACCACAAACATATTGGACAACCAATATATTTGGTGGAACGAATTGACAGAAACTAAACGCGTAACCGAAATGAATGATGAAGAAATCAAAGCAGAAGTACGAAAAGCCTATTCTAAAGTAGCCCAACCCACCGGCTCATGTTGTGGACCAGCCACTAGGAACACTTATGCGAAATCCCTAGGATATTCGGTTGATGATCTTCCCGAATCGGTAACGGAATCTTTTGCTGGATGTGGAAACCCCACGGCTCTCGCAAGCCTAAAAGAAGGCGAAATTGTGTTGGATTTAGGAAGCGGTGCCGGATTAGACGTATTCATGGCAGCTCGTCAAGTTGGACCAACTGGTCATGTGATTGGCGTCGACATGACACCCGCCATGATTGAAAAGGCGAAAGATAACGCAGAGAAACTTGGCGTAACCAATGTTGAATTCCGATTTGGTGATATTGAAGAGCTCCCCGTTGACAATGACTCTGTTGATGTTATCATTAGTAATTGTGTCATCAATCTAGCCCCAGATAAAGGCAAGGTATTCCGAGAGTCCTTCCGAGTACTTCATCCTGGTGGACGAATGTTAATCTCCGATATTGTCTTAGAAGCGTCCTTGCCTCAAGAAACTCGAGAGGCAGTAGCTTCGTACACCGGCTGCCTTGGTGGGGCAATTCTCAAAGAAGAGTATCTTCAACTCATTCATGACGCCGGATTTACCGATGTACGAATTGTTAGTGAAGCCCCGTTCAATATTGCTACGAGCGCAAAGATTGAAGCTTTCAAACCCAAATAGAGAATTTACCAATAATCCACGTTTTCTACTCATTATTACCATAAGCCCCCGCCGATTCAATACAAGGTGATTAAACTCATGAATGATCAAAGGCAACGAAAGGAAGTCTTTGAGAAGAACATGTTTAGCCCCCTTCCCATCGCTTTGGTTGGGGCTCTCGTCAACAACGTTCCTAATTATCTTGTAATTGGATATATGTGCCCCTTTGATTTTGGACGATACCTATTCTTCAGTTTGTATAAGAAACGACACACCCGTATCGGCATTCACGAACACCAAACTTTTAGCGTGAATGTGCCTTCCGAGAACCTTATCAAAGAGGTTGCAATCTGTGGTAGCAAATCCGGACGGGACATCGATAAGAGTGTTCTTTTCGACACGTTTTATGGGGAGCTAAAAACTGCACCTATGATTCAGCAATGCCCCATCAATATCGAATGTGAAATTGCAGAAATCTTGGATTATGAACAAAACGACGGCATAATTGGCCGCGTAGTCAAATCCTACGTCAACCCAGAATGTCTCACGGATGGAAAACTAGACATGCGAAAAGTTCATCCCATTATCTGGACAACTGGAGGAGACTTCAACTATTACCAGCTCGGGAATCGTATTCCCCAAGAAGAAGAGACATGATCGGTTCCATTCCATGAAAGTAGGAGAAAACAGAGTAGAGCCATACAACAAGGACTTCCTACTATTTTTCAAGAAATATTTGCTACATGAACTAAACAAAATTGCTTAAAGGAAGAAGCCACGTAAAATTGCCAACGGGTTATGCGTTTGACGATTACACGTAACGGTTGGTTATTCCTTCTTGGTGCCTTGCTCCTCTATGTCCTTATTGGAATTCTAGCTCTCTTCACCACCTATTCGGATCCATTGAATTTTGTGATTCGACTCTGTGCCTTGTACGGCTTTGTTTCACTCGCGATTGCAACTGCAATGACACCGTTTCTTAAAGAAATCACTCAAGCGTTTGGTCGACCCTTTCTCCGAATCCATCACCTATTCGCCATCTTTGGCATTATCTTTGCCACCTTGCATCCCGTCTTCTATGCCATCTTGCAAATGGATTTAACTGTATTTTTTCCGCGGTTTGATTCCTGGATTATCTTCTGGGAACTCGCGGGGCGCCCCGCCCTCTACATCCTCTACGTTGCCGCTGTCGCTGGGTTACTTCGATTGATGATTCCAAAATACTGGCGCTACTTCCATTGGCTCATGTATGTTGTCCTCACCTTTGTCATCGTCCACGGTAACCTGATTGGCACTGACTTCCAGAACCTTAGCATCCTCTTCACTTTGAATATTCTTTACATAATTGCTATTACCGCATTCTTCCTAAAGCGGTATCAAACCTTTCAGCGCCAAAAACGGCAAGAAAAAAATTAGCGGAATCGAAAAAGCCGCAGAGAGTATTATTGTACCCATTACCAAATTGCATAACAAACTGAATAATGAGATTTAAAACGATTGAAGTCTCTCGAATGATTCGAATCTCATCCAATTTCAAATGCACTACTAATATTCACAGTTTTAAGTACTGGCAGCTTCCCGCCATCGATAAGCGTATTTTTGGGTTTCTTCATAGAGATATTCAAAATTGTTCATATACTCGGAAAAACCAAGTTCTTTGCGCAAGTCGCGGATTATAGGCCAGAGCTTCTCCCATCGTTGGTATACAACAAACAATTCATATACAAGATCGACATCGAGGAGTTTTTTCTTTAATAGCATCCCCATGGCTTCGAAAAAAGCGACAACCGAGCGGAATACAATATGCATCGGGTGCTCACCGGGGTACGGGCCATACTTGTCTTTAAACTCCGAATAGTCTTTGACATTAAGCATGATGACTTTGATATCTGCTTCTTGGAATTCTGTTGACATGAACGGGGCATACAAGCGCATGATGAGGGCTGTTTTTCGCATTAGGGCTTGATTGCGGTGATCATTCAGATAATAAATCACAGCTCCAACTAGACCAATTGAAGCAACAGTCATCGACGCATACGCAACCGTTCAACCTGCACATCCACCACCACGTGCATAATCTGCCACGAAGTGTATCGTAAATGAATATGCAAACAAACTCAAACCAATGTGGCAGCTTTTGCTTCTAATTTTAGCCTAGATGGTTAACGAATACTGCATTCATTGTTATGACAAGAGTATCAAGGGCTGTTCCTGGTTCTAAGAGAATACCATTCATCCAATTTTCATCACGCGAAATGAAGTTCGAATCGAACGGGTTTACTGTGTCCGGAACGCCCGAATAAGTACCATTCAAGAACATAATGTGCCCTTCGGGACTTTGAATTGTGAAGAGCTGTATCCACGTACCATCTGTGTAAAGGATGTCTAGCCCAAAACCAATGGAGTACATTAGATCTGAAATAGAGTCCAATGATGGCGTGGTTGCAGCAAGACCTGTATAGATTGCATCGTTGATACTTACAACTTCAGCAACAGTAGTGAGGAAATGCTCTTCATAGAACGTGATATTGCCGGGTCCAAGTGAATCATTAAGAAATGTGGCAGATACAATCCAAGCCCCAGTGAAATTTGATACAAAGAGGGCTGCCATTAATTCGGGATACACGATGTCGCTGGAATTACCTAAAATCTGGACAGCCAAGATATTGGAAGCTTTGGCTTCCATGAATGTGGAAAGGCTAGTTCCAGATACCCCATCATCGTTAGAAGGATTGGGGGCAAAGAGACTAAAAAGATAGGGAGCCGCAAAAAGGACTCCGATCACAAGGGGAATAATCAACAGACCTATCCATTTCCTGTTTATCATAACCACCCCAAATTTTATTGATAATCCTATAATCGGCTGAAATATTATCCTATGGATTAGAACACCAAGAAGTTCGATTTACTCTCATTTAATGACAACCATGTGGGCAACGCAAAGTAACTATTTACTCGATTATCACGGAGTAGGATAGTAAAGCAAAAATCAAGGAAAAAGCAACTAATGCCTAGAGGGACCATCATGAAATCTACAAAAGATGTGTTAAAAATTGGTGATTTTTGGGAAGAACCGGTGCAGTTCAAATTAACTATCCTCAATGATGGAAATTGTCGTGCGGGTCACCAATCAGGAGATACTTTTGTATTTTCTTGGAACACCCCAGAAGGAATTTGCTCAGAAAGTTTCATTGGCATGTATCCCATCCTTCAGTCACTTAGAGTTATGGGAGATATGCGCGAACTTGGAAGCCCCGAACGAAACACACGAATCTACAATTGCCCATCACGGGTTATCCAGTTCCAGATTAACGCACTTTACCGTTGTAACCTCTGCGGAAGCACCTTGAAAATTAAAGAGAATGGAACCATCGGGCATAGACTTGAAAACAAGGCAGAAAAGATCCACCTGCGCGTATGCAATAACTGCTATAAAATGCATCAGGGAAAGACTCTCACTTGGTAACTATTTCTCTTTGTCTTGATGGATGATAAGGTACCATCTCATTGATTTGATGTGACGAGAAAATGCGGAATTTAAAGTGAAAAGAGGTGGGTTGCAGCTTTGCCTAAGATGATTTCAAGTTCTTCATCAGAAAATGTGACATTGCCTACGGAATTGATATTTCTGATAGCCTCAATCCATTCGGTTAAGGGCATGATAACGTTAAGTAAGACGCCATCAGAGCCAAATAGTACTCGCCAAGGACCTAGCGTGTCAATCGCAAAGCGTAAGACGCTTGCCACGTACGAAGGATCATGTTGATATACACCCTGCCATCCGGAAAAGTCCACGTACATGTTTGGTTTCATGGATGCTAAATCTAGGGCTTGTCGCCACCAACCATGCCCAATATGAGCCACCACAATTTTCAGTTCAGGAAAATCCGCCGCAACGGTGTCAATGTATTTAGGTTCCGAGTATTTCGCCGCCATGGGCGGAGGCTGATTTCCTGAGTGAAAAACGACTGGAACCTTTAATTCCTGTGCCTTCTTGTAGAGTGGATAACACACAGGGTCATCAGGATAGAAGCGTGCTGAAGGATGGATTTTGAGCCCCTTCATATTCCATTTCGTTATGCCTTTTTCGAAGGCAGAAACACTCTTCTTGCGACGTGGATCAATTCCAAACAACGAGTACAATCTGCCTTCATGATTCTTTGTTACCTCTACATAGATTTCGTTTTTCTTCACGATATCATAAGCCCCGGTGATTCCAGAGGTCTCGAACCAGTACCAGTAGTCAAGGGGAAGCAGAATTGTTTTCTCGATTTTCGCTTCGTCCATCAATTGAACTAATTTTTCTCCTGTTTTATCCTCTAGAGCAGGCAGTTGTATTTGCAGAAGTTGTTCGGCATCCATAGGTTCAGGTGTATTCTTAGAAAACCGTCGGGCACCAACTCGTGCGGCGCCCTTCAAAAAGTCCATAGGAAGTGAGTTATCCCAATACAAATGATAATGTGCATCAACAGTCATTCTAGAACCTCGATTCTCGTATACTCATATTCAACTTAACACTTTCTGAAACTTTAACTCAATAATCATACCAGCCATAGAATGTTTCCAAAGGCTCAAATTCGACTATTACCTTAGAAAAGATTGTATGAATCTTGATGTCTCGAAAGTAAAGGAAAACCCCTGCATTCGAGAAGCGCTTCTCTTTGAACAATTGGCGAGAAAAAAAGTGCAATGCGGTGTTTGCAAACGCCGTTGTATCATTGCACAGGGCAAACGCGGGTATTGCCAAGCTCGAATAAATATCGGGGGGCGGTTGTACGTGCTCACATACGGGGATATTAGTTCGATGAGCGTGAACCCCATTGAAAAGAAACCCTTGTACCATTTCTTTCCAGGAACACGGGCCTTAACAATTGGGAGTTGGGGTTGCAATTTTGCATGCGTTTGGTGTCAAAATTGGAGCATCAGTAAACGTGCACCAGACCCGCACCACGCTAACTATCTTTCACCTGAAGAGTTTGTTAACACAATCGAGCAACGGAATTGTCAGGGAACGAGTTTTTCTTTCAATGAGCCCACCACCGGCTTTCTAGAATATTCATTGGATGTCATGCCCCGCGCTCGTGCCCGCGGATTCTACAATACTTATGTCACCAACGGCTACATGAGCGATGAATCACTGAGATGGTTACGCGCTGGTGGACTCGATGCCATGAACATCGATATTAAAGGTTGCCACACTGCAGTCCGTAAATACTGTGGTGTGGATGTGGAAAAAGTTTGGCAGACAGCCCAGCAAGCCGTAGATTTGGGAATCTGGGTGGAAATCACCACTTTGGTGATTCCAGGGGTAAATGATACCACTCACTGCCTGTCGCGCATAGCCAAGCGGATTCATAAGGATTTGGGTGTTGATGTACCATGGCATGTCAGTGCCTTTCACCCTGACTATCGCGCCACAGAATATGGACTATCGACGTCCACTCCTTTACCAACACTTGAAAAGGCACATACCATTGGGAAAAAAGCCGGTCTAAACTTTGTTTATATAGGTAACGTGCTCGGACACCCAGCAGAACACAGCTACTGTAAAACCTGTAACGCCCAACTCATCAGACGAGTAGGTTATGATATCCTCTTAACACACTTGTCCAAAGATAGCACCTGTACCCAATGTGAAACAGCGAATCCTTTTCAATTATTAGTCAAATCCTAAATGAATCTAATCCGAGTCTTAAATTGCCAAATTAACAAATCTCAGATGATTAGGAAGCTCGATTCGCATTGCCTCTTGCCCATTCACAATCAGCAAGAAAATAAAAAATGGAGTAGTGGGTGGGATCATTGAATNNGATCTGCACTAAAAAGAAAGAAAAAAGGGAGGAGGGGGTGGGATCATTGAATTTGACGTCAGTTATTAGATTAGTTAGGCTTTTTCTTCTTCGGCGATGATTCCTGCAATGAGAATTAGAATACCACCAATGGAAAAGAGGGTTAGTACTCCAATGATGATCAAGCCAACTCGATGGGAGCCAGGATCGTCGCGCCACATTATCGGGAAGATTCCAAGAAGTAGCGCAACAATTCCCAAGGGAATAAGGATGATGGTAAAGAAGAGCACAACTGCAATGATTATACCACCGATGAGGTTGAGGATACCACCCACTAAAGCCAATGTTCCTGCCGTTTCATTAGACATATTCTTTCACTTCAACTAATTCAAAGAGTGAATCAACCCGGTATGGGTCTTGAGAGGAAGATAGAAGTCTTGGCTAATAAGCTTTAGCAAGTCACTCCCCAACGTACAACCCAGAACTAATACAATAACCCAAGAAGTTCTGAATCACATGCGTTGTTTTCCCGAGATTATTTAACACGTTAATCCGCATCGCCAAATACCCGCGCATGATTGAAGCCCCATCAAGGCTTGGGTCCAGCTAGATTAGGAAAATACACCGCTTTCCGTGTAATCTCCACAGAACAGGTCCCAGTTTCACGACACCAATCTTCACAATCCTGCGCTGTTTCCTGATCCAAATACCCTAACCCACACACTTCACAAACGAAAACTACTTGCCCCTTTATCATCTTCTTCTTCACCATTCACATCACCCAACGAACAGAACCAACAACTTCACCTCGCACTATAAATAAAATCGTAACAAACGAAACCAACAACCGGTCCCGAACCAACTAGCAGACTAATTACTTAAGCGGAGCCAAAGACCTTGTTCAACTATTGTTAGTCTGTATCGAAAAGAAAAATGTATAAATCCTAAGAGAGGAGAAACTTTTGTACAAAATCGCTCCGAATATGTTCTATTCTTCATATTCCACCAAGGTTCAGTTGCTTTCACTAGATCTTTGATATATCTGAGGAGCGGTTTCCATCGTAAAGGTATATTTAGAAAGAAGAGAGGATAAATTGGAGTTAACGTATTTGACCAAAAAAACACCTCGTTCTCTGGCTAAGAATAAGACTCAAGTACCATTCACTGCGGATCTTCAAGAAGTCAAAGCAGACTGGGAGATTTTTGTAATTCCTGACCGGTGCAAGGGCTGTGAAATCTGTGTATATTTCTGCCCCCGCGAAATTTT
>JABAOF010048121.1_pt2 | contig 19420 bp, 18 predicted proteins | sample 7062171 | NCBI WGS metagenome assembly JABAOF01 (sample SAMN14538628, study PRJNA623070) | marine sediment metagenome | biome: marine biome [ENVO:00000428]; feature: marine pelagic biome [ENVO:01000023]; material: deep marine sediment [ENVO:00002113] | place: India: Gulf of Khambhat ...
AGTACGCAAGACCTCTTCAATGTCCATCGCGTGATACGTTGAAGTCAATTTTAACCGCCTAGAGTTCTAGATTTCTCTCTTTAAGCATGCCTATTTGCCTCTTGTCTTAATACGCGCGCAAGGGTTGTTCTGCGCGTTGTCTCTGCTATTTTGACGTTTCCATTATCCTTCAACCGTCTTTGCGCTTCTTCTGTGGGCAGTCCCCCTGCTGTTATTGGGCTGATCTCAAGATTTTGTATGACTTCTTTGGTTTCCATAGCGTGCCAAGGCTTTGTCATTGGATTTACACCATTTGATTCGGACAAGGGTAATATAGCTAACTGTGGTTCTTTTATTTTTTCCTATGCTGGAGGAACGTCACAAGCGCGCTAAGTTTATTAGTTACTAAAGCCCAATGTGCAAAGACTACATGATCTTTCATCTGCAAAGACAACGTTGGTGAATCGGAATATGGATTGGTTGATAATCGCACCAATATCAGGAATAGCTTCGATCATTGTTGCTCTCTACTTGTATCTTCATGTTAAAAGACAAGATGTAGGAAGCCCGAAGATGAAGGAGATTTCTGATGCCATCAGGGAGGGCGCAGTGGCCTATTTGAAGCGTCAGTACCTGACGCTTGCAGCCTTCAGTGTGCCCGTTATGATATTAATAGCCGTTTTCTTGGATTATAATCAATCGTTTGCGTATGCCATCGGTTCCCTATGCTCTGCTTTAGCTGGCTTTCTTGGTATGGATATAGCGCTTCATGCGAATGTCCGAACTGCCCAAGCGGCCAGGAAAGGTTTGAACAAGGCTTTCTCAATAGGATTTTATGGGGGTGCAGTCATGGGTCTGGCTGTGGTAGGATTGGCCCTTCTGGGTGTGAGTGGCCTCTATTACGTATACTACAATCCTAATGACGTTTCTCACGCTCCCAATATTATTTTAGGCTTCAGTTTCGGAGCAAGTACAATTGCGCTCTTTGCGAAGGCAGGTGGCGGCATATACACAAAAACAGCTGATATCGGCGCAGATCTCGTTGGCAAGGTAGAGATGAATATACCTGAAGACGATCCAAGAAATCCAGCAGTGATTGCAGACAACGTTGGAGACAACGTTGGGGACGTAGCTGGCATGGGAGCGGACTTGTACGATTCCTATGTTGCCGGAGTGCTTGCTGCAATGATCATAGGGGCGATAGAACTAGGAGGTACAGGCGCAATCTTACCATTGCTGATAAAAGCCCTTGGGATATTTGCTTCCATTCTTGGACTGTTGTTCGTTAGAGTGGGGGAGAAAGGCAGTCCTGGGTCTGCCTTGAACAGAGGCACATACATAACGTGCGCTATTTTCGCAGTTCTCGCCTCATTATTCATGTATTATCTGCAGATTGATATGGGTCTCTTCTACGCAACTTTGGCCGGGCTGATTGTTGGCATAATAATAGGACTAACATCGGACTATTACACGTCCATAGATAGAAATCCCGCACGAAGTACTGCTGAATCATCAAGAACAGGTGTCGCAATAAACATCCTGACCGGCTTCTCGTACGGCTCCATAAGTATAGTGCCGCCACTCATTGGCATAGCTGTAGCGACGGTGATATCATATCATCTGGCCGGAGTCTTCGGAATTACCATGTCCGCAGTTGGAATTATGGCGACCGCTGGCATGATAGTCTCTGCAGATGCGTATGGTCCAATCGTTGATAATGCTAAGGGAATAGCAGAGCAATCAGGACTTGGGGAAGAAGTTATCTCCAGGGCAGACAGGTTAGATGCTGCCGGTAATACGGCTAAGGCGATTACAAAAGGATTTGCGATTTCCTCAGCTGGTTTGACCGTCATCGCGTTGTTGATTGCTTATGCTGAGATCGTCGGAATCGAAACAGTCAACTTCATGGATCCTTTTGTAATGGCGGGAACCCTAATTGGAATCGCCATACCACCTTTCCTGTCAGCTCTGATGATATTGGGTGTTGGTAAGAATGCTTTCAGAATGATCGAAGAAATCAGAAAGCAGTTTAGAGAGATTCCCGGGCTCATGAAGGGAGAAGCAAAGCCTGATTATGCTAGATGTGTAGATATTGCAACAAAAGGAGCTTTAAGAGAGTTGATTCTTCCAGGCGTTCTAACAATCGTGTCTCCCTTAGCGGTCGGTCTAATACTTGGAAAAAGCGCTCTGGGAGGATTTTTAGCAGGCAGTATACTGTCTGGAATGGTTTTCGCCTTCCTAATGTCCAACTCTGGAGGCTTATGGGATAACGCCAAGAAATACATTGAGGATGGCCATCTCGGAGGAAAAGGCTCTGATGCTCACAAAGCTGCGGTCGTCGGTGACACGGTCGGAGACCCCTTCAAGGACACTGCTGGTCCATCCATAAACACGCTGCTCGTAGTAATGTCCTTAACTGCATCGATGTTTGCTGAAGTCATCGCTTTGTATTCTATAATAGGATGACCCATACAATGAAAGCAAACCAGATTTCAGCGTGTTTTTTCAGATTCCAGATCTAGGCGCCTCTACCTGTTAAAACCTCTATTATTCCCACTTCCAAGAGGATCATGACAATGTTCACAAGTAGAGTTACAAAAGTGAGGTAGATCAACGTCCTCTCGACCTTGTGTATCATACCAAGGTCTTGCAGACTGAGGACGCTATCGAGGGCATTATCATATGAACTGATAAGAGAGAGCTCCCGCGAAACGTTGCTGATTGCATAGCTGAGGGTCTGTTTACCCATCTCTGAAGACTTAACGGTTGGAACTACGCCCTCCTTTATGCTGAGCATTTTCCCCCTTTGAGCCCATAGAATCCTCTCAAGGGTTGAGATCTCCCGTTTCAATGCAAAGACGGTCTTGCTAATTCTCTTGTCCGCAGGTTTGGTGAGTGCCGTCTCTTCTATTGTGTCAATACGTTCTCTCAGTCTCATTGCCACATCCAGATTTTCATTTGTGGCTTCGTAGAAGAGTCTGCTTATCACGAAGGGAGAGAAGGCCGGACATTCAAGCTTGGAGCGACAATCCTGAAATGTCTTCAATGTGTTGTTGATCGACTTGGATGAATCTTTGCTTCTGATTGTCACAAACGTCTCCTTCTCCGCAAAGACATGAATAGGATGCATTACTACCTTTTTCTCAAAACAAACGAATGGTATGGAAATCATGATGTATTCATTAACTTTCACATATCGTGAGAAAATGCGGCTTTCACTGATCAATTCCTTCACATCAGGCTCGTTGAGCCATTCTGCAATGCTCTCTAGTTCTTCATCATTGGGCTCTAAACAGTCTATCCAGAACCAGTCAGTATTTTCTCTGAGTTTTTCCAATTCATCAGTAGAATGGATGTCGCTAGCCTCAAGCTTGTTTTGCGTTGTGAAGGTGTATGCCCATATCACCGCTATAAACTCCTCTAACATCGATGATCAGACCACTTATAAAGTTGTTTTCAACACGCGCACAGGAGGCTACCTTTGGGCTGGATTCTCACTTGAAGAGGCTCAGGCAATGACTTTGATGCAAATGGTAGTAAAGGAACTAGTAATAGTATGAAACTGCAGACTAGAGAAGAAAAGCATCTTTGAAGTAAGTAGACTCAAAAATATCTGTTGATCGGTGTTTTCACCTCCTTGGCACTGACTGTTTCGCTTTTTTCCATACACTCGTTCCAAGTAGTGTCTGGAACAGCTCCTCCAATTCTACACAATTAGGTTCCAGTCCTAGGAGTCGCCCTCTTGCCTATTGTTGAAGCCCGAGTAGCCCTATTAGCTGAAAGTCTGGCGCTCGACATGAATTGAAGGAAATCTAAAGAAGAAAATTTATATCCTGATCCTTTTCAACGAAGCTTCTCTCTGAATGAAGGGTAGAAGATATGAATGACAACTTGGCAAATCCCGCACCGCTTGGGCTGTTAGGTTTTGGAGTGACAACTGTCCTTTTGAACTTGCATAATGCTGGTTTCTATCCGCTGAATAGCATGATCCTCGCCATGGGTCTAGCCTACGGTGGGTTGGCCCAGGTAATTGCTGGCGTGATGGAATATAAGAGAGGAAACACTTTCGGAACAGTGGCATTCAGTTCCTATGGACTGTTTTGGTGGTCTCTTGTGCTTCTTCTTGTGTTTCCACAAGCGAAGATCTGGATTGTTGATGGAACTTCATTGCAGTCAGCACCTGCTACTGCCTTGGCAGCATACTTCTTTATGTGGGGCTTGTTCACCTTCGCAATGTTCTTCGGCACGCTTCGTGCTAACCGTGCAATACAGTTTGTATTTCTGAGCTTGGCAATCCTGTTCTTTCTGTTGACTGCAAAAGAACTGACGGGAAGCGTAGAATTAGGTATAATTGCAGGGTATGAAGGAGTAATTTGTGGACTTAGCGCCGTATACACAGCACTAGCGGAAGTATTAAATGAAGCATACGAGAGGCCTGTGTTACCGCTCTTTCCAACCAGCTAATTATTGGAACAATAAAGGCATATACGGTATTTACTCGGCTCTCTTAAGTCAGATCGGTTCTTACCCAAATGATGCGTTAAAAGTGTTCAANNTCAAAAGGGAAACTTTATAAGTAAACTTCCTTCTGCAAGAGACATTCTGAAAGAAGATGAAGGGATATACGTGCTGTTTAAGCCCGTCAAATGGATAGAAGAAGATCCGGAAAAGAAACACTTGTTTTGGCCTTCTGAAGAACTTAGAGAGAAGGCATGGGTAAACGACGAAGCAGTTTATGATGAAGCTGCAAGAGATCCAGTGAAGTTCTGGGCCAAACTTGCCCGAAAAGGTGTTGAATGGTTCAAGGAATGGGACGAAGATTATCGCTGGGATCCGCCATACTATAGATGGTTTATTAATGGTAAAATGAACGTGTCCTATAACGCTTTGGATAGACATGTGCAGACTTGGAAGAGGAATAAGGCTGCCATAATATGGGTGCCAGAGCCCACAGACGAGGAAGTTAGGGTGTTGACTTATTTTGACCTGTATCGGAAAGTGAACAAGTTTGCCAACATTCTCAAAAATCTGGGCGTGGGGAGGGGTGATCGTGTAGGAATCTACTTGCCGATGATTCCAGAAGTGCAGATTGCCATGTTAGCCTGCACTCGTATCGGAGCTATACATAGTGTAGTCTTCTCTGCGTTCAGCGGCAAATCACTTGGAGAACGAATGCAGGACGCAGAAGCTAAGGTTCTCATTACAGCTGATGGATACAACAGGCGAGGAAAGCAGATAAATTTGAAGACGGAAGCGGATAAGGGAGTTGAAGGAACCCGAATACGAAAAGTTGTAGTCGTCAAGAGACTGGGGATTGACGTGCATTTCACGGAAGGCAGAGATCTATGGTGGCACGAACTTATGGAGGATGTTGGCAGTTACTGTGAGCCAGAATGGATGGACGCTGAAGAACCGATATTCATACTTTACACCAGTGGTACAACAGGCAAACCAAAGGGAGTCCAACATAATACAGGCGGATATACAGTGCAAGCATACTGGACTACAAAGTGGGACTTCGACCTCCATGATGATGACGTCTTCTGGTGCACAGCTGACATTGGCTGGATCACAGGTCACACCTACGGTTGCTATGGTCCTCTCTTATGCGGTGCCACCCAACTTGAGTATGAGGGCGCCCCAGACTTCCCTCAAGAAGATAGATGGTGGAGCATAGTGGAAGAATTCGGCATAACAGTGTTCTACACTGCACCGACAGCAATACGTATGTTCATGAAATGGGGTGAGGAGTGGCCCCGGAAACACAACTTGAACAGCATCAGAATCTTAGGAACGGTTGGCGAACCGATAAACGAAGAGGCATGGTTGTGGTATTTCAATAAGATCGGTGGTGGAAGATGCCCAATAATCGACACTTGGTGGCAAACTGAGACTGGTGGAACCCTCATAAACTCACTGCCGGGTATTGGTCCGTTTATCCCAACTGTAGCAGGAAGAGGATTTCCAGGAACAAGCCCTAAGATTCTAGATGAATCTGGAAACCATTTGTCAGTTGGTGAAGGCGGTTACTTAGTAGAGAGGACACCATTTCCACCTGGGATGCTCAGGAATGTTTGGCGAAATCCAGAGAGATATAAAGAGTACTTCAGCGTTTACAGCAAAGAGTATTACTATACTAGCGACGGAGCACGCAAATGGGATGATATGGGAAACATTCGACTAACTGGTAGAGTTGACGACGTAATGAAAGTTGCAGGCCACCGATTGTCCACAGCAGAGCTTGAAAACGCATTAGCTAGCCATGACTCAGTCGTAGAATGCGCAGTTGTGGCAGCTCCGCATGAAATAAAGGGTGAGGTCCCTATCGCCTTTGTAACTCTAACAAAGGAAGCGGAGCCTTCAGACCTGCTTAGAAGAGAGTTGGTCAAACATGTCGATGCTACCATAGGGCCAACCGCAAGGCCAGACAAAATATTCTTCACCAACGCCCTGCCGAAAACGAGAAGTGGAAAGATCATGCGAAGGATTCTGAAGTCCTTGGTGGGTAATCAGCCCATAGGTGACACAACAACACTCATGAACCCCGAGTCAGTCCAGGCCCTAAAAGAAGAAGTCGGTTACGAAGAATAATGCCACGCAGCGCTTGAACAACGATTTCTCTACTTGTACTTCCAGCGTGAAACCAGTGGCTAATCAATCACGAACAAGGATAACTTATAAGTTCAACCAAAAGCTTTCGTAGGCGGATTACAGGTGAGGGATACTTTGAGAGAGTTGACACTCAGAATTTCTGATGACCTATACAACTATCTCACTTTCCCCGAGAAATCTCGATTCATAAAAGATAAAGATGAAGCCTTGACCACGGCTCTGGAGTTTTATAAGAGGTTGGCAATGCATGACTGGCTTCCTTATGTATATCGAATGGGCGGAGAAAGGGTTCTGATATTAGATGTTTCGATGCTGTCCGAATTCTTTCATTCGTTATCGAATCGTGAGATCTATGACGCAGGAAAGGCCTGCACATTCAAGAGAAAACTCGTGAATCCATTTCTTCAGGGCGTAGATTTCTCAAGCTTGGAGAACTGGAAAGCTGTGTTAAGGGAACTCGAGATCATGGGATGGGGAGGTTTCTCCCAAGTTGGTAGAGAGATAAAAGTGGAGTCTTGCCCTCTACCCACACGGTATTTGCAGAGCTATTTTGAGGGCATGTTCAGCTTTTCTTTTGAAAGACACCCTTCAAAGGTTCAAGATACCCGTGTATTTATGGCAAAAGAGAAACAAGCAAGTTTCGAATAAGCTCAAAGCCCTGTCCATGGACATCTCTTGTACGGTCCAATCACAATTGTGACTATTGTTCCTAAGATCCCCTCAAGTTTCAACTCGTCTTCAAGAAACGTCTTAAGGTCTTCCATCTGTTCGAAGATAACCTCAGCGAAGATGTCTGTGTCGCCGCTTGTTCGATACAACACTTGAACGTCCGGATGTTCTGATAGGTGATCTACGATTTCCTTTAGGTTGGCTGGCTGCACCCTCAGACCTATGAACGCTTTGATTATGCGTCCCAGCTTGTGATAGTCTAGAACAACAGTGAACCTTTCAATGATCCCGTCGCTCAAGAGCTTTTCTATTCTTCTTCTAACAGTAGCTTCATTTGCTCCCACTTCTCTTGCGACGTGAATTATTGGTTTTCTAGCATCCTTTTGAAGTGTTTTGATTATTTTCATGTCAAGCATATCAATGAACACGGATTTCCACCATCTTAACACCGAAAACTCGTTAATGTGCCGTTTTGCTTATACGTTTTTCGGATATTGCATGAAGAAAATCAGGGAAAAACATATAAGGAAACCTCAGAATTCGTCGATCAAATCGCCGAATGGCGCGAACGCGTGTGCAGACAAGTGTTGGATTTCCGACAAGATCCATCGTTCCTGCGACGATTTCTCCTATAGAAAGTCTTATTTTCAGTGCACGTATATTATTAAACTGCATAAGGCTTTGAGTGGTTTAGGACATGGCTATGGAGAAAATCGCTCGGAAGATACCTGCATCCTTGCGAGATCACGCTTCTGAAAAGCTGATAGACATAACCCTGAACTCACCAAATGCAGGCAAAATGCCAAGTCAGCTTGCAAAGAGAATTCTCTACTACTGGCAACGGGATCAGCTTTCCACAGAGGTGGGACTGCAGCGTCTTCTAGAGGCATCCGTTATTCTGGAACCTGGGAAAGTCATAGGTTTAATGGCTGAACTAGGGCTACCTGAAATTGTGGTTATGCTGAAAGAGACTCAAGGTTGAGGACCACACTCTCCCCCCTTTTTAGACTTATAAAACAGAAGAACTTAGGTAGCAGCAGAGAGGGTTGTTCGAATGGTCGAGTTTGGAATAGAGTTTGTTCCTAGAGATCTCTACTGGAAAACGACTTTCTATGCAATTCAAGCTGAGAAAATCGGCTTTGACTACTTGTGGATCACAGATCACTTCAACAACAGAAACGTCTATGTTTCTTTAGCCATAACCTCCGCCTACACGGAAAGAATAAAGTTCGGCCCTGGAGTCACAAATCCTTACTTGGTTCATCCAGGAGTCACGGCTCAAGCGGTCGCAACACTTAACGAAATAGCACCCGGCAGAGTTGTCTGCGGAATCGGGGCAGGAGATAAGACTACTCTCCAGACGTTGGATCTGGAACAGAGAAAACCACTTCAAACAATAAGAGAGAGCGTGAAGATCATCCGAGAGATTACTTCTGGAAAAAATGCAGAAATGCATGGAGAGATCTTCACGGTCACAGGGGCTAAGCTGAACTTCCGAATGGCGAGTTCCATCCCAGTCTTCATAGGCGCTCAAGGTCCAAAAATGCTGGCGCTAGCCGCTGAGATAGGTGATGGAGTTCTGATAAATGCCTCCCATCCTAGAGATGTTCGGACGGCAATTACATTCATCAGCAGAGGGTTGGAGAAGACTGACAAGAAGATGGATGACGTGACAATTAGTGCCTATACTTCCTTCTCAGTTGCACCGAATCGTGACAAAGCGATCAAGGCAGTGATTCCAGTAGTAGCCTACATTGTCGCGGGCTCACCTAGCATAATACTAGAACGCCACGGAATTCCTGTAGAGGTTGCAGCGGATATTCGAAAGGCTATATTGCAGGGAAAATGGAAGAAAGCCTTCTCTGCAGTGGATTCTCGTATGGTAGAGGCTTTTTCAATCTGCGGCACTCCAGAAATGTGCGCGGAGAAGATTCAAGAACTTATAAAGGTCGGAGTCAACCAGATAGTTGCAGGGTCACCGATTGGTCCTAATATGAGAGAATCAATCAGCCTAATAGCCATAGAGCTTTTTCCACACTTTAGAGAAGCGATCGGAGAAAGAAGAAAATGATTACAGGTTATGTTTTGCTGAGAATCAAGCCAGGCATGGACAGAAACGTCCTGTATATCGTACGAGAGATTCCTCAAGTGAAGGTAGTTGAAACAGTCTACGGCGAATATGACATGCTACTTGAAGTGCAGCTGGAAGAATTGGAGGCTTTGGACTCTTTTATCTTCGACACCATAAGGACCATTGACGGTGTAGAAAGCACAACAACGCTCATAACCATGAAAGCCCCTGAAGAGGAATGACAGACCTGATAGTGTCGTGACCATATGTTGGAGGACAGAGAACCGCCATCAATCGTAAAGGGCATCATGAATAGACCAGTCATAACAATTGACAAAGACCAAACTGCTCAAGAGGCAGCAAAGATCATGAGTGAAAATAATATAGGATGTATTATCGTCATAGATGAAGAAAAAGCGGTGGGGATAGCAACTGAAAGGGACATCCTCCGAAAGGTGGTGGCAAAGAATCTAGACGCATCTGAAGTGAGAATGGAGGACATTATGAGCAAGCCACTAGCGACCATCAGCGCAGACACTACCATAGTTGAAGCTATTAGAATGATGAAGAAAAATGATGTTCGACATTTGCCTATAACACAGAAAGAAGAACTTGTCGGTTTGGTGACTCAGAGAGACCTCCTGCGGGCGCTAGCACTCCATGTTTTGATCTCGTTCCGACCACTAAAGTAATCGCTGAGGAGATGATTTTGACAGTCACTGCATACACTCTCGTTCGAACCGAGCAGCGACAAGTCAGAAAATTGGCAGATGAAATTGAAAAACTGCAAGCCGTAATGAAAGCTACGCCTGTATACGGAGAATATGATATAGTGGTCAAGACGGAGACTGAATCAATCAAAGAATTAACTCTATTCATATATAACAAACTGAGAAGATTGTCCGGCCTCGCAAAGACAACAACAATGATTGCAATAAAAACAGAAAAGAAGAAATAAAGTACTTGATGGCGAAGTACCCTAAATGAAGATTCATCACTTCACAATTAGAAAGATTAGGACAACTTCTTGATTGCCCTTACAGTATCTTCATCAATCGGTTCCAATTGGAAACCTTTCATAGTGCAAAGGCTGATCATCTTCTGGTTCTGAGACAAGACATCCCCACCTATCGTCTCCAATCCGATGTCTCTGCCGATCTCAATCACACAGTCGATAAGTCTGGATCCAAGTCCTAGGGTCTGCCACTGGTCCCCCACAACCACAGCGAACTCTCCACGTTTGCGGCCTGGCTCCACAATCAATCTTGAAACACCGATTATCCTTCTGTCTTTTCCCTTAGTCTCAGCAATTATTGCGATCTCTCGATCATAATCAATGTTACAGTATCTCACCAAGCTTTCATGAGACATATCTCGGATGACTTGAAAGAATCTGAAACGCATTGTCTCCTCAGAAAGCCCTTGAAACAGATCACAGAGGAGGGCTTCATCTTCCGGCTTTATTGGACGGAGTACAACCGACGTCCCGTTCCTCAACTCCCAAGGAACCACATACTTCCTGGGATACGGAGCGATTACGAGATTTCTTTGATGCTTATCTTCCTGTGCCTTTCTCTCAGCCTGAACAACTATTCGAGCATCTACTGCAACAGCTTTGTCCACAGTAACAATGATTGGATTTATATCCATCTCTCTTATCTCAGGGAAATCTATGACCAGTTGAGAAAACTTCACCAGCATTTCTTCAATGAGTCCAGCACAACCAGAGAAATCGCTAGAACTCATAAACTCATGGAGAACAGACTTCTCCATTAACCGTCGGGCCAAGACTTGATTCAGGGGCGGAAAACATATGTTTGTATCTTTCAGCAACTCCACATTTACCCCTCCAGTGCCAAACAATATTACAGGACCAAAAAGAGGAGTCTTCTTCGAACCAATCAGGATCTCGCACCTCTTCCTCTGAACCAGAGGTTGAATAGCAATTCCCCGAAGTTCTGCTTGGGGATTGGATTCATTGATTCGCTTGACCAAGTCTCTGAATGACTCTTGCACTTGCTTGGCTGACCAGACATTCAATATCACTCCTTGAGCTTTGGTTTTATGAGTTATCTGAGGAGACAGGACCTTCAGAACCACAGGGTACCCCAGTTTAGAGGCAGCGCTTGCAGCTTCTTCAGGGGTCTTGGCTATTAAGGTCTTTGTTGTTGGAATTTTATATGCTTCCAGAAAACGCAGTGACTCTAGCAGGTCGAGAACTTCGCGTCCTTCCTCTATAGCCTTGCTCAAGACTTCCTTAAGGAAAGTTGGGATCGCTAAGTCCATAGTGAGTTCCTCCGGCCTCTCGTATAGCAGTTCTAGGTTCTTCGTGTAACTGTGCATGTACATGAAGGTGGAGACAGCTTGTTCCGGTGTAGTAAAGGCGGGAATGCCCTTCTTCCGCAGAACCTTCCGAGCCCTCCAACATTCATTCTCACCCATCCAGGAGGTCAGAACAGGTTTTCTAGTATTCTTTGCCAGCTTCACTATGATCTTTGCGGTCTCCACAGGGTCTGCCACTCCTTGAGGAGTGTATATAATCAGAAAGCCGTCGCTTCTGTTGTCCTTGAAACATATCTCCATTACATCTTTGAATCTATCCGTAGTGGCTTCCTCCAAGACGTCGATGGGATTCAGAATGCTACAGTATAAAGGCAGAATCTTTTTTAGAGCTTTAACGGTTTTATTGCTTAACGATGAGAGCTTCCCGCCTTTTGCTATCAAGAAGTCCGTCGCCATAATGCCAGGTCCACCTGCGTTGGTAATTATAGTGAGATTCGGACCTTTTGGGTTTGGCTGCATCGCCAGAGCCTCTGCGCAGTTGAAGAGCTCGTCTATGGCTTCGACCCGCACTATCCCTGTACGTCGAAAGGCAGCATCGTAAACAGCATCCTCTCCACAGAGTGCGCCTGTATGACACAAAGCTGCCTCTGCGCTTTCGCGGAAGCGTCCGGCCTTCACGACAACAATGGGTTTAGCTCTGGCAAATCCTCTGGCTGCGCTCATGAACTTGCTGGCGTTCTTTATAGATTCAAGATAGAGCACAATACTAGATGTCTGAATATCAGTGCCAAAGTAGTCGATCAAGTCTCCAAAATCAACATCCAGCATGGAGCCTACAGAGACTATAGCGCTGAATCCTACGTTGGCCTCTGAAGCCCAATCTAGTACTGACGCACACAGCGCTGCGCTTTGGGAGATGAAGGCAATTTTGCCCAGCTCAGCTGTCTTGTTCGCGAAAGTGGCGTTGAGTCTTATTCCAGGTCGTATGACTCCAAGGCTGTTGGGACCGATGATACGCATTTTGTAGTGGTTTCTATGTTCCAGAATCCGTTTCTCAAGATCCTTGCCCTCTTCTCCAGCTTCTCGAAAACCTGCTGAAACAACAATTACTCCGGACACACCCATTAACCCGCACTCTTCGATGATCTGTGGTACGGTGTGCGCTGGCGTTGCTACAATCGCAAGATCGACTTGTCGAGGAATCTTTCTGATGCTTGGGTAGGCGGCTATGCCCTGCACTGTCGGTCGAAAGGGATTCACAGGATAGACAACACCTTTGTAACCGACGCCCACTAAGTTTTGAAGAAGCCTTGCTCCGAGTGATTTCTCTCTGGTACTCGCACCGATGACAGCTATTCTTCGAGGATTGAAAATTCTATCAAGATTCTCTGTGCCCATCCCTGAACTTCCCTTATTTCTCCGAAGCCATTGTTGTCTAAACTCTGTATATGAAATATACAGGTCCACTGCTTTTTAATGTTCTTTGAAGCGTTCACTTAGATCCCTGCATCTGACTGGATTCACTTCTCGATTGGAGACCTAGTCTTGGTGGTTAGAGGCTGATTTCTAAGGTCTTATGTGACTCATGGATAGAATCTTCTAACTGTTCTCGGGAACGGTATCGTGTCCATTATGTTTTCAAGGTCAAGCATCCATGTAAGAAGTCGTTCCACACCAAGCCCGAATCCGACGTGGGGAACAGAGCCGTAACGTCTTAGATCTGTGTACCATTTGTAGTCTTCCTGATTCAACCCGAAGTCTTTCATTCTTCGAACTAGATATTCCTTGTCGTCTTCTCTACAGCCGCCTGTAGATATCTCACCTATATTGGGAACAAGCATGTCAGTCGACATTACTAGGTCTGGGTTGTCACGGTAAGTCTTGCAGTAGAATGCTTTAGTCTGTGAGGGATAAGCATATACAAAAAAAGGACCACCTATCTCTTCAGCCAGGGCCTTCTCTTCATTGAAGCCTAAGTCTTTGCCCCATTCTATCTCAAAGCCCTCTGAGTTCAATCTTTCCAAGGCTTCTTTGTAGGTGATCTTCGGAAAAGGAGTCTTGACAGACTCAAGTTTAGAGAGGTCTGCCCCTAACCTTTCTATCTCGTTTCTGGAGTTTTCTGCAGTCTCATTGCATATGTGGACCACAAGGTTCTCTTCCAGTTTCATCAGATCATCCATATCCGCGAATGCCCATTCAGGCTCAACATGCCAGTATTCGCTCAGGTGCCTTATAGTCCTGCTTTTTTCGGCTCTGAATGAAGGGGCTACACAGTAGACTTTTTCCAGTGAGTAAATCAAGGCTTCGAGATAGAGTTGAGCACTCTGTGTCAGATATAGGTTCTTGCCAAAATATTCGAGTGTGAAGAGAGTTGCACCTCCCTCACACGCTCCGGAGATGAACATAGGTGGCGAAACTTCGAAGAAGCCCTCTTTTCTAAAGAAGTCATGGGTAGACTTTAGAACTTTGCTGCGCACTTTCATTATTCGATTCATCTTCTGGCTCCGAAGCCACAGATGACGGACATCTCGCAGGAACTCCTCACTCTTATCCTTGGTTATAGGGAAGGTTTCCGCCAAACCGATTATCGAAAGATGGTCAACCGAGATTTCATATCCCATTGGGGCACGTTTATCCTGTTTCACATCACCATCAAGTTTGACCGAGGACTCGACCGTCAATTTCTCAGCTACCGCCCATGAAGGACTTCCTCTCTTGAGGGTACATTGAATAATACCTGAGGCGTCTCGAACCACAAGAAAAATGATGCTCTTGCTCTCCCTTTTGCGGTATATCCATCCCCTTATAGTTACGGATTTACCAGTGTGTTGTCCGTCAAGGATACTCCGAATAGACACTACGGGCATAAACATCCCTCGAATTAGATTGGCTTCCAAACCTAAATATTTACCTTAAAACTTAGACTTCTCTCTTCTGTTCCGGAAAAGCGCGTGAGTCAGGCTCTTAAATAAGTAAAATCTTTCGAATCGCTGAATGTGCCAAGCATAACCGCAGATTCGAAGGAATGACAGTTGCCCTCGAAGGAGTCTGCGAGATAGGTTTACTTGATCACGCCAAGAATAAAGGCAATCAATCCTATCATGAACCATAGAAGAACTAGGGTTTTGATTTTTCTGGCATTCTTTCTTGAATGATTTTTGAGAAGCATAGCTGAAGATGAGACCAATCCTAGATCAGTTATGACTACCGTAGGAACAAACCATAATGAAACAAGATTTAGAACATAAGGGATTGGACTTAACAAGACTGCAATTATGTAGAAGATCGCTGCACTGAATGCAGCCTTTCTCTCTCCGTATTGAATGGCCAGCGTCTTCACACCCTGCATTGCGTCACCCTCCACATCCACAATTCCTTTTGTTATCTCTCTGCCGGTATTCGCTAGAAAAGCTATAGAAGCGAAAAGCAGGACATTCAATTTAGCTTCATTAGTCATGACTGCGCTCCCATATAGGAAGGGTGTTGCTACGCACGTACTCACAAGGAGATTTCCAAGCAGTCCAGTGCTTTTTCCAATAGTGACATAGGCAACAGAAACCATCCACACGAATGAAGCCATGAAAAACGAGAAAAGATTCGTTAGAGAACTGATGATCAAACCGATCGTCGTCAAGACAATGGCTAATCCCACAGCTTCTAAGGAGCTGACCTTGCCGCTTGGTATTGGTCGATCAGGTTCATTAACAGCGTCTATCTCCCTATCAAAATAGTCGTTTAGCACCATGGAAGAAGCCGTTAAGGCGAAGCCTGTCATGAAACCATAGAGAAGATTTGGAGGAAAGGGGTCTAGACTTTGGGGACTGGCAAGAGCTGCTCCTACGATGACTGCGAATCCCATCATTAGACAATTAGAAGGGCGAATGAGGAACAGATAGGCGACCAGTTTGCCCATGACAGCTCAAACCTTGGAATGATTCTAGTCTTTCATTAAGGTTATAGTTGGAACATATAAGATAAGCAATTGAGATTTGTCGTAAACAAGCGTCGCGCTCGTTGAAAGGCATTGTCGCTCGGTGCGCACGGCCATTCCTTGAAGCTAGGGATTGGAATTGAACGCCACACCAAGTGGAGGTATCTCCCGATACCCTCCTTTTTTCCTATTGGAGTTAGACATGGCGCGCGCTAGTTGACTTGTTCAGCAGTAGAAAAAGAGGAGAGTGTTAGCTTCTTCTGCGAGTTAGTCCGTAGATCGCACCAGCAACTATAAGTAGCCCTATAACGATTATCACAAAACCCCCGATTTCCAGGTTCCAACCAAAGATGCTTGACAATCCCCAAAGGATGATTATTGCCCCGATGAACAGTCCAAAGATTGCGCCGCCATAAGGAAGCCCAAAGCATTCTTTTTCGGCACGTTTCCCAAAGTCTTCTCCCCATGCCTCTACACGCCTTCCGAATTCTTCCGCCCCCTCCTCTATGCGTTTCTCCAAGCTTTTCTCCACTGACAACTTAAGGTTTGCACCGCACTTCACGCAATGCTCTGCAGTCTCTTCATTTCTGGTACCACATTTTGTGCAGTAAATCACAGTTCCCCATCCAGATCTTTCTTCCTGTCTGGTATAAAAGCTATCTCATATCCCTTAGATTGTTGCGCCCGCTTGATTCTCTGAAGTAGTCTCAAAGTCTAGGAAGTATTCGCAGGTTTTGGCTTCGGTGAAGCCTAGACTCCTATGCAATTCCTGAGCAATGATGTTCCCTCTATTAATTCGAGATTTGACTGCCTTACAGTGCTCTCCCCTGGACACCGTGATAAAGTGGCGCAGAAGTTTCTTCCCAATTCCCTTCTTTCTATGTGCCTCATGAACGACTAAGGCATCGACTTTTGCAGTCTTTCCTTCCCAATCGATATCTAAGTGGTAGCTTCCCACTAAAACTCCTATAACCTTGTTAGGGCATTCAGCAAGCAAGATCAAACCCTCTTCACGGTTTACATAGTCTTCAAAAGCTTGCCTGAAGTCAGGTCCGATATCTCCATGATATAATGTCTCAAACAAAGGTAAACATGAAGTATAATCGTTAATTTCTGCTATGCGAATTCTTGCGGGCTTCTTCACTGATCTTCACTCCTTCACCAGTTTCTAACGCCGAGTTATTCTAGTTTTCGAAAGTGCGCCATGCTTAAGGTTATAAGATTCGCCTTCTAGCCAATGATTTCCAGAAATCCTTGACTGAGCTCCGCCCAGGTTCTCGCCAAGCTTTAATACATTCAGTTGGCAATCTCACTATGGAATTTGGTGGACAGTCTTTGAGTGGAAACTACGAGGCAGATAGACTTCGAGTGATAATTCCCGTTGGAGGAGAGGCAACCCGTCTAAAACCTTTGACAGCGGAGACGAGCAAGGCATGCCTCCGCCTTCTGAATAGGCTACTGATAGAGTTTTCTTTGTTGTCACTAGCCCGCCAGGGCATCAGAAACTTCGTCTTCGGCGTCAAAGGCTACACTAACTATACGGATCTGTACGACTATTTCAAGTCAGGTCATGGGTTCTCCGCACTTTATAGAATAGCCCCCCGGGTGCATATCAAATATCAGCCGAACCTAGACGATTTGGGCAGTGCAGATTCGGCAAGGATAAACATGAACTACTACAACATCAAAGATCCTGTCTTCGCGGTGCAGGGTGACAACATCTTTGATGTGAAACTAAAGGAACTGGTGGAATTCCACCAGGATAAGGAAGCAGTAATGACTATAGCACTGCGAGAAGTCGAGAATACAGAAGGTTATGGAATCGCCGACATAGGCAAGAGCAAAAGGATCTCAAGATTCGTAGAGAAACCAAAACCCGAAGAAGCACCTTCCAGTCTTGCCAACACCGGCCTGTACATGGTCTCCCCTGAAATACGGAGAATCTTCAAAGAAAGGGAAGTCAAACAAATAATGAAAGGCAGGAACCGCCTAGACTTCGGCTACGACTTCATCCCCTATCTGATAAGGAGTGGAAGACCAGTCTATGGCTACACTTTGAAAGGCAGCTGGTACGACGTGGGCACCCCAGAACGCTACCTTGAGGCTATGCAAGATCTGTTGGACGGCCGTTTCCCATCACTAACAGAATTCGGTGGAAGACTGACCGAAGATACCAGAATATGGGTACAAGGAGACAGCAAAGAGTCGACAAAACGGAGAAGAGAAATCATAAGAAAAATCGAAAAGGGAAAAATTGAGATAAAAGGTTCAGTCCTTATCGGAAGACACTGCAAAATAGCTGATGACGTCAAAATCGCCAATTCTTGCATTGACAACTACACAAGGATAGACAGAGGAGCCTCCATAGAAGACTCAGCAGTCATGGACAGAAGCATAGTTGGCGAAGCAGCCCACATCAGAGACAGCATCATAGGGAGACATGTGACAATTCTTTCAAGCCTGAAGAAGCCGACAAGAATAGAGGGAGTCTCCGTAGTCGCCGATGATGTAATAGTAGCTCAAGGCTGCAGACTGAATGCAACCAAGATTTACCCACACCAAAATGTGAAAGGCGAATTTACAAACCAAACCATAATGCAAGGTTGAAACCCTAACTTATAAACGCCAATACGGAGGAAAATCAGAGAATGACCAGTTGGGAACTGATAATTGTAGGAGCAGGTCCTGCAGGTCTTGCCGCAGGTATATACAGTGGAAGAAGCAGAGTGCAGACATTAATTCTTGAAGCAGAGATGGCCGGAGGCACTACCGCCGAAGCACCCAGAATAGAGAACTACCCAGGGATCCAGAGCATAACTGGTCAAGAACTGGCCAAGGAAATGACGAAGCATTGCAGAAGTGCCGACACAGAGATCCATGAGCTCGAGAGAGCGGTGGATCTAGAGTTGAAAGGCAGTAGAAGGATCGTAAAAACCAGCAAAGCAACGTACACCGCAAATGCAGTTATACTAGCATGCGGAACCCGCTACAAGAAACTTGGCATCTCTGGAGAAAGAGAATTTCTTGGAAAAGGTGTGAGCTATTGTGGAATCTGCGACGGCCCTTTATTCAAGGACAAGCGTGTTCTAGTCGTAGGCGGCGGAGATTCAGCAGTAATGACCGCCCTTTATCTGGCGGACCTAGCCTCCGAAATCAAATTGTTTCACAGAAGAAATGCTTTTAGAGCTCAAGAATGCTTGGTCGATGAGCTAAAGAAGAGAAAGAACGTGGAGATCTTGTGGAACACCGAGCTAAAGAAAATAAAGGGACTGAAAAAGGTCAACACAGTAGAATTGTTCAACAACAAGATAGAAAAACATGAAGAGATGGAAGTTGACGGAGTCTTCATCCAAGTAGGCGAGGTACCGAATAGCGAATTTGCCAAGACCGCCGGAGTAGAACTAGATGAAGAAGGGTATGTAGTCGTTGACATGCGACAACGGACAAACTTGGACGGAGTATTCGCTGCCGGAGACATAACTAACCATACTGTAAAACAGGTCGGTACAGCAGTTGGGCAAGGCATAACTGCTGCTTTAGAGGCCTATGGATACATCCGAAGACCCTACTACTATTGAAGGTAATTCTGTTTATGCCCATTTCTGCTTTATCATTCGGAAAATCTCATTTTGCATGATAACTCTTTTATAAGGAATAGGCGACGTTTCTCTCTCTCCAAGATGTGTGAGGAGATACTCTTGAGTGGCAGTGCTACACTTGTCGTTGGCGGGGGCATAGCTGGTATGCAGGCTGCTCTAGACCTTGCAGATCGAGGTTTCAAGGTCTATCTTGTTGAGAAGTCTTCTAGCATTGGAGGACGGATGGCTCAGCTTGACAAGACGTTTCCAACTATGGATTGCGCCATATGCATCCTA
>JABAOF010000161.1_pt8 | contig 19417 bp, 20 predicted proteins | sample 7062171 | NCBI WGS metagenome assembly JABAOF01 (sample SAMN14538628, study PRJNA623070) | marine sediment metagenome | biome: marine biome [ENVO:00000428]; feature: marine pelagic biome [ENVO:01000023]; material: deep marine sediment [ENVO:00002113] | place: India: Gulf of Khambhat ...
CTGCCGCTTCCTCTTCTACTCCCTTCTCAACGACTTCGGCTTCAGCGAATCGTCGGCTTATCCGCGTTATCTTTATTCTGACTTTGTCACCAGGTTTGGCGTTTGGAACAAAGGTCACGAGTCCCTTGATTCGGGCTATGCCGTCGCCTCGGCGGCTTAATTCCTCTATGTCAACGTCGTATTCCTTTCCTATCTCCACGGGTTTTGGAGGAAATCGTCGCACGAAACCTCTTCTCTCCCTTCTTTCGTACTGCATCTTCTCACCTCGCTTCCGTTTAAACAGATGTCTTTCGATTGATCCTCTTCTATACTATAGTCAGGGTTCCATATCTTCCTACGTTGAGCTGGATTTCTCCTCGAAATGTGGTGATGTAGCCGTTTTCAATCTTGACCCTGTCGTTGACGTTTACGCGATCGATTTGCTCGTTCCATAGTGTGAGCTTTATTGTACCTGAGTCATCGTCGATGAGGGCGTCTGCGACACGATACGTCTCATCTTTGTATCGCGAGCGGACTTCACGGGGATCTGATTTTTGTACAATCTTGCCTACAACGTTCACTCTTTTCATTCCATCTCTTAGCTCTTCGATTTTCAAGGGGTCTCTCCTCCCATTTCTTGCAGTTTTTCCGCGATGGCAAACTTCGGACCAACTTTTATGATTTTGACTTGCAGTCGTTCCCCCACTTGAGCTTGAGGAACGAAGACCAAGAAGCCATCAACTCTCGATATGCCATCTCCTCTGCTTCCTATGTCATCAATGAGTACTTCGAGTTCCTCACCGACTTCCACGGGGGCTTTCCAGGACGGCAAGGATTGGTATTTGCGTTGTCTCTTTGCCCGACTGGGTCTCTTGGTTCTCTTTGCAGTGTCTCTTGCTGGAAGCCTTCTAGGCATGTAGCGTTTCGTCCTTATCGCGGAGCTCGCCCAAACAGAGGTGCACTGCCGACTAAAACGACTCACGCACTGGTCCATTCGGGAAGCTGTTTTGATGAAGGAATGGAATGTCGGATATAAGCTTTGTCATGTACCAATTCACGCTAGTTTTTTTCGTGCAGTAAGGCTTCGCGTGCGCTTCGAGAGACAAAAAGGTTTTTTACACGGCCAGTGTTACAGCATTCGCAATTCGTGGTGATGTTGTGTTCAGGCATTTGCGACACCTACACCCTTGCTGTATTGGGCGTATGGAGAGTGCGCCAAGAGGCATGCATACAGTAGTGTGTACTCTGTGGAGACCTTGTAGACTCGACACTGCTGCTCGAGGCAAAGGATGTCAAGAGAACCTACAAAATGGGCAAGTCTGAGTTCAAATCTTGAGGGGGTAATGAAGTTGGAAGGGGTTCGCGCGATGCAGTTTTCTAGTAGGGTAGCAATGGTGCTTCTGGTCAGTTTTGTTGTAGTCGAGCTAGCATCCGTTTTCGGCTGGTCACAAAGTGTTACATCAGGTTTTCAGTATCCGGTAGACAAGATCTTGGGATTGTTGGTCATCGTCACCTCCCTCTTGGGGGTGTACGGTCTGTTTACGAGTAATGAAGTTGGCATCTACTTTGCCCTTTCGGCTTCAGTATTTTGGGTGGTTTTGGGGGGTTTTTCTCTCATTCAGGCCTACAGTATGTCGCAATTGAATCTAACCATACTAATCTATGCCACTACGGCGCTGGTTCTGGGGTCACTAACGCTTGTCTGTATTCTCAACAGCAACCTTGGTCAACAGAATGGAATTAGCCCGTTGATCAATGCTCCCGATTCGTTGGGTTCCAGGGATTCTTTTGGTCCGATCGACAAGTGCGCTGTCGAGACTGTAGAGGTAGTAAAGAAGTACTTTCTGGGGTCCAACGTGGTGTCAGCCATCAACGGTGTCAGCCTGAGGGTTCGTAGAGGAGAGTTCGTTGCCATCATGGGGCCCTCTGGCAGCGGCAAATCGACCTTACTCAACCTAATAGGTGCCCTAGATAGACCTCTCTCAGGGCGAGTCTTGATTGACGGAGTTGACATCTCAACACTTGACGACGAGGATCTTGCGAGGCTTCGCAACGAAAAAATCGGCTTTGTCTTTCAAGCATACAACCTAATCGCACGATCTAGTGTGTTGCGCAACATGGAGCTACCTGCCCTTGTTAGAGGTTACTATAAAGAGGATCGCCTGGAGCGAGTTGATAGGCTTCTCGCAACAGTCGGTCTGGACGACAAGGCTTCGAGAAAGCCGCAAACCCTGAGTGGGGGAGAACAACAGCGCGTCGCAATCGCTAGGGCATTGATTAACGATCCTGAAATTGTGTTGGCTGACGAGCCCACTGGCAACGTTGATTCAAAGACAGGGCGGGTAATAACAGATTTCTTGAGGAAACTGAACATGCATAGTGGGACTACCGTCATCATTGTCACGCACGATCCTGAAGTAGCGGGCAAAGCTGACAGGATCATTAGTCTTCGAGATGGAAAAATCGTTCAAGAGAAAGAATTGGAGATTCGTTGACATGAAGAAGAAACATAGAATTTGTGTTATTTGTGTAACCATACTCCTCTTGTGTCTCGTTTCAGTTAATGTTTCATTGGTTCACAGCAGACCATCGGTATACCTCAAGGTAAGCCGTGTGGTTTGGGGTGAAAACCCAGATAGTCCTATTAAAGCCTATCCGGGGGACGAAGGCGTGGCCCTAACCGTAGAGATGCAGAACTATTCAAACGATACCATCAAAGGAGTAGACGCCACCTTAGCGTTGTCAGATCCGTTTATCGATATATATGGGAACCGCAACGCCACAGCGACGGGAGAACCTTCAGACATCGGAGATATCATGAACCAGACTGGAGAGATCCTGCCGGCAGGGTTCTTCACCTTAACCTTCAGCCTCGACATCAATCCCAACGCCCGTCCCGACCCTTACTCCTACACGATGACGGTAGACTACTTTGTGAAATCGGGGGAATACTGGCTCCCAGGGGAACCGAGGACAGTAACTATCAGTTTTGTCTTGTCCAAGATCCAAGTCACGGTGACCTGCTCCGTTTCCCCTCAAGACGTTGAGAAGGGCGAATCTGTTGATGTATCAGGTTCCATTGACCCAGCACAAGAAAACGTAACTGTTGCATTAGTCTACAAGAAACCGAATGGTTCGACCGTCAGCCAAAACGTGAAGACCGATGCAGAGGGTTTCTACAGTGAATCATATCTGCCTGACATTGAGGGTCCATGGAGTGTCAATGCCAGTTGGCCCGGAGATGAAAGACATGAGGGCGACTGGATGTCAGTCTCATTCGAGGTCAGGTTTCCCGTCTCGCTCAGCATCAGTACATCAAGCACCCGTCTAACGGGGGGCTTTGACAACTGCTTTAACATAACTCTCCTGAACAGTGGTGATGTGTTGACCTCGACGATTGATGTAACCCTCTCCATTCCTTCGCCACTCGTAGTTCATGGCGACAATTATTGGACGTTTGAGTCCTTGGAACCCAAGAACTCGACCCTAATTCTGATAGAGATTTATGCACCGACCAGTTCTATCGGAACCACCTACAGTGGAACGCTCGATCTGAACTACCGAGATGACTACGGGGAGAGCCATAGCGATAGTTACCCCATCGGCCTGATCATAACGGGGCACATAGAATTGATCGTCTATGACAAGATCGCAAATCCCCAGCCAGCAAAGCCAGGATCAAAGGTGTCGATCACTGCAACCCTACTCAATAAGGGCAATGTGGCTGCGGAGTATGTGAACGTTTCAATTATACCCAACACCGTTTTAGGCTTGACAGCAGAAAGCACTGCGTACGTCGGCGAGGTTGAAGAGAACTCTCCAGCCCCCTTCACCCTAACAGCGAATGCAAACACCAATGTCTCGAATGGCACCTACCCTGTAACAGTAAGCATCACTTATCGAGACGACCAATATACGGACCATTCCTTCAACGCTACATTCTATATGCTGGTAGAGAAGGATCATGGGGGCCAGCCCATACCCGACGGTACTGAAGGCATTCTGGGACCTCTATCCGAGGTGGGACTGGTCCTTTTGACGTTGCTTGGCGCGTCAGCGGTCATCGTGTTTCTCTATCGGAGACGGCTCTCTAGCCAACGAAAGGCTCAAAATACTGTCAGGAAGACCAAGGAATGAACGTCTTCCAGCTCTTTAGCCTTTCATTTGAAGCCTTGAAGGAACGGCGGTTACGCGCGGGTTTAACAACTCTCATGGTGATTATGGGCGCCGGTCTCATAGTAGCTCTGAACGGCACCGGTAATGGATTCACCGCATTCGTGAACGATCAGTTCAGCTCCCTGGGAGCAAATATTCTCATATTGAGCCCCCGAGGCGAAAATATCGAGATGGATGCTGTGCTGGCGGATGAAATTGCCAAATTCTCTGGAGTGACAGATGTGATTCCCTATATCCAGCAAATCTCCTCAATCGTTTCTCAAGGAGAGGAGCAGACATCGATTGTCGTGGGAGTGGAACAATCCAAGCTGCCGCTGCTGTTTCCTACAATATCCTTTGAAGTGGGAACCTTCGTTTCAGAGTCAGACAACATAGGGATCATACTGGGGAACGAGGTGGTGCGATCCTCCGACCAAGGTCGAACTTTCGCTGGCTTGGGCCAGACGGTAAAGATTATATTTCAATCCTATGAAGGCCAGAGGCCTGTGATTGTTCAACGGTCCTTCGTTGTTCGTGGCATCTTGGAATACATCGGCAGCGGAGTCGTTCCGGTGGATCAGATGGTGTTCATCTCCACATCAGCCGCCAACAATCTTTTCGACCGAGGCGGAGACTTTGATGGGATCTATGTAGTCACAGAAAACCCCGATTCGAATGAAGAAGTGCGGCAACGGATACAAGACGTATACCGCAACGACGTCATAATTATATCCCCCCAGTTGATAGCGGACATGATTCAACAAATCAGCGGAGGCGTGTATCTCTTCATAAATGCTGTCGCCATGATCTCCCTTCTCGTCGCTTCTGTAGGCATCATCACCACCATGCAGACATCTGTGATGGAACGCATCAAAGAGATCGGGTTGCTCAAAGCCCTCGGCTTCAACAAGCGTCTCATTTTAGGTCTCTTCCTTTGCGAAGCCATGATAATCGGCATTCTCGGTGGAATTACCGGCGTGATCCTCGGTATGGGCGTGTCACACGGAATGAGCGCCTTTCTAGGGAGAAGCCTTCAAATCGGGCCCCCACAAGTAGCGGGAGGACGGGCCTTTTCACTACAACTTGTCCCCACTTTCGACCCTTGGAACCTGTTGTTCACTGGGTGCTTGTGTGTAGCCTTGAGCATGATTTCGGGGTTCTATCCGTCTTGGAGGGCCTCGCAACTAAACCCTGTTGTTGCACTAAGACACGAATAAGCATGCGGCATTCACACGTACTGGGAACAGACTATCGCGTTTTGACCAGATTTCCGGAGCAGTCTCCCTTCAGAGTGTCCGAATCAGTTGTGCGTGCAAAGCCAAGATGCCGCCTGGATATGCGGGCGCTGCGATTTGACACCTCAGACTAGCAGCGTTCGCAGGAAGAAACTCAGCACGGAAGCTACGACAGCAATCGCCACCGCTTTCTTCCACGTGGTTTCACATAATGAATGAACTGCAACAGCCAGAAGTAAACCTATCCACCCATCAATTATGTAAGGAAGGATCAACCCGAAGTTGTAGGTCAAGGTCGGTTCCCAGCGCTCTTGGACCAGGGCTTGGACCGCGCTGAACTCTTCTGTGGTCGGTGGCCACGTCTGAGTGGGTAGTCTCAGTTCGGGAAGTACGGCAAAGAGTATTGCGTTGACAAGAACATAAATGACCGAAACAGAGAAAATGTAGCCTACTACTGTGAAGAACGGTTTCCACGGACCCGTCTGCTCCTGAAAAAGCTTCACCGTGACCAACAGGACTGCTGCGTACACAACCCAGTTGATGAAGAAGACGATGATGGCATCCAGCAAGGAAGAGACAATCAGGGTGCCAACATATTCGGTGTACACAAAGGAAACATACTTGAAGAAATACACGTCATCGAGGGTCATGTTCAGATTCCCAGAGTCCGCGTCTGACCAACTGAGCAAGAACTCCAATCCTGTTATGTTCCCCCAGCTCGGGAGGTTAACTGAGTCCCAGTTTTCCTCGTGACCTGTTATGACTGTCAGATTAGCCCAAGCATTATCCGACTCTGATAAGTCACCTATTACATGCGACACGAAGTAGCCGCTCTCGGTTCCAGAGAATAGTCGCAGCGTTGCATCAGAGCTCGGAAAGATTGAATTTTCATGGGTCCATTTGATTCGGAAAGATAATCCTTCGAATCCTGCTTCTCGTGAAAGGTCGAGTGGCCCAATGTCGACCAGCTTGAGTGAGATCTGCGTCTCGTTTAGAACCGACGATTGGACACTGCGGTTGCCGACTACACGATCGTCGCTGACGAGTATATTGCCATTCGAAACCCAGAGGGACGTGGGCTCCGTCGATTCTGTCCACTCGTCATTTGCAGGCGTTCTGTCTTCTAAGTAGAGTCGCGAAGCCGTGATGTACTGGGTGCCTGCCGTAGCACATAGGACGAGAACCAAGATAAGAAGAGGGGCCTTGACGTCCGGTTTTTCGGTGATCTCCTTGAACGCTTTGATCGGGGTGTATAGCACTTCTAGTAGGTGTCGTGCAAACAAGCCTCTGTCCGGTCTCCTTGCCTTCAATCCGTCCTCTTGAAAACGCTGTATCTTGTAGATATGTGCACTGCAATATTACGTTTTGCAGACCATCTACACCTTGCGGCTCGTGGAGATATGCACAGGGTTGAAACAAAGCCCTGCTTATGATAGGGTAATTCCAGAGAGTATTCGTGAGAGCAGATTCCGAGCTCCGGTGTGGACGCTTTCTTTGTCAGATTCTTGCGGATCTATCTTGGGGAGTTTCTACTTCTTCGACAATGATCTTGCCGGCTGCGACTTCATCAACGGAGTGAATTGCGGCGCCCAAGTCTTCCAGTTTCTTTTTGACGGTTTCGAAATCTATGCTATTTCCGCCGATGACGATCTTCACGTTTTCGACATGTTGATCAATTTCGTAGGTGATGATGTTGACGCCTTCGATACCATCGAGCTCACTGAGTGCCTTAGAAAGTTCAACGACGCTTGGACTGTGAGGTTTCAGGACGTCCAAGACAAGTCTTCTTAACATCTTAGAACGACTAACCTCTAGTTATCGGCGCCAGTATTTAAACTATTTCGCCCTATTACCTATTGCAGCTATTGACCGGACGCCTGTCACCACATCAGAATCTGGCGTTCCTTACCCACGACACGACTTCTTCGATCGTAGGCTTCTCGTCGTTCGAGATCTTGCCTAGCTCGACATAGGTTCTGGCCACTTCTTCCAGTCTTCTGCTGAGCACCACGGGATCTTGGGTGGCCAGGTCGTCCCTGCTCGTAACACCTACTTCCTTGAGTAATCTAACGTCGGTCTCTTCGATGCCGGGAACCATCAGGAGTAAGGCCTTCTGTTGCAGACGTTCCACCGTTTCTCGTGAGGGCCGTGTTTTTTCCGCGATCGTCGCTGGATCAGTTGCGATTAGTTCCCCGACATTTGTTAAGCCAAGGGATCTCAGTTCCTTTCCTAATCCTGATCCTACTCCACTGATCTCCTCCAATTCGTTTCGACTAGTCAACGTTGCCTTCGGCGGCTGCAGATTCACTTCGAGCCCTTCCAGGTTTGATCTCATCTCGGCCAAGCTTTGGCCCTGCTTTCCTACAATCTCCGTGTTCCGTCTGCTCACACGGGTGACCGTCTGGATCGCTTTAGCTTGTTTGTCCAGCCTCCCCAGCATTTCCTTCCTGACGCCATTCAAGTCGGCCTCTATTTTAGATAGCGCATCTTTCTGAACCTTCTCCATGGTCTTCTTCTGCTTGCCCAGTGCACTCAACATCTCTTCTCGTGTATTCTCAAGGTCTTCGTTCGCCTTTTTGAAGAGTTGCTGATAGGCCATTCGGTTGTTTGCCAACCCATCATTCAAATCCTTCTGTGCCGTCTCCACCATTTTCCTCGTGCCGGCCAAGTGGCCTCCCAGCTTCACTAGCATTCTGACAATCGCAGGGTCAGGAGGTACCCTACGAAACGCGACAATTGACGTTAGTCCAAGGAAGATGAAGGTTGCGGTTGCGGAGATCCAGAAGTACGTACTTATTTGAATATCTCCTATCCAATTGCCTATAATATATGGATCAGTATACATGTAGGGGCCATCAAGTTTCCACAGCAAGACTGCATAGATGACGTTTATTGCAGCCAGAAAAGTCAGGAAGCCCAGTATCCAAACACCAATGCCCTTTTTCAAAGCCATTCATAATTCCCTCATATGCATTAGTAGTACGTCTGCTTCAGGCAAGAGTCTTCATTCTGTCTGAGAAAAGGGTTATGAAAGGAGAATTCATAGTTGAAATGCACATTTCGCAATCTGTTCTTTGAACGGCGAGAATTCAGGGCAAGAACAGTCTCGGCCTACAGACCTTGTTTGAGTCTTCTGTACGTATTGTAATCCACGTACTCTATGGCCTTATTTTCAACTTGATGCTGCACGGTGAAATTCTGTCGTCTCCTCTTCTCCTGTATGTGCTTAGTTGCCAACAGTGAATATGCATCGCTGCCTGCGCCTGACCCGTAGCTTACGATGACTATCCGCTCGCCAGGCTTTGCCCTGTCCAAGACAGCGGCTAGGCCGATTGGTGAGGAGCCCGAGTAGGTGTTGCCGAACTTGGAGACTTTCAAGCCTAATCCGTACTGTTCCTCTTTGAATCCGAGTTTCTGGGCGGCTCTTACTGGAAATCTGATGTTCGGCTGGTGAGAGACAAAATAATCCACGTCGCTGGGTTGAAGGTTTAGTCGTTTCATGAGTTTTTCGCAGGCTTTGGCCACATGCTTGAAATAGGCAGGTTCCCCTGTGAATCGACCGCCATGTCGGGGGACTGATTCCGTGTCCCTTCTCCAGAAGTCAGGAGTATCCGATGTGCAAGAATACCATCCTTCGATTTCCGCGATGATGTCGTGCATACCGAAGATGAAGGCGGAACCGCCATACCCCACGAATAAGTCCAATTCTCCTCCCAGCTCTTCTCGGGGCGCTGCCTGCGAATTGTCCGTGCCGATAGTCATGGCGTACGTTGCGTCAGCCTTCGGATAATAGACCAGTGATGCAGCGTCTTTGAACATGCTTGTGGCTGCCTTGCATGCGAACTCGGTGTCCACAGCATCTACACTCTGTATTCCATCGGTTTTGACTTCTTCGCCAAGCTTGAGAACTTGGGCGACCTTGGAGGCGATGGGCTTGACCGCGTACGGATTGGATTCTGAGCCTACGTAGACCTTGGCTACGAGCGTATGATCTATGCCCGAATGGATCAGGGCCATTTTCCCTGCTTCAACAGCGGCGGTGACAGCGTCCTCGTCGGTGAAGGGTACGGATCTTTCCATGGAGCCTTCTTTGATCCTGAATTTGGATACGTAGACTCCGTACCCGACGATTCCCGGGGTTTCATACTCGGTCTTGGGTTTGACTATTTGGTATTGTTGATGTGGATAGTACTCATCTGCGAAGGTGAAGGCGAGCGATATTGTTGGGATGATTTCGCTCTGTTTCACTGCATATCTTCGTCTAAATCGTGGGACGACCTCTCTATCTTCAAAACTGTAAAGGTCCATTTCATCAAGCTTCAAAATGTGGTCAGTTAGTCTGCCAGGAACTCGAACTTTCCCGTTGTGGAAGGATATGATGCCGTAAACGTACGGTCCTAGCTTGGTGAACTTGTTTGTGGGCTCGCCAATTAGGGTGCAGACTTCGAGTTTTCCTTTTTCGTAGAAGAAGTCTATGTCAAGCATCCTGCCAAAGCTCTTTCTACCACATTGTCCGCAGTAATCTTTGGTCTTGAAATACTCCTTGCCACAAATATTGCACCGGCTACCTCTGAGTCTATCTCCAATATAGGAGACTCTTCGTTCGATTGGTTCGCTGCTCATGTTAATCACTCCTTAGAATGTGGATGTAGGCTTTTGTCCCGAATCCCTCGAGTTCCAGCGTGCATCCAATCCTGAGGTCGTCATCCAGATCCACTTGTCGGTTGTCGGCTTCGCCCTTCAGTTGCTGGACGATTTCGAAAACTTGAGCTCCCCCAGTGGCGCCCAACGGGTTTCCATCGGCCTTTAGCCCTCCGTTCGTGTTGACGAAGAGCTCCTTTCCATCGATTTCGTAATACCCTTTGTAGTCTTCGCAACTGTTGTAGATGTCAAGCCAGGCTATTCCTTTTTCTGAAAAGCCCAGGTCTTCCAGTGATACCATCTCCAAGAGCGTTGATTGATCGTAGAGCTCAGCCATTTGAATATCGTCCAATGTGATATTGGCCCTTCGTAGCGCCCCTCGCATCGCCGTTTCCGTTGCGATGAAGCCAGTTCTTTGATCTCGCGATGGGAAGGTTATGTAGTCGGTAGCTGAGGACGATCCTGCAATGTAGATCGGGGCGTCGGTGTAGGTCTTCGCAATCTGGGGGGCTGCCAAAATGAGCGCTGTCGAACCGTCAGAGATAGGTGCAAAATCGTACAGCCCCAAGGGTCTGCGCACTTTCAGTCTTTCTCTCAAAACCTTGTCTACGCTAATTTCTCTCTGAAATTGGGCGTATTCGTTCTTCGTGGCTTGGTGATGGTTCTTGACAGACACATGGGCCAACGCGGTGTTGAATTTGTCAAGTGAAGCTTCAGGAAGCCTATGTTCTTTTATGTATGCTCGAAGCATGAGTTCGTGGTTTGCTTCCGGTGTGCATCCAGCGTAGTAGCTCCAGGGGTCTTCTAGAAGCATGAGGTCGTCTCTTATCTTATCCCACCGATCAGTCATCTTCTCCACGCCCCCTACCAGCACAAGGTCATGGACCCCTGCTTTGACGGCATTGCAGGCGTTTAGAAGTGCCGAACTGAAGGACCTTAGTTTCTCCATGGGGACATGCAGCTCTGAAAGTTCGGAGAGGAAGCCCTCTTCAATTCCAATCTTGTTTGTGATTGGAAGGAAGTAATCTGACGTGTAGAAGGCTTCTAGATCTTTGCGCTCGACTCCAGCCGCTTTTGAGGCTCTCAGCCAGGCTTCCTCAATGAGGCTCTCAGGCGCCATCTCATAATGTTCACCAAACTTCGTCCTACCAACACCAACTATGGCGGGACTACGCCCTTCCAAAATCTATGATCTCCTTCTCCTCGAAATCTTATGCTTTTGACCGTTGCTTTTTAAATGTTTGCTAGCGGTGTCCTGAGTGTCCAAAACCTTATTTCGCACCCAGATAGTCACTGCTCACGATGGTGTCATCATGGGCGATACGAAGTACAGACTCGTCATAACTGTGAAGGAGATTCGAGGGATATGTCCTGTCTTCAATGTTGGGCACAAAATCGTTGTTGACGTGCCTGAGATACTCCCGAAGCAGACTGATGCCCTCTGCGTTCATGCACTTGGATCTATGCTCTCGATGATTGTCGCGCTGAGCAAAGGCGTCAGTTTCGAAGAGCTAGGTCTCGCCAAGAGAGAAGGCGATGTAGGCTACGTACAATGTCTGGATCCCGGGCCTCCTACCACGCACGGGGGAACCGTTCTCTTTGAGATACAACGCGAGAAATCGTGACCTGCTCAAGCAAACGCTTTTATGCACAGATTCTGCACTTGATAGGCATATCCAGGTGACAACCATGCGAACCGTCTCACTTGCTACACTTTTCATAAGTCTCGTCCGCCAGGACCTGTTGTCCCAGATAGGTGGAGAGACTCTGCTTTATTTGGTCAGTTTCATCGTGAGCTTGCTGATCTTGACGGCGGTCTTCTACATCGCGGGGATTTTGGTCGTTGGCAAGGAACGGGCCCTTCTAAGCGACGCCTTCGTCATATCGCTCCTCGGATCCGCTGTAACCAGCATCTGTTCGATATTCTTTAGCCCGCTGATTGGTTTGATTCTCTCGCTCGTCGTCTGGCTGCTCCTGATTCGCCACTACTACGAGACTGGATTTCTCGGCGCCCTTGCCGTTGCAATCTTGGCAGTGATTGTTTTCATCGTGATTGTCTTCCTCCTATCATTCCTCTTGGCGGTCCCTTTCATCCTTCTACGCTGGCTCGAATTCATCCCGGCATTCTAAGCGCGTCGTCTCAAGGTTGCTCGAGGGGCGCTGTTTTGGATGGGACCAGAAAGACGATAGTCCTTGGCATTGTCTTTGTGCTCTGCTTGGCAGCGGCCTATGTCGAGAACATATTCTTCTTCAGCTCTTTGACAGGCAGGCTTTCGGACCCTCTACTGTCCATGCTAGCCATATTCATCCACAACGTCTTGGCCGTTTCATTGATCCTGGTCGCCATGACGTTCTACGTGAGTCTCGTGTTGACGTTTTTTCCTAAGAGAAAATACGAGTATGTTGTCCTCGAACATCCGCGTCTCTTCGCTTTTGTATTCACGCTGGTCATACTTTTGATAAGCATCCTCCGGACCAGCACTCTCCTTCACGGCAGAGTCTTCCTCGAGAGTCTCGCCCTGGTCATTCTCGTAAGTGCTCCAAATGGCATCATCGAGGGCTACGGGATATTCCGGTGCATAAACAAGACGTTGAACCGGAATATGACCTTGAAGGACCTAGCCGTTATCTACTCTATCTTCTTCATCGCCGCGGTCATAGAAACCGCTTATACTCAAGCCCTTTTATCGACGGTAACCACGTAAACAAGCGAGAAACGCTGTGCCCGCACCACTTACCTTGGGATGAACAAGGAAAAACTCGACCAAGCTGACTTGAACGGTCTGCAGCTCTTGGCAATTTGCCACGCTACGGATCTGCATGCATCGAGCCTATGTCAAAGGCGACGGTAGGATTTGAGTGCGGGGACGGCAGGAGAGTGAGAGGAAAAGTCGCAAGTTACTCTAGCCTACATTGTATCCCGCACTGGGCGGTTGATAGAATTTTCTTATATAAGAAAATAATGGAAGAAAGTTCTATACAGGCTGGTCTTTCATGCCTCCGTGCGTTCATATCCCAGAGCGCTAAGCAACCCAACCGTGAGAATCCAAGATTTATATGGACACAAAACCACCCATCTAGACGCATAACGGGGAAACCATGTAGGAGAATCAAACATGCGCCTCTTCCATTACGCGACTGATGAGGAAATAAAACGCGGTGAAACCACGGACATCTACTTTGCGAGAACCCAACAAGTTCTTGAAGCGAAGGGACTAGACAAACTGCAGGTCGTGGCTGAGATCACCTCCGGTGCGCTTCCCAAAGCGTGGCCCTGGGGGATCTTGTGTGGAATCGAAGAGGAAGCCCGATTGTTTGAAGGCTGTCCCGTGGACGTCTATAGTATGCCGGAAGGAAGCGTCTTCTATCACGAGGATTGCGTTGGCGTTCGAGAACCAATCATGTTCATCCAAGGAGCCTATGGGAAATTTTGTGTCCTTGAAACACCGCTCCTCGGCTTGATTTGCCAGGCATCAGGAGCTGCAACAAGAGCTGCCCGAATAAAAAGTGTGGCGGGCGAGAAGTTGGTTGTGGCGTTTGGCATACGTCGCATGCATCCGGCTTTGTCTCCGATGCTGGATCGTGCGGCTTATGTCGGCGGGTTTGATGGGGTCTCCAGCCTTAAAGGTGGTGAGGTAGTCGGGGCCGAACCCACAGGCACAATGCCGCATGCGCTCATCATTGCTTTCGGTGACCCAGTCAAAGCTTGGCAGGCGTTTGATGAGGTTATGCCTCCAGATGTCCCGAGGGTGGCATTAGTGGATACGTATTATGATGAAAAGCTGGAGTCGATAATGGCTGCTGAAGCCTTGACAGAGCATCTTTATGGGGTGCGGCTTGACACTCCTGGGTCACGACGTGGCAACTTTGGCGATATTATTCGCGAGGTTCGATGGGAACTGGATGTGAGGGGGTATCAGCATGTTAAGATATTTGTGTCGGGCGGGCTTGATGAGGAATCCGTGAAGTCTCTTGGTGAAGCAGGGGCGGACGCCTTTGGGGTTGGCACGGCGGTCAGCAACGCGCCGACAATCGACTTCGCCATGGATATTGTGGAGCTTGAGGGTAAGCTGTCTGCTAAAAGGGGCAAGCTCGGTGGTAAGAAACAGGTGTGGCGGTGTTCGCAGTGCCTTAGGGATGTTGTGCTGCCCTTTGAGGCTCCGCAACCTAGGTGCAAGCGGTGTGGGGGCGACACGCAGCCAATGCTTCAGCCTCTCATTGAGAATGGAAAGCTTGTGACAGAACTTCCACGACCCAGTGACATTCGCCAATATGTCTTGGAGCAAGTGGAGAAACTCACTTCACTGGGGAAATCGCCTCAGTGATTTCCATCCAGATCTGGCTTTGAGATCCCTTGGGGCTCTGGGGTGGAACTGAAACCTTCCGCTGTCGTTCTTCTCCTGTAGTTGTTCTAATCTAGATTGTCGGGTTGAAAGCCTTAAATAAGTCTAGTCGCCACAGACTAGAATGAGGACTATGGCGGAAATTTGCCCGACATGTGGACTGCCACAGGACATTTGTGTCTGCGGAGAAATCAGCAAGGAACAACAGCGAATTCGTGTGCGTATGGAAACGCGGAAATGGGGTAAAGCCGTTACGATCATCGACGGCATCGATGACAAGGAGACTGATCTTGGACGTCTCGCCCAGAAGCTGAAGGGATTTTGCGCTTGTGGAGGGACAGCGAAAAACGGCGAGATCATCCTGCAGGGCGACCATCGGGAGAAAGTGAAATCATACCTCGTCCAAACGGGCTATCCAGAAATCAACGTTGAAATACAGTAGTAGAACACGCCAGCGGACTCATCTTAGCGGAGACGGCATATTGGGGATAATAAACGACTTCTATACGGTAGTTTCGAAACTGAAAAGAAAGAAGACTGGACGGCCGACGCCCAAACTCTGTCCCCGGTGTGGGACTTCCAACCTTAGGCTTTCAAGCGGCGTTGACGCCTATCCCAGAATGTATGGGCTCACGCCTGCCCAATACGTTTGTGAAAACTGTAGCTACACGGGACCAATTGTACTGGAGCTGGAAGAAGAAGAGGAGCGCTAATCGGGTATGTCGATTTTCAACTGGCGCTTGAGGCTTTTGTAACGATTTCTCACCGTAACCTCAGTCACACCTGCCGCTTCAGCGATGTCCTTCTGAGTCTTCTTCTCGTCATTCTGTAAGCAAGCAATGTAAAGCGCTGCAGCCGCCAATCCCATCGGGTCTTTCCCCGCGGACACCCGCTTCCGTTTGGCCGTTCGTAAAAACTTGATCGCTATCCCCTGTGTCTTGCCGCTGATCCCGGTTCTTTCCGCAATCTTGGATACGTAGGTGAGGGGATCCGCGATGGGCATCTGAATATCGAGTTCTCGAAGGAGAAGTCGGTAACATCGTGCGACATCCTTTTTGTCCACGAGGCTCGCTTCGGAGATCTCTCGTAGTGTTCTTGGGGTTTCTGTATTTCGACACGCCGCGTAGAGGGACGCCGCGGCAATGGCGGCGATGGACCGCCCACGGACCAACCCTTTGTCGAGGGCTTTGCGATAAATGACAGCGGCTTTTTCTTTTACCGGGCCTGGAATGTAGGCCTTGTCGGACAGTCTGTCCAGTTCGGCCATGGCCTGTGCGAGATTTCGATCCACAGACGAGTGGACACGTGATCGTATCTGCCATTTTCGCAGCCGCCACATCTGCAGTCTCGTCGAGAGGGGGAGTTTCCGGCCGAACGCGTCACGGTCTACGCGACCGATGGCTGTCGATAGGCCTTTATCATGTACCGAGTAAGATGTGGGAACTCCGACGCGGCTTCGGGACTCTTTTTCCTCCTGGGTAAACGCGCGCCATTCTGGGCCCTTATCCATCATCTGCTCCAGAAGCACCAAGCCGCAGCTGCCACAGATAGTCTCTCCCGTATCATAATCATGAACGAGATGTACGCTGCCGCACTCCGGACACTTCTCCATGAGCCGCTGCCGTGATTTCTTCCCCTGCAAAGTCTCTTCCTCGACGGAGTCGAGCGGCGTGAAAACCGTCACTTTTATTGGTTCTTCATCAATGTCCGAATCAGAAACCGTCCATCTGGCCGCCGTATTAAACGTCAATAATTGTCTTAATATATAAATTTTGCGATTTTTGTTGATAGATTCCACATTCGATTTATAGCTGTCAAAAGGCGCTTCGATTCAGGGCGCTAGTACATGCAGCCAGTGAAGTGCCGGTCTCGGAAAGCTAGGATTGGTAGAAGGAGTGATAGAGAATTTATTAGCCTGGGAAGTCCTCATTCTGGATAGCCCGGATGCAGCCCGGTGGAGGAATGAGCGAATCTCTTTCCACCGAATGTAGTGGTCAAGCATGGCGGGCTCTGGACCCGCTGACAGGAGTTCGAATCTCCTCCGGGCTACCAATTATGTAAGTTTCACAGCCTTTTGCGGTGTTGATAGTTTGAAACGTGGTGATCACGTGTTTCAAGTGGTTTCCACACGTCTTTGAGAGATTAAAGCCTAGTTCTTTCGTTTTCTCGACTAGTTCGGCGTCGAGATATAACACGACATTTCATTTATGAGCCATTTGCATTCATTCGCGCCCAGCCGCAAGCATCCTTTTGACCTGCGCGCGCGGGTCGTGAACTCACAATCAGCTTTTCACCTACCTACCCAGTGCATGTATGCCCTAGCGGAGAATGCTGGTAGAGTTTAAATGCTGGAATCCATCTATATAGCTGCTAGCATATAGCTGCTAACACTGACGAGAGGAAGTCGAAAAGTTTGCCCAGAGAACCAAGTGCCATATACGTTGGGCGAAAGCCCCCAATGAATTATGTGCTGGCGATCATCACCAATTTCAGTGGGTCCAACGCTGAAGAGGTCACGTTGAAGGCGCGAGGTCAAGCCATCACCACGGCTGTCGACGCCGTCGAAATCGTCAGACGGAGATTCATGAAAGACTTAACCATCGGCCAGATCACTTTGGGCACGGAAGAAATGCCGCCGCGAGAAGGTGAAGGCCGGCCACGGATGGTCTCAACGATCGAAATTGCATTAACGCGGAAATAGGAACCAATCAGATGCGAGTGAAAGTGTTAAGAGGGCGAGGTCGACCCTCTGGAAAGCATCGCACACCAGCCGACTTTAGATTTCTTCAGTACCTTGTCCTGATCTCCACGAAGTATGGAGTTGACGCGGGCGAGTTTTTCAACAGCCTCGTTGCAGCGTGGAAACACCAACCATCTACGTGCAAGAACCTTATGATTGAATGCCGCAGGCAAACGCGAGAAGATGCAGTCTTTCTCCTCACCAACAGTCGCGGAATCGTTGCTCAATTTCCCATCCCTACACACATCCTTGAAGGAAGCAATCCACTCGAGGAGCTTGAGCGTGGGCGCGCGTAGAATATGAGCAGCTGCGCACACAGAGAACGCTGTGGTCGGGTTGAAAGCTCACCAGCTTTGGTTGTCAGAGGGTTGATGAGGTGAGTGGAGAAGCGCTTGTAGAGAAGGCTGCGCTGATTTCAGCGATGAGAGACTACGAAAAAAAACGCACCCGAAGGAAGGAGAAGAAGGTGGACTTCACGGTTTCACCTTCGAACTCGGACGATAAGATTCTGATACGCGTTATAACGGGGTCCAAGTCTAGGACGGGTTATGTTGGTGTGGATGCTGTTAGGGAGATGGGTGAGGCTCTGAAGAAGCGGAAGTATGACAAGGGCATCCTTATTGGACGGCAGTTTACTGCAGCAGCGCAAAGTGAAATGAAGCTAGAGAACATTGAGGCGGTGTCAGAGAGAATCACACCCCATTTCAAGTTGGAGCGGCTGTATTTAGTGATAAACAGTTGCGTAGAGAACTTGTGTAGAGCGACGTGTGGCGGTGTTCCTGTGGAGGAGTCGGATTGTGAAGGGGTTGTGGACGGCCAGTATACCTGTGCTGTTAGGTTGATCAGTGACAATGCTAGCTTTCATTTTGAGCGCGGGTGGGTGAGGTTTTTGGAGCGGGATCTGGTGAAGCTTCTGGCGATTAAGAAGGGCGCGCAGTCTTTGTAGAGGGCGTGAATGTCAAGGATGACTGGAGTAGGCGACCGAGTTCAGTGTCCGAAAAGCCGAGGAGCAGCCCATGTTGTGTGGGTTTCGCGAGACGGGAAAGCAGTTGCGGTCAAATGCATGAAGTATCATAGCCAGATCAATCCGCCTCCCACGGCATGCGCGCCGAAAGAATACCCAAGCCAAGACGGAGAAGGGAACAGGGTCTTTAGTGGCGATGAAGAGGGGACAAGAATGATGCTTCAATAGGGAGGATTCGGATGCCCAGAGTTGAAGCTTCTATCAGAATCGAAAACGTCGTGGCGACCGCCACGTTAAATCAGAGGATTGACCTAAACGCCGTGGTGAAAGGCTGTCCAGGCGTTGAGTACCGTCCGAAGCAGTTCCCGGGACTCGTCTACAGATTGAAGAGGCCCAAAACGGCTACCCTCCTCTTTAACTCGGGGAAGATGGTCTGCACAGGCGCCAAATCGGAAAAAGAATCGCGAAGAGCCGTGATGAAGGTCCTGAAGGAACTGAAGAAGAGCGGCATCATCATCATCAGCAAGCCCGAGGTGAGCGTAGTAAACATCGTCGCCTCCGGGAGTCTAGGAGGAAGGATAGACCTTGAAAAATCAGCCTACTCGCTTGGGAGAACCATGTACGAACCAGAACAATTTCCCGGCCTCATCTACCGAATGGATGAGCCGAAGGTGGTGATTCTCCTCTTCGCCAGCGGGAAACTCGTATGCACCGGCGCCACAAAGGAAGAAGACGTCCATGAGGCAGTTCGCAGACTTCACAAAGCACTCGAAAGGGAAGAACTGATCTACTACGACTAGTAAATCGAGAAAAGTCCTTGGACCCTCAGCATGCAGACGCGTTAAGACACAAATCGAGACCGGGACCGAAGTGCAGCTTCTTGTCAAGACTCGGAACAATTGGTTCCTCCTCGTAATCGCCATCTTCGCTCTTGCAGCGATAGTCATAGAACGAGCGGGCCTCTCACTCAGCGCGCGCGCAAACGCAAAAAGAAATTCAAAAGGAATCGAAGGAAATTTGTAAAGTAGACTGAGATTTTTTTTGTGTTTGTTTAGTCTCTTCTTCCAAAATTCTATTGATTCTTTGATTGTTTGCTTGAGGGATGACACAAAAAGAGAAGGGTGTAGCAGTCAATGGTGGTCTCTAAGCAACGTTTAATACTTGTAGTGGTTACTGAAAAGGAGAAGATTATGTGCCATAAGCAGGCGTGATTGTTGTTTTGCAGCCAATCACCACATGTCTAGGGGGATATGCCAACAACGGAAACTGAAACTGGAGATAGGATGAAGATTCCAGCCGATAACAGGTTTCACCCAGAAGCAGGACACTTTGGCGAAGTCGTGTGGATAAGTGAAGACGG
>JABAOF010001859.1_pt1 | contig 19395 bp, 31 predicted proteins | sample 7062171 | NCBI WGS metagenome assembly JABAOF01 (sample SAMN14538628, study PRJNA623070) | marine sediment metagenome | biome: marine biome [ENVO:00000428]; feature: marine pelagic biome [ENVO:01000023]; material: deep marine sediment [ENVO:00002113] | place: India: Gulf of Khambhat ...
GAGCCTAAAGAATCTGAGCAAGGAGAGTCAGAATCCTCAGAGCCTGATTCCTCCAAAGGGGAAAAGAAAGAGTAGAAGATGAGCAAAATTAAAGTTTTAAGCCAGAGCGGAAAAGGAATCAGCGAGATTAACGTTCCAAAGGAAATATTCACCTATCCGGTCAAAGAACACCTTCTTTATGAAGCAGTTGTGAACTACCGGGCGAATCAGAGACAAGGCTCAGCTTCTACAAAGACAAGGTCTGAAGTGAGAGGAGGAGGACGTAAACCTTGGAGACAGAAAGGAACGGGAAGGTCGAGAGCTGGGAGTATCCGTTCGCCCATCTGGAGGAAGGGAGGAGTGACCTTTGGTCCTAAGCCCAGAAGCTATTATTATAGCTTGCCGAAGAAAGCGAAAAGAAATGCCTTGAAATCAGCCTTCTCCATGAAGTTTGCCGAAAAACAGATCCTTGTCCTTAAGGCATTGGATTTTAAAGAACCTAAGACAAAGGAAGGAAAAAAGCTCTTAGAAATACTAAAATTGGATTCGGCTTTAATCGTTGATCAGCATGAAAACAAGAATTTGTTTCTTTCTTTGCGGAATATCCCAAAAATAAAAGCTGTGGATTACAATCAACTCAATGTTTATGATGTTTTGAACTATAAATGGCTAGTTTTTACCCAAAATGCCTTTGAATCCCTGATGGAGAAAATGAAGATATGATGGATCCCTATAAGATTGTTATTAGACCTGTTATCACCGAGAAAAGCACATTGCTAAAGGAGAAAAACAGAGAAGTCTGCTTTGAAGTGGATCCAAGAGCTAATAAGAGTGAAATAAAAAAAGCTGCTGAGCAGCTCTTTAAAATAAAGGTAGAGAGAGTTCGAATCCAGAACAAAAAAGGCAAGAAGAGAAGGGTTGGCCGCAGTGAAGGCAGAAAGAAAGACTGGAAGAAAGCCTACATAAAGCTTAAAGAAGGCGAAAAAATGATTGAATATTTTGAGGCTGTTTAAATGGGCATAAAAACATACAAACCCAAAACATCAAGCTTGCGTCAGAAGACTGGGCTCACTTTTAAGGAGTTGACAACACGCAAGCCGCATAAGCCTCTTGTTAAATCTCTTTCTAAATCTGGAGGAAGAAACTCGCGAGGACACATATCCATTCGTCGTCGCGGGGGCGGACACAAAAGATTGTACCGCGTTATTGACTTCAAAAGAGATAAAATTGGAGTCCCGGGTGTAGTGGATACTATCGAGTATGATCCAAACCGCTCGGCTTTTATATCTCTCATAAAATATAAAGACGGTGAAAAACGATACATTTTAGCACCGTTGGATTTGAAAGTCGGCCAAACTGTTATCTCTGAGGATAAACAGGTGGATATTTCACCTGGAAATGCTATGCCTCTGAGGTTAATTCCCTTGGGAACGGTTATTCATAACATCGAACTAAGAAAAGACAAAGGAGGGCAACTTGCCCGATCAGCTGGAACAGGAGCTCAGGTTTTAGCTAAAGAAGGAAAATATGCCCAGATTCGGATGCCTTCGACGGAGATCAGAAAGATTCATTTGGATTGTCGGGCCACTATCGGCCAGATTGGAAATCTGGATTACCAGAACATATCCATCGGAAAAGCTGGGCGGAACAGATGGAAAGGTAAAAGACCTTCCGTCCGGGGAACAGCCATGAATCCTGTTGATCATCCTCATGGTGGGGGAGAGGGGAAGGCGAAAGGAGGCCGAAATCCCGTGACTCCATCTGGTAAGCCAACAAAGGGATATAAGACAAGGAGAAATAAAAGAACCCAATCCAATATTATCAGGAGAAGGAGCACATAATTATGGGCAGGTCTTTGAAGAAAGGTCCTTATATAGATGCAAAACTAATGAAAAAAATTCATGCTTTGGAAACAAAGGGTGAAAAAAGAAAAGTAATAAAGACATGGTCTCGTCGTTCCACGATTATACCGGAAATGGTAGGATTAACAATCGCTGTCCATAACGGAAGAAAATTCATTCCGGTCTTCATAAGTGAGAATATGGTTGGTCATAAATTAGGAGAATTTTCTCCGACTAGAACCTTTAAAGGTCATACATCAAAGACTGCGCGAACAATAAGGATGAGAAAATAAATTGGAAGAACAAGAAGTTATCTCTCGATCGGTCAGTAAATATATCAGGATTGCTCCCCAGAAGTGTCAATTAGTAGCAGACCTGATCAGGGAGAGGTATGTCGGGGAAGCTTTGACAATTCTTCGTTTTTCGAAGAAAAAGAAAGCAAGCTCTGTAGTTGAAAAAGTTCTTAGATCTGCGATTGCCAATGCTCAACAAAAAGTCCCCAATATCGATGTGGATAATCTTTATATTTCAAAGATCTTTGTCAATCAAGGGCCTCAGATGAAGAGGTTCAGAGCTGCTCCAATGGGGAGAGCTGCCAGGATTTTAAAAAGATCAAGCCATGTCCATATTTCATTAGAAGAGAGAAAAGGGAGAGAATAAGTGGGACAAAAAACGCATCCTCTTGGATTTAGATTGGGATTTAATAGGCAATGGAGTTCGCGCTGGTTCTCTAAGGGAGCTGAATACGGCCGCTTGATTCATGAAGATTTGGAGATGAAGAAACTCATAAAAGAGAGATACTATCATGCAGGAATATCAGAAGTGAGCGTAGAGCGTGTGGGTCCAAAAGTACGAATCATCATTCAAACAGCTCGACCAGGCATCGTCATAGGCCGGGGCGGAAAAGAGATTGAAAATCTCAAATCCGTACTCCAGGATATTGTTAAGAAAGAGGTTTATATCGACATCAGAGAAGTGGATAAACCTGAGCTCTCAGCTTTATTGGTTGCCGAAGGAGTGGCTATCCAGCTTGAGAAGCGGATAGCTTATAGAAGGGCCATGAGGAGAGCTGTGGATATGGCGTTGAAAATGGGGGCTAAAGGCATAAAAATAATGTGCTCTGGCAGGCTGGGAGGAGTTGAGATTGCCCGCTCTGAATGGTATCTAAAAGGTCAATTGCCCCTTCAGACTTTAAGGGCTGATATTGATTATGGTTTTACCGAGGCTTTCACCACCTATGGCCAGATAGGTATAAAGGTCTGGATTTATAGGGGAGATGTGGAGAAAACGAAAATTACGTCCCAAACGGCTGAGGTGGAGGAGATTTAGCCATGCTGATGCCAAAAAAGGTCAAATACAGAAAGCACCAAAGAGGAAGAAGAAGAGGAAAAGCCCGTCGAGGAGCAGACCTCTCTTTTGGAGAATTTGGTCTTCAAGCTTTAGAACCATGCTGGCTCACAGCACGTCAGCTTGAAGCTGGTAGAATCGCCATCACTCGCTATGTCAAAAGGAAAGGGAAGCTTTGGATTAGAGTTTTTCCCTGGAAGCCAATCACTAAGAAGCCCACAGAGGTGAGGATGGGCAAAGGTAAAGGAGATCCTGAGTTTTGGGTAGAAGTAATTACACCAGGGAAAATAATATATGAGTTGGAAGGAGTCACTGAGGAGGCAGCTAGAGAAGCTATGAGGCTGGCTGCCCACAAACTTCCAATCAGGACAAGATTTGTTTCGAGAGAAAGTAGAGAATTGAGATGAAGGCAAGAGAATTAAGAGAGTTGTCAGAAGATGAGTTGGAAAGAAAAGAGGCTGAATTGAAAGATCAGCTTTTTAAGTTGAAATTCCAGCATGCATTAGGTCAGTTAGAAAATGCGATGAAGCTCAAAAGTATTAAAAAGGACATAGCCAGGATAAAAACTATACTATTAGAAAATAAAGAAGGAAAGAAATAAAGAATGGAAGATATTCAAACAAGAAAAACTACTAAAATTGGCGTTGTTGTCAGTAATAAGGCAAAAAAGACGGTAACGGTTCTTGTTGAGCGGCCAATTAGGCATCATTTATACAAAAAAATCATCAAAAAGAGGAAAAAATTTCTTGCTCATGATGAGTATGAAAAGTGCAAGATTGGAGATATGGTTAAAATCATAGAAACAAGGCCCTTAAGTAAAAGGAAAAGATGGCGAATTCAGGAAATAGTGGGATTATCTTCCAGTGAAACAGAAAAAGATATTGAGGAAAAGAAGGAATGATCCAAACGGAAACCAGACTCAGGGTTGCTGATAATTCTGGCGCGCGGAGCATTTTGTGTATCACCCCTCTGGGAGGTGGTGTGGGCAAAACAGCAACTATCGGAGATGTAATCTCAGCTACTGTTAAGGAGGCCGAACCTGAAAGCAAGATTGAGAAAGGAAAAGTCGTCCGAGCAGTCATAGTTAGGACAAAAAAAGAGATTCGACGCAGAGATGGTTCTCATATACGCTTTGATGATAACGCAGCGGTTATAATTGACCGACAGGGAGAGCCAATCGGGACTCGAGTTTTTGGGCCGGTCGGTAGAGAATTGAGAGAGAAAAGATTTATGAAGATTGTTTCTCTTGCCCCGGAGGTTATTTAATGAACACGATTACTTTAAAGAAAAATGATGTCGTCGTGGTCATCAAAGGAAAAGACAGGGGAAAAACAGGTAAAATACTAAAAGTCATCCCTGAGAAGAAAAGAGCGGTCGTGGAAAAAATTAATTTTGTCAAAGAGTTTATTCGTCCTGACCGGAGTAAAAACATTTCGGGAGGGATTATGGAAAGAGAGGCTCCCATTCAGGTTTCCAATTTAATGCTTTATTGCTCTGAATGCGGTCAAGGCGTGAGAGTAAGGAAAAAAATATTGGGCGATGGGAGTAAAATAAGAGTCTGCAGCAAGTGTGAGGCAGACTTGGAAAAACAAAAATGAGGAAAGATTTATGAGCCGTCTCTTAGAAAAATACAAAAAAGAGGTTATTCCAGCTCTCCAGAAGGAGTTTTCTATAAAAAATAAGATGGCTGTACCCCGACTGGAAAAGATCATTTTGAACGTAGGCGTGGGAGATGCTATCCAGAATATTAAGTTCTTAGATACAGCAAAAAAGGAATTGAGCTTCATCACAGGCCAGTGGGCTGCGACAGGAAGAGCAAAAAAATCTATTTCATCTTTTAAGCTTCGCAAAGGACATGCCATTGCCTGTTATGTCACTCTGCGAGGCAAAAGAATGTATGAGTTTTTTGACCGTTTAGTCAATATTGTGCTTCCCCGTGTCAGGGATTTCAGGGGCGTTTCTCCCAGGTCTTTTGATGGAAGGGGAAATTACACTCTTGGCATGAAAGATCAACTTGTTTTTCCAGAGATAGATTATACAAAGGTGGAGAGACCGCGAGGGATGAATATCACTATCGTTACCTCTGCAGAGAGCGATAAAGCTGCGACTGCCTTATTGGAAAAATTAGGAATGCCTTTTGGAGAGGCATAATAAGGAAGGAAATATGTCTAGAATTTCGTCTATGGCAAAATACTTGAAAGAACCGAAGTACTCAACAAGGAGAAAAAAGCGCTGTCGGATATGCGGACGTTCAAAAGGGTATTATAGAAAATTTGATATGTGTCGATTATGCTTTCGAGAGTTGGCTTTAAAAGGCGAAATACCTGGAATTGTGAAATCATCTTGGTAATTTAATGGAAAGGATGAAATTATGAGCTTAACAGACCCCGTTGCTGATATGCTGACCAGGATAAGGAATGCTCTCAGAGTTAAGAAAAAAGATGTGAATATCCCTTCTTCCCGTATGAAGACCGAGATTGCAAAAATTTTAAAGGATGAAGGATATATTAAAAACTTTAAGGTTACTGAAGATAACAAGCAAGGGATATTAAATATTACTCTCAAGTACACAAATGAGAACGAGAGCGTTATATCAGGGCTTCGAAGGGCAAGCAAGCCAGGTTGCCGAATATACTGCAATAAAGGATCCATCCCCAAGATTCTCGGCGGCATGGGAATAGTGATTCTATCTACCTCTGAAGGAATTGCTACCGGAAAAAAATGCCAGGAACTTGGCATTGGAGGAGAGGTTTTATGTTATATCTGGTGAGTCTGGAAGAAGAGGTAATCTAAAAATGTCTCGAGTAGGAAAACAACCCGTTATCGTTCCGGATGGAGTTAAGGTTAATATCTTGCCAAAAAAGATCGAATTTGAGGGCCCTAAAGGGAAGCTCTCCTCGCCTTTGTTTGCGGGAATCAAAGCAGAACTCGAGAACAACGAGCTAATCCTGAAGAGATCGGATGATTCCAAGGAGCAGCGATCTTTTCATGGTTTGAGCCGGAGTTTAGCTTTTAATGCTTCTGTAGGTGTTTCTACTGGTTTTTCAAAGAAGCTGGAAATAGTGGGAGTTGGATACCGAGCAAAGCTCGACAAAGGGAAACTTGAATTGAGTTTAGGCTATTCCAAGCCCAAGGTCTACAAGATACCAGAAGGTATTGAGATCGTTTTAGAAAAGCCGACTTTAATCTCGGTGAACGGAATAAACAAGCAGCAGGTCGGCCAAGTTTCAGAAGAGATTCGCAGTCTTCGCAAACCGGATCCTTATAAGCTCAAAGGAATACGCTATGTTGGTGAACGCTTGATAAAGAAAGAGCGTAAGGCGGTGGTGGCTGGTGTATAAAGATAAAGTTGCAGTAAAAAAAATGGCTAAAGAGCGGATAAGAAAGCGCATCAGGAAGAAGATCAAAGGTACTTCCGAGCGCCCAAGGGTTTATGTTTTCAAGAGTAACCGCTATGTCTACACACAAGTCATTGATGACGAGAATGGCTATATTTTAGCTTCCGCCTCTACTTTAGATAAGGAGTTTAAAGGAAAGAACAAAAATTATAAGAATATAGAAGCCTGCCAGGTTTTAGGTGAGGTGTTAGCCAAGAAATTAAAACAGAAAAAGATTGAGAGAGTGGTCCTGGATAGAGGGATCTATCCCTATCATGGTCGGATCAAAGCCATTGCTGAGGCCATGAGAAAGGGTGGGCTTGTTTTTTAAAGAGATATATTAAGGAGAAGAAAGAGTGGATGAAGAAGAAGTAAAAGAAAAAGAATTAATAGAAGAGGAGGAAGAGGAAGTAGAGCTTAAGGATCAAGTGATTTCAATACGAAGAGTCACCAAGGTCGTCAAAGGCGGAAAGAATCTCAGTTTTTCGGCCTTAGCTGCTGTTGGGAATGAACGCGGATCGGTTGGAATTGGCAAAGGGAAAGCCCGAGAGGTCCCTATGGCTATAGCCAAGGCTGTAGAAGATGCCAAGAAAAAACTAATTGAAGTGCCGCTGTCTGAGACGACAATTCCCCATTATATTAGAGGAGAGGCTGGAGGAGGTGTTGTTGTCCTTCGACCAGCATCAAAAGGTACTGGTGTAATAGCAGGCGGAGCTGTAAGAGTGATCATGGAACTGGCTGGAATAAAAGATATTTTAACCAAATCGATTCGAAGTAATAATGCCATAAGCGTGGCCCATGCCACCATGGATGCTTTGAAAAGGCTGAAAGATCCTGAAAAGGTATCAAAAGATAGAGATAAAGAGAAGGAAACGATATGGCAGTGAAAGAGACAACGACTAAGAAAACTCAAGAAAAAGATAGAGCAAAAGCAGAAGTTCGAAAAGCCGTATCCAAAGAGAAGCAGCTGAACGTAAGACTCGTTAGAAGCCTTATCGGACACCCAAAAAAACATCGGGAAGTAGTGAAAGGATTGGGCTTGCGTAGGGTTAATTCAGAGGTTACGCGCAAAGATTGTCCTGAAATATGGGGGATGATCAAAAAAGTGCCTCATTTAGTGGAAGTGAAGGAGATGGATAAGAAATGAATTTGAGTGATCTTCATCCGGCCAGAGGATCCAGGAAGAAAGTGCGAAGAGTTGGACGTGGCCCTGGTTCCGGACGAGGCAAAACATCTGGACGCGGTACAAAGGGCCAAAAATCAATCTCTGGATATTCTAGTAAGATAGGATTTGAGGGAGGACAGATGCCCCTTCATCGCAGGCTTCCCAAGAGGGGTTTCACCAATATATTTAGAGAAGAATACAGAGAGGTCAACCTGGAGAGAATAGAGAAAATCACAAAAAAGGAGGTCAAGCCTAAGGATTTAAAAACGGCAGGCATTATAAAGAAGGAATCAGAGGCTGTTAAAGTTTTAGGACGTGGAGATATTTCTTCCTCTAAAACAGTCCACGCTCATAAATTTTCTCGCTCAGCTCTAAAGAAAATTGAGAAAGCGGGAGGGAAGGCAGTTCTTATCAAGGGTTAACAATGTTAGAAAGTATTAGAAACATTTTTAGTATTCCTGACCTTAGGAAAAGGATCATTTTTACCTTACTTCTGTTGGCCGTTTATCGAGTAGGCTGGCAGATTCCTAATCCAGGAATCAGTGGGGCTGCCTTGCAAGAATTCTGGGAGCAACAGCGGGGAACGATTTTAGGTTTTGTTGATCTTTTCTCCGGGAGAAATATGTCCAAGATGACAATTTTCGCTCTGGGGATAATGCCCTATATCAGTGCCTCTATTATCCTCCAGTTGCTTCAGGTTGTCTGGCCTTACCTGGAAAGGCTTTCTAAGGAAGGAGAGCTCGGTAGAAAAAAAATCACGCAATACACACGTTATGGGACCATTATTATTTGCTCCATCCAATCTTCTGCTATAGCTTTGTGGTTGCAGGCCCAGAGCAGCCCCAGTGGGGCACCTATTGTTCCCAATCCTGGCGCAGGATTTATTTTTCTAACAGTCCTGACTTTAACCACTGGAACTGTCTTTGTCATGTGGCTAGGAGAGCAGATTTCAGAGCGGGGGATAGGAAACGGGATTTCCCTGATTATATTTGCGGGGATTGTGGTCAATTATCCTCGGGATTTCCAAAACGTACTGGTTGGTTTGAAAACGGGAACCATGACACCCTTAAGACTCATTTTTCTGCTTATATTGATGTTAGGTGTAATTGCCGTCATTGTTTTTGTGGAGCGTGGCCAGAGGCGAATTCCTGTCTCTTATGCTAAAAGAGTCGTGGGAAGGAAAGTATATGGAGGTCAGACTACCCATCTTCCGCTCAGAGTAAATACTGGCGGAGTTATTCCCATTATTTTTGCTGCCTCTGTGATAACCATTCCAGCAACTATAGCTGGATTCGTAAAACACCCCATTTTCCAACAGATTGCTGCTCAATTTGGCTTGGGCATGCCTCTATACAATCTCCTCTATATTGCTGCTATCATTTTCTTCACTTTTTTTTATGTTTCAATCATCTTCAATCCTTCTGATGTGGCGGATAATTTGAGGAAATATGGGGGTTTTATTCCGGGAATAAGACCAGGAAAGAATACTTCTGATTTTATAGATAGTGTACTTTCAAGGATTACTCTGGTGGGTGCTCTTTATTTAGCAGCTGTAGCCATTCTGCCAGAGTTTTTGATCACCGGGTTTAAAGTTCACACTCTGCCCTTAGTCGGAGATTTCCTAGAAGCTAATTTGCCCCAATGGTTTACTCAAGGATTAAATGTGCAGTTTTATTTTGGGGGAACATCAATTCTTATTGTAGTCGGAGTTGCCATGGATACAATGCAGCAGATCGAAGCACAACTTGTCATGCGCCACTATGATGGATTTATGCGCCGCGGCCGCATAAGAGGAAGGAGAGGATGAGAGTTATCTTACTCGGACCTCCTGGAGGCGGAAAAGGCACTCAAGGAGAACTCATAGAAAAGAAATATGGATTTCCTAAGATTTCAACAGGAGATCTTCTTCGGCGCGAAGTTCAGGAAAAGACTCCTTTAGGAGAAATGGCAAGAGCCAAGATGAATCAAGGAGAATTAGTTAGCGATGATATCGTTATTGAGATGATAAAGCACAGAATATTTCAGCCCGACTATAAACGAGGCTATGTTTTAGATGGTTTTCCCCGAAACGTAAGCCAGGCCCAAAGATTGGAAAAGATTGAAAAAGAACGCCCGGAGATTGTGATCGACATCCATCTGAGCGAGCAAGCTTTAATTCAAAGGCTCTCGGCGCGAAGGGTATGTTCCGGCTGCGGGACTGTCTTTAACCTTATAGCCCGCAATCCGAAGAAAGAGGGAACATGCGATGTTTGCGGATCAGAACTGATTAAAAGAGAGGACGACGCTCCAGAAGTTATGAAAGAGCGCCTGAAAGTATACCACGAACAGACAGAAGCCCTGATAGATTATTACTCGAGAAAAAAGGTTTATTTTAGAGTAGACGGTGAAGGAAAGGTCGAGACAATCGCAAAGAATATTTATTCTATTCTAGATAGAGAAATAGCCAGATCAAGAGAGATGGAAGCAGCAAGATGATTATTTACTGCGAAGAAGAAATTAGCTCTATAAGGAAGAGTAACCAAATCGTGGCGAAAATTTTAGCCGAGTTAAAGAGAATGATTGCACCAGGAATACAAACCAAAGAATTAGATGAGTTTGCTGAGGCCAGAGTGAGAGAGATGAATGCTATTCCTGCCTTTAAGGGCTATCGCGGGTATCCCGCTACTCTCTGCACGTCCATCAACGAGGAAATTGTCCATGGTATTCCTTCTTCTCGGCGCCTGCGAGAAGGTGATATCATCAGCCTAGATTTCGGAGTTCTGTATGAAGGCTATTACGGAGATGCAGCCGTAACCTATCCTGTGGGAGAGATCACTCCCAAGGCGGAAAAACTCGTAAAAGCGGCTGAGGAAACCTTTTTTAGGGGCTTGGAGCAGATGAAACCGGGAAAAAGAATATCAGATATTTCTCATGCCATTCAGAGTTATGTTGAGTCTCAAGGATTTTCGGTTATTCGAGCTTTTGTCGGTCATGGAATCGGTCTTTCCCTCCATGAAGAACCACAGGTTCCCAATTTTGGCTCGCCAGGAAGAGGGCCGAAGCTGAAATCAGGGATGGTTTTGGCTATAGAGCCGATGATCGCCATGGGAGATTGGGATGTGGAGATATTAGATGATAATTGGACGGCAATAACAAGGGATAGAAGTCTCTCAGCTCATTATGAACATACAGTGGCAATTACTGAAGAAGGGGCTGAGATCTTAAGCCTGCTAGAGGTTGAAAAGAAGAGAGCACCTTATTTAAAGGAGAATCATTATGCCTAAGCAGGATGTCTTTGAGACTGAAGGGACTGTTTTAGAAACACTACCCAATGCCATGTTTCGTGTAGAGTTGGCCAATAAACATATAATACTAGCTCATATCTCCGGAAAAATGAGAAAGCATTTTATCCGAATCCTTCCTGGAGATAAGGTGCTTGTTGAGCTTTCACCCTACGATTTAACAAAAGGAAGAATAACATATCGATTCAAATAAGAATAAAACGATGAAGGTAAGAGCGTCCATAAAAAAGATTTGCAGGAATTGTCGCATAATCAAAAGGAAAGGTACGCTTCGGGTTATTTGTTCCAATCCGAAGCATAAACAAAAGCAAGGCTAATCGAGGTTAAAATGGCAAGAATCGCAGGAATCACGCTTCCCTCTGAAAAGAGGATTGAGGTAGGATTGACCTACATTTTTGGTATCGGTCGTTCCAAATCAAATAAGATTCTCCAGGAGGCTAAGATAGATAAGGATAAAAAGGTCAAAGCTTTGAGCGAGGATGAGATCAGTCAAATACGTCAAATCCTCGAGAAACAAGAAAAAATAGAAGGTGAATTAAGAAAAGAAACTACCCAGAATATAAAAAGGCTGGTCGATATTGGGTGTTACCGAGGATTGCGGCATAAGAGAAGATTGCCGGCCAGAGGCCAAAGGACAAAAACAAATGCTCGAACGAGAAAAGGTCCTCGCGGCCAAGCGATTAAAAAGATAAAAGCTACATAAGGAGTTTTAAGTGCCGAAAGCGAAGAGAAAAACAAAGAAAAAGAAGGTTAGAAAAGAAATCGGATTTGGTGTGGCTTATATTCAGTCAACTTTCAACAATACGATCGTTACCATAGCAGACCAACAAGGAAATACAGTTTGCTGGGCTAGTGCAGGTTCAGCAGGCTTCAAGGGTGCCCGGAAAGGCACTCCTTTTGCAGCCCAGCTAGCTGCCAAAGAAGTATCGTCTGCAGCAAAAGAATTTGGAGTCAGGTACGTTGATGTTAGGGTTAAGGGCCCAGGTGCTGGAAGAGAATCAGCTATTAGGGCTCTCCAAGCAAATGGCTTAGAGATAAAATCAATCAAGGATGTTACTCCAATTCCGCATAATGGTTGTCGTGTCCGGAAGAGAAGAAGGGTTTAGAAGGAGAAGCAGTCAAGGAGAATAAGATGCCAAGATACAGTGATTCGGTTTGTCGCCTCTGTCGGGCGGAGAAAACTAAGCTTTTTCTAAAAGGTAGCAAATGTTTGAGCGAGAAATGCCCTGTAGAAAGAAGACCTTATCCCCCGGGAGAACATGGAAGAGCAAGGAGGAGAATCTTGGGATATGGTATTCAGCTCAGGGAGAAACAGAAGCTGAAAAGATATTATGGCATGTCCGAGAAACAGTTTCGGCTCTTTTTCCAGCGAGCGGAGAGAAAAAGAGGCATCACAGGAGAAAACCTCCTGGCTATGCTGGAGAGAAGGCTGGATAGCGTTGTTTTTTTAATAGGGTTCTCTCATTCTAGAGACCATGCTCGTCAACTGATTACTCACGGCCATTTTCAAGTTAATGGAAGGAAAGTCAATGTGCCATCTTATCTGGTCAACAAAGGTGATGCCGTCTCATTTAGAGAGAGAGCCATGAGGCATGAGGAGCTAAAGGCCATTGTTGAATCGAACAAAAATAAAACTATCCCAGGGTGGATGGAGGTTGATTGGGAAAAGATGGAGGCAAAAATTCTTTCTTTTCCAGCTCGTGAAGATATTACTTTTCCTGTGGAAGAACGCTTGGTTGTGGAGCTTTACTCGAAATAACTCGTTGTCTGGTCCACCGAAGGTTCAGAGAGTTTAGATCTCTGGTGCTTCTGTGGATTGATTTGATAATAATGGAACCTGAAAAGGAGGAATTATGATAGAAACAGGTTTTCAGAGACCGAAATATCTTGAATGCGATTACGAGACTTTAACAGAAAAATATGGCTATTTTTCAGCCCAGCCTTTTGAAAGAGGCTATGGAATCACAATCGGAAACGCTCTGCGAAGGATTCTTCTTTCTTCTGTAACGGGAGCAGCCATTACTGCTGTTCGAATTCAGGGTGTTCTTCATGAGTTCTCAAGCATTCCAGGTGTGGTGGAAGATGTGACAGATGTCATCCTGAATTTAAAAGGTATCCCGTTAAAGCTTGAGGGGGATGAGCCAAAAATTATGACCCTGAAGAAAAAGGGACCAACTGAAGCAAAGGCATCTGATATCGTTCATGATCCAGATATCGAGATTCTTGACAAGGATGTTCATATCGCTTCTCTTGATAAAGATGGTAAGTTAGATATGGAGATGGTGGTTAAGAATAATAGAGGTTATATTCCTGCAGATCAGAATTTCGATGGAGATTTAAGCGTGGATTATATTCCCCTCGATTCGTCTCACTCTCCGATTAAAAAGGTGAACTACAGGGTAGAAGCGGCAAGAGTAGGCAAGAGAATCGATTACGAAAAGTTAAACCTGGAAATATGGACATCAGGCTCTGTTACTCCTCAGGAGGCTCTGGCGCAAGCAGCTAAAATAATGAGAGACCATCTGGTTATCTTTCTTACCATTGTTGATGAGCCCATGGAAAGAGAACAAATAACCATAAAAAAAGAGATTCCTTATTACTCTCAGCTGGATATTTTGTCTAAGTCTATAGATCATCTGGAACTTTCAGTCAGGTCCAATAATTGTCTCAGGGCCGCTGGTATCGAAAAAATCTATGAATTAGTCCAAAGAACTGAAGAAGATCTTTTAAGGACGAAAAATTTTGGCCGCAAGTCTTTGACTGAAATAAAAGAGACTCTACAAGAATTAGATCTGGGCCTCAATTTGGACCTTCATCCAAGATTGTTGGAGAAGATAGAAGCAGAGAAGAAGGAAGAAAAAGAAGAAGAGGAAGAAGCTGAATGAGGCATCTGGTCAAAAGAAAGAAATTAGGGCGGGATACTTCGCACAGACGTGCTTTGCTTCGTAATCTTGTGACCTCCTTTCTTGAAAAAGAGCGTATAAGAACGACTTTGGCCAAGGCAAAAGCAGCAAGGCCCCTGGCAGAGAAGATGATTACCTTAGCCAGAAAGGACACTCTTCATGCTAAGCGCCAGGCCTTAAGCTTCATTTACAAAAAGCCTGTTGTTAAGAAGCTTTTTGAAGAACTCGGTCCTCGTTTTAGCGAAAGACCAGGAGGATACACAAGGATTGTAAAGATTGGGCCCAGAGCAGGAGATGGAGCTGAGATGGCAATCCTTGAGCTTATCGGTTCTGAGTTTAAGAAGAAAGTAAAGAAGAAAGCTAAAGAAAAGCCCAAACCTAAATAAGAGTCTAATTGCTCCCTTGTTTCTTGGGGACTACCCAAAGTTCTTGACCAGGGTAGATTTTTGATCTGTAGTTGAGGCTGTTTAAACTAAGCAAAATACTGAGGTTCATTCCAAATTTGTTGGCGATTCTAGACGGACTATCTCCGCGCCTAACCGTATAAATAGTAGCTCCTTGGGGTATCGAGGATTGGATGATGATCTTCTGCCCAACATCCAAGAAGTCACTCTCAAGACTGTTATCCTTTTTTATCTTTCCAACTGTGGTGCTAAAGGCGCTGGCGATTTTATAAAGAGAATCTCCTCTTCTTACAATATAAATGAGCTTTTCCCCTTCTTTGACGAGCTGGGGAGGGGGAGCAGATGCATATGTTCTTCCGCGAACCGGAATTTTTAGCCTCTGTCCAGACCTGATGAGATTAACACGACGCAGACCATTCAAGCGAGCAATAGCTGAAATAGAAGTCCTGTAGCGTTGGGCAATGATTGAGAGAGATTCCCCTCTTCGGACACGATGGATTATGTAAGTGGCCTCTGGAGGAATCCAGGCCGGGAGAGTGTTCAAGGCGATCATTGCTTTTTCAGCAAAGCCTAACGGAACTATTAAGACATACTCATAGTCTGGAGTTGCACCGTGACGTAATTCAGGATTAAGAGATGATAGAACATCGTCTTTCAATCCCATAGCTTTAGAAAGGGAGGAAAGCCTGATGGGGCTGTTCATAGGAAGCCTGACGAATTCCAGGGGAGCATCGGGAGTCGGAAGGCTGAAGCCGTATTTTTCAGGATCGTTGACTATAAGAAGGGTAGCAATAAAGCGGGGAACGAAGCTAGCAGTTTCCTGAGGGAGCATAAGGTAAAGGTCCCAGAAGTTGTCCAGGTAGTTGAATCGCTGGTTACGAATGACATTTTTGACTTTATACTCACCACAATTGTAAGAGGCCAGAGCGGTTGTCCAGTCGCCAAAGTGAGAATGAAGATCACTCAGGTATTTTAAAGCTGCTTGGGTTGATTTTATGGGGTCCATCCTTTCATCGATCCAGCGGTCTCTCTTCAAACCATAACGATATCCTGTAGAGGATATAAATTGCCAGAGACCAAGGGCTCTAGCGCGGGAGTAAGCTCTCACTTGAAATCCGCTTTCAATAAGAGGGACCCAGGACAACTCTTCTGGAAGCCCGGCCTTTCTCAATTCCTCAAGGATCATCTGCCTGTAAAGTCCTGAGCGTTTGTAGGATTGCTCGAAAAATTCTCTCTCTGACGTCTGGAAAATCTTTATTTGATTCTGGACATGCTCGTTTTCAACAAGAGGAATGGTTTGATGATTATTCCCGACTGCTGTTAGCTGTGAAGCGTAAATTTCTTGAATTCTTTGAGCGATCAGGAGTCTTAGGTCGTTTTTTTCCTGTATGAGAGAGGAATCAGGTGGGAGCTTGAGCTTTAAGATCAGGCTGTAGGCATCATCCAGAGCAGCCAGTGCGGTATCGAAATCTCCTTTTTCCCAGGCAAGCTGGCTATCCTGGTAAACATACAGGGCGTCTTCAAGGGCAGATATGGGATCATCCTGGAGAGAAGCGTTCTTTTGAGTAAGGGCTTCATTGCTGCCCTGATTTTCCCTCTTTTTAGATTTCTCTTTGGAATCAGCTTGCTTTGTAGTTTGAGGATCGTTGTCAATTGAGGAGGGATTGGATTGTATCCTATTCAGCGAAGAAGAACAATTCCATAATAAGATAAACGATATAAGGAGAATGGCTGAGCGAATATGTTTCATTTTCCTCAGATTTTTATTTAAAGGTAGAATTTATAACATTTGAAGAAGTCAGAGTCAAATAATTCTTTCGTCTTGGATAACTTATTGGTTATACGGGATTTCCTTAATTTTGGATGAACTGGATTTATGTTCTGAGTCTCTTTCATTTGAATATAAAAGAATTCCTGCATTAAATCCTTCAGCGCATAACGATAAAAATAAAGAGGTGATAAGCTTCCGTTGTCTTTCGGCAAGTTGTTTATGTTCATCCTACACTCCATAAAAGAGAACGTATTTTTCGCGCCTCAGTATTGATGAGAAGCGATATCAGGTTTTAACTACTTCGTCGAGTTGAAAATAATAAAAATTCCCTCATATGTAAATAACCTTTAGGGATGATTTTGAGAATGACCTTAAGAATTTTTTCCTCACCTAGAAAGATGATTTGCCCTCATCATTTTAGGTAAATTAGGATCGGGATAGCCAGGAGAGCGGAGTCAAAGGGGTGAGGCAACTTGCAACCTTCTATTCTTTATCTATGTGATTTTTTTTGGGTTGGATTTAGTAGATTATGGTCCAGGCCTTGTCATTCGAGAAAGAAATTTTGCTGCTCCTTATTGTCTGAGTCGGGGTTAGGCTTTGACATTGGGCAGATGTGTTTCTCTTTCTTTGACTATATAAATTTCCGTGCTACAATGCCTGACCCCAGAGGCCTGATCCCGTTATTTTTTCTATCTCAATAAGCACTATGCGCTTTTCTTATGCCAGTTCCAGGCAGTTTCAATGATTGTTTCGATGCTTGAATGGTAAAGCTTCCAACCCAGGATTTTCTCTGCCTTTTCTCTTGAGGCCAAGAGCACTGGAACGTCTCCCTCACGCCTCGGGCTTTTTGTGAAGAGAACTTTCTGTCCCGTGATTTCCTCTGTTTTATTTATTATCTCTAAAACAGAATATCCCCTGTTTGTACCCAGGTTGATAAACTCACTATGAGAAGATTCCATGAGTTTCTTAAGAGAAAGCACATGAGCTTTTGCCAGGTCTGTGACATGGATATAATCTCTGATTGCTGTCCCATCTTCAGTGGGGAAATCAGTTCCAAAAATTTCAAATTTCTTCTTTTTTCCCAGGAGGAAAAGCAGGATGTTGGGAATAAGATGGGTTTCTGGGTCGTGAAGCTCCCCTAAGTGCCCTTCTGGATCTGCTCCCGCAGCATTGAAATAACGAAGAGATATGAATTTTAACCCGTAAGCTCTTTCGTAGTCTTGAATGATCTTTTCCACAAAAAACTTTGTCTGCCCATAAGGATTAAAAGGATTTAAGGGATGAGATTCTGGAATGGGATTTTGGAGAGGCTCACCATAAACAGCAGCACTTGAAGAAAAAACGAAGTATTTAACTCCTGTTTCTAGCATAACATCCAGGAGGTTCAGGCTGGTGATGAGGTTGTGGGTGTAGTATTTTCGGGGATTTTCATAAGACTCTCCCACCTGGATGAGCGAAGCAAAGTGAAGAACAGCTTCGATATTTTTTTCCTCGAAGGCTTTTTTGATGGCCTCCTTATCCATGAGGTCTCCCTCAACAAGCTCTCCTCCCACAAGAAGCTCTTTTTTGCCTGTAGAAAAATTGTCAAAAATAACGACTTCAAATCCTTCTTTGATGAGCTCTTTGGCTGTATGGGATCCTATGTATCCGGCTCCGCCAGCCACAAGAATTTTCATCGAAGCTCCTTCTCGACGATTTTTTTTGCAATCCGCAGACCTTCTTTTTTTGTCTCGAACTCGTTGTCGAGCTGGAGCTCATAAAGTTTTTTAAGGATTTTTCCCATCAAAGGGCCGGGGGAGACTGAAATTTTTATAAGATCTCTGCCCATGATTAAAGGCTTAATGGTTTCTTTGGTTACGTTTAGCTCCTTGAATTTTCGAAGAAGCCATCGGGCCTCTTCATCCAACTCGGTGATCGGCTTTTCTTTCCTTCCGGCGCGGTCAGCTGCATCAAGATAGACCAGAAGCTCGATTTCACCGCTTATATCTGCCGCGAGTCGGTTGAAGGCCTTTTTGGTCACAACTTCTCTGTTCTGCCATAGCTCTGAAGCTCGATGGTGACATTTAATCAGGGAAAGGATATTTTTTCTCAGATTATATCCATTCCAGGAAAAAATCCTGAACCGGCCAAGAATTTTTTTAGTAATCTTCTCGCTGAGGACATCGTGGCCGTTGTTGGTGATGACCATCCTTCCTTTCTTGAACTCCCACTTGGCTGTAGACGGTTTTCCTACATCATGATAAAGGGCGGCCAACAGCAGGGCTAGTTTTTTCTCTTGAGGAAGCTGGGAAATGTCGGATAGTCTTTTTGCCTGATCCACAGTGAGCTTAGTGTGATACCAGACAGTGTGATTGCCATACTTGTCTTTCTCTGGGTGGAAGAGCGGGTCCTGGATAGATAAGGTCAAGCTGTAGAGTTCCTGGAACAGCTGACTTATAGCGCCGAGCTTGAATAACTCTTCGAGGCCGACTGAAGGAAGAGGAGAAAAAAGGAGAATTTTAAAAATTTCCTCATTCACCCTCTCCACGCTTAGGCCTGATAAATCTATTTCACTGGAAGTTTCATAAATTTCAGGTTCGACCGAAAATTCGAGGACCGAAGCAAATCTAGCCACTCTAAGAACCCGTAAAGGATCATCAGGAAATGCCGCAGGATTTGAAAGCCTTATTTTTTTTGCTTTTATATCGCTTGCTCCATTAAAGGGATCGATAAGCTTGTTGTCAGCCAGCCTTAAAGCAATGCTGTTGCAACGAAAATCTCTTCTTTCAAGGTCTTTCTCTATAGGCAGGTTTGGATCAGCGGAGATTACAAAATCTTTATGTTTTTTGACTGCTGTTCCTGTTGGCACTTCTTTCCTAGGCAAGGCTAAATCGTAGGTTTTTCCGCTTATTGTGAATTTAATGATGCCAAAGCTCTTGCCGACAAGATCAACTTTTCCGTAAGGCTGGATTTTCTTTATGATATCTTCAACGCTATGATGAGTAATAAGGATATCCACATCCTCAGATGGTATTCCTCTTATAAGGTCGCGCACATAGCCTCCGACGGCATAGACTTCACCTCCAAAATGGTGAATTAAAAATTCTTTTTCTCGAAATTCAGCCTGCAGTTTCTTCATAACTCCTTACCTCGTATTATCGGTTTCAGCAAGTAGTCAGACTTTAAATTTTCCATGTGCGCATTTTCTTTTTTTATTTGTACTATTATAAAAGCAGTTTCGTCTTCGATTCAAACATTTTTAGAAAAAAGTAAGCATTTCCAATGTCGTTATTGTTAAGGATTTTGGAAAATAGCCTAGTTCCCTTCAGATTTTTAACGCCATTCTCC
>JABAOF010000324.1_pt2 | contig 19390 bp, 8 predicted proteins | sample 7062171 | NCBI WGS metagenome assembly JABAOF01 (sample SAMN14538628, study PRJNA623070) | marine sediment metagenome | biome: marine biome [ENVO:00000428]; feature: marine pelagic biome [ENVO:01000023]; material: deep marine sediment [ENVO:00002113] | place: India: Gulf of Khambhat ...
GCCAGGATTGATTTGGGAACATAACCGGTGCTCTTCGCGAATTCCTGGTCAAATCGCGGATCCTGCTGCACGTCAGAGATCGCAATGGGTTGACCCGTCATGGCAACATAGCCTGCGATACCTGAATCAAGCGGAATGCGCATTCCGACGATATCTTCGTTTCCAGCCCCATATGCCACCTCGAACTCCAGCACTTGCTGCGTTTCATCAACCAGAGCGATAGATGCAGCTGCTGCGCCAAAGATGTGTGCGGCGGCATCTACAATCGATTGGAGCAAGTCTCGATTCGAGCTGGGTAAGATTGCACGCCCACTTGCTTCGATGACTTGGAGCAGCTGTCGAAGCTTCCCCACTATCTTAATATCACCCGACGGATCATTAATCATTGTTTTTTACTTTGCCTTTCATATGTTGGGCAATATGTTTCCTATCCTTTAGCTGGAAACCTTCCCCGCAGTAGCATACAACCACAATTCCTTCCAAATACCAGACAACCACACCTATCGTCTTCTAGATACACAGCCAGGAATATCCAACTGAGCCTTACTGCCCCGAGTTAAGGACAATTCAATACACATATACCCAGAAGGTGAGGTTCCCTTCTGGGTATTGCTATGTTTTGAATTTGGTGATCACTCGATCTGATATCTCGCTAGATTTCTACGCGATACACGTGCTTCTCATCATCGAACTCGACACGGCCGATGATATCAATCGCCACTGCGTGCGCCGAAACTTCTGGCTCTTTTCCTGTCACGAGCATATCTAAAACAACTCGCTCTTCGGGGCCAAATTCCATGCGTATATCAGTTAAGCGACTGACCACCTTTTCAACCACTTTCAGTTTTTCCTCATCCATTTTTTCCTCCGATTTATTTAATTCCCGACGCCGTTTTCTAAACTCGACGGATTTATAAACCGACCCTCCGCACCTCCTTTCGGCGAACACTTTAGTGCGAGGCTGTATTGACGGTTTTCCTTATTCTAAGCCCTACAATAGAAACTGTCTGTCACTCATGTGACACGATCTTAGAGATGCTCACATTCAAGAATTGCGCTTGATTCCCTCAGTGAGACCACCCAAAGCCGCTCGATCCACGATTTCGATCTTGCCTCGTCCAGTCCTGATCCAGCCTGCGCGGCGCCACTGCCCAAGCGTTTTGGCCACAGTTTGTCGTGCCAGTCCAACGTAGTGCGCAAGTTTCTCCTGAGTTATGTAGACAGCGCCTTCTTCCTCCGCGTGACGATCCAATTGCAGCAGAACCCGAGATATTCGGGCAGACGAATTAAGGAAAGCAAGTGCGCTTTCGCGCTCGCTACTTACCCTGAGACGTTCAGCTGTGGTCTGGAGAACGCGTCTCATTAGCTCCGGCTCTGTCCTAAGCCCTTCCATAAATCTATCGTGGGGAATCACGATGATCTCACTGGATTCGTGTGCCATAGCACCTGTCGAGCGTGGCTGCTCTGTAATCAGCGACAACTCACCGAAACAGTCGCCAGGGTACATCTCGTTAATCACCAGTTCACGTCCATCCGGCGTCGCGAGAAAAAGGGATATACACCCCGAGCGAACGATGTAAACCGTGTCGGCCGGATCTGTCTGTGTAAAAAGGGTCTCACCCTTCTCAACACATCGCACATGACTGGATCGTGCGAATAGTGCTAACGTTTGCTCGCTGATCCCTTCAAACATAGGGATTGAGCTTAGATAGTTCTTAAGCCCAGACGATGAACGATGAGTTTTTGTCATTACATTAATCCACCTTCATAGCAAGCAATGTGATATCGTCGTGCTGGATTGCCTCCCCGCGAAAAGTCACCAATGATTCCCACACCAAGTCGCAGATGCCCTGGGCGGAGTCTCTTCGTCCGCTTTGCAATACCTCCATTAAGCGCAACTGGCCGAAGAAGCGTCCATCCATATCCATGGCTTCGGTCACCCCATCCGAATACATCAGAAGCAAATTATTTGGATTTAGCGTTACGCAATGCTCGTCAAAGATAGGCTTAGAGAAAAGACCCAACGGCTGTCCCGAACGATGATCCAAATCTATCCTCTCCCCATGTTTATCCAATAACATCGGGATTTCATGACCTGCACGGGCGTACCGAAGCTCATGAGCAGTGCAATCCAATATTCCGTATAGAACGGTAACAAACATTCCTGTCTCGTTCATCTCTAGCAAATGCCGATTAACTCTTCCCAATACTTCGCTTGGAGAACTAAGCTTTCGTGACTCTGCGCGAAGCAGAGTTACTGTCATGACCATAAAGAGGGCAGCCGGGACGCCATGATCGGACACATCACCCACGGCAACCGCCAAAGTATCGCCTTCTAGCGGGAAGATATCGAAAAAGTCACCCCCAACTGCTGACATCGGCATAATATGAGTGCCGAAATCGAAACCGGATCGCTGCGGCAGCGCCCTCGGAAGCATGCTCAGTTGAATCTCTCGAGCAAGCTCCAACTCACGTTCCAACTTCTCCTTCTCGATAATCGCAGCTTGGGCGGCCTCTAGCTCCTTGTAGGCTTTTATCAATTCGCGGTTCTTGCGTCGCAAATCGCGGATCGTGAGGTTCTCAGATTCATCCAACCGTCGACTCAATGTACGCATCATTTCGAAGGCAAAGGTCGGTTGGCGATGCAACAACGCATCCAAGTCGGACTTACTCATCTCTAACAATTGCAAGGTGGTTCGGGCACGCACGCTAGCCGTGTGGCAGCCTTCCTCACTGAAAAGGCTCATCTCACCGATGAATGAGCCTGCTTCGCGGACACCGAGTAATCGTTCGTCCGGTGTACCAAGTGCTTTAAGGATTTCGACTTCGCCTTCGACGAGGATGAAGTAGCGATCCGCTTCCCGATCCTCTTGAAGGAGGAGTGTTCCAGCGGGAATCTCTCGGGGAAGCAATGTTTCAGCGAGATGTTCGATGATGTTATCTGGGAGAGATGCAAAGATCGGTGCGGAGCGGATGATTTCGTTTTTCATAGGACGTTTGGACACTAAATTCGATCATGAAAACATCACCCAGTATTCTTTGGGTTCTAATTCTCACGATCCTGGCAACCCGATTGAGCCTCTGTTAACCCTAGGGTTGTGACAGGAGGGGGCTTTACTGAAGGGCATAATACGTCCGGTGTAAGTCCTGTAACAACTTGGATTGACCCCCCAATGATGTGGGCATGAGCGTTGATAGAACGACGGTGATGTGTCCTTATTATTGCACAAAAATGCGACAAATTTCGCTTGTATTACGTCCCCCAGGCGAATGTGCACGATGAAACACTTGAAGCAGGGCAGTTCAGATGGAGGAAATCCTTTCTTCGGGCTTCGCTGATCGCATTCTTAGGTCAAGGATAAGTTACATATAAAGAACATCCACGCAAAATCTTACGCTCTTCTGAGCCCAGTAGCGCGCGCAACTTTGTCTATTCAGCTTTCACGCAGTCTGTCAAGTTCGTTTCTCGCTCAATGACTCAACCCCACGGATTCTCGCCGGGGCTGTTGCGTTGACGCCCGATCTTGATAATTTGCCTCGCATGTCTTGTATCGGCAGCCGCCTCAGATGGATGGATAAAGCCATCAGCAGCGTGTGGGGGATAAGGCGTATGCCTCTGATTCTGAACTTTATAGACCTGCACAACTGAAGCATCATCAAGATCATCTATCCCGGCCTTCACACTCTCCAGTTTCGAGGCTTCTCCTGCGTCCACAGGAATAACGATATGGTCTCCATCCACAACGTCTGCTCGTATCAGTACTAACGCGTCCTCTTGTAGGTTACCCCAAGTGGAATATATTTCTTTCGCAACACTGTCCGCTTTCCCGGGCTCAACCTGAACGATCAACCAAGCCCTTACACGCTTCTCCTGATCAATCTGTGCCGACATCCCTTTGCCTCCTTATGATCCTCCGGCTGACCGTGATTTTCTCTATCTCTCGAGATTCTCTCTTTGTACTACCACCTCCTTTAACTTCAACATCACCGGTGTGACCAATGGCATCTTCACCCACGGCTTTATCAGCTTACGCCCCTGTGCGTAGTATATGGGTAGAATCGCGGCTTCCTCGGCGACGAGGATGCGATCCGCTTCTCGGTAGAGCTCCAACCGTTGCTCCTGGTCAAGGATGCTCATGGCCTCCTCGACTAAGTCATCAAAGCGGCTGTTTTGCCAGCGCGGTGGGTTGATCCCCTCCGTGCTATGAAACGCCAGTCGTAAAATGGCATCTGGATCGGGATAATCCGCAGACCAGGCGCTTAATGCTAAATCCCAGGGGTCCTGCTCGCGCCGCTTGAAGAATTCCTTCCAACTTACAGACAATGGTTCAATGTCAAGATCAAGATGGGACCTCCACGCTTGGCGAAGTAAAGGAATGATTGGGTTATCCTTCGGGCTAAAAGCATGGATCCAGCTGACCCGCGGAAACCCTCTCCCTCCAGGATAGCCTGCCTCCGCCAACAGATTGCGCGCCAAATCAGGATCATGGGCCAAGCCAATACCCATGGAGTGACCGGGCATGCCCGGTGGAACGACCCCTCCTAACGCAGGCAAATAGGCTCCCTGCGAAGCCTCGCGCACCAAGGTTTCCCGATCCACAGCGTGGGCAAACGCGTGACGGATTCGAACGTCATCAAATGGAGAACGGTTGGTCCGGAACGTTAAGTAGAATGTTGAGAGATGTGGGGTAAATGAAAATTCCTCAGGGTACAGCCTTCGAGCGCGCGCCATTGTACCTAAATCCGACGCGATCATGTCAATAGCATCCAACGCGCCGCGCTCGTAAGCCTCAAATGCAAGCGAATAATCGGTAATGATTGAGCATTCCACTCGGTTCACATTACCAGGGAAACGACCCCGATAGAATGGATTCCTTTGGAGGACGAGCCGTTCCCCTGGTCGGAACTCGGCTAGATAGAACGGACCATTCGAGACAAGATTCTCAGCAGACGTCCACGGTTGATTCTCACTTTCAAGGGTTTTTTGACGAAGTGGAGCAGCAATGGAATGGGCCATTAAGAATGGAAGGTACGGGATCGGCAATTCTAAACGCACCTCTAAAGTCAGGTCATCTAAGGCGTTCACACCTACAATGTCGGGATCCGAGATCTCTCCCTCGCCATACGAACGGGCATTTTCAATTACGTAAAGATGTTTAGACCCATGAGGATGTTTCCGAATCCCTAAATTCCGCTTCCAGGCGTATTCGAAATCAGCTGCGCTCAGCGTAGATCCATCACTCCAGAGAAGGTCCTCGCGAATATGGAAGATATATCGCTTTCCACCACCCAATACCTCCCAACGCGAAGCCGCTGCAGGGAGCACGTTGTACTCCGGATCGATACTCACGAGCCCCTCGAAAAGTTGACCAATCATGAAGGACGACTCGTCATCGGTAGCCCTCCCCGGATCCAATGTGTGAGGTTCCCAAATAGCCATCCTGAACACATTTACGGGAATGGAGGGTTCCGGCCGTTCGCTGACCTTTCTCTGGATTTCCCACAGCTCAAAGGCGCGATCGTAGGCTTTCTTCGCTTTCGCCGGTTGAAAATCTGCGGTATACACCAAGCCCAGCTTCATTAGCGTTTGCGCCACGCGTTCCCCAGCGCCCTCTTTTTCTAAGATTGCCAAGGCACGTTGATAGGTTTCGATGGCCTCCGCATTTGCATACACCATTCGAGCCTGATCGCCAGCCTGGATTAGGTAATCGATGGCTCTCTCTGGTTCACCTGCTTCGGTAAAATGGTGTGCGAGGCGCGGAGCGATCTCGCTGGCGCGCTCGCCATACAGCTCCTCCAATACAGCACCGACTTCGCCATGGAGCTCCACTCGCTCAAAATCTCCCATGGCGTGATAGAGGTGCTGCTGAAAGAGAAAGTGCCGAAAGCGGTATTGGTACAGGCGCTGATCCAATCCCTCCAAGATCCCCATCTCGCTGATCAAATGGTGTTTCTTGACTAACTCCTGGCTCAATTGGCTCACCACTCTTCTTTCTTCAACCTTTCTCACTTTGGATACCACCTGCGCTGTGAAGCTCATTCCCTCGACGCTGGCAATCATTAATAGATCTCTCAGCTCCTTTTCCAACCTCCCGATTCGCTCTTCTATGACTCCCTCTACTCGCGGCGGGAGCACGCTCCAATCCAAATCGGACCCTTCCACCCAGCGCCCTTGGTCGTCTGTTGTCAAATCGCCCCGCTCCTGCAAGTCCCGTAGCAGCTCTACCGTGAACAACGGATGACCAGCCGTATGCTCGTAAAGAGCCTTTTGAAAGTCTGCAGATAGCCGGTTGGGCTCGGTTCCCAGAAAATCCACCACAAATTGATGACCTTCGACTTCAGGAGTCTCACCCAGGTCGATCCAGACATCCCCATATTGTCGTTTGAACTCGGCCAGAACCTTCTCCATAGGGTGTGGCCCATCCCCTCTGCCCAGGGCCACTTCTTCTGGTCGGTAAGCGCCCAAGATCAAGATCCGCTTCCCCACCAGCTGACGTCCCAAATGGATTAATAGATTGATCGAAGCTGTATCCGCCCATTGTAAGTCATCCAGGGCCAATATCAATGGGTGATCCTCGGCAATTGCTGCCAAAATATCTTCACATTGCTCAAACAAGTTCTTCTGTTCCAAACCTTCAAGCGATCCTATGTCTCGCTCGCTCAGTTTACTCAGACGTTCGAGCCAATTTGAGCCTGCCTCCACCGCCGCTCTGGCCCGCGCCACCAAGCTCTTCCCTGACACAAAGGTATCTATCAGATTGGGACCAAGTTCCACCAACGCTTGGGCAGTCGCGGGCATATTTTCCCAGAGGCGAACGGCATGCTCACGAGTGATCCCACCGGCCATCCACCTGGCTTCCAGATCGCCAGCAAGCATCGAAATCACACCACGGAAGGGCAGATAGGGGTCGCCCACTCCGAAGTAAGCGCTGCACTCCCCGCTGACCGCCAATAAAGCTTCATGCAGTTTCATCGACCTTCGAGCGAAGGCGTCCATCAAGGCCGTCTTCCCTCTTCCAGGTCCGCCAGTGATGAAAACAAGCTGACCGAGGCCTCCCAACGCTCGTTCCAGAAAGCCATCCAGCTTGGTTAACTCCCGCTCGCGGCCGACAAATACGGGCATGGCAACTGGAGCCGCTTCTTCCTCCAGAAAGGCTGGGAGGCGAACTGGACCTGGTTGGATCAGCATCTCAAACGGTAGCGCTTCCAACGACTTCAACGCCGGAAACTCGCATGGTAATCCCTCGAGAACGCATTGACGGATGCGTTCCGGCCGGCGGATATCCTTCAACCGATGTCGGCCCAGGTCGATCAGACTCACTCCTTCTGGCAGTTCATCCAGCACCAATGCCGCAGTCGTTTCCGAGAGCAGCACCTGACCCCCATGCCCCACATGGGCGATGCGAGCCGCCCGGTGCACGGCTATGCCCACGTATCCCTCTTCCCACGTGGAAGGCTCTCCGGTATGCAGCCCCATGCGTATACGTACCTCGACCCCCTCCGGCCAATCGTGTGAAGAGATCGCCCGTTGCGCTTCGACCGCCGCCGACACCGCCTCCGTCGCTCGCGGGAAGGAATAGAAGAAGGCATCGCCCTGCGTGTCAACTTCTTTGCCATTCCACTTGGTGAAACAAGCGCGCAGGATCGTACACTGGTCAGCCAACAGCGTCGCATACGCATCGCCGAGCATTTTCAAGAGCTCGGTCGAGCCCTCAATATCCGTGAAAAGGAAAGTGACGGTCCCTTCGGGCAGCCCCTTTAGAATCTCTTCCGAGCCCATTCCCCTAACCTCTTATACTGTTCATGGTCCGATGTCTACTGCGGATCGATAATGATGTCTGTACTATAAAAGCGAAAAATTGTCGAAAGTGGAAATCTTCTAACCCAAGGCTTGATCAATAAATGGGCCTGCATATATGTGAGTGGCATAACCGGCGCCTCTTCTATGAGAATCCTTTCAGCTTCTTGATACAGTTTGATACGCTCCGACTGATCTAACCTTCTCCTTGCACGCTCTATCAGATGGTCGTAGGTGTCATTCTTCCAACCGGTATATTGTTCGATGGTGCTTGTTCTAAGAAAACTGTCGGGGTCGGGATAATCAGCCGTCCAACTGCACGAAAATATGTTGGGCGGGTCTTTCTCCAAACGACTTATGAATGCACGCCACTTAAGTGAATGGGATATGATCTCCACGTCTAATGTATTCTTCCAATGATCAACTAACCATGACCACCACCTTTGTCGGGAATGAGGAAAAGCCTCAACCATGCCCTCCACCTTGGGGAAGTTGCTACCCTTGGAATAACCGGGTTCAAAAAGGAGCTCTTGCGCTCGCACGGGGTCATATGGAAGACCGATAGTCGCAGAATGCCCCGGCATCCCGGGTGGTATGAACCCGCCCGTTGCCGGTTTCTTGCCACCTTTCAAGATGACATTCGCATATTCTTCCCGGTCTGTTGCGAGCACAAACGCCCGTCGAATACGTACATCATCAAATGGTGGACATCTCACATTGAAACCGATGAAAAACGTTGTTAATGTCGGTAAGAAGACATATTCTTCAGGATGCTTCCTCTTGCTACGATCTAGATCGTTGTAGGAAAGTGGGACGATGTCCAGTTCATCAGATTCATACATTTCAAGATTACTCGAAGATGATGGGAAAACCAATTCCACCTGCTCCAAGTTTCCCCTGAATCTGCCATGGTATTTAGGGTTTCGGGACAGGACGATCCGTTTTCCAACATCCCAGTTGTCAAGCAAGAAGGGTCCATTGGTGACGATCTTGTCTACATCTGTCCAATCATCACCGTGCTTCCTAACAACATGTCTCGGCAAGGGAAAGGTAGCGCAATCAGCAATTAAGTGAAGTAGATGTCCTGTAGGTTGCTCTAAATCCACACTCAAGGTCGTAGCATCAAGAGCTTGAACACCAACACAGTTGGGATCGGATACTTCCCCGAGGTTGTAAGATTTAGCTCCCTGAATCTCATAAAGCAATTTGGCGTTCACGGATTGCGTTGCGGGGTCCAATACACGTTTCCAAGCGAACTCGAAATCCGCTGCTGTCACTAGACCTCCGTCGCTCCAAAGTACGTCATCTCGAAGTTTAAAGATCCATTTGCGTCCCTGATTTAAGATTTCCCAACCGATAGCGACGTCAGGAACAATGCTCATGTCGGGTCTTAGTTCTACTAGCCCACTAAACAAGTGAGCAATCACGATCTCTGCATTTTTGGTTTGACCCAAGCTTGGATCCAGTGTGTGAGGTTCACCTATCGGAAATCTAAAAACCTGTCTACTAAGCCGTGTTGAGCTAATAAGTTCAACCTCGTCACGCTGTTGCCGTAGCGAGAATGCCTCTTCAAAAGCCTGATTCGCACTTCGGAAATCAAGAGCTGTCTGAAAGGTTAGCCCCAGCTTCATCAAGGTCCGTGCTGCTCGTTCGAACTCGCGCTTCTCTTTTAGAAACTCCAACGCTTGCTGGTAATGAGATATTGCCTCCTCGTGAGCATAAGATACACGCGCCTTATCCCCTGCTTTCTGAAGATACTCGATGGCCTTGTCCGTTTCTCCCGCCTCGGCGTAATGGTGGGCCAACTGTACCGTGATCGCCTCCGTCTCACCGGCATAGAGCTCCTCCAACACCCTCCCTACTTCGCCATGCATCGTCCGCCGTTCCGCCGCGCTCAGGTCGTTGTACAGGAACCGTTGAAAGAGCAGGTGTGTGAAGCGATAACGTGACAGGTAATGTTCCCCCACCCTGGCCTCATCCTGAGCTCGCACCAGGCGGTGCTTTTTCTCCAGCTCTCTGGAAAGCCTCTTGATCAGTTTCCTCTCACCAACCTGCTGTACCCTGGCCACCACCTGTGCAGTGAAGTCCTCCCCCTCCACGCTGGCGATGTTCAGTGTCTCTCTCAGCGCCTCCTCCAATCGTCCGATGCGCTCCTCGATCACCCCCTCCACCCGGGCGGGCAATACGCTCCAGTCCAGTTCTCTTCCTTCCACCCAGCGGCTTTCCTCGTCCAGGATCAAATCGCCACGCTCCTGTAGGTCCCGCAGCAGCTCGATGGTGAAAAGCGGATGCCCCCCTGTGTGCATGAACAAGGCCTTCCGAAAGCCTTCCGACAGCCGGTTCGGCTCGCTGTCCAGGTACGACTCTACGAAGGATCGCCCCTCCTCATCCTGCACTGTGCCCAGGTCGATCCAGGCATCCCCATATTGACGCTTCAGTTCCGCCAACACCGGTTGCAGCGGGTGTGGTTCATAGCCTCGACCCAGCGCAACCTCCTCCGGGCGGTAGGCCCCCACGATCAGGATGCGTCGTCCCGCCAATCGTCTTCCCAGGTGGAATAGCAGGCTGATCGAAGCGCTGTCCGCCCACTGCAGGTCGTCCAGCACCAGCACCAGAGGATTTCTCTCCGCGATCTCGGCTAGCACTACCTCAACCTGGTCGAAGAGATTTCGCTGATCGAGCCCACTCGATGAGGGGCGTTCACCTTCGGTATACGTTGCCAGCCGTTCGATCCATGGTGCGCTCCCCTCTACCGCACGCCGTACCCGACTCAGCAGCCCCCTCCCGGTGACGAAGACGTCGATCAGGTCGGGACCCACTTCGACGACCTCCCGCGCCACAACCGGCATCGCCTCCCAAAGCCTTGTTGCTTCCCGGCGCGCGATTCTCCTCGCAGCCCACCGTGATTCCAGGTCGCCAGTCAGCATCCTCATGATCTGCCGGAAGGGCAGGTAGGGATCCCCCATCCCTGTATAGGCGCTGCACTCACCCCACACCACGAGCAGGTCGGCCCTCGCTTCTGAAGCCCGTCGCGAAAAAGCTTCCAAGAGAGCGGTCTTCCCGCGACCCGGACCTCCGATGACGAAAGCCAACCCACCCTGACCATCCAACGCCTTTTGGAGGAATCCGTCCAGTTCCTCCAATTCACACTCTCGCCCTACGAACACGGGCGCCGGGGCCTCTTCCATCTCTTCCAGGAATGACGGGAGCTTCACCGGTCCCATATTGATGGGCACTTCAGGTGGCAGTGCTTCGAGCGAATTCAGTGGCGGGAACTCCGCCGGGAGCCCTTCGATGTCAAGCTGGTGGATCCGCTCCGGACGGCGCATGTCTTTCAAACGATGTCGCCCCAGATTGAGCAGACTCACTCCACCAGGCAGCTCATCGCGTACCAATGGCGTCGTCGTCTCTGAAAGCAGCACCTGAGCACCATGCCCCACATGGGCTATGCGTGCCGCTCGGTGCACGTCAACCCCCACATAACCTTCCTGGCTGATCTCAAGCGGCTCCCCCGTGTGAAGCCCCATGCGCACACGAACCTCCTCACCCTCCGGCCAAGCGTGTTCCGCCAACGCCCGCTGGGCTTCGACCGCCGCCTTTACCGCATCAGTGGCGCGGGGGAAGGCGACAAAAAAGGCGTCACCCTGCGTGTCCACCTCGTGGCCGTTCCACTTCTTAAAAGCGCCGCGTAGGATCTCACGCTGGTCGGCCAGCAAGATGGTGTATTGCTCACGCAGTCGCTCCAACAGCTCGGTAGAGCCCTCGATATCTGTGAATAGAAAGGTGACCGTGCCGCCCGGTAGCAAGGGGAGGGGTACTTCGGATTTCCTCACTCGATTTCTCACTGTGTTATTAATAAGATCCTTTGACGAAAATCTGTTTGAATCCTCAGCACCAAACCGATCTCACTTCTGGAACCCTCGGAACATAACCCAACCTTTGTGTTCAAGTTGGTTTCGAACTCTCAGATTGAAGGAGCCAAGATGTATTACCGCAACACCCACGTCACTCCGATCTACTGCTCACTCTCCATAGCCAGATCAACCACTTGATCAACGGTCAATTCACGGCATTCATGCTGGGCAGCTATGAATGCAGCTTCACCGAGCTCCTGCTGTAGCATCGTCTTCCAATTCTCCTGCTTGATGCGATCGACCGGCGCTTGAGGGACGCCTATCGAAACACGCAGGCGATCGGCAGCCGAAGATAGGATCGCGGCACGCTCAAATTCCTTTCGTGCCTCAGCTAACACCGCTAACCCATCCAGGCTCGTGGCAATTCCCTCTCGATTCTCGTGTTGGCGTTCCATATCTAAACTCGCCAAGAGATGCTCGCATGCCAATTCCATATCACCTTGAGCGAGATTCACAAGTCCGAGCAAACGGGTGGCTTGAGCTTCAATTTGCCAATAACCAATTTCACGCGCTAGGCTCAAGCTCTCCAAGATGAACGAAATCGCACTGGAATGATCTCCCTGGTCACGCGCCACTCGCCCCAACCCGGCTAAGGTGTCCGAAACACATCCTTTGTCGCCGATGGTCCGAAAACTTGCCAACGCTTCTTCATATAGCGCGCGAGCATGCGCCGAATTCCCCTGTGCGCGCTCCAGTTCTCCCAAGCATCTCAATTGGGTCGCGACGCCGTGAACATCCTTCAAATCCTCATATAATGCCCTGCTCTCTTCAAACCTGCTTTTAGCTTTGTCGTAATCGCCTAGGCGTAATGTGATGTGACCAATGTTCCACAATGCGCCAGCAATTTCCCGCGTATCACCCACCTGGCGGAATAGGGAGAGGCTCTCTTCAAAGAGCAAGATCGCCTGTGTGAAATCATATCGATCAGAGGCTATCTTTGCTAGTGGACCGAGTGCTGAGGCGATCCCTCCTTTGTCGCCGATCTCTCGCCACAGTTCAAGACTCTCAGAGCATCTCGCTTCCACCAATTCAACATCGTCTCCTAATAAGGCAAGCAAGTAACCCAATCCGTCAAGCGACCGGGCCATTCCTGGCTTGTACTCCAATTGGCGAGCTAGTCCCAACCCCTGCTTATATAACTGACGAGATTCAGGGACGTCACCTTGGCGCGCCGCAAGCCACGCCGCTCCAACCAAAGCGTCTACGCGCTCCTCTACGGGTGAATCATCGACCTCCAGGACCTTTTGAAACCATCTCCGCCCCTCACTCACATACCCATGTGTATCCCAGAACAGCCACAGTACGCTTGCCAGCCTAAGTCCTGATTGGGCCGCCTCAGTACTTCCCGCCGTCTTTGCCTCAGCCTGTCCCAGAAACCAATCCAACGCGGCGCGGAGGTTGTTATGCTCGCACTCCAGGATCTCCAGCCACACCCCTTGTTCGGGACCTCGGAGCTTGGGCTTGGCTTCCACTGCCACCTCAAGGAAGTAATTCGCATACCGCTCTCGAACCCCTTCCTCTTGACCACTCTCCACGAGCTTATCGAGAGCAAATTCCCTAATCATCTTCAACATGATGAAGCGCGGTTCACCTTCCAAACCGTTATCGTGCCGCAGAAGGCTCTTATCAAGTAGGGAGGTGATGCCCTCCATCACCTCAAAATCGTCTGTCCTCTGTGTGCTGTACCCCGACTTACTCGCTGGCACACAACACACAGCATGTGCTGCGGGTAGGGTGAACCCCCCGGCGAAAACGGACAGGCTCCGGAACAGCTCTTGTTCCGTTCCATCCAGCAGTGCATAACTCCAATCAATCGCCGCGTGCAATGTATAGTGGCGCTCGGGAGCATCTCTCGCGCCGCGGGTCAACAAGCGCAGCGAGGCGCCTCCATCCGACTCCACCAGCCGTTCGAGCATCGTACTCGGAGGAAGCACTTTGACTCTCGCCGCAGCCAACTCGATGGATAATGGCAAGCCATCCAGTTGCAAACAAATCTCAGTTACCTGCTGCGCATTCTCCTCCGTTATGGAAAAATCAGGTTTAACCGCTTGAGCTCGTTGGGCAAATAATTCCACCGCCGGGCTCTGTGAAAGCAATTCGACCGGTGGGATTTGGGAGAAATCGGGGACCGCCAATGGCTGGACGGGGCATTCGTGCTCAACACGAAGGTGTAATGCCTCGCGGCTGGTGATCAGGAACTTAATTCGCGAGCAGGTCTCTAAAAGTTCCGCCAGCTCTGGGGCCGCCTCAATCACATGTTCAAAATTATCCAATAAATGCAGTTGCTTCTTGTCCCGCAAGAACTCCTTGAGAGTTTCAAGGATCGGCTGGCTTCCGTGCTCACGAACAGTCAAGGTTTTGGCAACTGTCGAGCACACCAGGCTCGGATCCGAAATCGGCGCCAAGGGTACGAAAAATACACCGTCCGGGAATTCGTCAGCCAGTTCAGCGGCTAGCTGCATACCCAAGCGGGTTTTACCAATCCCACCAGGTCCAGTCAGTGTCAGCAGACGTACCTCTGGTCGCAGCATTTGGTCTCGAGCATTTGCCAGGTCCTCTTCCCGGCCAAGTAGGGGCGTCGGCTGAATCGGCAGGTTGTTGGGATGGGCATCGAGCGAATTAAGAGGTGGGTAGTCCGCAGGCAACTCTGGGATGACCAATTGATGAAGAGGTTCAGGGCGGAGAAGGTCTTTCAGACGGTGATCCCCCAGATCACGAAGGCCCACACCCTCAGGCAGCTCATTTCTAACCAGTGCTGCAGTCGTCTCGGAGAGCAACGCCTGCCCACCATGCCCTACATGGCAGATGCGCGCAGCCCGATGAACATCAATCCCAACGTAGCCTGTCGCTCCAATCTGGGGCTCGCCGGTGTGGAGACCCATGCGGACGTGAACTTCGGCGTCTTCAGGCCAGGTGTACGCTGCGATAGCGAGTTGCGCCTCGACCGCCGCCGAAACCGCCTCCGTTGCTCGTGGGAAGGAGTAGAAGAAGGCATCCCCCTGCGTGTCGACCTCTTTGCCATTCCACTTGGTGAAACAAGCGCGCAGGATCTCACGCTGGTCCCCCAACAGAGTCGCATACGCATCGCCGAGCGTTTTCAAGAGCTCGGTCGAGCCCTCAATATCCGTGAAAAGGAAAGTGACGGTGCCTGCTGGAAGGTCTTTTAACGTCTCCCAAGCCATTACCGCAGCCTCATCAAGTCGTCAAATATACCCAATTAATATGGCTCAATAATAAAATCTTTTAAAGACCAAAGTCTGAGTCCGCCAGCTGGAATCCTTACCCATGGCTTTACCAAACTGTGCAGTCTTAGATAAGTGATCGGAATGATCGCTACCTCTTCAATGAGAGTCTTATCTGCTGCCTGATACAGACGGATCCGATCTTCCTGGTTTCTCGTCCGTCGAGCTTCTTCTAGAAATCGATTGTAAATCTCATTCTGCCATAAGGGTAAAAGCGTGCGGATACACACCCTGAGGAAACAATCCGGGTCGGGATATTCGGCGTGCCAACCCATATAAAAGATATTTCCGCTTGGAGACTTCTCGAGGACACTTGCCCAATCGGTAATCTTTATCGTTACCTCCACGTTCAAATTGTGAGACCACTGTGCCTTCAGGTACTCGAGCATCTGCGCGTGATCAATCCATATAAGTTCAAGTTTTGGAAAACCCTTGCCATCCGGATAGCCGGCGTCCTCTATAAGTTGACGCGCATTCGCTGGGTCATAGGACAGGCCAATCCCAGGCAAGTGTCCGGGTATTCCAGGAGGCACGAAGCCGCCTGTGGCTGGGTAGAACAACGACCCTCCCAAGACTTCGTTAACCAAGCGTTCCTGGTCCACACTCAGGGCAAACGCTCGGCGCACGTTGGGGTTGTCAAAAGGAGGCCGGCTGGTATCGAACCCAACATAGAATTCAGCTGCTAAAGGTTCACAGACATACTCCTCGACATGATCGTGCCTGGCGTAGTATGTCCCTTCCCGAAGCTCTACGATATCAACCCTTCCCGCCTCATACATCGCTAACTCCTCAGGTGACCATTGAGGTACACTCAACTCCAACTCAACCCTCTGGAGGTTGCCTGAGAACCGTCCGTGATAGGTCGGATTCCTCTCGAGTTGGATGGCTTCTCCAGGCTCGTAGGCTTCCAATCGGAAAGGGCCGTTGGTGACGATGTTTCTCACATCTGTCCAAGCTTCACCGCAAGCTTCCACAATGTGTTGCGGTATAGGGTACTGGTTTGCTAGCAAATGAAGAAAATAGCTAGCCGGTTTTATCAATTCCACTTCAAGGGTCATTTCGTCGATAACCCTTATGCCAACCTGATCTGGATTGGAGATTTCCCCTGTGTGGTAAGCCCTAGCACCTTTGATATCAAAGAGTAGGTTGGTCAAAGCCAGGCAATCTTCGGCGGCTGGGTCTAAGGTCCGCCGCCAGGTGTAAAGAAAATCCTCCGCTGTAACCTGCGTGCCGTCACTCCAAACCACATCGTCCCGGAGGTGAAAAAGATACGTGCACCCATCCTCCGAGATCTCCCATCGATGGGCAACGTCAGGAATGATGTCCCACCCCTTGCCTAACTCTACAAGTCCGCTGAATAAATTCTTGATATAGTTGCATGAAGTCACATCCCCTGCGTAGGTGGGATCCAGCGTTGGGGGTTCTCTCATGACACATCTAAATGGGGTGCGAGCAGGTGGCAGAACAGTTGGAAGATTTTCACTTGCAAGCCGCCGCATGTTGAAGCTTTCATCGAATGCCTGACGCGACCGCTGGAAATCGAAGGCGTCGTGATAGGTCAGCCCCAGCTTCATTAGGACCCTGGATGCTTCTTCATGGGCTCCCCCCTCTTCTAAAAAGCTTAGCACCCGCTGGTAGTAATCAATCGCCTCTTCATGCGCGAACATGATTCGGGCTTGATCGCCGGCATACACTAGGTACTCCGACGCTTTATCCATCACTCCCGCTCGCTCCCAGTGGTGAGCCAAGAGCCCGTAGTAATCCTCCACATGATCTGGAAAAAGATCTTCGATCGCTTTGCCAACCTTTCGGTGAAACTCCTTTCTTCGCTCCATGAGCAAAGAGTTATAAGCTGCTTCTTGAGTCAAGGAATGCTTGAAGATGTATTCAAGCTCCGGTAAGCGTGCCTTCTCCCGCACCAAATCTACCCGCTGCAGTTGCGACAGATGTTCGTCCAGCTGACGTTCAGCATCCGAGATCGCTTCCAACAATCGGTAGAGGAAACTCTTCCCAATCACCGATGCCATCTGCAAGGTACGTCGTACTTCATCCTCCAGCCGATCGATCCTCGCCAGTACTATGCCTTGTAACGTCTCGGGGATTCCAACTTCAGCGATCGTCTCAATCGCACGCCATGTATCACCTTCTCGTAAGATCAAGCCTCGCTCGACCAAGTGACGGATGACCTCCTCAAGATAGAAAGGGTTCCCCTCCGAGCGGGTCATGACGAGCTGCCTAATATCCTCTGGCAACTCAGCTGCACCCAGGATTTGATCCACCAATTGAACCGATTCGCTTCTTGAAAGCCGTTCAAGGTGTATTTCTGTGGTTCGATGCGCATGGTCCGTCTCCGATTGGAGCTTAATCCGCCAAGAACCATGATCCTTCTCTACCCGCATCAAGCAAAGGATCATCAGCGGTACCCGGTCTGTGAGAGAGAGCAAGTGCTCTAACGACGCTAGGCTCGATGGATCTGCCCAATGCATATCCTCAAACACCAACACCGTCGGATGCTCCTCCGCCATGCAGAAGAAATACTTGCTGATCGCTTTCAAGGTTTGTCTTCTCAGCGCTTCCCCATCCAGGGACTGGATCATCTCCTCCGATTTGCTATCCAGCCTTAACCCCAATAAGCGGGCAAGAAACGGCAAGGCCTCATCGATCTCGTCACTCAACAGGGCACTGGCTCGTCGCCGCATTTCGACTTTGATCTTGGCCTCGGGAGCCCCGTCTGAGAGCCCCAGATCCGCCAATAATAGCTGGGTGATGGGCCAGAACGAGATGCTCCCTCCATAGGAGAGCGCTCTCCCTTCAAGCCAGCGCAGTGACGAAGGACGCGCCAACATCGAATCGCTCCCCAATTCCTCCTTCGTCAGATCGAATTCGTCAGTAGCTTGCGCTCGCGCTTCCTCCATCAACCGGCTTTTCCCTATCCCCGCTTCGCCAAGCATCATAACAATCTGCCCATGGCCCCTACACAATGACACAAGCGCTGTGTTCAGAAGATCCATTTCGCGTTCCCGGCCGACATAGGGTGAGCGGACGCTCTCAACTCCCATCCGCCTCTCGGGATCAGCCTTCACACCTTCGACCTCGTACACCTGGATCAGATCCACCTTGCCCTTCGCTTCAAGCTGACCCAGGTCCTTCAGTTTAAACACACCCCCCACCAGGCGAGCGGTATCCTCCGACAGCAATACGCAGCCTGGCTCGGCGGCCGTTTCTACCCGCGCCGCCACATTGACCGCATCCCCTATGGCTAGATACTCCATATGTAGATCGGTGCCTATTTCCCCGATCACCACCGTCCCGGTGTTGATCCCGATTCGCACTTGGAAATCATCCACATAGCCTGCCAGTTCTCGGCTATATTCGCCGATGCTCTCCTGGATGTCCAGTGCGGCATGCACGGCACGGATGGGATCGTCCTCATGTGTGAGCGGCGCACCAAAGAAAGCCAGCACCCCGTCACCCAGCAATTGCGCAATCGTGCCTTCATAGCGATAGATCGCCTCGCTCACCCGGTGGTGCGCCCCGGAGACGACCTCCTTCCACTCCTCAGGGTCCATCTTCTCAGCGATGGCGGTCGAGCCGACGATGTCGGCAAAGAGGATCGTCACCGGCTTACGCTCGCCTTCGATCTCCGCTCTCGCCGCAAGCATTTTTTCTTGTAAGCCCCGCGGTGCTGCTTGCTGCAAGGATCTCAACTTCGTCTCCTGATCAGGCGAAGGCGGACGTTCTAAACTCTGCCCGCAGTTCTTGCAGAAATGCGCCTCGGGCAGATTATCGGTTCCGCAAGAATTGCAGGTCAGCCCCAGCGGTTCGCCGCAGTTCTGACAGAACCTGGCATCATCTGGGATTGCTGAATCACACTTTGCACACTTCATCTTAAAGGTTGCTATGTGGCTGGGATGAGCCCACTACGTTTTGGGCTTTGATGCTTTGGCGATGGGATCCTCCGCAGGTTTTCATATGCTTCTCGAACAAGGCAAATTGATATATTCACATCGATATTTCTTCAAAGAGCCTCAACCACTCCCGGTAGTCGCCTAATGAGGTTCGAGGATGACGTCTTTCAAGAAATGGTAACCGGTCGCCGCTGTGGGATACCTTTTTACCCAAGGTTTCAGAAGTAGAAGTTGCCGACTATGGGCCAACGGAAAAATCGGCACCTCTTCCATGATGATCCGATCCGCTTGTGCGTACAACTTCATCCGTTCTGCCTGATCCGTCACCCGCCTGGCACGCTCCACCAGCCCCTCATACGATTCGTTCCGCCACCTGGATTGCCTACCTTGTTGCGCATACCACCCCCTGAGGAAACTATCGGGGTCAGGATAATTTGCCCCCCATCCCAGATAGTACATGTTTGGCGGTTTATCCTGAAGCCTTTCCATAAATTTTCCCCACTCCTGCACCTCCCATAGGATCTCTAC